>Ga0068862_100001774_pt1 | contig 19506 bp, 15 predicted proteins | sample KBSSwiS52_FD_66598 | JGI IMG/M metagenome (GOLD analysis project Ga0068862, IMG submission 66598) | Switchgrass rhizosphere microbial communities from Kellogg Biological Station, Michigan, USA - KBS Switchgrass S5-2 | ecosystem: Host-associated > Plants > Roots > Rhizosphere > Soil ... | reverse complement strand
GCCAGCGTGCCGACCACGGTGAGCCCCGGATACCGCACGAGCATGCGGAACCCGATCTTGAAGTCGAGCCAGGAGAAACGGAGCGACCGAACGCGAGCAACGGGTCTGTTCATCATGGCTGCTTCACCTCTATCGGTTCGATATTGTCGCCTTCCTCCCAGTCGAGCAGGCTGTACGGGTCGATGCCGCCGCGTGCTGGCTTGTCAGGCACGATCACCGTGATCGTCTGCGTGCCTGACCGGACACGGTGCTTCTGGACGTACAGCGGCTTGCCCAGCATCTCGCCCGGGCCGGCGGGGGCAAAGATGCCGATTTCCACCCACTCAGTGATCGGCATCTCCGTTTCGCGCCCAGCGCTGTCGGCAACGACCTTGTGGGCCTCTACCTCCAGGGTCACCTGCCACGCGCCGGTTTCGGTCTGCATCGCCGTGGCCTGCTTCGTGTCGAACGTCCACAAGGTGTTCACCTCGAAGAGGTCGTGCAGCAGCGGCTTGAGTGAGTCCGGCGTGACCGCCTGGAGCTCCCGGTACATGTCGATCGTCGTGGCGAGGGACGACACCTTCTTCTCCACCAGCGTGCGCAGCGCCCGGTTCACACGCGCCTCGCCCACATACTCGCTGAGTGCGTGCATCGCATACGGGCCTTTCCGGTAGTTGGCCCACGGATCCATCGCCCGGAGCAGCGGAAGTCCCGTGCGGATCGGCGGCCACGGGTTCGGCTCGCGCATGAAGCTCATGAACCGCCGCAGCGCTTCCCGGCCCTTCACGTTCTTCACGAGCTGCATCGCGGAGTACCAGGCGAGGCTCTCGGAGATGACGCCTCCTCCCTCGGCAAATGCGGGCTTGAGCTGTATGCCCCACCACTGGTGCCCGATCTCGTGTGCCACGATCTCGAACATCGCGTCGAAACCATCGCCCCGCGGATCGAGCATGAAGAAGCCCTCCCCTCCGGTCACCACGCCGCTTCCGTCGACGCCCATGCCGAGAAAGTTGCCGGGCTGCTCGACGATCTGCAGGAAGCGATACGGATAGGGACCGAACTGCGCCGAGTAGTACTCGAGCGACGCTCGTACGCCGCGGAGCAGGCGCTCGAGGTGCTTCGTGTGTCCGGGGTGAAGGAAGACCTGGACGTCGACCCCTCGCTGCGCTCGGGGCAGGCCCTCCTGCCATGTCTCGCGATGCACCGCATAGTTGGCGGAGAAGAACACGTCCATGCCGTTGATCGGAATGTCGCTGACATACTGGAAGTAGCGGCGCCCCCCTTCGCTCCACGTGCGACGCAGCTCGCCCGGCGCAACCGCCACCTGATTCGAGTCGGTGCCGACAATCGCTTCGAATGTCGCCGGAGCGCCCGCGGCCACGCCGGGATCGATATCGCCGGGCGCGGGCAACGTGACCTGCCGGGGCAGGCCGTGCTTGCGCCGATCTTCTGCACTCCACAGCTCGCGAAGCGGCTGGTAGCCGATGACCGGCAGTGCACCGCCCGTGAGGTAGGTGCCGTTCTCGACGATCCCCATGCCCGCGCCGCTGCTGCGGAAACCACCGTTGCGGAAACCACGTGGCTCGAACTGCAGGTCGAAGTTGAGCGTCATCGAGTCGCCGGGCTGGAGCGGCTCGTCCAGCGCGTAGATCGAGTGACCGAGCTTCTCATCGGCCACGACCACGCTGGCCGGGCGATCGAACGACACGCGTGTCTTCACGTAAAACGCCGGCTCCAGATGAATGGAGTCGATCGGCACGGCGTCGCGGTTTACCAGGCGGTAGCTGCCGCGCATCGTCGCGGATCTCCGGGCGGGATGAAGCTCGATGCGCAGATTCGTCGCAGTCCGCTGCGGTTGTGGCTTGCCCTCGTATTGCCCGTACCGTCGCTCGTACTCGGCGCGGCGTTCCACCAACTCATCGTCGGTGATGTACGCGTTGAGCACATTCGTGTTGTAGAAGATGAAGCCGCCGAGGGTGAGGATGAACGCGACCGCCATCGCAGCGATCGCGGCCGTTGAGCGATTGAAGCGATGCCGCGCCATGCGCAGCCGCACCCCGAAACCGGACTCCCGGCCACGCACCCACAGCAGTCGCGCCGTAATCGCGAGCAGTAGGGCCCACGCTGCCCAGTAGAGCTTGAACCACAGCCACGGCCCGAGCGTCGAGCCGAACCCCCGCATGTCCGTGAACGACCAGGCGGGGCTCGCACCATACACCAGCAGGTTGTGCTCGACGCCTAACGTGCCGGCAAACATCAGCAGCACATACGCGATGAGCGCCAGCAGCTGGCCGAGATACTTCTGGTTCACCGCCGCCACCACCGTGAAGGCGAGCGCAGCGAAGAGCAGGAACTCGAGCAGTTGAATCCCGAACAGGATCTGCAGGTATTGGCCGATCTGGAAGTCATGATAGCCGCCGATCACCTGGCGCAGCAGGCCGACCAGCGTCACGACCGCCATCAACGCCACGAGCACCAGAGTGAGGCCGAGGAATTTGCCGAGGAACAGCACCCAATCCGGCACCGGCGTCGCATCTACGTTTTCGGCGAGCCGCGCATCGCGCTCCCGCCAGACCAGCTCCCCGGAAAAGAAGATGATGAGAAGGGGCACCATCACCCAGAAGTTGAGTGGATTCGTGATGGTCGCCGTGAGGTATTTCGTCATGAGGAACGACGTGCGGGGCATCAGCGGCACGCCCCAGTGCTGCAGGTCGATCAGAAGGACCAGACTCAGCATCGTCGGGAAGGCGACCAGCAGGAAGAGCCCGGGCATGCTCGTCGCGATCATCCGGAACGACGACGAGGCAATCGAGAGCGTCTGACGCAGGTGCGTCGGGAAGTCGAACCACCGAGGCACGTGCGGGACCGCGATCGCGATCCGCGCGGGCGCCGTATCCGGCGTTAGGCTCTTCCCCCCGGCGAATAACCGTGCTCTGACCGAGCGAAGCCAGTCGACCGGGTCGATAGCCGCGCGATGCGCGAACCGGAAGCGCAGATAAACGAACGCGAGCGTCGTCACCGAGATGCCGAGCCAGAGCAGCCGATTCAACAGCATCGGGCCCTCGAGCGTGAACATGCGGACGTTCTTCTCGACGATCGTCCAGTTCGACATCATCTCGTTCATGATGGCGAAGACGCCGATCGGGTCCGTCAGCAGTGCGATCTCCGGCCGCGCGATCCGCGAGAAATACAGGAAGACCGTCACCGGATAGGAAAGGAAGAAGAGGCCCATGCTGCCGACGTAGGCAACCATGGGGCGACCACTCAGCAGCGCTGCCGAGAATTGCATCGACGTGGCGATGAGCGCGTTCGTCAGCCCGATGGACACGTAGGCGGAGAGATACGCGGCAGGCCGGAACGGACCGATGATGTCGGGATTCACACCGGGCGCATAGGCGGCGAGCAGGCTGCCGACCTGCACGGCCAGCAGGATCAACGCATTGAGCACGAGCGCGGCGAGGAATCGGCCACCCAGGTACTCGGTCTTGCTGACGGGGCTCGCGTACACGAGCGGATGCAACCCGGTGTGCACGTCTCGCGCAGCCGCCTCACCGGCCACGGCCGGTGCCACCAGCAGCCAGATCTGGCAGCTGAACACAGAGACGGTCGTGATGATGAATGGCGAGTTGAGAATGAAATCCTGGGGAAGCGTGACGGGGACGATGGCGACTCTCGTAGACACGAGCGCGAATACGAGGAGGACCGCCATGGAGAGCCACGGCCATGGTCGGCGCAGCTGGTAGCGGAGCTCGAAGCGGAAAATCCCCCAGAACTTCATCGCGCCACCGCGGGCTCTGACTGCTCGCGGCGCCGGCCGATGTGGCCGGCCATCGTGCTGAAGTAGACATCCTCGAGGTCTGGCTCGGTGGGCTCGAAGCCGGGGCCGGGCTCCGTGTCGCTGTAAATGCGCACGACCGTGCGTCCGGCGAGCAGCTTCGTCGAGATCACCGCGTGCTGCCGCTGCATCTCGGCGAGCTCCTGCTTCGAGATCACCCGGCGCCAGATCCGGCCACGCAGATCGTCGACCGCGCGCAGCGGCTCGGCTTCGACGAGAATCTCGCCTTTGTCGATGATCGCCATGCGTGTGCACAGCTCACTGACGTCGTCGACGATGTGCGTCGACAGGAGCACGACGCTGTTCTCGCCCAGCTCGGCGAGCAGATTCAGGAAGCGCACGCGCTCGGCCGGGTCGAGGCCCGCCGTGGGCTCGTCCACGATCATGAGCTTCGGATTGCCTAACAACGCCACGGCGACGCCAAAGCGCTGCCGCATCCCGCCCGAGTAGCCGCCCAGCTTCTGCTTGCGTACGTCCCACAGGTTCACCTGCCGGAGGAGTGCCTCGACGACCTCCCTGCGGGCGGGGCGCTGGGCAATGCCCTTGAGCAGCGCGAAGTGATCGAGCAGCTCCTCCGCGCTCACCTTCGGATACACGCCGAACTCCTGCGGCAGGTAGCCGAGTGTCCTGCGCACTTCGTCCTTCTGGCCCAGCACATCGATCCGCTGCCCTGCGCTTGCCGAAGGAGCCTGCCCCGAGTCTTGCGAGGGGTCACCCAGCGTAACGCTGCCCGAGTCCGCCTCCTGGAGCGTGGCGAGAATGCGCATCAGCGTCGACTTGCCGGCGCCGTTGGGGCCGAGCAGCCCGTACATGCCGGCAGGAATGGTGAGCGTCACGTCCTTCAGCGCCTGCACGCCGTTGGAGTACGCCTTGGAGACGCCGCGAATGTGCAGTTCCATGGATTCGGGTGTGAGGAAAGAGCAGGTGGTTATGGCGGTGAAGGACTTTAAGGTACAAAGTTTATAGAGTCAAGCGTGGTTCCGCCGCGCCCTCGTTCGCGGGGCGGACGATCCGGAGGCACGGAGAGGGTATCGCCGTTAGGCATCGAGCTCGCCAGGCACGCGCTGAGGGCGGGGCTTGTCGACGAGCTTCAACTGAGCGGGTCGAACGGCGCCCGCTTCTTCCGAACCCGCGCGTAGATGCTATATCCACTATCCGCTTCACCCTCGGAAATGCTCCCTACCCTACGCCTGATCCCGGCCGCGCTCGCCTACGCCGTCCTCGTCGCCACCGGCTGTGCCTCCGCTGGCCAACCGGAAAGCACGACCCGGCCGGCACCGGCTCCGCCCACGAAAGTCGGAATCGCCGCGATAAAGCACACCGCCGCTGACGCGAACTTCATGCGCGGGATGATTCACCATCACGCCCAGGCCGTGCTCATGGCCAAGTGGGCGCCCACGCACGGGGCCGGCGCCGACCTTCAGCGGCTGACCGAGCGGATCGTCGTCGCCCAGCAGGACGAGATCGCGCTCATGCAGACCTGGCTCAAGGAGAAAGGCGAGCCGGTTCCGGACCCATCGCCCGGACCAATGCGCATGACGATGCCCGACGGCACCACCCACGACATGCTCATGCCCGGCATGCTGTCAGCGGCCGAGCTCAAGCAGCTCGACGCCGCGCGCGGCGTGGAGTTCGACCGTCTCTTCCTCACGTTCATGATCCGCCATCACGAGGGGGCACTCGACATGGTGGAAGAGCTCTTCGGCGCCAAGGGCGCGGCGCACGACGAGGACACCTTCCGCCTCGCCTCGGACGTCTTCGCCGACCAGACCACCGAGATTCGCGTCATGAAGGAGATGCTCGCCACGCGGCAATCACCGACTTCAAAGGAGTAACCATGAACGTCCCGCCGTCACGCTCGTTAGGCCGATTCACGCGCACGGCCATGCTCCTCGTGCTCACGGCGGCGTGCTCGCGCAGCGCCACCACGGTACCGGCGCCGGCGTCGCCGCAGCAGGACCGGCGCGTGGGACTCAAGCCCGGGCTCCACGACGCCGGCGAGGCGATCTGGAACCTCGGAAAGCTCTCCACCACGCCGTCGCCCGAGGGCTTCGCCGGAGTCACGAACTCCGACCTCGCGTTCACCGGGAAGTACGCGATCCAGGGGAACTACAACGGGTTCATGATCTGGGACATGACCAATCCGCGCCGGCCGGCGTTGGTGAAGTCGTATCTCTGCCCGGCGTCGCAGAGCGACGTGTCCGTCTACAAGAACCTCCTGTTCGTCTCGGCCGAGGGGCTGACGGGGCGCACGGACTGCGGCACGCAGGGAGTCGAGGACACGGTGAGCACCGTACGCGTCCGCGGTATCCGGGTGTTCGACATCACCGACATCGCGAACCCGAAATACGTCGGCAACGTGCAGACGTGTCGCGGGTCGCACACGCACACGGTCGTCGAGGACCCGAAGGACAAGGAGAACGTCTACATCTACGTCTCCGGTTCCGCTGGCGTGCGGTCGTCCAGCGAGCTCGCGGGATGTTCGGCGATGTCACCCGACGAGGACCCGACGTCTGCGCTCTTCCGCATCGAGGTGATCAGGGTGCCGCTCGCGCGCCCACAAGATGCGCGCATCGTTTCCTCGCCGCGCATCTTCGAAGGGCTAACCGCGCCGCCAGGTCGCACCGAGCCGATGGACTCCGCGGCGGCGGCTCGCGCGGCGACTCGGGCGGCGCAGCCCGCTGCCGACAACAACCGCGGGCAAGGTATGCGCGGCGGCGGTCCCACCCAGTGCCACGACATCACAGTCTATCCGGCTATCGGCCTGGCGGGCGGCGCGTGCCGCGGCTACGGGCTGCTGCTCGACATCAGCGACGTGACGAATCCCGTGCGCATCGACGCAGCCTCCGACTCGAACTTTGCGGCCTGGCACTCAGCCACGTTCAGCAACGACGGGACGAAGATCCTGTTCACGGACGAGTGGGGCGGCGGGCGCGCGCCGCGCTGCCGCGCGACCGACAAGCCGGAGTGGGGCGCGGACGCGATCTTCACGATCGAGAACCGCAAACTCAAGTTCCACTCGTACTACAAGCTTCCCGCGCCGCAGACGGCGCTCGAGAACTGCGTCGCGCACAACGGCTCGCTCATTCCGATCCCCGGACGCGAGGTGATGGTGCAGGGGTGGTATCAGGGCGGGATCTCGGTGTTCGACTGGACGGACCCGGCGAAGCCGTTCGAGATGGCGTACCATGATCGCGGCCCGTCCGATTCGACGAAGGTCGGGGCGGGCGGCTCGTGGTCGGTCTACTGGTACAACGGGGCCCTCGTGAGCTCCGAGATCGCGCGCGGGCTCGACGTCTTCGAGCTTCACCCGAGCGAGTTCCTCACGCAGAACGAGATCGACGCGGCGAAGACAGTGCACTTCGCCGAGCTGAACGCGCAGGGCCAGCCCAAGCTGGTCTGGCCGCCGAGCTTCGCGCTGGCGCGCGCGTACCTCGATCAGCTCGAGCGGAACAAGTGCCTCCCGCCCGAGCGCATCGCATCGGTCCGGCAGTCGCTGTCGTCTGCGGAGCGCATGTCTGCCACCGAGCGTCAGACGGCGCTCACGCAGCTTTCGACAGGGCTTGCGTCCGATGCGCAGCGCTCGTGCGACGGCGCGCGGGTGAACAAGTTGATGAACGCCGTGCGCGACCTGTCGCAGGTGAGCTGAACACGGTGCGGTGGAGAGCAGCGTTCAACGCGCGCTGCTCTCCACATCGGCGAACTGCGCGCCGAATCCTCGCGAGGTCACGACATCCCTCAAATGGCACCGCGCGCTCCCTTTCCCTGTCCCGCTCCACGCACGCGCCCGGTCCTTCCCGCGGCATGCTTGGGCCTCGTTTGCGCCATCGCGTTGCTCGCGAGTTGCAGCGACGGCGGACACATCGGACGACCGATCGTCGGCGTCGTCCAGGTCTCCTCCATCGCTCCGCTCGACGAAGCACGCGAAGGCTTCTACCGGGCGCTCGCCGACTCGGGCTTCGTCCGCGACGTCAACATCACCTTCATCGAGCGCAACGCCCAGGGCGACATCCCGACGCTGTCGCTCATCATGCGCGAGTTCCTGGAGCAGGGCGTCACGCAGGTCGCGACGATGTCCTCCGTGGCGACGCAGACGGCGATGAAGGTCATCACCGACCGCCCGATCGTCTTCGGGGCGGTGGCCAATCCGTACGTCATCAGCGCTGGCACGAGTCCCACGGCCCATCGGCCTAACGTCACTGGCGCGGAGATTCCGCTTCCGGTCGATTCGGCGCTGGCCACTGCGATCTCCACATTCCCGACGGCGAAGGTCTGGGGCACGCTGTTCGATCCCGCCGACCCGTTCGCCGAGCATTACCTGGGCCTGGCGAAGCGGAAGGCCCAACAGCTCGGCGTTCGCTTTCTGACCGTCGCCTGCACCAGCCCCCAAGACATCGCGACCGGAGTGCAGGCGCTCCGCGCACAGGGAGCCGGCGGGATCATGCAGATCCCGAGCATCATGATCGGCGGCGGCTTCCCCGCCCTCATCAAGCAGGCACGTGAGCTGGGCATGCCGGTCGTGGCAGCCAACACCGGCTACGCCGGCGCGCCTCTCGCGTTCGGCGCGAGCTTCTCCGACAACGGGTACGCGCAAGGGCTCCTGATGATCCGCGTGCTCCGCGGCGAAAGCCCGGCGAACATCCCGTTTCGCGTCTCGGCGAATCCCCAGATGGTCGTCGATCTCGGCGCGGCCGCTGACTTCGGCGTCACGATCCCGCCGGACGTCATTGCCCGCGCGTCCACGGTCATCCCGCTCGATCGCGGCGGAGATACCGTCGGGGTCGGTCCGCCCAGGGTGTCCGCGCGCTCCGCCAGCGCTGATCGAACTACGGCACCGTGGGAGTTCTGGCTCTCCGCTCTGGTCCTCGGACTCGCGTTCAGTGCGTTGGCGTGGGGAGTCTACATCGCATCGCGAGTGCTGCGCTTTCCGGACATCACACCCGATGGAAGCTTTCCGCTCGGCGCCTCGGTGGCCGCGACGCTCATCGTCGGCGGCGTCGATCCTCTCGTCGCTACGGTCGCCGCGTTTTTCGCCGGCATGCTGGCGGGCTATGTCACCGGCGTGCTGCACACGCGGCTCCGCGTCACCGAGCTGCTCGCGGGCATCCTGGTGATGACCGCGCTCTACTCGGTCAACCTGCACGTGATGGGGCGATCGAACATCTCCCTGCTCGACCGCGCGACGCTCGCGACGCGGCTGCACACGATCGTTCCGGCAACAGTCGCCTGGCCTAACGATATCTCGTTCGGCGTCGTCTTCCTCGCACTCACACTCGTGCTCGGGCTGGTGTTCACGTGGTTCCTGCGCACGGACTTCGGGACGGCCATGCGGGCCGCGGGAGACAACCCGGCGATGATCATCGCGCAGGGTGTCGACCGGCGAGGGATGGTCGAGCTGGCGCTGGCGCTGGCAAACGGGCTCGTGGCGTTTTCCGGCGCACTGATCGCGCAGTACCAGGGCTTCGCCGATGTCACGATCGGCGTCGGAACGCTCGTCGCCGGCATGGCGGCAGTGATCCTCGGCGAGACCCTCAAGCCACGGCGCTGGCGTCTGGGAGCCACTATCGCGATGGTGGCCGTCGGCGCGATCGTCTTTCGCGGTCTGATCGCCGTCGCTCTCCGCATTGGACTCAACCCCGTCGACCTCAAGCTCGCGACTGCGGCGTTCGTCCTCGCGACGCTGGCGCTGCCCACGGTGAAGTTCGGCTGGCGCCGGGGAGTGGCTGCCCGATGATCGAGCTTTCTACGCTGGAAAAGACGTTCGACCAGCCGGGCGGCGACCGCGTTCCGGCGCTCCGCGGCGTGAGCCTGACGATTCCCGCCGGCCAGTTTCTCACCGTCATCGGGAGCAACGGCTCGGGAAAGTCGACCATCCTGAACGTCATTGCCGGGACCTATCTTCCCGACGCCGGCACGATTCGTATTGCGGATACGGACGTCACGCGCTGGCAGGAGTACAAGCGAGCCGGCCTGGTGGGTCGGGTCTTTCAGGATCCGTTCAAGGGCACCTGCCCATCCATGACCGTGGCGGAGAACCTGCGGATGGCCGAGCTGCGCGGGAAGCGGCGAGGTCTCCGCGTGGGCCTCGACCGCGCGTCGCTCGAGCGGTACCGGGCCGGGCTTGCGTCGTTAGGCATGCGCCTCGAAGGGCGATTGCAGGCGTCGATGGGAACGCTGTCCGGCGGCCAGCGGCAGGCGGTGACGCTGCTGATGGCGACACTCACCCGCCCTGAGCTCCTGTTGCTGGACGAGCACACCGCCGCGCTCGATCCGCGCGCCGCGGAGCAGATCATGGTCGTGACGGACCACGTGGTCCGCACGCACGCGCTCACGACGCTCATGGTCACGCACAGCATGGAGCAGGCGGTCCGGTTCGGCGATCGGACGATCATGATGCATCGCGGCATGATCGTCGCCGACCTCTCGGGGGACGAGCGGCGTGGAGTGACGGAGGCCGACCTTCTCGTGCGGTTCGCCGAGCTGCGGTATACGGCGGAGATGCGCGTGACCCGGGACCTCGCCATGTCACCACCACAGAGCGCGTGAGGACGACCGACGGGTCGTGATCACAATCTCGACTGCGCCAGCGCCACCGCGTCCGGACCCGCCGGAAAGCGTAGCTGGCCAGTTTCGTCGTTCGCGGCACGCCACACCCCTTCAGCCACATCGCGCTCGCACGTCACCGCTGCCGGCTGCCCAAATGCGGCGAACACCCGCTGCGCGAACGGTGCGTACGGCTCGGGAATCAGCCCTTCCATTCGTTGTCCGCCGTTGCTCGTGAAGCGCGTGGTCGGCCCGTAGCCCGGCTCGACCATCTTGACCCGCACGTTGAACTCCTCGAGCTCGAGCGCAAGCGACGCGCTGAATCCCGCGATTGCCATTTTGGTCGCGGTGTACGCAGCCACGAGCGGCATGCGCGCCAGCGTCACGCTCGAGGTCACGTTCACCACCACGCCCGCGCGTCGCGCGCGGAGCTGAGGTAGCACCGCCTGCGTCATGGCCATCACCCCGAAGGTGTTGGTCTCGAACAGATCGCGAATCGTGTCCATCGGCGTCGCCTCGAAGGCGCCGAGGGCGCCGATGCCCGCGTTGTTGACGAGCACGTCGATGGGGCCGGCCGCCTCGAGCGCTGCCGCGATGCTCGCGGGATTCGTCACGTCGAGCGCCAGCACGCGAAGTCGATCCGACCGCGGCAGGATGTCTTCGCGCGGAGCTCGCATGGTGGCGATCACGTTCCAGCCCTGCGCGTGGAAGTAGCGAGCGGTCTCGAGGCCGTAGCCGGAGGAACAGCCAGTAATGAGCACGGTCTTCATGGTGGTCACGCGAGTGGAGGTTCCTGACGAATGGTCGACGTCGACGGTCATGGTGGACGGGGTGAGGATAGCGGATGCCTTCCGGACTCACTACAATCCGGAGTCCGTACTTCATTTGCGAGCGTCCACACATGAGCGATCCACTCTCCGAAGTCATCGCGTTGCTGCAGCCGCGCACCGTGTTCTCGAAGGGCATCAGCGGCGCCGGCCGCTGGGCGGTCCGCTACTCCGCGTTCGACCAGCCGAGCTTCTGTGCGGTGCTCGAGGGACGCTGTCGGCTCGCCGTCGACGGTCACCGTCCGCTCACGCTCGAGGCGGGCGATTTCCTGCTCCTGCCTGCGACGCCGGGATTCACCATGTCGGGCTTCGAGGCGGCGAAGCCCGTCCGGATCGACCCGAAGGTGACGCCAACACCGACGGGAGAAGTCCGCCACGGCACGCGCGGCGGAACGCCAGACGTTAGGCTGCTCGGCGGGTACTTCGTGTTCGACTCGCCCGACGCGCCGCTGTTGGTGTCGCTGCTGCCGTCGCTCGTACACGTGCGCGGTGTCGAGCGGCTCTCGGCGCTCGTGCGCCTCGTCGGCGAGGAGGCGGTGGAGCGCAGGACGGGCCGGGACCTCGTGCTCGCGCGGCTCGTGGAAGTGCTGCTCATCGAAGCGCTGCGGTCGACGCCGCGTGACGAAGCGCCGCCGGGGCTGCTGCGCGGGTTGGCCGATGCGCGACTCGCGCCGGCGATCCAGCAGATGCATGGCCACGTCGCGCGCTCATGGACGGTGCCGCAACTGGCGAAGACGGCTGCGCTCTCCCGCTCCGCGTTCTTCGAGCGCTTCACGCGCACCGTGGGCGTGCCGCCGATGGAGTACCTGCTCGCGTGGCGCATGGCGGTCGCGAAGGGTCTGCTACGTCGCCAGGACATCGGAGTCGCCGAGGTGGCCAGGCGCGTGGGCTACGGTTCGGCGAGCACCTTCAGCACGGCGTTCAGGCGGCAGGTGGGTCAGCCGCCAAGTCGCTTCGCGCGCCAGAGTCTCGGCCTGGAGCGCCGAGCGTACGCCTGAAGCTGGCGGTTTCGCGCGTTCCCCGATTGCGCGGCCGTCTGCCGCGCTCTATTTGATGGGCGTGCAAATCACCGTCAGACGTTGTGTGTGGGTGGCGATGAGTCTTCGCAGCGCTGCGCGGCCGGGCGCGCGTCAGGCATGAAGCGACTTGCCACGATTGCGCTACGCGCCCTCGTCCTGGCTGGCGCACCAATGCATGCGCCGCTTGCGCAGATGATGAACACCGCCGACGTCGTGAAGCGCGGCCTCTCCGAGCGCGACTTCCCACGCGCGCGGCAACTGGTGCCGGGCGTCTACTCGTATGAGGCGCTCCGTGCGGGCGACCCGGGCGGGAAAATGACGACCGTCAGCCTCATCGTGATCACCGGCGACGGTGTTCTCGTCGCGGATGGCCAGGGGAACACGCCGCAGACGAAGGAGATGGTCGACTGGATCGCGACGGCGACGTCGCAGCCCATCAAGTACGTCGTTATCTGCTCCGACCACGGCGATCACACAGGCGGCAACTCCGCCTTCCCCTCCAGTGTCACCTACATCGCCACGCCGGCGTCGGTCCGCGCCCTGTCCATCGGTTCGAACGGAGCACCAACGCCACTCGATACCGTTTCTCATAAGCGCGTCATTCGGATGGGTGGCACAAGCATCGAGATCCTCAACCTCGGTCGTGCCCACACTGGCGGTGATCTGAGCGTCTACCTGCCCGGTAGTCGCGTGCTGTTCATGAGCGAGGCCTACCTGCACTGGATCTTCCCGGCGATGCGCTCGGCCTATCCATCCGAGTGGGTGCAAACGCTGAAGAACGCCGAGTCCATGGACGCCGCGTGGTATGTGCCGGGCCACGGCTTCGTCGACGATGCGAAGACACTGAAGGCCGATCTTCCAGCCTACCGGCGCGCGTTGGAGCAGGTCATCGCCGAAGCGATGCGGCTGCACGATGCGAGGGTTCCGTGTGTCGCCCCTCCGTCGGGCGTACGCAGTGGCGGAGGGACCGGCAGTGCACCACGCGAGCCGTGCGAAGCGGCGGTCAGGGGCAACTGGGCAGAGCTCGGGACCTGGACGCTGTTCGGCAGCCAGCTCGAGACCGCGATCCGTCGCGTGTACGACGAGCTCGATGGAAAGCTCTCACGCGACTGAGACGTCTTCCTGGCTCGACGATCGGGGCATGAATATCTTGCATATAACAACTGAAGCATTTTCATGGTGGTTTGAACCATCGGTTCCGGCGTAAACTACCCTGCCAATGCGAGAAGCAAGCATGTGATCGCTTGACAGCATATCACAACTGAAGCATCGTGACGCGACGGCTGGTGGGCGAACCACCGCCGACGACTTTCTCGTCGATTCGCGGGTATCCCCATGTACGCTGCGCACGCTGCGTCACGAACGTTCCGAGCACTCGTCAGGCGCCCCGCTTACAGCGGACTGATGTTCGCGCTGATGACGCTGGCCACAACGGGAACCAGCGCGACGTTCGCGGTCGTTCGCGCCACGCTCTGGCGCGACCTGCCGTATCGCGACGCGAACGCGCTCGCGAACATCTATACGACAGAACCCGTCAACACGACAGAACCCGTCAACCGCGATTCGACACAGCAGGTGGCCTCCAGCGCCATGATGCTGGCTCGCTGGCGAGAATCGGCGCGCGGATTTTCAGGCGTCGAGGGCTATTCCCCAATCAGCCTGTCAGTTGCCGGCGACGGCGAGCCCGAAGCGCTTGCCGGCGCCGCGGTTTCGGCCGGGTTGTTCGACTTGCTCGGCACAGGGCCGGCCGTCGGCCGGTCGTTTCGCCGAGAGGACGAAGTCGCCGCGAGCGGCGTGATCGTCGTCAGTGACGGGGTCGCTCGCCGACGATTCGGGAGCCGCGCGGCGGCGATCGGCAGGAGCCTAACGATCGACGACGAGCCCCGGACGGTGGTCGGCGTCATGCCGCCCGGTTTCTCCCTGCTCTTCCAGGGCGGAGAGGCGTGGATACCGCTCGATCTCTCGCTCGCGCAGCAGGCGAAGGTCGCCCTGCGGAACATCGCCGTCTACGGCCGAGTGCAACACGGGATCTCGTTGGACCAGGCTCGCGCCGATCTTGGCGCCATTCTCCGCGATCTCGCCGTGGCCGCGCCCAACAATGCGTACGCGGCAACACAGGTGGCGGTTCGACCACTGCGCGAGGCGCTCTTCGGAAACCGGCGGCCGACGATGCTCGTGCTCGTCGTGGCCGTTGCGCTCATCCTGCTCATCGCCGTCGTGAACGTCGCCAACCTGACGCTGGCCGATGTGCTGGCGCGCCGAACCCTGACGATGACGCGTGTGGCGCTCGGCGCACGCGCCGCATCGCTCGTCAACACGCGGCTAGGCGAAATCTCCATGCTCGCGGCATCGAGCTTTGCGGCGGCGCTCCCGCTCTGCGCCGCGGTGCTGACTGTGCTCGCGCTGGTCAGTCCGGACCCGTTCGTTCCGCTGGGAAATCGGTCGATCGACGGCAGCGTGGTTGTGGCGACTCTCGTGACGGCGTTCATCCTCGGACTTGGGGGCGCGCTTCCGGCGATGGTGGTCGAGGCACGGACGCAGGCAACCGGCATCGCGGGAACCGTCGGCAGGACTGGCAGAAGCAGCGACCGCGGGCTCCAGCTTGTTCTGGGGGCGGCACAGGCGATGGTCACCGTCGTGCTCCTCAGCGTCGCCGTGCTGCTCGGACGCGACCTCGTGCGCCTGATGTCGACCGAGACCGGACTCGCCGCGGATCGAGTCATCGTCGTCCGCATGAATGTCCTGTCGCGGGAGCGCACCACGGTGCCCGCACGAGCGCAGTACGCCGAAGGTCTCGTGCGGGCCGTCAGTGCCGTTCCCGGGGTGGTCGATGCGGCGGCGATCCAGTCCCGCTTCGTGCTCAACGAGACGATGCAGAGCGGGATCGCCATCGACGGTCTCGTCACCACGCCCGGTCAGCCCCTGTTCGCGCAGATCCGCCACGTCATGCCGAACCTGTTCCGCGTGCTCGGCGTGCGCGTGTTGTCCGGGCGGGGCATCGACTCGACCGACCGTGCCGACGCGCGCCCGGTGGCCGTGGTGAGCGCCTCGTTCGCGAAGAGGTATTGGCCCGGGGAAAGCGCGATCGGCAAGCGCGTTCGTCGCGGTGCTCAAGGGTCACCGTGGCTGGAAGTGGTCGGCGTGGCGGACGATGTCATGGACGCGGGGCTCGGCGTCACGTTAGGCCCGACATTGTACGTGTCCTACCTCCAGCAGAACACCGCGACCGCTCGTGTCACGCTGGTGCTTCGGACTCGCGGGCCGATGTCGGCACTGGGTGACCAGGTCCGTCGCGCCATCTGGGCAGTGAGTCCGGCGCAGGCCATCGACGACATCACGCCTCTGCCATCATTGATGGCTACCTCCGCTTCGCAGCCTCGGTTTCGAGCGGCAGTGGTCGGCGTATTCGGATGCTCGGCGGTTGCGCTGGTGCTCGCGGGGGTCTACGCGATCACACTGTTCAACGTGCTCTCGCGCCGCCGCGAGCTGGGGATTCGTGCAGCCATCGGAGCATCGCCCGCGAGTCTCACGATGCTGGCGACTCGAAACAGCCTGAATCCGGTTTTCATCGGTGGGGTCGCCGGAGCTGTACTGACTCTGCCGGCAACGAGCCTGACGACACGGATCATCCAATCCGGCATGCGTCCGGATGATCTGCTCCTGTCGTTCGGTGCGGTATTCGCGCTGCTCGCCGTGGCGTCGGCGGCGGCGCTGGTGCCCGCACGCGGTGCCGCTCGTGTGTCGCCGACGGAAGCCATCCGCGGCGGCTGACGGATAGAACGGGCCTCATGCGTCACGCCGTCACGCCATCGCGCCGATCGCCTGCAAGCCGTGGTCGCTCAACGGCCTGTCCGAGCGGCTGATCGTGGGCCACTACGAAAACGACTGCGGGGCCGCGGTGCGGTCGCTGAACGGCATTCGGGATGAGCTCGAGATGCTGGACCTCGCGATGATGCCGGAGCACCGGATCCGGGCCATCAAACGGGAAGAGCTCGCGGCGATCAACTCGGTGTATCCGCACGAGCTCTACTTCGCCACGTTAGGCGGCGACGGAGCAGCCCTGTTCACCGGCTCGGGTCCGGGAACGCGGTTGGAGGCGCCCGTGCCGCGACGCTCGATCAGCAATTCGGGAGCCCCACAGCATGGCGCCGAGAGTTCACGGCGCTCGCACGCGCCTTGAGCGACCGGGAACGGTGCACCGTCCGTCGCGAACGCGGGCTCGACGCGAAATACATCCGAGGAGGCCTGTCGGCCTGGTATGCGGCAGGCGGCGAGCGGGTGTTGAAGCCTCAACCCGGCGCTTGATCACGACCGGGGCACTCGACAGTTCGCGACGACGCGATCAACGACAACGGGCCGTTCAGCCATCGAGGCAGTGATGAGGTACCTGTCTTCCCGCACGTGCGTGATTCGACCGAACCTCGTGTTGCGTTCGTGGGTCTCGTTCAAGCGACTTGCGAGCGGCCAGGCGATGATCATGGGGGACCTGGTGCTGACGGACGACGAGATCAACCCCGTGATCTCAGCCTTGCAGCAGGGCGGCGTCGAGCAGACGGCCCTCCACAATCATCTCGTGAGCGGGTCGCCCACCACGATGAATCTCCACATCGGCGCGCAGGGTCCCGAGGTCGAACTGGCCCGCGCAATTCGATGCGCGCTCGAATCACGAAGACGCCTCTCGGGCGGCGATTGCCGGCGACTTCGTGATGACAGAGGCTGCTCTTCATGCACTTCTGGGCCAACGACGACGCGCTGAAGCTTGCACGGGGACTCCAGGCGGCGCTCGCACGAACCAACTCGGCCAAGCCAACCGTGCGCTAGCGAACGGCTCGTGAGACCTCCACTGTTACCGTGACGGACGGGACGACGTGGTTCGCGTCTTTCGTTGTGATACATCGCTCCACGTCAGACGTCAGGCAATCACGTCCTTCAGATCGAGGTGCCACGGTGCGGTCGAACGGCTACGACGTCTCCCTCGAGCTCGTACCCCCGAGAGCCATTGCGGCGGTGAGGGTCCGCGTCGCGGGCTCACGGGTATCGTCCGTGTTTCGTGACGCGCTCGATCAGGTGTACGCCGCCGCCCGCCACGGAGCGGTGCAGCTCGACGGACAGAACGTCTTCGTGTATCGAAGCGTGGCGGATGTGCCCGACGAGATCGACGTGGACTTCGGCGTCGGGACTACGGCGCCGTTTGCCCGCGACGGGAGCGTCGAATACACCGTGGTACCCGGAGGCCACGTTGCCACAGCGACACACTGGGGGGATTACGGCGCGCTCGGAGCCGCCCACGACGCCATCATCGCGTGGTGCCGCTCGCACGATCTGCGGCTCGCCGGCCCGCGGTGGGAGGTCTACGGCCATTGGCAGCAAGACGCTACGCCGCGTACGGACGTCTACTATCTCACGGAACCGCGACGCACCGAGTAACGGGCAGGTCGATACTCGGCTGACGCCACTCACTACCTTATGGTAGCGTGATCGTGTCCTGCACGCTGACCGTGCGTCGCGACACGGCTGTGCCGTCGCCAGGCCCACGGCGCCCAGCACGGCGGAGGCAATAGCCGAGCCCCGGCAACGCAGCGCCCACCGAACGTCCAATGGAGATAACGGAGCGACTGGCATCAGGTTGTGTGTCGGGGTCTCCCGCTGTGGCGTCATCGTAGCGCCGCCCACGGACGCGCGAGACGCGCGAGGTGGCCGTCGGATGTGACCAGGTGACGATTATGAGGACAAGGATCGAGCTCGCTGCCGTTCTGCTCGCTGGCGCCGTGGTATCACTCGCCGCGTGCGGTGAAGACAAACCGGCAGCGGAGAACGCCCCGCCGATCGAGCAGGCCGACACCACACTGCCGACCTTCGAGCTCGAATCGCAGCTGCCGCCGTCGGTTCGCGAGGCTGTGCTGAAGCCGTTTACAGGCGACCTCGACGAGATCGTCAAGCGACGGGCCCTGCGGCTCGGGGTGACGTTCAATCGCACGTTCTATTTTGTCGACAGGGGCGTGCAACGCGGCATCGCGTACGAGTACGGCCAGCTCATGGAGACACGGCTCAACAAACGCTTCAAGACCAGCACCAGCAACAGGATCCACGTCATCTTCGTGCCGCTGCCGCGCGAGATGCTGCCTACGGCGCTCATCGACGGCAAAGTAGACCTCGTTGCGGCGCAGCTTCCGGTGACGCCCGAGCTGAAGAAGTTCGTCGATTTCAGCGATCCCACTCGGTCGAACGTCAACCAGATCGTGGTCACCGGCCCCGGCGCCTCGCCGCCGGTTGGGTCGATTGACGACCTGGCAGGCAGGGAAGTCTTCGCCCGCGAGCTGGGCGGCTACCAACAGAGCCTGCTCACGCTCAACGAGAAGTTCAAAGCCCGGGGGATGCCTCCGGTGAGTATTCGAGAGCCCCCACCGAACCTGGAGGACGACGACCTGCTCGAGATGGTGAACGCCGGCCTGATCCCGGCCGTCGTTGTCGACGACTATCTGGCGGGCTTCTGGAAGAAGGTGTTTCCGAACCTCATCGTCCACGACAGCATTCCGCTCCGCACCGGCGGTACCCTCGGCGTCGCCACCCGCAAGAACAACCCGAAGCTGCTCGCGGCTCTGAACACGTTCATGGGGAACTATGGGCTGGGAACGGCCTTTGGCGACCGGGTCGAGCGCCAATACCTCGTCAGCACGAAGTACGCGACGGGAGCCACGTCCGAGGCAGCGCGCAAGAAGTTCCTGGCCGTCGTCGATCTCTTTCGAAAGTACGGCGACCGGTACAAGCTGGATTACCTGCTGTTGGCCGCTCAGGGATACCAGGAGTCCGAGCTCAATCAGAACGCCAGGAGCCGGGTCGGTGCCATCGGCGTCATGCAAATCATGCCGGCGACCGGCAAGCTGCTGAAGGTCGGCGACATCAAGCAGCTCGAGCCGAATATCCATGCCGGCGCCAAGTACATGCGCGACGTGCGGAACACCTACTTCGAAAACGAGCCGATGGACGACCTGAACAAGGGGCTGTTCACCTTCGCGTCCTACAACGCAGGGCCGGGCCGGGTTCGAGGGCTTCGGAGGGTGGCGGCGAAGCGCGGACTGAACCAGAACGTCTGGTTCGGCAACGTGGAGCAGATCGCGTCGGAGAAAATTGGGCGCGAGACGGTGACCTACGTCGCCAACATTTTCAAGTACTACGTTGCCTACCGACTGGTCCTCGAGGAGGCGGAGCGGCGGAAGGCGGCCAAGGCGGCGGTGACAGCTAAGCAGTAGCCGGTCGATGCGTGACCATCCCCACGCGGCGTACGAGCTCCAGCCACCGCGGG
>Ga0068862_100001772_pt1 | contig 19520 bp, 11 predicted proteins | sample KBSSwiS52_FD_66598 | JGI IMG/M metagenome (GOLD analysis project Ga0068862, IMG submission 66598) | Switchgrass rhizosphere microbial communities from Kellogg Biological Station, Michigan, USA - KBS Switchgrass S5-2 | ecosystem: Host-associated > Plants > Roots > Rhizosphere > Soil ... | reverse complement strand
AAGTCGCAGCGCCAGTTCTACGTGTTCGGCAAAAGCGGCGGGATGGCCACCGTCTATGCCAGCGACGGACACGGCAAGGTCGTGTGGTCGGCCAACGTGCGGGTCGGTTCCAACATCGACAGCGTCGATTCGATGCTGCACCTGGCGATGCCGGATGCGCGGATCGGCGTCGCCACGATGGGCACCAGCACCTTCCTCCTCACCGGAACCGTGCGCTCGCCCGAGGACGCCGCCGAAGCCGAACGACTGGTGCAGGCCTATGTCGGCAAGGAAGCGACCGTCATCAGCCGCATCCGCACCGCGACGCCCTTGCAGGTGAACTTGCAGGTGCGTGTCGCCGAGGTCAGCCGCTCGCTGGTCAAGCAGCTCAGCGTCAACATGTCGTCAATCGACTCGAGCAGCGGCTTCAAGTTCGGCATCGGCCAGGGCACGATTGCCAACCACTCGCCTGGAATGCCGTTGGGCGTGGGCGGGAAGGTGACGGTGACGTTGCCCGACGGCACCGAGATGCCGGGGTCGAGCGTGTCCACTTATGGCTCGGGCACGACGCTGGCCGGCGCCGGCAAGCTGCTGGGCCTCAACATCCTCGGGTCGCTCGATGCGGGTGAAACCGTGGGCCTCGTCACCACGCTAGCGCAGCCGAACCTGACGACGCTCTCGGGCGAGACCGCCGACTTCCTGGCCGGCGGCGAATTCCCCATCCCGATCTCGCAGGGCCTCGGCGCCACCTCGGTCGAGTTCAAGAAGTACGGCGTCAGCCTCAGCTACACGCCGACCGTACTGGCGGACGGGCGTATTTCGCTGCGCGTCCGGCCGGAAGTGTCCGAGCTGACCAGCCAGGGCTCGATCACCATGAACGGCTACTCGATCCCAGGCCTCACCACCCGGCGCACCGAGACGACCGTGGAACTCGGCTCGGGCCAGAGCTTCATGATCGCGGGCCTGCTGTCGAACAACTCGCAGAACACCATCCAGAAGCTGCCGGGCGCGGGCGATCTGCCGATCCTGGGCTCGCTGTTCCGCTCCACCGGCTATCGCCGTGGCGAGACCGAACTGGTCATCGTCGTCACGCCCTACCTCGTGAAGCCGGTCGACGCGAACCAGATCGTGCTGCCGACCGATGGCTTCCGCACGCCGGACGACCTGCAGCGGATCCTCGGCAACATGGACAGCGACAGCGTCTCCGACCCCGACCGGCCCAAGCCCACCGCTGCGCCTGCGACGCAGACACCCGGCCTCGGCGCCGCGGAGCCCGTACCGGCCCGCCCGCAACGCGCCAAGAGCCGCACCGCCGACGCCGCGCCCGGCTTCAACACCAAGTTCTGAGGGGATCGACGATGATGCACCCTTCCCTGCCGCGCAAGGCCGCACTGACCGTCGGCGCCGCGCTGGCGCTCACACTGTCCGGATGCGCCGGTATGCCCTCCAACCGCTCGATGTACTCGGTCCACGAACCGGTGGTCGAACGCACCGACATGACGCTCGACCTCGCCTCCAGCGAGAGCGGATTGCCCTACACGGAACAGCAACGCCTCGGTGACTGGTTCGAGGCGATCGGCGTGCGTTATGGCGACCGCATCACCATCGAGGACCCGCTGGACAGCCCCGCCACCCGCGTAGCGGTGCAGTCGGTCGCCACGCGCTTCAGCCTGATCGTCGGCGATGCCAGCCCCGCCGCAACCGGCGCGGTCCAACCCGGCACCACCCGGGTGATCGTCACCCGCAGCAAGGCCGTGGTCCGCGGCTGCCCCGACTGGCAGCAGCATTCCGACGCCAACTTCGTCAACGGCTTGTCGCACAACTACGGCTGCGCGGTGAACAGCAACCTCGCCGCCATGGTCGCCAACCCGGAACACCTCCTCAAGGGTGACGAAGCCAGCGGCGACACCGTCATCATGAGCTCGAACAAGGCCATCAGCACGTACCGGAGCACCGCGCCCACCGGTGCCGGCGGACTGAAGGCCACCAGCTCGAAGGGAGACTGACGCATGAATGCACCCTGGAAGGGCGCGTACGGAGGGCGGGATCCGTTCGCGGGCTACCTTTGCGACGACGCCTCGCTCGACGTGCTGCGCGCCGCGACCGCCGAACTCGGCTGGAAGCCCGAAAAGTGCAGCAAGGGCGGATTGCGCAGCGCGGTGCAGTCGCTTTCGGTGGCGGCGAGTCCCAACGTGCTGCTCGTCGACTTGTCGGAGAGCGGCGACCCGCTCGCCGACATCCAGGCGCTGGCTGAAGTCTGCGAGCCGGGCACCGTGGTGATCGCGGTTGGCCAGGTCAACGACGTGCGCCTTTATCGCGACCTGCTGGCGAGCGGCATCCACGACTACCTGCTCAAGCCGCTGCAACCCGCTACCCTGCGCGAAGCCCTGAGCGAGGCGCACGCATTCCTGTCGGCCCCGCGCGGCGAGGAAAGCGCGGCCGGCAAGGCGCATGTCTCCACCGCCGTCATCGGTACGCGCGGAGGTTGCGGCGCCTCGACCATCGCGACTTCGCTTGCCTGGATGTTCAGCGCCGACGACAAGACACCGACTGCGCTGCTCGACCTCGACGTACACTTCGGCACCGGCGCGCTGACGCTGGACCTGGAGCCGGGCCGCGGCCTCACCGACGCGATCGAGAACCCGAGCCGCATCGACGGCCTGTTCATCGAGCGTGCGATGATCCGCGCCAACGACAACCTCGCGATCCTGTCGGCCGAGGCGCCGATCAACGCACCCCTGCTGACCGACGGCTCGGCCTTCCTTCAACTGCAGGACGAGTTTCGGCACAGCTTCGAAAAGACCGTTATCGACCTGCCGCGCAACATGCTGGTCAATTTCCCCCAGCTCGTCGCGGACGTGAACCTCTTCGTGCTGGTGACCGAGCTGACGCTCGCCTCGGCGCGCGACGCGATCCGGACGCTTTCGTGGCTCAAGACCAACGCCCCCCAGGCGCAAGTCCTGGTCGCGGTGAACAAGGTGCAGCCGACGCTGGTCGAGATCACCAAGGCGGATTTCGAGGCCTCGATCGAGCGGAAAGTCTCGCTGACGATCCCTTACGACCACAAGGCCGCCTGCAACGCCGCGAAGCTGGGCAAGACCTTCGTGGAAGCGAACCGCGCCACCAAAGCGGGACAGGCCCTGCGCGAACTGGCGCGGTTGGTCGTCACCGTCTCGGGCGTCGACGGGGATGGCGGAGCGGCCGGCAAGAAGGCGGGCGCGAAGAAGCCGGGCATGATGTTCGACCTCAAGTCGCTCCTCGCGAAAAAAGAAAAGGCACCCGCCAGGTAGGACGCCAGGCGTTCCCACGGCCTCGCACGGAGACGAGCCAAGTCGATGACCATGCTGCAAATCCTCCTCGCCGCCTTCGGCCTGATCGCGCTGGTCTTGACGGGCTCGGCGGTGCTGGGCGGCCCATCGCCCAGTAAGGAGGCAGGGCGGCGCCTGCGCACGGTGCGCGAGCGCCACTCGATCAGTGCCAACGACAAGGTCGAAGCCCAGTTGCGCAAGGCGGTCGCCGCGCGGCGCACCACCGCCTATCGCACCCGCTCAGGCTCGGCGTCGCTGCTCAAGACGCTGGCGACGAGGCTGCACAGGACAGGCAAGAAGTGGACCGTCGAGCAGTACGGCTTAGCCTGCGCCGGCATCGCTGGCGTGGTCGCGGCACTCGTCTACCTCAAGACCGGATCGCCGATCCCCTCGCTGCTGCTCGGTCTGCTGCTGGGCGGAACGATCCCCCACATGGTCGTCAACATGGCGATCAAGCGCCGGGTCACCGCATTCACCTCGAAGTTTCCCGATGCGATCGAACTGCTGGTACGCGGCTTGCGGTCGGGCCTACCGGTCGGCGAGACCCTGGGTGTAATCGGCCAGGAGGTGCCCGGGCCGGTGGGCGAGGAATTCAAGCTCGTCACAGAGCGCATCCGCATCGGCCGCACCATGGAGGATGCTCTCCAGGACACGGCCGACCGGCTCGACACGGCCGAATTCAGCTTCTTCTGCATCACTCTGGCCATCCAGCGCGAGACGGGCGGCAACCTTGCCGAGACGCTCGCCAACCTGGCCGAAGTGCTGCGCAAGCGCGCGCAGATGAAGCTGAAAATCCGGGCGATGAGCTCTGAATCCAAGGCATCGGCCTATATCGTCGGCTCGCTGCCATTCATCGTCTTCGGTCTGATCTATTGGATCAACACGAACTACATCAGCAATTTCTTCATCGACACGCGGCTGATGATCGTGGGCGGGGGCGGCCTCGTGTGGATGGCGGCCGGCGGCTTTATCATGGCCAAGATGGTCAGCTTCGAGATCTGACCGGGAGCGCACGGCATCATGTGGAATCGCACCGATCCCGGCAGCTACATGGGCTTCACCATGGTCGACGTCGCTCTGGCGCTGTCGGCCTTGGCTGTGGTGGTCATGGTCATCGGCTACGCGCTTGCCGCGCGCAACCCGATGGCGCGGCGCGTCAAGGCGCTCAACGAACGGCGCGAACAGTTGAAGGCGGGCATCGCGGTCGCCCCACGCAAGCGCCAGAGTCTCCTCCGGCGCAACGACACCACCGACAAGCTGACGCACACGCTCGGCTCGCTCAAGATGCTGCAGGACAGCCAGATCAAGGCCGTCGAGCAGAAACTGGCGCAGGCGGGCATCCGCCGCAAGGAATGGGCCGTGGCGGTGATCGCGGCGCGGCTGGTGCTACCGGTTGTGCTGGGGCTGGCCGTGGCGCTGGTACTCTACGGCATCAACTACTTCCCCGAATGGAGCAGCTTCAAGCGCTTCCTTGTCTTCGCGGCCGCGCTGGGACTGGGCTACAAGGGGCCCGACGTTTTCCTGCAGAACCAGATCTCGAAACGCACCGACGCGATCCGCAAGGGCTTGCCGGACGCGCTCGACCTCCTCGTCATCTGCGCCGAGGCCGGCCTGACGGTCGACGCCGCGTTCGAGCGCGTCGCGCGCGAGCTGGGCCGCGCCTATCCCGAGCTGGGCGACGAATTCTCGCTGACCTCGATCGAGCTGGCGTTCCTCACCGATCGGCGCATCGCCTTCGAGAACCTGGCGTACCGCGTAAACCTCGATTCGGTGCGCGGCGTCGTCACCACGATGATCCAGACCGAACGTTACGGCACCCCGCTCGCCTCGGCGCTGCGCGTACTCTCCGCCGAATTCCGTAACGAACGCATGATGCGCGCCGAGGAAAAAGCGGCGCGGCTGCCCGCGATCATGACGGTGCCGCTGATCCTGTTCATCCTGCCGGTGCTGTTCATCGTCATCCTCGGCCCGGCGGCCTGTTCGATCGCCGACGCGTTCTCCGGCGGTGGGCCCGGCCACTGACGATCTCGCGGGAGGCGGGCGGAAAACAGTCGCCCGCGATCCCGAACCTCCACTTCCCCACGCGATCGGGTCGCTCGGTCGCACCACGCCATCGGGTCGTTCGCCAGTGCGGTGCGGCACCGGCGAACGTGCGTCGCGCGAGAGCAAAACTTTGATGCAAAACCGTTGAGTTACGGAAAAAACGGAAATGCTGCGACCGCACAAAAGCCCGCCCCACAGATGACTGGAGACGCGCGTAGAGCGGCGTCGCTCACGCAGACTATGCAGCAATGCAACAACTCTAACGACGCATAAACTGCAGAAAACCGTGCTGTCACGCATGTCCCGCAATTGCGGGACATGCGGGTGTGGCATCAAACACACACACCGCAGGGACATTTTCGCTCTTGCAGCGAAACCATTTGAACCTGTTCGCAGCGGGAGCAACAAAAGTGCCATGGCAAAGGTGCGTCGGCACGCACTCAGCCTGCATCCGGGTCGTCATCGGGTCAGCACGCTTCCCCGGGACGGACGAAAGCAACAAGGGACACACATCGTGAAAACAACCATCAAGAAGGCGGCGCTTCGTGGCGCAACGTGCCTGACGGCATGCGCAGCGCTGATGAGCGGCGGCGCTCATGCGCAGGACAGCACGACGCCTCCGGACGACAAGGCCGAGACGGCCGACACCATCATCGTGACCGGCACGCGCATCGCCAATCCGAACATGACTTCGGTGAGCCCGATCACCGTGGTGAACGCGGAGGAAGTGAAGGTACAAGGCAACACCCGCGTCGAGGATCTTCTCAACTCACTGCCCCAGGTCTTCGCTAACCAGGGCTCGACGGACGCGAACGGTGCCACCGGTATTGCCACGGTCGACCTTCGCGATCTCGGCGCCGTCCGCACGCTGGTCCTGATCAACGGCCGCCGTCTTGGCGCCGGCGATCCGACCAACGATCCCGACAGCGTCGCGGCCGACCTCAACTTCATCCCGAGCGCATTGATCAAGCGTATCGACCTGCAGACCGGCGGCGCCTCGGCGACCTATGGCTCGGACGCCCTCGCCGGCGTTGTCAACTTCGTTCTGGACACCGAGTTCGAAGGCGTTCGCCTCGACGCGCAGTACTCGATGTACAACCACGACAACGATTACGGTAACAAGAATTACCTCGATGCGCTCGACGCACGCAACTATACGCCGCCGCGCGGCAACACCGTCGACGGCATGACCAAGAACGTCACGCTGACAATCGGCAGTTCGATGGACGAAGGCCGCGGCCACGTCGTCGCCTACGCCGGTTGGCGCAAGGTCAACCCGATTACCCAGGGCGACCGCGACTTCAGCTACTGCGGCTATTCGGCAGGCACCTCAAGCGGCAGCAACTACTACACTTGCGGCGGCTCCTCGACCTCGGCGGTGGGCCGCTTCCGCCGCACCACCAATGTCGGCCTCGGCGCTACGCCGGTCTACTCGCCTACGGGCGCGAGCTATACGATCAACCCCGCCGCCCCGGGCACGTTCCGCACATACAGCAGCGCGCGAGACGGCTACAACTTCAACCCGTCGAACTACTTCCAGCGTCCGGACGAGCGCTTCACGCTGGGCGGTTTCGCAAGCTACGAGATCAACGACAGCTTCAAGCCCTACCTTGAAGTCATGTTCATGGACGATCACACCCGCGCGCAGATCGCTGCCTCCGGCGCGTTCTACGGCACGGATTTCTTCGTCAACTGCGACAACCCGCTGCTGTCCGCCAGCCAGGCTACCGCTCTCTGCGGCGCCGCAGCCGGCACCAGCTCGCTCCAGTCGCTCTACATCGGTCGCCGCAACGTCGAAGGCGGTCCCCGTGTCGACGACCTGCGCCACACCGATTACCGCATCGTCGCCGGCATGAAGGGCGACATCGCCAAGGGCATCAGCTACGACGCGTATGGTCAGTTCTGGCGGGCGATCCTGGCCGAGCGCTACGAGAACGACTTCTCGCGCGTGAAGATCAACCGCGCGCTCAACGTAGTGACCGGCCCGGGCGGAACTCCGGTTTGTGCCGCGGCGATCCCGAATGCCGCCGGTCAGGTGATCGACCCCAACTGCCAGCCCTGGGACATCTTCACTCCGGGCGGTGTCTCGCAGGATTCGATCAACTACCTGCAGACGCCCGGCTTCCGAAGCGGCCAGACGACCGAATACGTCGCCAGCGGCACGATCAGCGCCGACCTCGGCACGTACGGCCTCAAGACGCCGTGGACCGATAACGGTGCACAGCTCGCCGTCGGCGCAGAATACCGTAAGGAAGTGCTGGAGATCAACAACGACAGCGAGTTCCTTACTGGCGACCTCGCTGGCCAAGGCAACCCGTTCGGCGTGAACAACGCCAAGGGCTCGTACACCGTCAAGGAGTTCTTCGGCGAACTCGCGATCCCGCTGGTCAGCGACGTTTCTGGCATCGATACCCTGGGCCTCAACCTCGGCTATCGCTATTCGGACTACAGCCTCGCTGGCTCGACCGACACGTACAAGATGGAACTCGAATACGCGCCGATCAGCCAGGTTCGCTTCCGCGCCAGCTACAATCGCGCCGTTCGCGCGCCCAACCTGACCGAACTGTTCGCTCAGCCCACGGTCGGACTGTTCTCGGGCAACGATCCGTGCGTCGGCGAGTCGCCGGACTTCACAGCCGCGCAGTGCGCCCTGACCGGCGTCACCGGGGCCGAATATGGCACGCTCGATTCGAACCCGGCCAATCAGTACAACCGGCGCGGCTCGGGCGGTGTGGCTCTGGGTAACGACCTGAAGCCGGAAAAGGGCGACACCTACACGGTGGGCGTGGTGATCTCGCCGATCCCCTCGGCCTCGATCTCGATCGACGCGTTCCGGATCAAGGTCGCCGACAAGCTCGGCACCATCGGCGCCCAGACCATCCTCAACAACTGCGGCACCAGCGGCAACGCGTTCCTGTGCGGCCTGATCGAGCGCTCGCCTGGCGGTTCGCTCTTCACCGGCACCGGTTTCGTTGGCGACCCGACTTTGAACCTGGGTTCGCTCGAGACGCAGGGTATCGACGTCACGGCCGCTTACAAGATGGACATCGGCGCCAGTTCGTCGCTGACCTTCGACCTCGTCGGCACCTACCTGGACAAGTACGAAGTGCAGCCGCTCGCCGGCGCCCTCGACATCGGCAAATACGACTGCGCTGGCCTGTTCGGCGCGACATGCGGCACCCCGCTTCCCAAGTGGCGCCACAAGGCGCGCATCACCTGGGCCGGCAAGGGCGGCCTCTCGGTCTCGGCGGCATGGCGCTTCTTCAGCAGCGTCGACAACGATCAGCTCGACAAGAACCCGCTTCTGGCCGGTCCGTTCGCCGAGAACCCCGACGTGCAGAAGATCAAGGACGTCAGCTACTTCGACTTGTCGCTGGCCGCTCGCGTTAACGAGAACTATACGTTCCGTCTCGGCGCTCAGAACCTTCTCGACAAGACGCCGCCGGTGCTCGATTCGAACTATTCGACCAACGGCTCAAACACTTATGCGCAGGTCTACGATGCGCTCGGCCGTTATCTCTACGCGAGCGTTACGCTCGACTTCTAAGCTTTTCTTGATCTGAAGCATCGAAGGGCGCAGCATCATCCGATGTTGCGCCCTTCTTCTTTTTTGCCGTGCCTCCTCTGAACGATCCGCGGCTGCGGAACGCCGATCACATGCTGTCGACCGGCGACTTCGCCGGCGCCCTGCGGGCACTGGAGGCCGTTGCGGGGGACGTAGGCGGCGACTTTGCTCTGGCCATGCGGATTGCGGCGCTGCGGCGACGGGTCGGCGACTTGCCGGGAGCCCTCGACGCCGCGAACAAGGCCCTTGCCGAGCGCCCCTACGATTTCGTCGCACTGCTGCTCAAGGCCTCGTTGCTCGAACAGCAGGGCGACGGAAGCAGGGCCGCCGAAATCTACCGCGCCGCCGTGTTCCATGCGCCCGACACCGCCCTGCCTCCTCCGCTCCGGATGCAACTCGATCAGGCGCGCGCGTTCCTCGCCCGTTTTCGCGAAAGGGTGACCGCCGCGCTCGCTTTGCCCTCGGCCCTGCCCTCCGAATTACCCGCTCAGAGGGCTGGAGCGGCCGACAGGTTCGTCGCCAACATCCTCGATCGCCGCGCCGCGTATCATCAGGAGCCCACGCATTATCGCTACCCCGGCCTGCCGGATGTCGAGTTCTTCGACGGCAGCTATCCCGAGTTGTGCGAGCGCCTGCGCGACGCGTTCCCCGACATCCGCAGCGAACTGCTCGCGATCTTGAACGATCCCGCGCGGCCCGGCCGGCGCGGCGAGCCCTACGTCCAGTTTTCCGATGGTGAGCCAATGGGCGTCTGGACCCAGCTCAACGGTTCCCCCTCGTGGAACGCGCTCCACCTGAAGCGCTATGGCGAGACCATCGCGCTCAACGCTGACGATTGCCCACGCACCATGGAGGCATTTTCCGGACCGGAGATCGCCTCGATCGCGAACCTCGGGCCAAACCTTATGTTTTCGGTATTGGCGCCGCGCACGCGAATCCCGCCGCACCACGGTGTGGCGAATTTCCGCTGTGTCGTGCATTTGCCGCTGGTCGTGCCGCCCGCCTGCGGCTTCCGCGTCGGGGCCGATACGCGTTCCTGGATCGAGGGCGAACCGTGGATTTTCGATGACACCATCGAACACGAGGCATGGAACGACAGCGATAGCTACCGGATCGTCCTGATCGGCGACGTCTGGCGCCCCGAGCTAGACGAGACCGATAAGGCGATCATCGCTGCAGTGCTCGGCGCGATCGACGCCCCCGCATCGGCGGGTGCTCTATAATGTTTCCAGATTTGCTGCATTGCAAAAAGATGATGTGGCAGTCGTCTTCGAAATGCGCGATAAGGCTTTGGAGTTACTTGGGAGCCCAACCTCAATGATCAAGCTTCTACCTGCCCTGTTGCTGTCCACCGCGGCGATCGCACCCGCCTATGCCGAGGAGCCAGCGGTGGCCGCTACCACTCCTGCGGCGCCGAGCGCCAAAGACCCGAACCGGCCGATCTGCCGCACCTTCGCGGTTACCGGTTCGCTGACCAGGAAGGAGAAGGTCTGCATGACGCAGGCCCAGTGGGAGACCAAGCGCCACGATCAGGGCAGCGAACTGGAGCAGCGCCAAGTGATGCGGGGCGTCAGCGGCGGCGGATAGGCGCGCGCACTGCACCGGCGCGGTTTACACCGCGTCGGCCTCATAACGCTCGATCCAGGGCCGAAGGATGGGCTCCACGGACTCCATCTGCCGGGCATAGGGGCGCCAGCTTCCAGAGCCGTCGTACAGCCCTTGCCGCACTTGCGTGACGCTTGCTGTCGAGACGCCGCGTCTGCGCGCGGTAACGGCGAAGTCGCGCAGCGCCTCACTCCATTCGACGCCGAGAAACGCGCAAAGCGCCCGTGTTGTCTCGTCGAAGGCGCGCACCAGCCGGTCGTAGCGCAGATCGAACGCGTCGATCGCGAGGCGCTCGCGAGCAAGATCGATAGTCGTCCAGGTCGCCGCGAAGTGACGCGCGGTCGAATCCAGCGACGAGAACGCCAGCGTCCCGGCATTGTAAGCAAAGCTGGTGTGGAAGCAGCTCCACACCACGTCGCGGGGATCGCGCCGCATCACGACCACTTTCGCCTGCGGGAACAGCAGCCCGATCGCAGGGAGCCGCGACCCCTTGAACGGGTCCATGTCGATGAAGACCCGATCGGTCAAATCCACGCCGGCGGCACGTGCCGCCCGCTGCCAGTAATCGGACCTTAAACTGTCGAGGACCTCAGGCGCGGCGCTGAACAGTGCCTCCACACCGTCCGCTCGGGTCAGGAACTCCCGGTCGATGCGGGCAAGGGTCGGACGCTCCTCTATCGCGACGGCGCCGGGCAGCGAGGCCAGGATGTTCTCCACCAGCGTAGTGCCCGAGCGCGGATACCCGGTCAGGATGACATGGCGTTTGGCGCGATTATCGCTGTCAGGCCCCGAGATGGGGGTACCGGCCCGGCCCCGCAGCGCGGCGAAGGCCGGGTCCGGCAGCGCACTGAAGGAACGTGCGATCGTCTGCACGAAATCGACTGCGTCGCGCGCGGTCTCCGCCGACTGGCGAGCAGAGTGGATGGCCTGGAATTGCGCCTGCGCACGGGCATAGCAGTCAAACGCCTCATCGTGGCGCCCCAACTTCGCCAGCGTGTCACCCAGCAGGCTATGCGTCCCGACCAGAAAATCTCCGTCCGCTGGTGCGTCGGCCAGGATCGCCTCGAGCAGCTCCCTAGCCCGCTCCGCATCGCCGCTCTCCAGCGCCGCCTGCGCCAGCGCTTGGCGTGCGATAGCGTGCGATGGCTCCAGCGAAAGGGCCAGTCGCGCGTTATCTCGCGCCTCTTTGATATTTCCCCGGCGAGCCTCTAGGGAGGCGAGCGAGGCAAGGGCGTCGGGGTTGCGCGGATCGAGGCCAAGCGAATGGCGATAGTCGTCCGCCGCGTCCGCCAGAGCGCCTCCCTTCTCGAAGCTGGAGCCGCGGTGCATCCAGGCTGCGGCATAGGCCGGGTCGAGGGCGATCGCACGCTCGAACGCGGCGACGGACTCGCGCAATTCCCCGGTCTTGCGCAGCACAATCCCGTGCGCGACGTGGATCGTCGGGTCCTGCGGCGCGAGCGCGAGCGCGCGCTGGATATGGGCCACGGCGGCGTCAAGGTCGCCATCCTCCTCCAGCCGCCACGCGACGAGGTTCAGTATCAGCGGGTCCTCGAGGCCGGCGGCAAGCGCCTCCCCCGCGATCCGGGCTGCCGTTTCGGTGTCGGCGCGATCGAGCGCATGATCGATCTGCCGGAGGCGGTTCTGAAGATTCATGAACTCTCGTCGAAATCTGTGTTGCGGGCGTTGCATCCCCTTTCCCACCTGTCAATGTGCCCGCCGCCCGCCCGATGGGTCCCACCGCTGCAGACCGGCTTGACCTTTAGCGCGCCATTGCGGACACCGTTGCGACGGCGCTTCATGGCGGTCTGACGAGGAGCAAGACGACGATGGCAACGATCCTCTTTCGCGCCGCGGCGATCACGCTTTCGCTGGGTATCGCGATCGGGGTGGGCAGTCTCGCCGGTGCCCGCGACCGCACGCCGGAAAGCATGCCTCCGGCCTTGAAGGGCATTGCCGATTGCCGCGCTATCGCCGCGCCAACCGAACGCCTGGCCTGCTACGACAAACAGGCCGCGACGTTGGTGGCGGCTGCGGAACAGGGCAATGTCCGGGTGATGGATCGCGAGTCGGTGCAAAAGGCCCGGCGCTCGCTATTCGGCTTTACGGTGCCCAGCCTCAAGATCTTCGGCGGAAGCGGCGACGATGACGATGCAGATGCCATCCGCAGCGTGACCGGCAAGGCCAGGTCCGCCCGCATTCTACCCGGCGGACAGGCGCAGTTCACGCTAGAAGACGGCGCCGTCTGGTTGACCAACGATGCCGTCACCAACATGCGCACACCGCGCGTCGGCGATAGCGTGGAGATCAAGCACGGTGCGCTGAGTGCCTACTGGGTGAGCTTCAACGGGGGTCCGAAGGTGAAGTGCCACCGTGTGAGCTGACGCGCGGGCAGCCTGTAGCAGCCTGTGATCACACGCACCGCGCGACGCAGGAAATCTCGGTAACTACTCGTAAACTAATATTAAAGTTGTTGCACCTCCGCCACAGTGCTTGCGTCATTTTAGCGCCATCGCGTTTTCACGTTGATCCGCCCCGTGCCTGGCGCAAGAAATGTCCTTGCAGCGCCGGGTCGCAAATTCTGCGCTTCTACCGAGGTTTCATCCATCTGCGCCACAGTCGCAGAGGATCACCTGTTCGTGGGCGAAAGGGACAGATAAATGAAAACAATATGGTATAAGTCCGTCCTGTTCTGCGCGACCAGCGCTGCAGGGATTGCGATGAGCTGTGGAACCCCTGTCATGGCGCAGGAGACTTCCCCTTCGGCAGCGGAAAATTCCGCGGAAGCTTCCGATGAAGCGGAGGCGATCATCGTCACTGGTTCGCGCATCGCGCGCCCCGAGCTTTCGACTACCCAGCCTACGACGGTAATCGGCTCCGCGCAGATCGAGTCGCGTGGCTATACCAATCTGACGCAGGCACTCCAGCAGCTCCCCTCGTTCGGCCCGGCTGGCAACAGTGCGGTCGGCGCTCAGTCCGCGTTCGGGCCGGCCCAAAGCTTCGTGGATTTCTACGGCCTTGGTTCGCAGCGGACGCTGACGCTGGTCAATGGCCGTCGCTTCGTATCGTCGAACACCGCCAGCATCTTCGGGCCGGTGAGCGCAGGATCGCAAGTCGATCTGAACAACATCCCCATTACCTTGATCGACCGGGTGGATGTCGTCGCAGTCGGCGGCGCTCCGATCTACGGCTCGGATGCCATCTCCGGCACCGTGAACGTCATCCTGAAGAAAGACTTCGACGGGTTCGAGTTCGGGGGCGAATACGGCATTTCGCAACGTGGCGACGCACCCGACCGCCGGCTGAGCGCAATCGTCGGCAAGAACTTCGCGGAGGGCCGCGGCAACATCACGATTTCCGGTGAGTACAACAAGGTCACCGGCTTCACCGCAGGCGACCGCTCGGTATCGGCCGAGGGCCTGCGCTTCGGCACGCCTCCAGCCTCGGCGGGCTCACCCTTCGCGCGCGTGCTCTATCCGGCGCAGCGCTATTCCGCGTTCACCTCGGGCGGCGTGCCGTTCAGCGACGACGACTTCCTCGTGCGCCGCTCGGGCATCTTCGACGCCTCCGGAAACCCGCTGCAGTTCGGTCCGAACGGCACCCTCGTCCCGCTCGATCTCGGTACCGTGCTGCGGCAAGGATACATCAGCAGCGGCGGCAACGGCTTCAACCTTCCGCTGCAGAACAACATCCTCACCAACAGCGAGCGCTACATCGGCACGGCTCTCGGCAGCTACCAGCTGACCGACGGTGTGAGAGCATTCGGCGAGGCGTGGTACGCGCATAGCCGTGGTACCAACATCATCGACCAGCCCAACTACAATACGGCGCTGTTCGATGCCGCCGGCACCCCCGACGGCAACCTGCCGATCAGCATCGACAACCCGTACCTCAGCGCGGCGGATCGTGCGACGATTGTCGCCAATCTCGCGCCCGGCCAGGACACGTTCTACGTCGGCCGAGCGCTGAGCGACCTCACCACCGGCCGTGCTCAGGCGACGGTAGAGACCTACCGCTTCGTCGGCGGCTTCGACGGCGACTTCGCGGTAGGCGAGCATCAGTTCAAGTGGGAAGTTTCCGGCACCTACGGCCACTCACGGACTGTCGGCAAGAACTACGAGATCGTCCAGCAGAACTTCGCCAACGCGCTCGATGCGGTGCTGGACGGCAGCGGCAACATCGTCTGCCGCCCCGGCTACACCAACGCCTCGATCCCCACCGGCAGCAGCACGTGCGCGCCGTTGAACATCTTCGGTGTCGGCAATGCCAGCCAGGCGGCGCGCGACTACATCTTCGCCGAAGCGCGTCCGGTCTCGACGAATTCCCAGTTCGTCTTCAACGCCAACATCCAGGGCGCGCTGTTCACGTTGCCGGGTGGCGACGCCCAGTTCTCGCTGGGTTACGAGCATCGCCGCGAGAGAACGGCGTTCGATCCGGGGGACTACTACGCGGGTGAACTGCAGGACGACGGCAGCCGCGTGCAGTACGGTCGCATCATCCCGATCGGCGCGATTGCAGGCAAGTTCCACACCAACGAAATCTTCGGCGAGCTGACCGCTCCGCTCGTCTCGCGTGAGACGGGACTGAAGTTCCTGAAGGTGCTGGAGTTCGACGGCGCGGCGCGATACGTGAAAAACTCGCTCAGCGGCGGGGATCTCACCTGGACCGCCGGCGGACGGCTCGGCTTCTTCGACGGACTGACTTTCCGGGGCAATTTCACCCGCTCGATCCGCAGCCCTGCCATCACCGAAGTGTTCAACCCGACATCGCAGGCGTTCGATGCGGGTAGCGACCCATGCGACGCACGTTATGTCGACAGCGGACCGAACCCCGCGAACCGGCGTGCCAACTGCATCGCGGCGGGGATCACCGACCCTGACAACTTCGTCTCGAATTATTCGGACTTCACGGTTCCCATCAGCGTCTCGGGCAATAGCTCGCTCGACAATGAAAAGGCCAACAGCTGGACCATCGGCGCCATCATCCAGCCGCCGTTCGTGCCGGGTTTGTCGCTAGCGGTCGACTGGGTCAGCATCCATCTGAAGGGTGCGATCCGCTCGCTGTCTGGCGATGACATCCTGAATGCCTGCTACGACGGCAGCGGACTGACGAGCATCTTCTGCGGCTCCGTCGATCGCGACGCGGATGGTCAGATCACCTTCATCCGGGAAGGCTACTTCAACGCGGCGTCCTACACCTTCGAAGGTCTGACCGTCGATCTGAAGTACCGCCACACGACGCCAGTCGGTACCTTCGGGTTCGGCGTGAACTACCTCTATCGCGACAAGCTGGAGACGCGCGTCGGCACCGGAGATATCAACCACCTCGCCGGAGAGATCGGCTACCCCCGCAATGCCGGCACGGTCGACCTCACATACGAGAAGGGCGGCTTCAATGCGCTGCTGCAGATGCAGTACGTGGGTAAGGGCGATTTCGACAAGGACGAGGCCGACAACGCCCGCAACATCAAGGGCGTCGGCGACTGGGAAGTGTTCAATGCGACGATCGGCTACGACGTCAACGAGCAGTTCAAGCTGAAATTCATCGTCGACAACATCGCCGACCGTAAGCCGCCGTACCCCTACGTCGGCACCTACGAGCAGAACCAGATGTACTACTCGGGTATCGTGGGGCGCTCGTTCCGGGTCTCGGCAACCACGCACTTCTGATCGGACCTGCGCGCAAGGCGCTCCTGACAGAAAACAAAAAGGGCGGGGCCGCGAGGTCCCGCCCTTCTTTGTTGCGTAGGCGCCGATCAGCCCACCGCGATCGCCAGCGCGCCGTCGCCCTCGTCGATGTGGACCTTGCTGCCGTCGGGAATCTCGCCGGCGAGCAGCTTCTCGGCCAGCGGGTCCTGCAGGTAGCGCTGCACCGCGCGCTTCAGGGGCCTCGCGCCGTAGACGGGATCGTAGCCGACCCGCCCGAGCCAACGCTTGGCGGCGTCGGTGAGGTCGAGCACGATCTTGCGGTCCTTGAGCAGCTTCTGCACCCGGCCGACCTGGATCTCGACGATCGGGCCCATCTCGCCCTGGCCCAGGCGGTGGAACAGGATCACCTCGTCCAGCCGGTTCAGGAACTCGGGGCGGAAATGGCCGCGCACGATCTCCATCACCTGCGGCTCGACGCTGGAGACGTCCTGCCCCTCGTCGAGGTTCGCGAGGTACTGGCTGCCCAGGTTGCTGGTCAGGATGATGAGCGTGTTGGTGAAGTCCACCACGCGGCCCTGCCCGTCCGTCAGGCGCCCGTCGTCGAGCACTTGCAGCAGCACGTTGAAGACGTCGGGGTGCGCCTTCTCCACCTCGTCGAACAGCACCACCTGGTAGGGCCGGCGCCGCACCGCCTCGGTCAGCACGCCGCCCTCGTCATAACCGACATAGCCCGGAGGTGCGCCGATCAGGCGGCTGACGGCGTGCTTCTCCATGAACTCGCTCATGTCGATGCGCACCATGGCGTTGTCGTCATCGAACAGGAATGACGCCAGCGCCTTGGTCAGCTCGGTCTTGCCGACGCCGGTGGGGCCGAGGAACAGGAATGAGCCCATCGGTCGGTTCGGGTCCTGCAAGCCGGCGCGGGCACGGCGCACGGCTTTGGACACCGCGGTCACCGCCGCCGACTGCCCGATCACACGCGCGCCGATCGCGGCTTCCATGTTAAGCAGCTTCTCGCGCTCGCCCTGCAGCATGCGGTCGACGGGCACGCCGGTCCAGCGGCTGACCACGCCGGCGATGTCGTCCTCGGTCACTTCCTCGCGCAGCATGGCGTTGCCGGCCTGCGCGACAGCGTCGGCCAGTTGGCGCTCAAGCGCCGGGATGGTGCCGTAGGAAAGCTCGCCCGCCTTGGCGAGGTCGCCCTGGCGCTGCGCCTGCTCCAGCTCGAGCCGCGCGGCGTCGAGCTGTTCTTTCAGCTTGCCCTCGGCGGCGATTTTGTCGCGCTCGTTCTGCCAACGCGTGGTGAGTTCGCTCGATTGCTGTTCGAGGTTGCCGAGTTCGCCGCGCAGCGTCTCCAGCCGGTCTTTCGAAGCAGTGTCCGTCTCCTTGGAGAGCGCCATCTCCTCGATCTTGAGCTGGATGATGCGCCGGTCGAGCTTCTCGATCTCCTCGGGCTTGCTTTCCACCTCCATGCGGATGCGACTGGCGGCCTCGTCCATCAGGTCGATCGCCTTGTCGGGCAGGAAGCGGTTGGTGATGTAGCGGTTGGAGAGGGTCGCCGCCGCCACGATCGCGCCGTCGGTGATGCGCACGCCGTGGTGCAGCTCGTACTTCTCCTTCAGGCCGCGCAGGATCGAGATGGTGTCCTCCACCGTGGGCTCGTCGACGAACACGGGCTGGAAGCGGCGCTGCAAGGCGGCGTCCTTCTCGACGTACTTCTGGTATTCGTCGAGCGTGGTCGCACCGATGCAGTGCAATTCGCCACGCGCTAGCGCGGGCTTTAAGAGGTTGCCCGCATCCATCGAGCCTTCGGAGGCGCCCGCGCCGATCAGCGTGTGCATCTCGTCTATGAACAGGATGATGTGGCCCTCGGCGCCCTTCACCTCGTCGAGTACGGCCTTCAGCCGTTCCTCGAACTCGCCGCGATACTTCGCGCCGGCGATCAGGCTGCCCATGTCGAGCGCCATCAGCGCGTGGTCCTTGAGGCTGTCGGGCACGTCGCCGTTGGCGATGCGCAGCGCGAGGCCCTCGGCGATGGCGGTCTTGCCGACGCCGGGGTCGCCGATGAGGACGGGGTTGTTCTTGGTGCGGCGCGCGAGGATCTGCACGGTGCGGCGGATCTCTTCGTCGCGGCCGATGACGGGATCGAGCTTGCCGGCCTTCGCCGCCTCGGTCAGGTCGCGGGCGTACTTCTTCATCGCGTCGTAGGCGTTCTCGGCCCCGGCGCTGTCGGCGGTACGCCCGCCGCGCAGCTGGGTGATCGCGGCTTCGAGCGCGGGGGCGGTGAGGTTCGCCGCCTCCAGCGCCTTGCCGGCCGGGGTCGTCTTGGCAAGAGTCAGCGCGAGCAGGATGCGCTCGACGGTGACGTAGGCGTCCTGCGACTTGGCGGCGAGCTGCTCGGCCTGGTCGAGCACGCGCACCGCATCGTTGTCGAGCCCGGGCGTCGTCTGCGCACCCGAGCCGCTGACCACGGGAATCTTCTCCAGCGCCGCGTTGACGCCATCGAGCGCGAAGCGCGGATCACCCCCGGCACGCTGGATCAGGCCCGCCGCCATCCCCTCGCTGTCGTCGAGCAGAGCCTTGAGGATATGCTCGGGCGCGATGCGCTGGTGGTTGAGCCGGATCGCGGTGGTCTGCGCCGCCTGGAGGAACCCCTTGGCGCGGTCGGTGAACTTTTCGAGATTCATGGCTAGTGGCTTCCTCTTGATCCCGAACAGATGGTGTTGCCGATTTACAACACAAGACCCTGACTGCTGAATATTCCGAGCCGCTACGCGGCCTGCATTGATATCGCACAAGGCCGCGCGAGAAGATGGTAAGGCGCTCGGGATTTGCTAGTCTGTTCCGCGATGTACCAGCTCGACGCGGTGCGCGTGTCCTATAGCGGGGTCGATGCCCTCGCCCCCACCACTCTCACGATCGGCGCGGGTGAGACGTTGGTGCTGCTCGGCCCATCGGGCTCGGGCAAGTCGACGCTGCTGCGTTGCCTCATCGGTCTTTCGCCTTACGCCGGGCGGCTGCTGTTCGACGGCGAGCCGGTACGCGACTGGCGGCCGGTGAGGCGGCGGCTGGGCTACGTGATCCAGGACGGCGGGCTGTTCCCGCACCTGACCGCCCGGGGCAACGTCGCGCTCGCCGCGCGCGAGTTCGGCTGGACGCCGGAAGCCATCGCGACGCGGATCGCCGAACTGTCCGAGCTGGTCGCCCTCGATACCGTGCAGCTAGACCGCTATCCGGCCGAGCTCTCCGGAGGGCAGCGTCAGCGCGTGGCGATGATGCGGGCGCTGATGCTCGATCCGGACGTCCTGCTCCTAGACGAGCCGCTTTCCGCGCTCGATCCCGTGACCCGCCTGCGGCTGGCAGGCGAACTGCGCG
>Ga0068862_100001770_pt1 | contig 19529 bp, 15 predicted proteins | sample KBSSwiS52_FD_66598 | JGI IMG/M metagenome (GOLD analysis project Ga0068862, IMG submission 66598) | Switchgrass rhizosphere microbial communities from Kellogg Biological Station, Michigan, USA - KBS Switchgrass S5-2 | ecosystem: Host-associated > Plants > Roots > Rhizosphere > Soil ... | reverse complement strand
CGGCGGCACGGTAAACGCGAGTGGGTTCAACGTCAGTGCGTTCGAATCCTGCTCTCGCCAGCTTGTCTCGATAGCTGCTCTCCTCGAGCGCACCAGCGACGCATCCAACCCACAGCTCCATGTTTCGTCGAAGCGCGTCGGGAACCGCCTCGCCCCTGACGACGACATCAGACACAGCAAATCGTCCACCGGGTCTCAGTACTCGGAATGCCTCGGCAATCACGCGATCCTTGTCGGCCGAGAGATTGATCACGCAATTCGAGATGATCACATCAACCGAGTTATTCGGCAGCGGAATCTGCTCGATCTCGCCTTTCAGGAACGTGACGTTCGTCAATCCCGACTTCTGTTGGTTCTCGCGAGCGAGCGCGAGCATCTCGTCCGTCATGTCCAGCCCGTAAGCCCATCCCGTGGGTCCCACTCGCTTCGCTGACAGCAGTACGTCGATCCCACCACCGGAACCCAGATCGAGCACGACCTCACCTGGCTTTAATTCCGCCAATGCCGTCGGATTTCCGCACCCGAGCGACGCGAGCAGCGCCTCGGCCGGAATCGCGGCTGCCTGACTCTCGTCGTACAGATTTGACGTGATTGGATCCGAATCGCAACACGAGGACGTACCACAGCCGCATCCTGACTTCACTCCGGCACGGGCGCTGCGGGCGGCCTCTCCATACTTCTGCTGAACGACTTCCTTGATCGTGTCCATGACTGGCTCCTATATATTCGCTTTAACGAATATATGAACCTGTGATATATTTGTCAAGGCGAATATATGAAACGGGCGATCGTTGCGAAGACGACTGCACCAATCGACATGCTCGAGCATGCCTTCAAGGCGCTCGCCGATCGAACCCGGCTGCGCATCCTCGCCCTGCTGGGCAACAACGAAGTGTGCGTGTGCCACATCCACGATTCACTCGGATTGCCACAACCAACTGTGTCGAGGCATCTGGCGTATCTGCGCCGTTCGGGGCTGGTGAAGGCTCGGCGTGACGGCGTGTGGATGCACTACCGCGTGTCGAACTCCCTCGACCCGGCTGTCCAGGACATCGTCGATGCGGCAGTTCAGTCGCTGACGAACGTGCCCACAACCGCCAAGGATCGCAGGCAGTTTCAACGATCGTTCGGGCCGCTCTACGTCCTGAATACCGTCAATGGCGGGTCGTGCTGCTCGCCGCCCTTCGACCGTGCTCAGGGCGGTCCCGAGCATCGTCGAGGGACGCGCACACCGGTGGAGGAACACCGATGACGATCGAGCGCGCGCACACGAGCGACCTGCCAGAGGTCCTGACTCTGCTCGAGCGCCATCACCTGCCGCTTGACGGCGTCAGCGAGCACGTCGCTTCGATGGTCGTTGCCAGGGACCACGGAAAGGTCGCAGGCGTGGCCGCGACGGAACTGTATGCGGACAGTGCCCTGCTGCGCTCTGTCGCAGTCGATCCGCTGCTTCAAGGAAGAGGCATCGGTCATCAACTGACCGAAGCCGTTCTCGGAATCGCCCGGGAACACGATCTGAACACGATATTCCTGCTTACCACCACCGCTGAGAACTTCTTTCGCAGGTTCGGATTCGAACAAATCTCGCGCAGCGATGTTCCGGCGACTGTGCAGGCCTCGGTCGAATTCCAGTCGGCCTGCCCCGCATCGGCGATCGTGATGCGAAAGCGCCTGGTCGAGGAGCGATGACCTCCGATCGCCCTCGCCGGCTCGTCGCCGAGGCGATCGGTACAATGCTGCTCCTGGCGGCTGTCGTCGGTTCGGGGATCATGGCCGACCGCCTGTCCGGAGGGAATCAAGCGATTGCGCTGCTCGCCAACACGATCGCGACCGGCGCGGCGCTGATTGCCCTCATTCTCACGTTCGGCTGGGTTTCCGGCGCGCATTTCAATCCGGCCGTATCAATTGCCGACGCGTCCCAAGGCGGCCTGAGCTGGGCCGATGCAGGCGCCTACATCGTGGCGCAGTTGCTCGGCGCATTCCTCGGTGTCGGACTCGCCCATGTGATGTTCGGGGCACCTCTCTACTCATGGTCAACCCATGCACGTGCCGGCTCAGCACAGATCGTCAGTGAAGGTGTCGCGACATTTGGCCTCCTCTCAGTGATTTGGGGATGTGCCAGGACGAGACCGAATGCCGTCGCCTTCGCCGTCGGCGCGTACATCACCGCGGCCTATTGGTTCACGTCGTCGACGTCATTCGCGAATCCGGCCGTCACGCTTGCACGAGCGGCCACAGACACCTTTGCCGGAATCCGTCCATTCGACGTGCCTGGCTTCCTGTTCGGACAGATCGCGGGCACTACTGCTGCCACGATGCTTTTCAAATGGCTCGTGCCCACGCTCCCTGAAGTAGCGGAACGCATCGTGGTCCCACACGAGTCCGCTCCCCTCGAGCGTGCCGGAAGGAAATAAGGAGGATCTTCACGAACTTACGACTGGACCTGCTGGATGACCTCGCGCTCAAACGGCAGCTTGACGAGATTGGCCTGTCACACCAGGAATTAGGTAGCCGTTAGACCACAACCCTTGGCTCGCAATGAAGACCGTCCTCTTCGCTTGCGTTCACAACGCCGGGCGATCGCAAATGGCGGCCGCCTGGTTCAACGCGCTGGCCGATCCCGCCAAGGCGCGAGCGATTTCAGCGGGGACTGATCCAGGGAGCCAAGTACACCCGGAAGTCGTTGTCGCGATGCACGAGGTCGACATCGACCTGTCGCACACGGCAACCACGAGGTTGACAGCGGAAATCGCTCAACAGGCGCAGATGCTTGTGACGATGGGCTGTGGCGATCAGTGTCCGTTCGTTCCCGGTGCCATTCGTGAAGACTGGCCACTCGAAGATCCAAAGGGTCAACCTCTCGAACGAGTGCGGGCGATCCGGGATGACGTTCGCGACCGCGTGCGCGCCCTCGTTGAGCGCGAGGGCTGGTCCTAATCTCTCTGTTCCTTCAAGCACCTCATCCCGCCCAGCTGCCAGCTTTACCGCCTGACAAATCGCCCGAAGGAGAACGCCTGCAGACCGCCGGTTGGTGTCAGATGGAAGTCTTTCAAGCTCTCCGCGTGCTCGAAATCGGGCCCGAGCAGTGCCGCGATGCCGGGCGAGTCGTACCGTTCGACTGGTAGGCCACTGCACTGCGTGGGCCCCTCGAGCCCGAAGGTTCCTATGATTGCGGTTCCTCCAACCTTGAGCGTGCGGCGCAAGTGTGCGATGTACGTGTCGCGCTGGTCCGTCGTGGTGAGGAAATGGAACACGGCGCGATCGTGCCAAATGTCGACTGGTGAGACCTGCCAGTCTCCGGTCACATCTGCTTCAATCCATGCGGCACGCGCCGCCCGTGCTCCGAGTCGCGTGCGCGCCCGCGTCAACGCGGCGGGCGAGACATCCAAGACCGTAACGCACGTCAGCCCGCGATCAAGAAGGCGATCCACGAGGCGGGAATCTCCGCCTCCGACATCAATGATTCAGGTATTCGGGCCGAGACCAACGTGGTCCAGCAGGTGCAGCGATGGATCCGGATTGGCTTGATACCAGCTCAGTTCGTCGCTTCGTTTGCTCGAGTAGACTCGCTCCCAGTGGGTCTTGGCGTCCATGGGTCAATCTCCTGGGTGTGATCTCAGACACGACGATACATCGGCCATCACGAATTTCAATTATCGCTACGATGGATCCGAGTCGGCGCTTTAATGTCGGGCCGAAACTTGATTAGGGGTAGTAATATCGAAGTGTATGCGGCCACTCTTTAGGACGACGCGACTCGCAGCCATCGGGACACTATGTCTCATCGCGACCGTCAGCTTCGCCAGGCCCCATAACGATCCAGCGCATCGATCCGCCTTACCAGTGACATTGACCCTCACTGATGGAGCACAGCAGACCGCCATTCTTCAAGGAGTGGGCTGTAAAGAATCAATGTGTTCGCGCGTGCGGGCGCAGGAATGGACGTGGGACAGCTTCTGGTTCGATGACATCGCCAGCATACGACACATCTCCGGAGGGCGAAGCGGTCCGCTGCAGGTGGTGCTCGGCCTCAAGCACGGCGGCGAACGCCCCGCGACTGTCATCGAGACGAATCGCATCCTATATGTCACCGACGCCCACGGTCGCAGCCGGACGGTCGATCTGGGAAGCTTGACTCAGGTCGACTTCAACTAAAAAGCACGACGCGCCTGGATCTCCAAAGGCGCAGTCTCTAGTTTTCCGTCCTGCCAGTCAGTCGCTTTCGGATGACTTGCGCGCAACAAATGTCCGGCCACTCGCGTCAGGCCCTCTACCCGACCGCCACGCCAGTGACGACAAACGCCCGCGGCGCGCGGCCGTGTCACCGCCGCTGCTAGATGTCCCTGGCGTCGCGTTGAAGCACGAGAGAACTCTCCATCCGGCCCCGTGTGGCAGCGTCGTGACTTGAAATGCCGCCCGTTTGCGCGTTAATCGGTGGGCGGGTCCGTGGAGCTAGAATGGCTGCCCGCTTGCCAGGAGACCTAGATGACGCCTGAGCGTTGGGAACGAGTGAAGGTACTCTACGAAGCGGCGCGCACCCGCTCTCCACAGGAACGATCGGCGTTTTTGATCCGAGAATGCGCCGCCGACACGGACCTGCAGTTGGAAGTCGAGTCGCTGCTGGACCAGCCTGTTGGCACTCAGGACTTCGTCAAGTTTGTCGGCGCGCCAGTCGCAATTGCCAGTCCCGATGTCAACGCACTGCTCGTCGGGCGCCGGTTAGGGACGTTCGAGGTGCGGTCGCTCCTCGGTCGCGGCGGTATGGGTGAGGTCTACCGTGCCCACGACACCAAGCTTGGACGTGACGTCGCCATCAAAGTTTTGCCGCAGGCCTTCACCGCCGACGCGAGCCGAGTGGCCAGTCTCGAGCGCGAAGCGCGAGTCGTCGCTTCTCTCAATCATCCCAACATCGCTGCCATTCATGGCCTGGAGGAGAGCGGAGGCATTCGCGGGCTGGTGCTCGAGTTGGTCGAGGGACAGACGCTCGCACAGAAACTGAATGGCGCCGCCGGATCTTCATCGCCAGGTCTTCGGCTGAAGGAATCGCTCACCATTGCCCGACAGATTGCCGATGCGCTCGAAGCGGCGCACGACAAAGGCATCACGCACCGCGATCTCAAGCCGGGCAACGTCAAGCTCACGCCGGACGGCGTCGTGAAACTGCTCGACTTTGGCATCGCGAAGGTCGTCTCCGGCGAGAGTCCCGGACGCGACTTTACGCAAGCGCAAACCGTCACCGACAACACGCGCGCCGGCCTTATCGCCGGCACGGCTGCGTACATGAGCCCGGAGCAGGCGCGCGGAAAGTCAGTGGACAAGCGGACCGACGTCTGGGCGTTCGGCTGCGTGCTCTACGAGATGCTCACGGGGAAGATGGCATTCGAGGGCGATACCGTTTCGGACACGATCGCAGCGATTCTCGAACGCGACCCTGACTGGTCGACGCTGCCGCCGGATACTCCGAGAGCCGTACGCCGGCTCGTTCAGCGTTGCCTCGAAAAGGATCCAAAGCAGCGCTTGCACGACATCGGCGATGCGCGACTCGAGATCGAGCAGATCATCCAGTCGCCGACCGACGACGTCGATGCCGACGTCGCGCTGCATCAGTCGAAGGCATGGCGTCGACGCTCTCAGCTCGCTGCCGCCGCCGCCACCGTCCTGGCGCTGTCGACTGCGGTGCTCGTCTGGTTTGCGCTGACGCGTGGTGGAACCGCGGGAGGCGATGCTCGCGTCTCGCGCTTCACGGTCGATTTCCCGAAGGACACCGTCACCGCGCCCACGCTCGATACGGCAGTCGCGTTTTCGCCCGACGGGTCGCAGCTGGCTCTCACGCCGTGGCCGGGTTCACCAGTCGTGCGCCGGTTGGACGGTCTCGACAGCCGGCCGATTGAAGAGGGCAAGCCCGGCGTATTTCGCAACTCGCCAATGTTTTCGCCCGACGGCACATTTCTCTCGTGGATCGAGTGGAACGGCATCGTGGGCGCCAATCGGCCGCTGTTCAAGGCGTCACTGGCGGGTGGAACGCCCGTCAAGATCACCGAGTACGACCACTTTCATACCGGTGACTGGTCGGCCGACGGATGGATTTACTGGACCAACACCTATCCCGGCGGGATCGTGCGCGTACGTGACTCTGGCGGCCCGATCGAGCCGGTGACCGAACTTGATGTGAAAAACGGCGAGCGCAGTCATCGCTTCGCGCGCCTGCTGCCTGGTGGTGACGCCCTCATCTACACCGTCGCCTTCGCGGGGATCGGCACCTATGACGATGCGCGCATCGACCTGTTTGACCTGAAGACGCGTCAGAGGAAGACGCTGATTACCGGTGGCAGCGCCGCCGTCTATTCCCCATCGGGCCACATCGTTTACGCGAGGGCGGGGAAACTGTTTGCCGTGCCGTTCGATCTCGGGCGTCGCGAGGTGACTGGCGCTCCAATGCAAGTGCTGGACAACGTGATGATGAGCCAGAACACAGGTGCCGCACACTTTGCGGTCTCGCGCCGCGGCGATCTGGCCTATGTGCCTGGAGGAGTGGAAGGGGGCAACCGCACTCTCGTATGGGTCGATCGCTCTGGCAAGACCGAGAACGTACCCCTCGATCCCGCCTCGTACTTGTACCCGCGACTCGCCCCAGACGGCAAGACGATGGCCGTCGAGATCGAAGGGCCAAATCACGATTTCTATTTCTACGACTTCGCGCGCACCGTCCTCAGCAAAGTGACGAGCGACGGCATGAGCCACAACCCCGTCTGGTCGCCGGACGGCAAGCGCCTCGCGTTCAGATCGTGGCTGGCCGGCGGTATGACGATGTGGTGGATGAACGCCGATCGCAGCGGAACACCCGAGCGACTGGATCCCAAAGGGGCCAGGCAGAATCCCGTCTCGTTCTCCCCGGACGGAAAGTTCATTACCTTCGATCAAAAGGATGCCGACACCAACGACGACGCGTGGATCATGCCAGTGTCGGGCGGTGAGTCCCGTCCGATAGCACGCTCGAAGGCCGGCGAAGGGTCCGCCAAGTTCTCTCCCGACGGACGATGGATTGCGTACTCTTCGACCGAATCCGGCAAACCGGAGATTTACGTCCAGCCGTTCCCAGGTCTTGGTCCGAAGATTCAGATCTCAAATGCCGGCGGCACCGATCCCGTGTGGCGGCGCATGGGCGGAGAGCTTTATTACAGGCAGGGCAACAAGATGATGATGGTTGCCGTTGACACTCGCGGATCGGAGCTGCGAGCGTCGGCGCCGAAGATGCTTTTCGAAGGTATCTACTACGAAGGCACCGGCGCCTCATGTGAGATGGGCGGTCCCACGGCAGCAAACTACGACGTCACGCCAGACGGCCAGCGCTTCCTCATGGTCCGCGACAACAGCGCTGGCATTTTTGGAACAAGAGCGATCGTCGTGCTCAACTGGACAGAGGAGCTGAAAGCACGCGAACGCGCTCGTGCCCAGGCAGCCTCCGCTCGCGCCAACTGATTGAGCGCCGTATCGCATCGCTTATGTCAACGAGTGACGATCCCCGTGAGGTGATTTACGCGCGGTCTGCGCGTATCGGGCAAGGGGGATCACTTCATGAGGGGTCGACACACCTGGTCCACGATCGCTTTCACGACTGTTCTCGTCGCAGGCTTGAACGGAATAGCACACGAATCGATCGTCTCCGCAACCAACAACAAAGACGATTCGGCGGCACACTACGCCTCCATCGACGTGCCCGGAGCAACGTTCACGAGCGCACAAGGCATCAATGCCCGCGGCGACATCGTTGGGTTTTATGTTCAAGCAGGGGTGACGCACGGCTATGTGCTCAGCGAGGGCACCATTACCACGATCGATTATCCGGGCGCCCTATACACGGACGCCCGCGGCATCAACGCCCAGGGAGACGTCGTCGGCGCGTATAGAATGGCCGGTGAACCAGCAGTCAACTTCCATGGCTACCTGCGCAATCGTCACGGAGAGTTCAGTCCGGTCGATTTTCCAGGGCACACCAACACGATTCCTCAGCGCATCACGTCAACGGGTTTGATCCTCGGTTGCCGGCACGACAATGACTTGATGACCACCATGCGCGGAATCGCCATGAACGGCCAGGATCTCACCGAGTTCGCGGAGATCGGCGCGTTTGCGTCGATGAACAACGGCGCCACACCGGACGGGGAGTTGGTGGTGGGGCTCTATACCGATATGGACACGATGACAGGCCGAGCCTATCTCCTGTCTGGCGGCACCTTCATTCCGTTCGACGTGCCAGGAAGCACCTTTACAGCTGCTTGGGATGTGAATCCGAGCGGCGATGTCGTGGGTGTGTACCGTGATGCAGCTGGCTTTCATGGATTTCTGTGGGCGAAGCTCAGATTCCGAGCCGTGGACTACCCGGGGGCGACTACAACGCGGGCGTTTGGTATCAACTCGCGCGGTCACATCGTGGGGGCCTACATAGACGGCAATGGTCGAACCCACGGATTCGTCGCTAGTCGAACAGAACACGACTGATCGTGATCTGGGCGTGACGCGCACATGTTCGATCACGGCTGCGGGCTGATTTTCACTGTTCTTAGAGTGACGGTCGCGACAAATTGGCACGCAGCCACGCTTTGGCGATCGTCCACTCGCGCACGACTGTCGCGGGTGACACTCCGACAACTTCCGCAGTCTCCTCAATCGTTAGTCCCCCGAAGTACCTGAGCTCGACGATCCGCTCTTGTTGCGGGTCGAACGTTGCGAGCTGTTCGAGCGACTCGTGCAAAGCGAGGACATCGATCTCACGCGGGCCTTCTGCGGCGACCTCGTTGTCGGTCAACGTCACGCGCTCCCGGTTGCCGTCGCGTTTCTCGGCGCGCCGTCGTCTGGCGTGATCGACCAGAATCCTGCGCATCATGCTGGCCGCCACACCGAAGAAGTGAGCTCGATTGCGCCACTTGACCTGTTTCTGATCGATGAGCCGCACATAGGCTTCGTGGACCAGTGCCGTCGGCTGAAGCGCATGACCGGCCGCCTCCTGCCGCATGTACCCCGCGGCTAATCGCCGGAGGTCCTCATAGACGAGCGGTATGAGGTTCTCGAGCGCGTCACGGCGGCCGTCGCTCCACGCGATGAGGAGCTCAGTGACGCCTGATCGCAGTGGAAGGTTCTCGGTCATGTGAGATGGGTGAGCATAGGCCAGTCCTCCCGGCGTAACAAGGCTTCGCCGCCACCATGTGAGGTAGATCTCCGCTCTTCTGCGCGTTAGCCGCCGCGGCGCGCCCCGCCCGGCATTACAGGTTTTTGGCGCTGATTACGTGAACTCAATCAGAGAACAACCTGGCATAGCCCTGACCCGTTACTAAAGACCTCATCTTACGAGCGGAGCGCCAATGTCCCCCCTTGTTACCGTCAGCTTTGCTTTGGAGTAGTCAACCGCGGCTAAGAGGAGCAGAGCATGGGTGCGATGACGCCTGAGCGCTGGGATCGAGTCAAAACACTGTACGAAGCCGCGCGCAGGCGGGTCCCCGTGGATCGGCCGGCGTTTTTGGCCCGCGAATGCAACGGTGATACCGACCTGCAACTCGAGGTCGAATCGCTGCTCGACCAACCAGTCGGGACGAACGAGTTCCTCAAGTTTGTCGGCGGTCCAATGGCGGCCGTGAGTGTTCCTGTCAGCGATGTCAGTGCCCTGCTCGTCGGGCGGCGGCTCGGGAGCTTCGAAGTGCGGTCACTTCTCGGCCGGGGCGGTATGGGCGAAGTATACCAGGCGCACGACACAAAACTGGGACGCGATGTGGCCATCAAGGTGCTGCCGCAGGCCCTCACCGCGGACGCCGGCCGCGTTGCAAGTCTCGAACGCGAAGCGCGAGTAGTCGCCGCTCTCAACCATCCGAACATCGCCGCCATTCACGGCTTGGAAGAAAGCGACGGCGTGCGCGGCCTGGTGCTCGAACTGGTCGAAGGAGAAACGCTCGCACAGAAACTGGCGGACGTGGCCGGATCATCGCCGCCTGGCCTTCGACTGAAGGAAGCGCTTACGCTCGCCGGACAGATTGCCAATGCGCTCGAGGCGGCACACGAGAAGGGCATCACCCACCGCGACCTCAAGCCGGGCAACGTCAAGATCACGCGCAACGGCGTCGTAAAGCTGCTCGACTTCGGCATCGCGAAGGTCGTGACGGGCGAGGGTCCGGGGCTGGACTTCACGCAGGCGCCGACGGTCATCGACGCCACGCGCGGCGGCTTGATTGCCGGCACCGCCGCGTATATGAGCCCTGAACAGGCGCGGGGGACGTCGGTCGATAAACGCACGGACATCTGGGCGTTCGGATGCGTGCTGTACGAAATGCTGTCGGGAAAGACGGCGTTCCAGGGAGACACCGTCACCGATACCCTCGCCGCCGTTCTGGAGCGGGATCCTGACTGGAAAGCGCTGCCCGGCTCGACACCGGCCGGCGTTCGCGATCTGCTTCGCCGCTGCCTCGAGAAGGATGCCTCACGTCGTCTGCAGGACATCGCCGAGGCGCGCGACACTATCGAACGATGTCAGCGCGGATGGAATCGATGGCGCATCGTGGCAATCGCGGCGGCCGTCATCGCGGTTGTCGCCATCGGCGTCGGAGTGTGGCTCAGGACGCCTGCGCGCTTGGCGGACCGCTCGGAGTGGGTCCAGTTGACGAACCTGCCTGACTCCGTCATCCATCCGGCCCTCTCACCGGACGGCCGGATAGTCGCGTTCGTTCGCGGTCAATCGAATTCGATCGTTCCTTTTGCGCTCGGTCAGGTGTACGTGAAGCTGCTTCCAGATGGGGAGCCAGTTCAATTGACGAACGACAAGCTTCCAAAGATGAGCCCGACGTTTTCGCCCGACGGTAAGCGGATCGCGTACACCACCGTCGATCCCCAATTTGGCTGGAGCACATGGACGGTTCCCGTGCTCGGAGGAACGCCGCAACTGACGTGGAAGAACGCCTCCGGGTTGATCTGGACGGGTCCCGGACAGCTCCTGTTCTCCGAGATGAAGGAGAACCCTCACATGGGAATCGTGTCGGCCGCAGAGGACAACGCGGGCCGGCGAAATATCTACTTGCCCGAACACACACAGGGCATGGCGCACTTGTCTTACGTCTCACCTGATCGACAGTCGGTCCTGCTGGTCGAAATGGACCAGAACCACGTGTGGACTCCGTGCCGCGTTGTGCCCATGGATGGATCGTCCTCCGGTCGGCTGGTGGGACCCCCAGATGCCGGTTGCACGTTTGGCGCATGGTCTCCAGACGGGAGATGGATCTATGTCACCTCCAACGCGGGGGGTACGAATCATGTCTGGCGGCAGCGGTTTCCCGATGGCGAACCGGAGCAGGTGACCTCGGGCCCGACCGAAGAGGAAGGCATCGCCGTGTCTCCCGATGGCCGTTCTCTGGTCACAGCCGTAGCGCTGCGCAGCATGTCGCTCTGGCTTCACGATAACGGCGAAGAGCGGCAGGTTTCACTCGAGGGTAGCGCCGTCGACGCTCGATTCACACGCGATGGACAGACGCTTCTCTACAGAGTCGTGAACACACTTGGCAGCTACCCACAGCCGGGTGACTTGCGAATTGCCAACTTGACGACGACGCGCTCCGAGAGTCTGAGCCCAGGGTTGCAGACCATTGCCTACGACATCTCAAATGATGGCCAGCAACTGGTGATGGAGACCAGTGATCAGGATGGCAGATCCCGGTTGTGGCTCGCGAGAGTGGATCGAAGACTGCCGCCGCAACAGGTTCCAAATATCGAGGCACGCCAACCGAGGTTCGGACCTGACGGAACGATCTACTTCCGACGTCCCGAAGGAGCGGCGACTTTTATCTATCGAGTTCGCGCCGATGGCAGTGGCCTGCAGAGAGTGAGCGATCAACCCATCGCCCTGCTCGGCGAGGTATCGCCTGATGGCCGATGGATTCTCGGATGGAATTCACGGTGGTTTGCGTTCTCGCTGGATGGCGCGTCGCCGATCGTGATCGGAAGTTCCGTCGGGCTAAATTGGTCATCCGATGGCACCCGGCTGTCTATAGTGGGGGGCCCCGTCCCTGAGGACCGCAGCTATCTCGTACCGCTGCGCTCAGGAGAGGCACTTCCAGCAGTGCCCGCGGAAGGATTCGTTACCGAGGAGCAGATCGCCAAACTCCCGGGCGCGCGGAGAGTGAACGCCTGGATGGTGCCCGGTCGGTCACCGGATGTCTATGCGTTCTACCGCACGACGACGCAACGGAACCTGTACCGCGTACCGTTGCCGTGAGGCTCGGCGCGGCCACGCGCCCCACGATTCCATGATCTCCGCACCAGGAGCCACGGGCCAGAACTCTCCCTCTGAGGGAATTTGCGCGGCCACTGCGCGTTATAGGACGAGGGGATTCGGTATGAACCTAAGGCGGTATTCGCTCTTTGTTCTTCTCTTCTGCCTGCTGCCACGAACCGGCTTGCCGCAAGGACTCACCGGAACGCTGATCGGCACAGTTCGCGACGTGCAAGGTGGTGTCCTTCCGGGCGCTCTCGTAACCGTGAGCTCGCCGGCTCTCATTGGGGGGCCCGTGACATCCCCGACCAACGAAAAGGGCCAAATGCGATTCCAGGCGCTGCCTCCGGGCCTATATGGTCTCGAAATCGAGATGCCGGGGTTCGTCGCGCACCATGACAAGGACGTTGTCGTGGGAGCCGGAGCGACGATTGAACGCTCCGTCGTGCTGACGGTGGCGGCTGTCACCGAGGCCATCGAGGTCGCGGGGGGTTCGCGCATCGAGGCGCGAGGCAGCGGATTCGAGACGCGATTTGCCGCCGACTACATCAAAGCGATTCCCGGAAGGCGCTACAGCCTGTTCGACTTGATCAAAGTCGCGCCCGGTGTCTCACCCACCTCGCCGACGAGCGGCACCAGCAACAGCGTCTCGACGCTCGGATCGGGCGTCAACGAGAACGCCTTCCTGCTTGACGGCACCAATTTCACCTGTCCGTGCAGCGGCGGGGCCGTAGCCGAACCCGGTATCGACGTCATTCAGGAAGTGCAGGTGCAGACGGTTGGTGCCTCCGCCGAGTTCGGCAACATCCAAGGCGCGGTGTTCAACGTCGTCACCAGGCAGGGTGGCAACGCTCTTCAATACGACGCGTCGTACTACTGGCAGAGCGCCGGCCTGACCTCGCAGCCGGTCGTCCTTCCAGTCCAAAACGGAACGCAGCCGCAGAGCGGCTACGAGCGCGAACGATACAGTGACTTCACCACCAACCTCGGTGGGCCGATCGTGCGCGATCGAGTATGGTTCTTCGCGGGATATCAGTTCCTTCGCGACTACGACAGTCAGCCGGGCACGGACCCTGCGTTCCCGAGACAATATGAACAGGACAAGCTGTTCGCCAAGCTGACGTGGCAGATCGCGCCGAGTCTGCGCTTGCTCTCGAGCTTTCATAACGAGTTCTGGGTCAATCCCGAGCGGCCGACGCTGGTCACGCCGTTTGAAACGACGTTGCGACTCAACGGAAGAGTGCCGACGACGACCTTTGCGCATATAACGCACACGCCTTCCAGCAACACTCTGTGGGACGCCCGTGTGGGCCAGTTCGTGCTCTCGCAGCACAATGACCCGGCCAGCGGCAGCATCACGACGCCAAATCGGTTCGATCGCATTACTGGTGTGTCGAGCGGGGGCCCACAAAGCTTCGGCGACCTCAACCTCCGCCGGACGACTGCGAAAGTGACGCTGACGCACTACCGTCCCGGGCTATTCGGTGCCGACCATGAGTGGAAAGTGGGCGGTCAAGCGGAGAAGGGCCATCACGATGCGTTGGGAATCATCCCCACTGGCGTGAGATACATCGACAGCAGCGGCCAGCCATTCCAGTCGGTCTCGCGAGATCCAGCCACTCCAGGTGGCGAGTTCATCACGACTGGCGCATTCGCCAGCGAGGCGATGACCATCGGAGATCGCCTGACCATTAACGCCGGCATCAGATTCGACCACAGCCGCGCGATCAGCCCCGACCTGCCCGCCCGCGATTTCACAGGAGGTGAAACGGACGCAACCGTCATGGGTCTTGGCACACTGTATACCTGGAACGTCTGGTCACCACGCCTCGGCGTGACAGCGAAGCTCACCGCCGACGGACGCACGATGCTGCGAGCGAGCTACGGGCGGTTCCATCAGGGTGTGCTGACCGGCGAGCTTGCACCGATTCACCCAGGCCAAACTCCAATTACGACCATGGCCTTCGACCTGGCCACTGGCGGGTATACCCGCCTCGTGTCAGTGGTCGATCCCAAAACCAATCTGAGCCTGGACCCCGAGACCGGGGCACCGCAGACGGACGAGTACTCAGTAGGTGTGGATCGCGAGCTCGGTCGCGGACTCTCGGTAGCGATCGCCTACGTCAGAAAGAACGGCAGCGACTTCATCGGCTGGACGGATACCGGCGGGATCTACCGGGAGGAGACACGCACGATGGTGGACGGCAAGGTGGTGCCGGTCCTCGTGCTGACGAACGGCACCGCGAGCCGGCGATTCCTTTTGACCAACCAGCACGACTACTCACTGACGTATAGCGGCCTCGTCACAGCTTTTGAAAAGCGCCAATCCAACGGGTGGCACGCGTTTGCCTCCTACACGTGGTCGAGAACCCACGGTCTGCAGCCCTCGAGCGGCGGTGCTGCCGCCGATCCGCAATTCAGTAGCACTCTCGGTGGGGGGACCTTCGGCCGCGATCCAAACAGCCTGACCAACGCCACCGGTCGGCTGCCAAACGATCGGCCCCACATGTTCCGCGCTGCCTCATTCTGGCAAGTGCCGCGCATCGGGCTCCACGTCGCTGGCAACCTGCAGTACTACTCCGGTAAACCATGGGCGGCCAGCGCCCAGATTTTGTTGCCGCAAGGCGACCAGCGCATTCTGCTCGAGCCGCGCGGAACGCGACGCCTGCGGTCGCAGACGTTGGTGGATGTGCGGGTGTCGAAGTCAATGGCCGTCGGTGGCCTCGGACGAGTCGAACTACTCCTGGACGTGCTGAACGCGTTCAACCAAGCCACTGAAGAGGGGCTCGCTACGGACAACCTCTATAGCCCGAATTTCGGCTTGGCAACTGTATTCATCGATCCACGACGCGTGATGCTGGGTGCTCGACTGAACCTGGGGCGATAGGTTAAGGCGGCTCCCTAGCTGTCCAATGAACTGCGCAAGGTAATTCCTCCGCCCCCTTACGCCATCTATAGCGAGCGATTTTTCCAGCGCGTGGCGGCCAACCCGCAGGGCGATTTCCACTTCGAGATGGGATCGCGATGCCGGAGCGGCTCGGATATTCCCTGATGGGTCGATCGCATCACGCCGGCGGCGATCGACTCGTTTGCGGAAAACCTGTAATGCCGGGCGTGGCGTATACTCTGCGGTCATCCAGCCGAACGCATGCAGCCAAACGTCACGGAACTACTCAACGAATGGAGCCGTGGCAACCAGGCGGCGTTAGAGCAGCTGATGCCTCTTGTGTACGCGCAGTTGCACAAGATGGCCCGCCATCAGATGCGCGGCCAGAATCCAGGTCACACGCTGCAGACCACGGCGCTGATCCACGAAGCCTGGCTGCGGATGGCGGGTGATTCCGAAAAACATTGGAACAGCCGCGTGCACTTTTACGGTGTCGCCGCGAAAGCCATGCGACACGTGCTGGTGGATTACGCGCGCGCGAGGCACGCGGCCAAGCGTGGGGGCGCTGTGCCGAGCGTATCCCTTGAGGAGGGAATCATCGTCTCCGATGAACGGTTGACAGGCCTCATCATGTTGGATGAAGCGCTGACTCGGCTAGGACAACTTCACGCGCGGCAAGCGCGCGTTGTCGAGCTGCGCTTCTTTGCAGGATTCACGATAGAAGAGACAGCGAATCTACTCAACGTATCTGCTGAGACCGTCATGCTGGATTGGCGCGCCGCCAAGGCTTGGCTTCACAAGGAACTCGGTCGTCGTGACGCCTGAGGAGCGATATGGGTTGATGACGCAGCTTTTCGAGGTGGCTTCGCGCCTCGATCTTCAAGCACGCCAAGCCTTCCTCTCCGACGCGTGTGGCGGAGACGACGAACTTCGCCGCGAGCTGGAGCAGATGTTGGTAGCAGACGCAGCGGGGAGCGGCTTCTTGGAGAAGACGCCTGGCGATGTCGCCGCGGGCTTGCTGGAAGATCGAAACGCGGCGCGAATACAGGCCGTCCCTGGCGACCTCCTTGGGCCTTATCGACTCGAAAAGTTGATTGGGGCGGGAGGCATGGCGCAGGTGTTCCAGGCCGTCGACACACGTCTTGGCCGAAAAGTGGCGATCAAGATCTCCGCGAACAAGCGTTTCAAGCGCGAAACTCGTGCGATCTCGGTTGTGAATCATCCGCACGTTTGTACCTTGTACGACGTCGGGTCGAATTACCTGGTCATGGAACTGGTGGAGGGCGAGACGCTGCGAGACTGGTTTCAGCGCGCGCTTCCTCTCGAGCAGGGTCTCAGGATCGCAACACAGGTGCTGGAAGCGTTGGACGCTGCACACAGCGTCGGTCTGGTGCACCGTGACCTGAAGCCCGAAAACGTGATGATTCGTGCGGACGGCCAAGTAAAAGTTCTGGATTTCGGCCTCGCCAAATGGATTGCTTCGACGGATCTCCTGCGCACGGACAGCATGGAGTCGTCCGACAACAGTCTCACTGGTGAAATCGTGGGGACTGTGGCTTATATGTCTCCAGAGCAGATTCGGGGAGCGACGCTGGATCCGCGGAGCGACCTGTTCGCATTCGGGATCATTCTCTTTGAAATGCTCACGGGAAGGCATCCCTGGCGTCGCACCACAAATGTGGACACGCTACATGCGATTCTGCACGATGAGTCGCCGGAAATAGTTTCCACCTCCACAGCAAGCCAAGAAGTCGCAGCTATTGCGCTGAAGTTGCTACGAAAGGCTCCGTCAGAACGGTACCCAACCGCGTTGGCCGTCCTCGATGCGCTGTCAGGCCGATCCACGGCGCCGCCTTTACCAGCAGCGCAAGCCGCGGCCGGAAACGCCCTTACGTCGATTGCCGTACTCCCGTTCCTGTTTCTGAGCGAAGTCGAAGGAGGCAAGTCGCTGTCGCTCGGATTCGCAGACGCACTGATCACGATGCTGGCAAACCTGGACGATGTGGCAGTCGCGCCGACATCGAAAATTCTGAACTACGCCGCGGGCGGCGACCCGGCGGGCGTGTGCCGCGACCTGGGAGTTCGTCATGCTCTGGTGGGGACCGTACAAAAGTTGGGCGGCTGCTGGCGGGTGTCGTTGCAGCTTTTCGACGCGGCGATCCAGAAGGTGACCTTCTCGGAAAGGTACGATTTCAATCTCGAAAATATGTTCGACGTGCAAGACGAGGTAGGACGGCACGTCATCAAAGCCCTGCATAGCCGCTTCGTTCCCGTGGCGCGGAAATCACGCGATCGCTACAGCAGCAATCCTCGTGCGTATGAGGCATTTATCGTCGGCCTGCAAGAGAGCTTTTCCAAGAGCGCGGAAAGACTCCGGACCGTCGTGCGGCGCCTCTCGGAAGCCGTCGAGCGCGATTCGGAGTTCGCCCTCGCGCACGCAACGCTTGCCCATGTGGCGATGATTCTTGACTTCGAATTCGAGCCCGGGCAGGGCTGGGTGGACCGGGCCGAAGTCCATTGCGAACGCGCATTGGCGTTGGACCCCGATCTGCCAGAGGGGCACCTGGCCAAGGCCTGGATTCTCTGGAGCCCGGCGAGGAATTTCCAGCATGCCGTGGCCATCGCTGAACTAGAGCACGTGCTGGCGTCGCAGCCGAATCTGGAACGGGCCCATAACCGGATGGCGACGATCTGCTGGCACATCGGTCGCCTGCAGGAGTGCCGCATTGCGCACGAACGGGCGCAACGGTCGAATCCGAAGGCAGAGACTGGAAATCTGTGGTGGTTCTACTTGACGAGCGGAGACTTCGCGCGTCTGGAAGTCGAGGCCAGCAAGCTCCCCCAAAGGCAAATGAGCATGTACGATGCTCACGGCTACGCGACCGCTGCGCTCTACACGGGAGATTTGGCTGCTGCCGAACAGCGAGTGGCGGCGTGTTTGAAACAGTGGCCCGACGAGCCGCTCAACATCGGCGCGCAGGGCATGTTACACGCACGCCGCGGCCAGAGGGAGATGGCGCTTCAATGCATCCGCAAAGCTTTGGATTCGCCGCGTTCGTTCGGCCATACCCATCACACGTATCATGAGATCGCCTGTATCTATGGAGCACTGGGAGAGACAGACAAGGCCATGGCCTGGCTCGAGCGCACGGTAGAAGCTGGGTTTCCCTGCTGGCCATTTTTTCGGATCGATCCGTATCTGGAATGCTTGCGGGATCTCCATGAATTCAAGCGGCTCACCGCGAATCTCGAGCGTACCTACGCTGCGCTGACGATCGAGAGACTCTAGAGAGCGCAGGATTCAGGACCGCTTCACAAAAACATCAGTTGACCACGCTGGCGTACGTCGTCGACTCGCGAGCTCGAACCCCGCCCTTTCCACGATCCGCGTCATTTCCGAAGGCGGATGGACAAATGCGCGAAACGAGTTGCCGCGACGACGGCGCATCGCATTCTCGAACCAAATACCGGCTCTCACGAACCAACGGTTCCTCGGATACGACATCGCGAAGCCGGTTTTTGCGAGCTGCAGCGCGTGTTCGATGAGCGGTCGTTGGTCTCGGGCCCTTTCGACGGTACAGCGCCAGTTCTTTGGCAACCTTGTCCGCATTGAAGTGCTGGTCGGCGCTATCGCCGAACGCGCAGCACGACCACGCGATCACAACCGGGTTGCCGTCAGATTCACTCCGACGACACCGTATCGCTTGGCCGTACGTTCTTTTGTTCTTCCGGCGAAGCAATCGAATTGCCCGAGGATGCGTACGCCCGTGAAACCGGCAGTCGCGAAGACGCCGACGAGCTCTGCTTCCAGCAGAGCACCGGCAATTCAAACCGTCCACAGGTCGATGTCTCGAAGCGCGCTGTCGGGCAGTACTTCGCCGATCACGATGTCCGCCAGCTGTACGCGCCCGCCACTTTTCAGCACCCGTGCGATCTCGCGGACAGCCCTCGTTTTGTCTGGTACGAGATTGAGTACGCCATTCGAGATCACGACATCGACCGTTGCGTCCTCGACTGGCAGATTCATCGCATCGCCGTCCCGGACATCGACGTTCGTGAGGGCGCACGACTGAGCGCCTGACATCGCCCGCTCGCGCATGGCGACCGTCATATCTATACCGATCGCGCGGCCGTTGGGGCCGATACGTCGAGCCGCGAGGAGCAAATCTATCCCTGCACCACATCCGATGTCGAGGACGACGGCGTCCGGCTCGATCTGACCGATTGCGTGTGGATTTCCGACGCCGGCAAAAGGCGCCATGACGCTTGTGGGGAGTTGTGCACGCTCGTGTTGGTCGTATCCGAGCCTGGCAGCTGCGTACTCGGGTCCGCGGTGGAAATGAAAGTCGCCGGCAGGCGCCATGGCCACGCGCGCATACATCGTTCGAATCTCGT
>Ga0068862_100001767_pt1 | contig 19540 bp, 16 predicted proteins | sample KBSSwiS52_FD_66598 | JGI IMG/M metagenome (GOLD analysis project Ga0068862, IMG submission 66598) | Switchgrass rhizosphere microbial communities from Kellogg Biological Station, Michigan, USA - KBS Switchgrass S5-2 | ecosystem: Host-associated > Plants > Roots > Rhizosphere > Soil ... | reverse complement strand
GCGCGTGCGGCGAAAAAATCCAGTCGCCGCGCTCGCGCACGATTTGCAGGCCTGCGAACGGCGTAACGTGCCGATAGTCGTTGTCGAAGTCGATGCGTCCGGTGGTGCCCGCCGCGGGCCCCGCGAGGATCGTGAAGTTCCAGGCGTAATCGCGCAGCTGGACTTCCTCGACGAGGAACCCGCCGACCCAGCGATGCGAGCCGAGCCACCCGCGGTCGGATGCCGTGGAGAATGCCAACCCCGCGCCGTAGTGATTCGCGCTGCCATCGAGTCCCTCGAAGCGCGCAGCCACGGGACGCTCGATCGGCGTCGACGGCGCGAACAACGTTTGCAGCGAGCGCTCGTCGACGCCGGAGAGACTTAGCGGATCCGCGAAGCCAAACGCGGTGAGGGTCCAGTGCGTGAAAATTGTGCGCGACGCAGCGGCAGACAGCATCGGCCCGGCGATCTCCAGACCCGCGGAGCTAGCGCGGCTCACTGAGCCTTGCGCGGCGAACGTCCAGTTCTCGTCAGAATTCGACGGGGTCGTAGTCCAGACCGGCAACGTCGCGTAGCGATTGTCCATCGCGACTTCCGGCAGATGCTCGGCCACGAACTCGATGTCCTCCTTGGCGTAGGCACGCGAGCAGCACACCAGCACGCACACGAGGATGATCGGCGTTCTCACACACGTATGACGTCCTCAGTGTCCCGAACCAATCGCGTCATCGACTGCTTCCGGGGCAGATTCGGCGGTGCATAACCGCCGACGCTCTCCATGCGTTGGAGGACGCTGCGATGAAGCAGCGCGCCAGACTCGATGCGCCGGTGTCGGCCGAGACCGAACGAAGGCAAGCGACGGCCGACGCGATTGTTGTAGCGCAGCTTCGGAAAGAACTCCGCCCACCACCACCCCCCCGTCAAGGATTCGTGCAGCGGTTCGCTCCACGGTTGCTCCGGCACCGGCACTCGATTCAACACGCGTTGCTCGCGCCCCGGATCGGTCAGCAGTCCCGCTTTCTTCGCTTCGTCCACCATCCACGTGAACGGCTCGCGCCACAGTCCGCCGTAACTTTCCGGATAACCGCCGCCGACGTCGGAGTGCGAGCCGGGGAACCAGAGCTCGAGCAGGTTCTGGCCGCGCACGTCCGCGGCAAACAGATTCTGCCGGAAGAAGCTGCGCCGTTCGTCGATGGCGACGGCGTGGCGGACGGTCACGATGCTCGGGTTCGCAGCCGTATAGCGGAATTTCACCGGGTCCCAGATCCAGCCGACCGACGCGACGGTGTCCCACACGCCGACGAAGTGCACGCGAAACCGACGGTGTTCGACGCCGGCATCGCGCGCAAACGTGTTGCGGAACTGCGCACTCACGCGCCAGATCTTCGACTCCTGGTCCGCGACGCGACGCGAGCCGCGGAACAACCGCATCACGTACGGCAGCAGGTTCTCGTGGCTCGGCGCGAGCAGGCCGAACATGTGCAGCAGCCCGGCGAGCGCCCGCGCCGTGTACGCGCCGCGACTGAAACCGAAGAGAAATACGCGGTCGCCCGGCTGCCAGTTGTGCATCAGGAAAGCGTAGGCGCGCTCGATCTTCGCGGTGAGCCCGACACCGAAAGCGAGACCGAAGATCTCCGAGATCCGCTGCGCCGCCGCCGTCAGCAAGCCGGGCTCCGGCAGCGTGCCGACGCCGGGATCGTAGTAGACGATCTGGCGTTCGTCGCAGCGCTCCAGCGCTTGCACCAGGCGCACGACGTTGGTGTCGTTCGCGCCGAACTGATTGCTCGTGCCGTCGAAGCAGACGATGAGATTGCGTTCCATCGGGCGTTCATTTAGCACCGGCACGGGGCTATGCTCAACCCCGCTGCGCCGGAGGAACACCATGAAGAGCGTCACCAGCAACCCGCCCTCACTGCGGTTCGATCACGTCGCGGTGCCGGTGCACGATGCGCAGAGCGCATACCAGCTGTTCGCCGAGACGCTCGGACTGCCGTTGCTCGCTGCCCACACCGGCGATGATTGGGATGGCGCGCCCTGGCTGATGATGATCTTCGGCCTGGGCCAGGATGGGCAGGTCGCACTCTGCGCGCGGCATGGTGCGAAGAAGACTCGACCGCCGGCCATGGACCTGCCGCACTTCGCGCTTACGACCACGGGCAAGACGCAGCTTGCGGCCTGGGAGCGCAAGTTGCAGGCCGCGGGCTTCGAGATCCGGCACGAGGATCACGGTGATCAGCAGTCGATCTACTTCGACGATCGCAGCGGCTTGACGTGGGAGATTACAACTGCACGCAAGGAGGTGGCCGCCGAGCCCGATGCGCGTGCGACAGTCGACGAGTGGATCGCACGCCACCGTTGATCGAGGCTATTCCCACATGGCGCGCAGCGCCGCTGCCGCATCCACCCGCACATTGGTCTTCGTGTCCAGAGCACGAATCGCGGATTCTCGCGCTGCAGGCCAAGCCTTCTGCTCGAACTGCGTCAACAGTTGCTCCGTCATGAAGCGGCTGCGCGCACCGTAAACGTGTGCATCGCCGGTGCGGCTCTGCTGCGTGATGTAGTACTTGAGCGGCGCGATCAAATGCAGATCGCGCTTCGCGCGGGTCATCGCAACGTAGAGGAGCCGGCGCTCCTCTTCGACCAGATCGGGCCGGCCCGCGGCATGCTCGTTCGGGAAATTGCCGTCGGAGACGTTGAGCACGTACACCGAATCCCACTCCTGCCCCTTCGCAGAGTGCACGGTGGAAAGAATCAGGTAGTCCTCGTCGAGCAGCGGATCGCCCGCGAGATCGCCCGTCACCTGCGGCGGATCGAGCGTCAGCTCCGTCACGAACTGCTCGCGGCTCGCGTACTGACCCGACAACCGTTCCAGTTGCTCGATGTCGCCCGAGCGGACTTTGGCTGCGTCGTAGATGCGCTCGAGCTGCGGCTCGTACCACTTGCGCAGGCGGCCGAGCTGACCGTGCCACTCGCGCGCATTCATCAGATCCGCCATCAGCTCCGTCAACGTCGACCACTCCGTTTCTGCCGCCGCCGGCATGCGGTACTCGGCAAGAATCGGCCACGCGTAGCCACTGGCTTCGAAAACTTTCAGGCAGCGATCGGCGGTCGCGGGTCCGACGCCCGGCAGCAGCTGCAGGACGCGGAACGCGGCGATGCGATTGCGCGGGTTGTCGGCCCACCGCAGCAGTGCGAGCACATCTTTGACGTGCGCCGCTTCGAGAAACTTCAGCCCGCCATATTTGACGTACGGAATGTTGCGGCGGAGCAGCTCGAGCTCGAGCATGTCCGTGTGATGCGCGCTGCGCGCGAGCACGGCTTGGCGACGCAACAGTGTTCCCTGCTCACGCGCGGCGAGCACGTGCTCGACGACGTAGAGCGCCTGCGCCTGATCGTCCTGCACGGCGACGTACGCGGGCTTGCTTGCTGCCGGTTGGTCGGAGCGCAGATGCTTTTGATATTGCCGCCGACTGTCGCTCATCAGCATGTTCGCGGCGTCGAGGATCGGCTGCACCGAGCGGTAATTCTGTTCGAGCGTGACGACGTGCGCAGGCGGCGCGAAGCGCTGCGGAAAATCCAGGATGTTGTCGACGGTCGCGGCACGGAACGAGTAGATCGCCTGCGCATCGTCGCCGACCACGCAAACCCCCGCGCCGTTCGGCTTCAGCGCGTACACGATCTGCGCCTGCAGCGTGTTCGTGTCCTGATACTCGTCGATCAGCACGTGCTCGAAGCGGCCGCCGATCTCGCGGGCGACGCGCTCTTCCTGCACGAGGATGTGCCAGTAGAGCAGCAGATCGTCGTAGTCGAGCAGCTGCTGGGCGTGCTTGACCTCGACATAGCGGCGGAACAGTTGGGTCAGCTCGTCGCCCCAGTCGCTGCACCACGGAAACACTTCTTCGAGCGTGCGGGCCAGCGGCTGCCCGCTGTTGACGCGATGGGAATAGATCGCAAGGCACGTGTCCTTGCGCGGAAAGCGCTTTTCCTTCTTCGCCAGGCCGAGCTCCTGACGCAGGAAGTCGAGCAGGTCCGCCGCGTCGCCGCGGTCGAGCACCGAGAACGACGGCTCGAGTCCGACGACCTGCGCGTATTCGCGCAACAGCCGATTGCCGATCGAATGGTAGGTGCCGGACCAGAGCAGGCGGCTGCCATGGCTGTTCACATTCATATATGAGTGAGCGATGCGCTCCGCCCGGCGCAACATCTCCTGCGCTGCGCGCCGCGTGAACGTCAGCAGCAGAATGCGCTCGGGCGCGACACCTTTGAGCAATAGATGCGCGACTCGATGTGCGAGCGTGTTGGTCTTGCCCGTCCCGGCGCCGGCGATGATGAGCAGCGGGCCCGCCGAGAAGCCGGCACTGCTCGGGCCACCGTACGTAGCGGCTTCGTACTGAGCGGGATTCAGGCGCTCGCCGAACGGTTCGACGGGCGCAAGCTGGACGTGCGCGTTCATGAGGGGCGCTATGATGGCTCAAGGCTGTATAAAAAGACAGAAGTACATGTTGAGAGCTTTTTGTCAGAGTCGGGCTGAAGCCCGACCTACAGGTCAACAACAATGCGCAGAATGAATATTTCCAGGGCGCTCGCGATCGCAGGGCTTGCGGCCTGCCTGCTCGCCGGCGCCGCTCGAGCCGTCGAATCGACGGTGAGCGTCATCCGCGCCGGACGACTCGTCGACGTCGCCAACGGCAAGGTTCTCGGCGGACAAGTCATCGTCGTGCGCGACGGGCGCATCGAAGCGGTCGGCTCCGCTGACTCGGTGGCTATTCCAGCCGGCGCAAAGATCGTCGACCTCAGCTCGTACACCGTGCTGCCGGGCCTCATCGACACTCACACCCACATCACCAGCGATCCAACCTTGCCGCCCTACGCTGGCTACGGCCTATCCGTGCCGCGAATGGCGCTGAAGGGCGCCGCGTACGCGCAGCGGACGCTGCTGGCAGGCATCACGACCATTCGCGACGTGGGCGCGACCGGTTTCAGCGACGTCGCCGTGCGCGATGCGATCAACGACGGCGAGATTCCCGGGCCGCGCATGCTGGTTTCCGGTCCGGCGCTCGGCATCACCGGCGGGCACTGCGATTCCAATCTGCTCGCGCCCGAATACAAGGAGGTCAGCGACGGCGTCGCCGACGGCATCGTCGGTGTGAGGCATGCCGTCCGACGCAACGTGAAGTACGGCGTCGACGTGATCAAGTTCTGCGGCACCGGCGGGGTGTTCTCCAAGGGCGATACACCCGGTGCCCAGCAGTACACGTTTCAGGAGATGCAGGCGCTCATCGACGAAGCGCACATGGCCGGCCGCAAAGTCGCAGTGCACGCGCACGGCGCAGCCGGCATCAAGTCGGCAATTCGCGCGGGCGTCGACACGGTCGAGCATGCGAGCCTGATCGACGACGAAGGTCTGCAGCTCGCGAGGAAGGCAGGTATCTACCTGTCGATGGACATCTACAACAGCGACTACACGCAGGCGGAAGGGCCGAAGCGCGGCGAGCTGGAAGAATTCCTGCGCAAGGACCGCGAGATCGCCGAGGCGCAGCGCGAGAATTTCCGCAAGGCGGTGCGGCTCGGCGTGAAGCTGACATTCGGTACCGACGCGGGCGTCTATCCGCACGGCGACAATGCGAAGCAGCTGGCTTACATGGTGCGCTATGGCATGACGCCGATGCAGGCGATACAGGCCGCGACGCTCAACGGTGCCGATGCGCTCGGCTTGAAGGATCAGACCGGCGCGCTAGCGGCCGGCCTCGCCGCCGACATCATCGCGGTCAAGCGCGATCCGCTCGAGGACATCCGTGCGCTCGAGCAGGTCGACTTCGTGATGAAGGCGGGGCAGGTCTACAAGCAGCAATGATTACCGCGAGGTGATTTCGCCGCGCGGCTTCTGCTGCAAATACTTGCCGTGCCAGTCGAGGTAGCGCTGCATGCGCTCGCGCAGGTAGCTGGGCTTGGTCAAGCCGTGAAACTGATCGGGATAGATCACGAGCTGTGTCTCGACACCCAGGCTGCGCAGTGCCTGGTACATCTGTTCTGAGTTCAGCAGCGGCACATTGAAATCCGCAGAGCCGCACTGGAACAACGTCGGCGTCTTGATGCGATCGGCGTGCAGGAACGGATACGAGTTGTGCAGCCACACGTCGAGGTTCTTCCACGGCGTGCCGAGCTCGGCCTCGTACTCGCGCACGTACATGTCGGTGCCGTAGCCGGCCAGCACGTTGGAGATCGACGCGCCGCTGGTCGCCGACTTGAAGCGCGTGTCTTTCGAGATCACGAAGTTCGTCAGGATGCCGCCGTAGCTCCAGCCACCGACGCCGAGCCGGTCCGGATCGGCGTAGCCCTGCTTCACGGCGTAATCGACGGCGCCGAGCACGTCGTCCGTGTCCTTGTTGCCCCAGTCGGCGTAGATCGCGGTAGCGAACGATTCGCCGCGGCCCGAGCTGCCGCGCGGATTGGCGCCGAGCACGACATAGCCGTTCGAGGCGAAGATCTGCCAGCTCAGCGAGAACGAGTTGGCGTATTGCGAGACCGGGCCGCCGTGCAGCCACAATAGCGTCGGATAACGGCGCCCCGGCCGGTAGTCGGGCGGCTTGACGACGAAGCCGTTGATGCGCGTGCCGTCCTTGGACTCGTAGGAAATCTCTTCGGTCGCCCCGAGCTTCACGTCGGCGAGCCACTCGTCGTTGTGATGCGTGAGGCGTCGATAGCGGCGCTCATCGAGCGCATACACGGCTTCCGGCGCTTCGACGATGCCGTCGAGCACGGCGATGCGCCCCTTGCCGCCGATGTCGAACGCACTGGTTTCGCGGCGCCCGTCGACGATGCGGTCGACGTGGTTGTTGCCTGTTTCGATGCGCGCGAGATGCTGATTGCCGTCGTCTTCGACCAGGAAGTAGATCGCGCGGCCGTTGCTTGCCCACACCGGGGACATGACGTTGCGGTCGAGCAAGCGCGTCAGGATTCGCGGCGCGCCGCCGTCGGCTGAGACGACTGCAAGGTGATGGGTCGAGTAGTAGATCAGCTTCGGATCGCCGGCGGCGATGAACGCGAGCTCGCGCCCGTCGGGACGCCAGCTTGGCGGCGCCATCGAAGAGCTGTCGCCGCTGTCGCCCTGGAAGTTCGTAAGCAGCCGCGGCGTCGAGCCGGGCTGCGCCGAGATCACGTACAGGCCGAACTGATCGCTGCGATCCGGATCGGTGCCGCGCTTGCTGAAGAAGGCGATCTGCCGGCCATCGGGCGACCACGCCGGCCAGCCCTCGTCGTAGTTGCCCGGCGTCAGGTTCTCCGCTTTGCGACTGCCGACGTCGAACACATATAAATGCTGGTGCTCGTTGCCGAGGTAGCCGGTCTTGTCTTCCTTGAAGTAGAAGCGATCGATGACGATCGACGGCGGGGTCTTGTCCTCCTCGCCTTTCTTCTTCTTGCGCGGATCTTCGTCTGCAACGATCAATGCGAGCTTCTGGCCGTCCGGCGACCAGGCGTAGTCAACGACTTCGCCGTTGAACCCCGTCAGCGGACTCGCTTCGCCGCCAGTGCGGTCCAGCAGCCAGATCTGTTCCGGCTCTTCGTCATCGCCCCGCGCGGTGAGGAAAGCAAGGTACTTGCCGTCCGGGCTCCAGCGCGGCGTGTGCTCGCTGTGCTCGGACTGTGTGAGCTGCAGCTGGCGTTGGCCGTCCCAGCTCGCCATCCAGATGTGCGTGATGCGCTTGTCTTTGACCAGATCTGCGGTGCGCACTGTGTACGCGACCCAATCGCCCTCTGGCGAGACCTGCGGATCGTCGACTTCACGCAGCGCATTGATGTCGTCCGCCGTCAAAGCGCGACGTTCCATCGCAGTAGCGGCCGTCGCGCACAGGAGCGAGGCGAGCAACACAAGTGACAGTGAACGCATGACTAGGTGCTCTTCTTCCTGAATCGCAGCACGAAGCGATCTGTGCTCTTGCCGCGAAACGACTCGTCGTAGAACGGTTTGCTGCGATCGTCCGCCGGATTGCGCAGCACGTCGTTGCTCGCTTCGAGCACGAAGCCCGCCTCGGCGAAGATCTTCTTCACGTACGCCTCGTCGATGCGATGCGTGCCCTTGTCGCGATCGTTCGCGTGCTCCGCGCCGCTGCCGGCGGGCGCCGCGTGATCGACGACGCCGAACCAGCCGCCGGGCTTCAGCGCCTTGTGCACGTCCTTCAGGACGCCGGGCACATCCTGCGACAACCAGAAGAAGTCGTGCAGCACCATGAACGCGACCGCGCCATCGAGAGAATTCGGCTCGAGCCCCATTGCGTTGAGCGGCTTGTCGAGGCGCACGACGTTGGGCAAGCGATTATTTGCGAGGCGCTCGTCGACGGCTTTCTTGCCGAAGCGCTCGTAGAAGAAGTCGGGATTCTGCATGTACACCTTGCCGTTCGGCCCGACTGCGCGTGCGAGCACCTCGGCGGTGTTACCGCCGGCGCCGAACAGCTCGATGAGAGTCATCCCCGGCCGCACGCCGAAGAATTCCAGAATCTCCGCGTAGTGCCGGTTGTCGTCGCGCGCCCGATCTTTCGGCGGCCGCTCCTGACTGTCGACGGCGGCCTGAATTGCCGGATGAATCGGCGGCGACTCTGCGGCCTGCACCGACGCGCACGCGAGCACCGCGGCCAAGACCAGTCCCCGCAGCCAAGCACTCATTGCTCCCCCTTCGGCATCTCGCTATCTGCTTCGTCCCGCAGAGTGTAGTAGGGAACCGACGCCGTCAATCGCCCGTTGCGGCCATGAGTGACGCGCTGTCGAGGTGTGCGATGAAACCGCTGGTCTGGCTTGGAATCGCGATGATGGTCTGCTGGGGCGTGCTGTGGTTCGGCCTCAAGCTGGCGATCGGCGCGATCCACATTCTGCTGGTGCTCGGCCTCGCACTGCTGTGCTGGGGCCTGCTGCAGAGGCATCGTGCCCCCGGCCGCTGACGGTGAACTCCCTGCGACTGTCGTCCAGGCGCGCCGTCACGCGCGCGCCAGCGGCCTGATCTACGTTTCCGACACCGAACCTGGCATCCGTCGCAAGCGCCGCGGCGCGCACTTCGAGTATCTCGGTTCGAACGGCCGCCCGGTGAAGGCGCCTCGGACCCTCGATCGCATCCGCCGGCTCGCGATTCCACCCGCGTACACCGACGTGTGGATCTGTCGCGAGCCACGCGGACACTTGCAGGCGACGGGTCGCGATGCACGTCAGCGCAAGCAGTATCGCTACCATGAGCAGTGGCGCGAGACCCGCGACAACGGCAAGTTCGCGCGCATGATCGAGTTCGGCGCGCAGCTGCCGCGTCTGCGCCGGCGCTTGAAGCAGGATCTCGCGCTGCCAGGCCTGCCGAAGAACAAGGTGCTGGCCACCATCGTGCGGTTGCTCGACGACACGCTGCTGCGCGTTGGCAACGAAGAGTACGCGCGCTCGAACAAGTCCTATGGGCTGACGACGCTGCGCGACCGCCACGTGAAGTTCCTGCAGGACGGGCGCGCGTTCTTCTCGTTCAAGGGCAAGAGCGGTCGGGTGCAGGAGGTAGTGCTCGACGATCGCCGCCTGGCGCGCATCATTCGTCGTTGCCAGCAGTTGCCCGGTCAACAGCTGTTCCAATATGTCGACGACGATGGTCAGCGCCAGCCGGTCGACTCCGGGATGGTCAACGACTATTTGCGTGAGGCTATGGGCGGCAACGGCGAAGGTTTCACGGCCAAGGATTTTCGCACCTGGGGCGCGACGGTCCGCGCGCTCGCCTTCCTCGCGTGCCAGTCCGCCGATGACGAGGTGAGTGGGCGCGCGTTCAATCGGTGCGTCGCTGCGACGGCGAAGCATGTCGCAGAGGCGCTCGGCAACACGCCCGCCGTATGCCGCAAGTCGTACATCAATCCGGTCGTGTTCGACGCGTGGCGCGAGAAGGCGGTCGAGCGGCTGGTGCCGCGCGGGCCGCTGTCGCCGTCCCGGATGGAGAAGGTCGCGCTTGCATTGCTGCGCGAACGAGAGCGGCACTAATATGCGCGCACCGTAGCGGGTGCGTGCATGCAGACAGAAAAACGAGCCTCTTCACAAGGGGTGACCTGGGGACTGGCGATCCTGTTCGGCGTGGTCGGAGCCGCGCTCCAGCAAAGTGTCGCGGGATTCGTCGCCGGCGTCTTGTTCGGGGCGCTGTTCGCGCAGATCCTGTATCTGCGCACGCGCACCGAAGCGCTCGATCAACAGATCGCGGATCTCAAGCAACGCCTCGCCGGCGTGAGAGCCGCTGCCGAGGAGCGTGAGGCGCCGACGCCGACCGCCGCGCCAGCTCCCGCGCCCGCGCCCAAACCAGCGATGGCCGCGAGTGCGCCGCCAGCGACCACGCAAGGTCCGCAGGTGCCGAGACCTGCCATGCGTGCAGCCGATTTGCTGGATCAACGGCTGCCGCCCGCGGCCCCGGCGCCACCGCTCGAACCTTCCGCTGTGGACCGAGCCGTTGCCGGGTTCATGGCCTGGCTCAAGCGCGGCAATCCACTCGCGCGCATCGGCATCGTCATTCTGTTTTTCGGTGCCGCGTTCCTCGCGAAATACGCCGCCGACAACAGCATGTTCCCGATCGAGCTGCGCTTCCTCGGACTCGCGCTCGGTGCGTTCGCGCTGCTCTTCGTGGGCTGGCGCCTGCGCGAGCGGCGCGCCGTCTACGGGCAGCTCCTGCAAGGCGGCGGTATCGCCGGCCTGTATCTCACCGTCTTTGCAGCGACGCGTCTGTATCAACTTCTGCCGACGTCGCTCGCCTTCGCATTGCTCGCTGTCATCGCTCTCGCGGCAGCAGTGCTGGCGGTCGCACAGAACGCGCTGGCGCTTGCCGTCATCGGCACGGCCGGGGGCTTCCTCGCGCCGATCCTGGTCTCGACCGGCAGCGGCAACTACGTCGCGCTCTTCACTTACTACGCGCTGTTGAATCTCGGCGTGTTCACGGTCGCGTGGTTCAAAACCTGGCGCGTGCTGAACGTGCTCGGTTTTCTGTTCACGTTCACGATCACCGGTCTGTGGCGCGCCAATTCGTATCAGCAGCACGATCTGTGGACCGCCGATGCGTTCCTGATCCTGTTCTTCCTGATGTACGTCGCGGTCTCGATCCTCAACTGCGTGCGGCAACCGCCGAACCTGAAAGGTTACGTGTCAGGCTCGCTCGTCTTCGGCCTGCCGGTCGTCGCGTTCACGATTCACGCGACGATGATCGCGCGCATCGAGTACGGGTTGGCCTGGAGCGCATTTGCGCTCGGCGCGTTCTATCTGCTGCTCGGCTGGATCCTGTACGCCACGCGCCGCCCGACGTTCCGTCTGCTCGTCGAAGCTTTCGCCGCGCTCGGCGTGATTTTCGCGAGCCTCGCAATCCCGCTCGCCTTCGATACGCGCACGACTGCCGCGATGTGGGCGGTCGAAGGCGCAGGACTGCTTTGGCTCGGCATGCGGCAGGAGCGGAAGCTGCCGCGCCTGTTCGGCATGCTGCTGCAGGCAAGCGCCGGTGTCGGGTACCTGATCGGCGTCGAATCGATGCGCTCGACGCAGCCGATTCTCAACACTGCGCACCTCGGCGCCGTGATGCTGGCGGTGTCCGGTGTCCTCAGCGGCTACTGGCTGTTCCGCAACGAAGCGCGGCGCGCGACGTACGAGGCTGGCCTGACGGTCGCGTTCACGTTCTGGGGAATCATCTGGTGGTTCTTCGGCGGCGCGAACGAGATCGCTCGTTACTATCCGAGCGTCATGCTCGGCTCGCTGCTGGTCTACACGAGCATCACTGCCGCGATCCTGACCTGGCTGGGCATCGCCCGGCAGTGGCCGCTGCCGCGCTGGATCGCCTTGTTCCTGCCCGCAGTTGCCGGCGCGTATGCGTTCGTCCATGCACAGCCGCTCGACCATCCGTTTGCGCAATGGGGCGCGCTCGGCTGGCTCGCGATCTTCGTCACGCATTTCGCGCTGCTGAAAATCGCCGAGCCGCAACGGCACGTTGCGCTCGAATGGCTGCACGGCGGCGCCTGCTGGGCGCTCGCGCTGCTGTTCGCTTGGGAATTGCACTGGCAGGTCGCGGAGCGCACGGCCGGCGTTTGGGCGAGCCTCACGTGGGGCCTCGTCCCTGCACTGATGCTTGCTTGGCTCGGCCTGCGCGAGCTGCGGCCCTCATGGCCGGTGGCGCAACACGCGATTGGCTACCGGCTGTACGGTGCCGTGCCGATCGCTGTCGCGTTGTGCATCTGGATCGTCGCGATCAACCTTGGCAGCAGCGGTGATCCAGCGTGGCTGCCGTACATTCCGCTGCTCAATCCGCTCGACATCTGCGTCGCGCTGGCAATGGCGGCGCTGGCGATGTGGTGGAGCGCGCTCGATCCGGCGCAGCGTGAGTCGATGTGGCAGCTGGATATTCGTGCGCTGATCGCGATCGCCGCGGGTATCGTGTTCCTGTGGCTCAACGCTGCGTTGATCCGCGCCCTGCATCACGTCTGGGGCGCGCCGATTACCGCGTCCGGTATCGTGCACTCCACGTTCGTGCAGTCGGCGCTGTCGATTTTCTGGGGTGTGCTCGGGTTCGCAGCGATGATGACGGGCGCGAAGCAAAGATGGCGCTACGTATGGATGGTCGGCGTAGGTCTCATGGGCGTCGTGGTGGCGAAGCTGTTCTTCGTGGACCTGTCGAGTATCGGCACGGTCGCGCGGATCGCATCGTTCATCACCGTCGGGCTGCTGCTGGTCATCACCGGCTATTTCGCTCCCCTTCCTCCGAAGCGAGACGCGTTGCGATGACCCGAAATCTGCTGATTGCCGTCTGCCTGCTGTCGGCCGCGAGCCGGGTGTTCGGCGCACAGCCGCCGACGATGCAGGACTACGCGCAGGGCATCGAAATCTACGCCCCGGACGCCTTGCCGCTGGTCGAAGCGCCGCTGCCGGACGCCGTGTATCAGGGTGCGACGCGCGCTGATCTCACCGACGTGCGCGTGTTCAATGCCGACGGCCAGCCGGTTCCGCACGCATTCTGCACAGCGCCAGCGACCACGGAGCCCACGATCACCGAGTCGCAGTTGCCGGTAATCAAGCTGAGCGAGGCGCAGACAGTCGCGACCGGCGGCGCGCGCGTCGAATTGCAAACGGCGGGCGGCACGCAGGTCAATGTGACCGAGCCCGGTCCCGGCCAGCCAGTGGTCACCAACGGACGAATTCACATCATGGACGCGCGTGCCAGCGAAGATCCGGTGCGTGCGATCCGGTTCGAATGGCAGAGCCCGGACGGCGCGTCGCAGGCGCAGGTCAGCATCGAGGCAAGTGACGATCTGGATCGTTGGCTTGTGCTGGTGCCGGCCAGCACGCTGCTGCTCGCTACTCACGGTGACGACCAGCTGCGACGCGAGCGCATCGAGCTACCGCCGCAGCCGTACCGTTTTCTGCGCGTGCAGCGCACGGACGGCGGCCCGCCGCTCGCGATCAATCGTGTGGTCGCGGAGCGCGTCGGACAGGTGCTGGAGATCGAGCCCACGTGGTTTCTGGCCACTGCGCTTGTGACGGACGACATCCAGGTGTTGTTCTTCGATACCGCACGGCGCGCGCCGGTGAGCTACGCGCGCTTGCGCCTGCAGCAGGAAAACAGTTCGGTGCGTGTGACGCTGCACAGCCGCGACGACGGCAAGGCGCCGTGGACCGAGCGCTGGAGCGGCGAGGTGTATCGGATCGTCACCGACAAGGAGCGGCGCGAAAGCCCGCCGGCGCATTTCGCTGCGACCTCGGATCGGTACTGGCGCATGCGGATCGCCACCGATCCGCAGTTGTATCGCGGCACGCAGCTGGAGCTGGGCTACCGTCCGGCCAGCCTGCGCTTCCTGGCGCAGGGCAAGGGGCCGTTCACGGTTGCTTTCGGCAGCCGGCGTGCGGAGAGCTCGCCGGCCAGCGGCTGCGATGCGCTGCTTGCTGATGTGAAAGCGGATGAGCGAGCGAAGCTGGTGAGCAAGGGGATTGTCGGGGCGCCTCGGTCGCTGGCCGGTGAGGATGCGCTGAAGCCGCTGCCGCGCGAGACGCCGGCACGCCTCGTCGTGCTGTGGTCCGTGCTGATAGTGGGAGTCGGATTGCTCGTCGCGATGGCGCTGGTGCTGCTGAAGCGGGTCCGCAGACCGGAGTCGGGCTAGAGCCCGACTCTTGTTCCGACCTACAATACCGCCCCCCTGAACCGGGCCGATCCATGCGCTTTCCTGAGGAATTCGACGTCATCGTCGTTGGCGGCGGGCACGCCGGCACCGAGGCCGCTCTGGCCGCGGCGCGCATGGGTGTGCGCACGCTGCTGCTGACGCAGAGCATCGAGACGCTCGGGCAGATGAGCTGCAACCCGGCGATCGGCGGTATCGGCAAGGGTCATCTGGTCAAGGAGATCGACGCGCTCGGTGGCGCGATGGCGCAGGCGGCCGATCGCGCCGGCATCCAGTTCCGTATCCTGAATGCGAGCAAGGGCCCCGCCGTTCGAGCGACGCGCGCGCAGGCCGATCGCGTCCTGTACAAGCAGGCGATCCGCTCGATGCTGGAGAACCAGCCGAACCTCACGCTGTTCCAGCAGGAGGTCGCCGATCTGCTGGTCGAAGGCGACGAGGTTCGCGGCGTCGTCACGCAGACCGGCATCGAGTTCCGCGCGCGGACGGTAGTGCTGACCGTCGGCACGTTCCTCGGCGGCAAGATCCACGTCGGCTTGACGAACTATCAGGGCGGTCGCGCCGGCGATCCGCCGTCCAACCGCCTGGCCGAGCGACTGCGCGCCTTGCCCTTCCGCGTCGGTCGTCTCAAGACCGGCACGCCGCCGCGCATCGACGGTCGCACGATCGACTACACGGGACTCGCGGTGCAGCCCGGCGATGAGCCGGTGCCGGTGTTTTCGTACCTCGGCCGGCGCAGCGATCATCCGCGCCAGATCAGCTGCCACATCACCGCGACCAACGAGCGCACGCACGAGATCATCCGCGCCGGTTGCGATCGCTCGCCGATGTTCACCGGCGTGATCGAAGGCGTCGGTCCGCGCTATTGCCCGTCGGTCGAGGACAAGGTGCATCGCTTCGCGGACAAGACTTCGCACCAGATCTTCATCGAGCCGGAAGGCCTGACCACGCACGAGGTCTATCCGAACGGCATCTCGACCAGCCTGCCGTTCGACGTGCAGCTCGCGCTGGTGCGGTCGATCGCCGGATTCGAGCGCGCGCACGTGACGCGGCCCGGCTACGCAATCGAATACGACTACTTCGATCCGCGCGACCTGCAGTACAGCCTGGAGACGAAGTTCATCGCCGGCTTGTTCTTCGCGGGCCAGATCAACGGCACGACCGGCTACGAAGAGGCCGCGGCGCAGGGCATTCTCGCCGGCATCAATGCGGCGCTGCGTGTGCAGGAGCGCGCGGCGTGGTGGCCGCGGCGTGACGAGGCCTACATCGGCGTGCTCGTCGACGATCTGATTACGCGCGGCACGAGCGAGCCGTATCGAATGTTCACCAGCCGCGCGGAATACCGCTTGCTGCTGCGCGAGGACAACGCCGACCTGCGCCTGACTCCGCGCGGGCGCGAGCTCGGGCTGGTCGGCGACGCGCGTTGGGAGCTGTTCGTCGCGAAGCGCGATCGCACGGCGGCTGAAGTCGAACGTCTGGAGCGGACCGTGGTTCATCCCGCCGATCTGCCGACGCTGACGCGCGAGGCGCACGCGTTCGATCTGCTGCGCCGGCCGGAGATCTCTTACTCGGCACTCACCGCGCTGGCGGCAGTCGGGCAGCCGGAATGGATGCGCGCTGCAGACGCAGACGAGCGGCTGATCGAGCAGGTCGCTGTGCAGGCGGACGTGATCGCGAAGTACACCGGCTACATCGACCGGCAGCAGGTCGAAATCGAGCGGCAGCGCCGGCACGAGGAGCTGTCCTTGCCAGACGACCTCGACTACGCGCACGTGCGCGGGCTTTCCACCGAAGTGCGGCAGCGGCTGCGCGAGGTGCGGCCTGCCACGCTCGGCCAGGCGGGGCGCGTGCCGGGAGTCACGCCGGCGGCGATTTCACTGCTGCTCGTTCACCTCAAGCGCCATTCCGGAATTCGCTCACAACTCGGTTAGGCGTCCGGTTTACGTAAAACCGGCAACGGCAGCGCCACGCAACGGGTTGTGTGACCTCCCTCATCGTTTCCCGCAAGCGCCAGCTGCTAGGCTGCGCGCTGCTTCCACTGCGTCTTTCTCCGAGCACCCATGACCTGGTTCGTGATTTTTGCTGCGACGGTGTTTGCCCTGTATTTCTGGCGGCAGCATCGCGCGCGCGCGCGCGAAATCAACAGCCCGCTCGCCGGCCACCGCTCCGGCCACAGCCACATCGGGCAGGTCGTCGTGCTCGAGCAGGGAATTCAGAACAACAATGGGCGCATCCGCCTGGGCAATCGCGACTGGCCGATCCGCGGCCCGAACCTGCCGGCCGGCGCCAAGGCGCGCGTCACCGGCGTCGATGGCACCGTCCTGCTGGTCGACCGCATCGCTGCGTAAATTCCTGCTCATTTTTTAGTTGACGTGGCGCCTCGCTGATCCAATGCTTGCGCGCCTATGTCGGACTTCTACAGCTTCCGCGTCAAAAGCATCGACGGAGTATCGGATCTGCTCGCGCCGCTGCGCGGCAGTGTCGCACTCGTCGTCAACGTCGCGAGTCAGTGCGGTTACACGCCGCAGTACGCGGCGCTGGAGCGGATGTATCGCGAGCTGAAGGGCCAGCGCTTCACGGTGATCGGCTTTCCGTGCAACCAGTTCGGCCAGCAGGAGCCGGGCGCCGAAGCGGACATCATGCGTTTCTGCACCATCAACTATAACGTCACGTTCCCACTGAGCGCGAAGGTCGACGTGAACGGTCCGAACCGCCATCCGCTGTACGCGTGGCTGACCGCGCCGGAGAACGGCTTCGCGGGCGATCTGCAGTGGAACTTCGAGAAATTCCTGATCGACCGCAATGGCAAGCTCATCGGGCGGTACCCGTCGGGCACGAAGCCCGAGGACAACGGTCTGATGCAGGAAATCGCAACGGCGCTGTAAGCGCTATTCGCAGCCGTTCTCTTTCATCGCGCGTGCGCCGCTCTCTGCCCAGAGCGCGTCGAACTGCTTCTTGGTTTCTTCGAGATCCTGGTCGTCCAGGACGCGCGTGATCATCGAGATCGTCTGAGTGAGCGCGAGCGCCGTCGGCACGAACTGATCGCCCATGCAGCCGCTCTCGTTCAGCCGGTCACCGAACAACTGCCAGGCCAGCAGTGTCGGGCGCGGGATGCGCGCCCCCCACGGCATCCGCACCATCGACGGGAATGCAGTCGGTTCGCCGTCGCGAGCAGCGTCGATGCCGAAGGCCCGTGCGGTGAGTGCATCGGCGGGATGGCCGTCGCAGCCGACTGCCATGCAATTGGCGAGATCGAGCTTCGCGCGCGGGATCTCACGACCCGCGATCTTCAGCAGCTCACGGATCTGGCTCACGTTCTCGGTCGTCTGGCCGCGCTGCACGGCGATCAACAGGTTCGTGGCCACCTTGTAGACCGCCGGCGGGTATTGCTTCTTGACGGCGGTCTGCAGCATCTCTTCGCGCTTGGCGGGGTCGCGCAGGAATTGAGCGAGCTCCGTGGCGCTCGCCGGGTCGCCGGCGGCGGCAGCCGAACGCAGACGTGCCTCGACGCCTTTGTAGTCAAAGGTAGAGAGGGCCTTGCTGCAGCTGGCGCGCGCCCGCTGCATGTATTCGACCTCCGCGTACATCACGCCAGCGACGCGCGCAGCTCTCGCATCGGGCTGGCCCTGCACCAATTTCGCGATCTGCGTCTTCGGATCGCCCGCGCGTTGCTGAGCCACGGAGGCGCACCAGTGCTGAACGTGCACGAGCGCGATGTTTGCGTCGTTGCTGCCCTGACTGGCAATGCCGTTGAGCGTTGCAACGGCTTGCTCGGCGTCGCCACGGCCGAGATCCGCGATCACGCTGGCCGGAATCTTCAGCCCGCGCAACGCGCGATAGGCTGTCACGCGCTGGACCTTCTCGTAGAACGCGCGTTCGTCGGTCGGCGTGACCGTCAACTCCGGCGGCGGCGCTTCCTTCTTCTCTTCCGGCGCGGCCTGCGGCTTGGGAGTTTCGATCGCCTGCGCCACGCCTGCCGTCAGCCACAAGACGGCGAGCGCGCCGGCGCGTGCGAGCGCTGCTGCGTTCATTGGGGTATCAGATCGTATTGGACGTTGACGGTTGCGTTGAACGTCATCTCGCCGCTCTGGTACGGCGCGGCTCCGGCCGCTTTCGCTTCCATCGCCATCGCGCGCACCATCGGCACGGGCGGCTGGCTGAACTCGGTGTTCGCATTGATCGTACGCGCGTTGCCGAGCCTGGCGCCCGCAGCCTTCGCGATGACTTCCGCGTTCTGGCGCGCATCGACCACGGCCTTGGCGAGCGCTTCGCGGACCAGGTCCTGGCGCTTGCTGGAATCCAGGCGCGGGTCGCCCATCTGGTTGACGCCGAGATCCGTGGCGCGCTCCAGCAGCTGGCCGAGCTTTTCCAGGTCGTGCAGCTCCACTTCGACCTGCCGCGAAACGAAGTAGCCGATGAGCGTACGCTCGTTGGCGTTGTTCGCGCCCCAGTTGTACTCGGGCTGCACGTTGATGCGCGTCGAGCGGACCTGCTTCGGATCGATCTTCAGCTCGCGCGTCAGCTTCAGGACTGCGTCGACGGTCTTCGCGACTGCCGCACGCGCATCCTCGAGCTTCGGCTTACGGGACTCGACGCCGAGCGTGACGGTCGCGCGATCCGGCTCGGCGCGCACTTCGCCCTGGCCGCTGACGCCGATCGTGCGCGGCGCTTCGGCCTGCTGGGCATGCGCCGCTGTGCAGGCGAGCAGGAGAGCAAGAGCAAGCGTCGAGATCTTCATACTAATCCTCTAAGACAGGAGCCGGGCAAGCAGTTCCCGCAGCTCGGGACGATCGCGCCGCAGATGCTCGCCCTGGCCGGTCACGATCGATTCCAGGTCCTGCGTGGCGCGCTCGAAGTCGTCGTTGACGACGATATAGTCGAACTCGTTCCAGTGCGACAGGTCGGCAAGAGAATCGCGCAACCGGCGCGCGATCACTTCGTCGCTGTCCGTGCCGCGGCCGCGCAGTCGCTGCTCCAGCGCCTCGCGCGAAGGCGGCAGCACGAAAATGCTGCGGCATTCCGGCAGCGCTCGGCGGATCTGCTGCGCGCCCTGCCAGTCGATCTCCAGCAGCACGTCCTGGCTTGCGTCCAGCAGTTGCTCGACCTGCCGGCGCGAAGTGCCGTAGTAGTTGTCGAACACGCGTGCGTGCTCGAGAAACTCGCCGGCGGCGACCATGCGCTCGAACTCGTCCTTCTTAACGAAGAAGTAGTCGTGTTCGTGTCGCTCAGTCGGCCGCTGCTGGCGCGTCGTGTACGAAATCGAAAAGCGCAGCGCCGGCCGACGCTGCATCAAGGCGCGCACCAGCGAGGTCTTGCCGGCGCCCGACGGCGCTGCAATCACGAACAGCTTGCCGCGCTTGCCGCTCATCATCACTCGACGTTCTGGACTTGCTCGCGCATCTGCTCGATCGCGACCTTCA
>Ga0068862_100001762_pt1 | contig 19572 bp, 24 predicted proteins | sample KBSSwiS52_FD_66598 | JGI IMG/M metagenome (GOLD analysis project Ga0068862, IMG submission 66598) | Switchgrass rhizosphere microbial communities from Kellogg Biological Station, Michigan, USA - KBS Switchgrass S5-2 | ecosystem: Host-associated > Plants > Roots > Rhizosphere > Soil ... | reverse complement strand
GCCAGGATGCCAGCGCCCCTCCATGTCCTGTCCATCCCCCGCTCGGCGCTGTTCCCACCAGCCATGCCTGCCCATCGACCGGATTGGCCGGCGGTGCATTCAGCGTTCCCTCGACCGCCGGATGAAGCAATGCATCGACCAGCGCGTGCGCTTCATTGACGTAGAACTCCTTCTGCGCCTGCCCGGCGAACAGCAGCGGCAGGCCAAATCGCGGGCTGCTGGCGTCAAAAGCAATCGGGTCGGTCATACGCGGTGCCTCCGGTTTTGCAGTTTGGAATGCGATGACAAAGCCCCTGTCCTGGGCCTGCCGAAGGGGCCGAACCGGTTCTCGTCGACAAATCGGATAAATCAATAACATGCGGCCTGATGGCGTTCATCGGAACACCATCGAGCTTTACGCGGCGGAAAAGACAAGCGGCGGGGAGAACGCATAAGTGCCCCGCTGCCGCACGCGAAATCGGCCCTCCGGCACGGTGGCGCGCAGGCTCGTCACCTCGGCGGTGTCCAGTGTCAGTTGGGGTTCGGAGGCCGTCCACCGTGCGGCAATCACGTCCGCCCGTCCAAAAGCCACCTCGTAGGCTTCCACCTGCTCGTTGAGCGGCGTCTCGACCCCGTCCCGCCATATCCACCCCCCGCGCGCCCGCCGGACCCAGCGCAGCGTCAACCCGGCCGAGTCCTCGATCATCGCAGGATGGACCGGAGCGAGCGGCCGCAAGGTGGCACCCGGGTTGATGATCGGCGCCGTCACCGGCCGCACATCGGCCAGCCCGACAGCGGCGATCGCTGTCCCCGGCGCGTCCCCGACCATCGCCGGATCGAGCAGGACAACCCTTTCATCGAGCAGGACGAAGGCCTCTCCGATGGCATGTCCGAACATCTGCTGCTCGGTCCCGCCGCGCCCGCGCAGCAGGCCCTCCAGCCGCCACACTCCGCCCCCCAATGGCACTGGCCTGGCGAACTGGACAATTTCCGTTCCGACCAGCGCGCGATTGGCACCAGCCGCGAGTTGCCGCGCCGTTGCCTCGCCCATTGCCATGCCAGCATCGATCAGCGCCACAGTGACATGGGCCGCTCGATCGAGCATGAACGGCGTTCCCGGTGCCAGCGCATCCAGGGTCCTGCCTATCGTGCTGCGCCGCCGCCCGCTCACGCCCAGCGGCACCAGGATCCCGTCGCCCGCGTCCCGACTCAACTCGGCCCCACTCCACCCAGCCGAGGCCGACGAGACCGCCGCAAAGACCCGGCGCATGTCGCCACTGCCACTGCCGTCCCATGGCAGTTCGAATGCCACCAGCTCCGTCTGGCCGGAGGCGAGGTCGGCGGCCAGGTTGGCCCGCCCCGCGCTGGCCGTGCCATTGGCAAATGCCGGTTGTGCCACGCGTTCGAGCGCAATTTCGATCCCGTTGTCCCGCCATTCCCATGCCACCACCCGCCAGACCCCCGGCTGGCCCGGCGCTGTGACAAGCATCCCCGGCGAAATGGCCGGATCGAGCTCGGTCGTCCGCCATTGCAGCGTCTCGCGCCGCCAGGCACCGCTGCTTGCCGCCTGGGCGATGAGCCTCTGCGCGTCGGCCGCGCCGAACGCCGCCGGGATTTCGATCGTGCGCGGCTGCCCGGCAAGCGGCTGCCCACCCGCCCGCTGCACGCCGGTCTGGAAGTCGCGCTCGGGGTCATAATAGCGGATGACCTGGGGCGGCGTTTCGTTCACCCCGCTTCGCTGGCGGACAAAGCCGGCATGTCGCCCGAAATCGCCCTGGCCCAGGGCAACCGCCGCCTCGCCGATCGCCCTCGGGGTCGCCTGAACCAGTTCCGGCGCAATCGCAATCCGCGCGCCGGCGGCATTGCAGGCCAGCGGGTAAACCGGCGCCAGCGTCGCCAGTAGATCGGCCGGCGTGCCATCGAGCGAAAGCCCGACCATTCCCTCCAACGGCACCGGCGCATCGATCTCGTCGATGATCCCGTCGAACACCTGCGCCAGCGTCAGCATCCCGTCGCCGCACAGCACCTCGAAGTTCAGCGCCGGAATGCGATTGCCGAAGTCCGCCAGCTGCAGGTTCTCGAACACGACATAGGCCGTTCCCCGCCATGCCGGACATTGCGCGCTGCCCTCGGCGGCGGCGATCAACGGATCGACCGCCTGGTCGCCGGTGCCGCGATGCAGCCGCATCGTCCCGCCGACCTTCAGCATCCCGTCCTCGCCGCGCAGCAGGTTCCCATCCGCCCAGATCCGGCCAAGTCCGGCAATCGGCCGGCTGCCCAACGCCACCGCAAACGAACAGGAATAGCTGTAGGTCGTCACCGAAGGCTGCCCCTTGCCGCCACCGCTGTTCTGGGACTGCTCGACCAGATCGGTCGCCCAGATCACCGTCCCCGGCACCCGCATCCGCCCGAACTGGCGGGGCAACCGGTCGCCGTAGCTGGCGGTCGTCACCGCCAGCTGGCCCAGCCGCGGCCCTTCCCGGCTGCCGCCGCCGCCCAGGGCCATGTCCAGCGCCCCGCCAGCCAATGCGTCGGCGGCAGCAAAGATCGGCCCGCCCAGGATCGACCCCAGGGCCGTGAAAACCAGTGTTGCCATGTCAGCCCCTCGCGCTCACGCCACCCGCCAATGCCCGGCCAGCCGCCACTCGCTCGGGACCGGCCCCCGCACCACCCGCCGCAGCGAGGCATGGGCATGGACGAATTCGCCGTCACCCAAGGCAATCGCCAGATGACCCTGTCCCGCGCCCAAGGCGAACAGGGCCACGTCCCCCGCCCGGAACCGGTCGCTCGTCCCTATGAACCCGTTCCCGCGCGCCCAGTCGCCCACCACCGCGAGATCGCGCATCCGCAGCTGGTAATCCCCGGGCACCGCCGCCTCCAGCCCCGCCGCCCGCGCCGCACAGGCAAACACGCCAATGCAGTCGAGCCCGGTCGCCGGGTCGCGCCCGTGCAGCCGGAACCGCGACCCGACCAGCTCGCCCGCCGCCGCCGCCAGCCTCTCGCCACTGAAACCCGGTTCCCCGCTCATTGGCCGACTCCATAGCGGGACAAGAGGTCGTTCCCCGGCACGAACGGCTCCGCCTGGAAGTTGACGGCATTGCCGAACCGCCCCGCGCAAGTCGCCAACGTCCGGTCACACCCCTCGCGCACCTCGGCCCGCGCCCCCGCCGGCACCGGTTCGTCGAGCGGCATGTCGAGCACCAGCCTGTCGCCGCTGGCCGAGACGATCGGTGCGGCAAAGCCGGCATAAGGCCCGTCCAGCCAGCGCAGCATCCCGCCGACCAGTGCGCTGCCGGCAATCCCCGTGGCCACGTCCACGCCACTGTCGCCCGCCAAATGCGCAGCAACCACGCCCTCGTGCGTGAACCGCGCCCCCGAAAGATTGCACCCCGGCCCGCAGAACACCGCCCGGCACGAAGGGCTGACCCGCGGCACGGGGTCGCGGTGCAGTTCCGCCTTGCGCGAGAGCAACTGGGTGCTGAACGTCCCCGCCTCTTCGCTGACCGTGCCGATCGTCCCGCGATAAAGCGCCGTCCGCTCCAGGCTCTGCCAGTCGACCAGCCCGATCGTCACCCGCGCCCCGTCGAACCGCCCGCAGGAGAGGTCGCGGGCGGAGATTGCGTCATGCGCGATCGTGCCGGCGACTTCCGCGCTGTCGGCCTCGAGATCGGCCGAGCGCCGGATCGCCGAAGGCACCATCCCCGGCGCGGCGCGATGGGCAATGCCGTCGAACCACAGGTCGGCATCGTGCGTGGTGAATCCCAGCGCCACCCCGTCCCGGCGGTGAATCCGCCACCAGGTCGCCACCGTCTCGAGCGGCTGCGAAAACCAGACCCGGCTCATGCCGCCTCCCGGATCTCGATCACCGGCACGCTCGGCGCCTCCCCTGCGGCAAAGCCATGGCCGGAAATTTCCAGTCGGTCCTCGGCAAAGCGCACCGGCACGTCGAACAGGAAGCCCGCCCGCACTTCGACCCCCATCGCCGGCGGCACCAGAAAGCTGACCACGCCGCCATCTTCCAGCACCCAGCCGGAGAGCACCTCGCCCGCTCCCAGCACGACCCGCAGCGATCCCGCAACCGGCCGCGTGATCCGGCGGACCTGCGCCGCCTCGCCATCCTCGCCATAAAGCTTGACCAGCGGAAACCGCGATGTCGTGCCGTCGCCAAACCCCAGCAACTGGTCATCGGCGCCCGGCTCGGCCGTCATCCCGCGCGAACTGCAGTCGGTCGGATCGCGCAGGCGAAACCCCCGCGCCGGCCCCCGCCGCGCGCGAAAGAAGGTGAGCAGCTGTCCAAGCTCGGCTTCCGAACGGATGCCGGGGCCAAGGTCGAAGCGCAGCCGCGCATTGCCCCACAGGCTGCTGCGCCGCTCGAAGCCGGACGCGGTGACCGATATCGTCGTCGAAAATTCCGGCGTCACCGAAGCCGCGCTGCCCAGCGCCAGCGGATAGCTCACATCGTCGAAAGCACGCATGTCGTCATCCTCGCCCTGCGGCAACCTGGTAAATCCGTCGCGGCAGACCTGCGGCAAAGCCCAGACGAATGTCTCGCGCCCGCCCCGCGCCAGCGCCTCGTCGATGCCGGCGTCGATCTCGGCCCACAGCCCGGCCTGGCCGGCCTCCGGCACGAACCCCGCAAGATAGTCCTGCCGCGCCGGCGGATAGTCGAGCCGCCGGTCCACCACCCGCCGCGCCGCCTCGCGCCGCGCCCGCGCGCCGGCGGTCAGCCAGTCGTAGTCCTCGATCTGCAAGGCATCGAACGCCGGCCAGGCCCAGGCGGTCGGCAGGTTGGCCCGCCGGGCCTCCGGCGTCGCCGGGTCCAGCACCGTCGGCAGGAACACCAGCAGCATGATCTCGGCCGTCTGGGGTGCCACGGCCGCCCGCACCGCCTCCGCCATCGCCGCCGTCGCACTCGCCAATGCCGTCCCGGCCCGGTCCAGCACCGCCAGCTGCCCGTCGCTCACCGCCCCGCGCAGGTTGATGGCCGGCACCGCCCCGCCGCCCAGCGCCACCTGCGCGGCGGCATCGGAAAGGCAGATCCGCCCGTCCCCCATGACCCACCACCACGGCTCGCCGATCTGGAACCGCACCGCCACTCCAGCGGCCGCCAGCAGTCCGGCAAATGCCGCCGCTGCCGACCGCAACCAGGCCATCGCCGCGCCATGGACCGGCGAAAGCAGTGCCGAAGGCGGACTCCACCCGGTCCGCGCCGGATCGCCATTGCCGGCCCGCTGCTGCCAGTCATCGGGGCAGTGCTGCGCCAGCAGTTCGAACGAGAGCGACGCAATCGGCGCCAGCCCCGCCCGCCCGCATTCGGCGAAGAACGCCCCATGCCAGGCCCGCGCCGGTCCGCACAGCGGATCGCCGCCGCTGCCCGCGAGAAAGGCCCCGCCGCTCGGCGCCAGCCGCATGAAGTGGCTCATGCCGCAATAATGCAGCACGCTCCCGCGATACCCCAGCCGCCGCAGTCCCCGCACGAGCCGAGCCGGGGTCTGGTTGCACTGGTCGTCATAAGCCGTGGCAATCGCCAGCCCATGCGGCGGCACCGCCACGTCGCCGATCGCCAGCATCGCCCGCTCGCCGTCACAGCGGATCGCGCTCAGCTCGACCCACCCGTCCACCGGCGCCGCCAGCGGCCCGGTCCCGCCGGGCACATAGCCGGGCGGGACCAGCGAAATGAACATCCGCTCGATCGCCGCCGGCCACACCGCCTCACCGCCCGCGACTGTCCACCCGGCGACCAGCGCCGAAAACGGCAGCACGACCTGCGCGTCCTCGCTGCTGCCAGTGGCATAGTTCCACAGCCTGACGAACCAGGTCCGCACCGCCCCGCCGGCATCTCTCCCTTCGATCGTCAGCGTCGGCCCGTTGACCGCATCCAGCGGCATGACCCCCTGCGAATGCCAGCGGAAAGACAGCGTCGTGCGCGAATAGTCCCGGTCGGTCGCATAGGCGAGCAGCGGGTGGTCCAGCCGGTCCTCGCTCGCCCAGATCACCCCGGCCAGGTCGCCGGACCGCTGGAAGGCCACGTCCACCCGCAGCATGTCCGCCGCCGGGGTCACTGCCGAAGCCATCATCGGCCGGGGAAAATCCACCGTCCAGAAGCGCGGGTCGAACCGCTGGATCCAGTCGCTGTCCTGTCCCTCGCGTTCGCTCGCCAGCCAATATGCCATGTCGAAGTCCTCAGGCCTGCGCCAGCGCCCGGCGCACCGCGCTGGCCACCTGCCGGCTCGAACGCTGCAACGCCTGCGCCTGGTCGCCCCCGGCGGGCGCGTTGACCGTGATCGAAACCCGCACATCCCGCGCCGGCTGCGCCGTGCCGGTATTGGCCGCGATCGACCCGGCCGAAGTCGGCACGAACAGCTCCGGCCCCCGCTCGCCGACGACATAGGCCGCCCCCGGTGAAACCGGCCCGCCGGTCGCCCGCCCCGGCAACCCGCCGAGCGAACCCAGCACCGCGCCGATGCCGCCGCCGCCACTTGCCGATCCGAACAGCCCGGAAAACAACCCCTTCACCGCCTGACCGGCAATCTCGTCGATCACCCTGGTCGCCGTGGCCCGAAGATCGAGGAACCCGGCATTGCCCTTGCGGATGGCGCTGGTCAGGCTTCCCTCCAGCACTTTGCCGGCCGCGTCGAACCCGCTCGCCAGCGTCCCGTCCACAGTCCCGCGCATCGCCGCCAGGTCCGAGGCAAACGCCGCGGTGCCGGCGCGAACGTCGACCAGCATGCTCGCCACCGGATCGCCCCCGGTGCCACCTGCGCCTCCTTTGCTGCTGCTACCGGCCACCATCCCGCTCCATCACGTCCCGCTCCATCATCCGCGTCAGCTCCTCGCGCCCCAGCGGCGCGGTCCCCTGGCCCTCGTCCCACAGCAGCGCCGCCGCCAGTTCCGCCGGCGTCGCCGCCCAGAACTCCGCCGGCCGCCACCCCAGCAGCCGCGCCGCCACCCCGGCCAGCCGGTGCGCCGCCGCCCCGAACCGCAGCCCCTCGCTCATCCCCCGCCCTGCAGGATCTGCCGCAACAGCGTCCGCAGCGGCCCGGCACAGACCGCCAGCCCCGCCTCGACCACGGCCTCGCCCACCGCCTCACGCGAAACCTCGCCGCCCAGGCAATGCCAGAACAGCGCCGCCATCTCGCCCAGCCGCAGTTCCCCCGCCGCCGCCCGCTCGACCAGCGGCATCAGCGGCCCCAGTTCCTCCTCGGCCGCCACCAGCGCGGCAAATGTCGGCCGCAACCGCCGCACCTCGCCGCCCACCGGCAGCCCTGCCTCCCCCCGCCAGGGGTTCGCCGCGCTCATCCCGCCACCACCGGCCCGGAACTTTCAAGTTGCACCGTGTACGTGCGCTCGCCGTTGAAATCCCCGGCATATTCCAGCTTCTGCACCAGAAACCGGCCGGTCATCCGCGCCCCGTCCTCGAAACTCAGCTGATAGTCGTCGATCGCACCCCCCAGCGCATTGTTGCGCATCCGGATCTCCGCCGCGCTGCCGAGGAAAATCCCCGCCGCGCTGACCGAGACCGAACGCGCCCCCGCACCGGAAAGCAGGTCGCGCCAGCCGCCGCTGTTCTTGCTGGTCACTACCACCAGCTCGCCCGAAACCGTCATCTGCGTCGTCCGCAGCCCGGCCACCGTCTGGTAGGTCGGCGTGGCCGCGCCGTCGGAAATCTTGAGCAGGAATGCCGCGCCTGACTGTGCAGCCATCGTCGTTCTCCAGATGAAAGGGAAAAATCAGTTCGAAATCAGCCGGAACCGGTATTCCAGCAGCACCGCCCGGCTCGCCGCATCCCGCTGCTCTGCCCGCGCCCGCAGAAACCGCGCGCTCGCCACCGCAAACCCCGCCTGCGCCCGCGGAAAAGCCTCGATCCGCCGCTCGATCGCCGCCACCAGGTCGCCGGCATCGCCGGGCCTGTCTCCCCGGCAATGGAGTTCCAGCGCCACGCGCACCTCCCGCCCCCGCTCGGTCTTGGTCCCCCAGTCGCCGCTGGCGCTCGCCACGATCCCCAGCCACGGCAGGCTCACCCGGCGCGGCGCCTCCTCGACGAACTGCGTGATCGCCCCCGCCAGCCCGGCATCCCCGGCCAGCCAGTCCAGCAGTGCCGCGCGCAGTTGAATCTCCATCGCTCAGTCTCCCCCGAACGTCGGCCACAACAGCGCCGCCCGTCGCCACCGCAACGGCGGCGCCACACCGCGCACCTGAAGCCGCGCCTCGGCCAATGCCTTCGCCTTCGCCGCCAGCCGCGCCACCAGCCCGTCGAACGCCCGCCCCGCGTCGTTCGCGATCACAGCAGTCGCATCCGCCGCCACGGCCGCCACAGCGCCACCACGCTGGCCGGCGGCAAGCCCGCATCGCTGCCATCGTCCCGCGCCCGATACTGGTGCGCCGCCAGCCGGATCAGCCCATGCCGGATCGCGTCGGGCAGCGCGTCCCACCCCGCCGCCAGCCCTGCCACGACCTGCACCGCCAGCCGCGCCGCACCCACCGGCGCCACCAGCCGCAGCCGCCCACTGCCATCGGCGCCGATCAGCCAGTCACAGGTCCCCGCCGCCAGCGCCGTGCGCCCGCCATCGGCCGCCACCGCGAAGACCGCCACCAGCCCCGTCACCGGCCGCGTCGCCAGCACATGGCTGTCCATCGTCGCCGGCACCATCTCCTCGCAGGTGCAGGCCAGCGGCAGAACCCCGGTAAAATCCGCGCAGACATCCAGCGCCGCGCGCAAAAGCGCACCCAGCTGCGCATCGTCCCCGCCCGTCGTCACGCCCAGCCACTGCTTGAGCTCGGCCAGCGCCGCCGGCGGCAACTCCGCCTGGGCCACGATCACCCGCATCATCGGTCTCCGCATCATCAGGAAAGAACGGGTCCGGCCAGGCAAAGGGGGCCACCCGGCCGGACCCACGGCGGCGGGATGATCGGCACCCCGTCGCCGCAACCCGCATCAGGTCGAGATCTTGATCAGCTTGATCGCATCGCTGTCGAGCACCTGCCCGCCGATCCGCCGCGTCGCATAGAAGTTGACGAACGGCTTGTTCGAATAGGGATCGCGCAGGATCCGGGTGCTGACCCGCTCGGCGATCAGATAGCCATTGGCAAAGTTGCCGAAGGCGATCGGATAGGCCCCGGCACCGACATCGGGCATGTCCGCCGCCTCGATCACCGGATAGCCCAGCAGCCTGTCCGCCTGGCCATTGGCCAGCCCCGGCTGCCACAGATAGGCCCCCGTCGTGTCCTTGAGCTTGCGCAGCGCCGCCAGCGTGCCGGCATTCATCACCCAGACCGCACCCTGCCGGTGCGCCGCCTTCAGCGCCATCACCGTGTCGATCAGCTTGAGGTCCGGCGCCGCGTCGAAGCCGGTGGCATTGCCGGAAACGATATGCTGCAACGTCCCGAACGCGCGCGTCGCGTCATTGGTCAGCGCCGTCGGCGCCGCCAGGAACCCCGCCGGCTGGTTGGTGCCGGTGCCCGAAACGAACGCGGCACCTTCGGCGCGGGCAAATTCGCGGGCGATCTCGTCCGCCAGCCATGTCTCGAGGTCGAACATCGCATCGTCCAGCATCTGCTGGCTGGCCGAGGGGTTGGCATAAAGCTCACCCATCGGCGGCGCCACCTGGGCGATCTGCCGGATCGGGCTCAGTGCCTTGACCCGGGTGGCGATCATCGCATCGATCTGCGTCGGCACGGCATAGCCGCCATCCGCCGCCGAGCCGATCGACATCGACTTCAGTTCGGCCTCGCGCCCCTGCCGCAGATAGCCATCGACGAACCCCTTCAGCTCCAGCGAACGGCCGATGTCGCCGCCCTCCAGCACCGGCCGCCCGCCATGGCGCACCACGCGATCCAGCCGCGACTTCACCTCCTCCACCTCCGAACGCAGCGCCCCCAGCGCCGCATCCGCCGCCTCGGCCCGCGCCACCAGGTCGAACGACTCCTTCAGGCCGTCCGCCATATTCCCGTTATCGATGTCACTCATGGGGCTCTCACCTTCCTCAAAGGCCGCCCCCAGGCGGCCCGCCTCGAACCAGAACAATCGAATGCAATTCTCGACATTCTGAAACGCTATTCTCGTCACCCTGAACTTGTTTCAGGGTCCATTTCGCCCAGAACACCGCTGCCGGCCGCGCTCACGAAGCATTCGGCAGGCACCGCTTCAAACCGCGCCTAGGCAACCATGTGCACCCGCGCACCGTGCTGCATCGGGTGGGTGACCAGGCTGACCTCGAACAGCTCGATGTCGGTCAGCTCCCGCCCCTCGCGGTCCCGCTCGAACCCCCGGGCGCGGTAGCCAAAGCTCAGCCCGGTCACCGTGCCCGCCTTCAGCGCCGCCGCCGCGCTCCCATCGGCATTGTCGATCTGCGCCACGACCCTCAGCCCGCGCTGATCCTCCTCGGCCTGCTCCACCCAGCCGATCCGCTGGTCCGGCCGATGCTGCCAATAAAGCGGCAACGGCCCGCGCCGTCCGCCCGCGCGCTCCGCCAGCGTCCGGGCAAACGCCCCCCGCCGGATCGTGTCTCGCCCGGAATCCCGCCGGTCGAACAGCGCCGCGTAGCCGGCAAACCGCACGGCACCGCTCACCGCAGCGCCTCCATCCCGCCTATCCGCACCGCAATGCCGATCAGCAGCCCCGCCAGCAGCACCCGCACCAGCCAGGCTACCACCGCCTTCCACGCACTGCGCCGCGCATCCCGCCAGGCGTCCAGCAAGCCGCGCAACTCGCGCATGTCCCGGCTGGCCGTCGCATCGTCCAGCCCCATCCGCGCCAGCATCCGGCTCGCCCCCAGCTCGCTCGCCTCCTCGACGATCGCCCGCAGCGTCACCAGGTCGGCCCCCTGGCCCACCTCCTGCGCGATCAGCCGCGCCAGCATCTCCTCGCGCGCGCTCACGCCGCACCGTCCACGGCAATGTTCAGCATCGCCCGCTTCTCGTCCGCCGTCAGGAAATCCGCCGCGCTGACCTGCGCCCACAGCGCCTGCCGGTCCTCGGCCAGCGCCGGCACCCGGTCCAGGTCCACCGCCAGCCGCTCGCCCGGCCACCACACCGCCAGCCCTTCGGCCAGCGCCCCCAGCAGCTTCGCCGCCAGCGGCAGCAGCGTCAGCCGCCACAGCGCCCGGTTCGCCTCGCGATAATTGGCTTATGTCGAATCCCCCGGCAGCCCCAGCAGCATCGGCGGCACCCCGAACGCCAGCGCGATGTCCCGCGCCGCCGCCGCCTTCAGCGCGGCAAAGTCCATGTCCGCCGGCGTCAGGCTCATCGCCTGCCACTTCAGCCCGCCCTCCAGCAGCATCGGCCGCCCGGCATTCCCGGTCCCGGCATAGGCGCCGGCCAGCTCGGTCCGCAGCCGCTCGAACTGGTCGGCCGAAAGCCCGCCGCCATCCTTGGGGTCGAACACCAGCGCCCCGGAAGGCCGCGCCGCATTCTCCAGCAGTGCCCGGTTCCAGGCGGCAGCGGCATTGTGCGTCGCCACCGCCTGCTCCGCCGCCGCCAGGCACCCGGCGCCATAATGATCATCGCTCGGATGAAACCCGCGCACATGGATGACGTTCGGCGTCCCGTCCGCGTCGGTCAGCGGAATGGTCATCGCCTGCTGCTCCAGCCGATAGCAGAACCCGGTCGGCCAGCCATCGCCGCCCAGGATCACCTCGACCCGCTCCGGCCGCAGCGCATAAAGCTCGATCGGCCGCCCCAGCCCGTCCTTCATCACCTGGACGAAGGCATTGCCGTGCAACAGCAACTGGCTCGCCAGCGTCTCCAGCAGCGCCTGCCCCGCGCTCGTCGCACCGACCAGCCCGGCCAGCGCCGGATCACACGGCATGAGCGGCGCCCCGCCGATCGAATCCGCCACCAGCCGCACCGCCCGCTGCGCAATCGGATTGTCGAGATAAGCCGAGCGCACCGACCGCGCATAGACGAACGGCCCCCGCTCGCACCCCCCGTGAACATCGGCATGGAGCCAAGGCGAGACCCAGCTCTTTGCCAACGGCACCCGCCCATCCCCGCCCTTGAAGGCGGCGGCAATCGACTGGAAAAGCGACATGACTGCCCTTTCTAAACTCGTCACCCTGAGTTCATCACTCGTCACGTTGAACTCATCACTCGTCACCCTGAACTTGTTTCAGGGTCCATCGCGCCGCCCGCGCAGTTTCCTCAGCCCGGGCCAACCTCGCGGCGCACGCCTAAAGCCCTGTCCGAATCCGCGGCTCCGCCCGCCGCCCCAGCAACAGCTCGCCAAGCGCCCAGACCGCCGCATCCGCCCGGTCGGGAGACCGCCCCGGCCCTTCGTAACCCCCGGCCACCATCAGCCCGCAAAGCTGGTCCTCCAGCGCAGGAAAATCCCCGCGATGCCGCACCCGCCCCGCCTCATAGAGCGCCGCCACCGGCTCGGCCCGCGCCGCCTTGCCCTTGTGCGCCCGCACCAGCCGCACCGGCATCGCCACATCGGCGGCGCGCAACACGCTCTCGACCATCGCGCCGCCCTGGTTGGCCTCGGCGATCACCCGGTCCGCCCCCCAGGCCGCCGCCGCATCGGCCACCGCCCGCGCCCACTTTTCCGGGCTGGGCCGCGCCACCGACGCATCCGCCAGCACCCGCGCGATCCCGTCCTCGCCCAGCGCGCAGACGATGATCCCGCAGGCATCGCCACCCGCCGAAGCCGGCGGGTCGACGCCGATCACCACCCGCGCCCAGGGCCCGCCTCCACCATGATCACCGCCGCCCGCTTCCCGCACCCGCTCCAGCAGCGCCCGGCTCCACAGCGCCCCTTCGCGGTCCAGCACCAGCTCGCCGTCCAGTTCCTGCCGCGCCAGGGCCGATGTCCCGAACGTCCGCCGCACATCCCGCACGAACCGCGCCGGCAGGTGGGATAGATTGTCCTCGGTGCGCCCCCGCGTCACCACCGTCCCGCCATCCCCGGCGTCCTCCATCAGTCGCATGACCAGCGGCACCGCCCGCGGCGTCGTCGTCGCCACCACCTGTGGCCGCTCGCCCAGCCGCAAGCCCAGCAGCAGGTTGTCCCAGGCCTGGCTCGCCCGGTTCCCGGCCAAGTCCCACTTGCCGATCTCGTCGCACCAGGCATGGCTATGCTGCCCGCCGCGCAAACTGTCCGGCTCACCGGCTGAATAGATCGTCGCCTGCGCGCCATTGTCCCAGCTCAGCCGCCGCAGCGAAGGCTCGAAGCGCGGCCGGCGGTCCGGCGGGCTCACCGCCATGATCCCGCTCTCCCCCTCGATCATCACCGCCCGCACCTCCGCCAGCGAGCTGCCCACCAGCGCGATCCGCGCCGCGCCTTCGCCACAGGCCTGCTCGCGCACCCATTCCGCCCCGCACCGGGTCTTGCCGAACCCGCGCCCGGCCATCACCAGCCAGATCGCCCACTCGCCCGCCGGCGCCGTCTGGCTTTGCCGCGCCCACAGCCGCCAGTGCCACCCCAGTTCCTTGCGCTCGTTCTCGTTGAACTGCCCGAGCAGCGCGCGCCGCTCCTCCACCGGGTGGTCCAGCAGAAACGCCAGCGCCGCCTCCAGCGCCCCATCGGCGAAAGCCTCACTCATGCCCGGTCGCAGGCCCGGTCTCAGCCTTGGCCGCCGCCTCGGCCCGCGCCGCCAGCTGCCGCTGCCGCATCCGTTCCAGCTTGGCGTTGATCGCGTCGAGAATCGCCTCACTGTCGGCCTGGTCGCGCACCGCCCGCGCCCGCACCGTGCTGTCCTTGTGCGCCGCCAGCAGCCGCAGGGCGGTCGCGTTGTCGAACGTCCGCACGCCCTTCTTCGCACCCGCCGCCGGCTTGACCTCGCCGTCGCGCAGCCGCTGCAACAGCCCCATCTCCAACAGCTCGTAACCCTCGCACAGCGCCGCCTGCCACTGCCGGTAGAACTCGCCATCCGCCCGCCGCGCCTCATAGACGACCGAGGTGCAGACCCCCGCCTTGCGCGCCGCCGCGCTCACGTTGGAGGTCGCCGCCAGTTCCGCCAGGAACACCCGCCCCCAGCGCGCCACGCCGGATGACCGTCGCGCCTTCGCCGCATGGGCCGGACGGAGGGCAGGCGCGCCGCCGCGCACCCGGGAGGGTTTCGCCATCGTGCTGATACTCGCTGGTCAGGACATCAGGGGGGAGCCGGCGTCGCCCTTGCAGCGACTCGATCCGGCTTGGTGTTCCTGTTATGTACCAATTCGGCGGCCAATGTCAACCAAAAAGAACCAATAAGGTTTCTTCAATCCGCTTGCCGCCCCAGCGCCGGCCGGTTACCAGCTTGCGCGAAACCGGGGGATTGACCGATCATGCTGCGCCGCCTCTACGATTGGGTCATCGCCAAGGCCGCCCACCCCCACGCCATCGGTTGGCTCGCCCTGTTCGCCTTCGTCGAAGCCAGCTTCTTCCCGATCCCGCCCCACCCTCTGCTCGGCCTGATGTGCCTGGCCGAACCGAAGAAGGCGATCCGCTTCGCCATAGTCACCACGCTTGCCTCGGTCACCGGCGGCCTGCTCGGCTACGCGATCGGCCATTTCCTCTACGCCAGCGTCGGCGAGCAACTGCTGGACCTGCTCCACCTCAAGGCCAGCTTCCCCAAGGCCGCCTGCTATCTCCGGGAATACGGCGTCGAAATCATCCTGATCAAGGGCGCCACGCCCATCCCGTTCAAGCTGCTGACGATCACCGCCGGCTTCATCGCCATGCCACTGGTCCCGTTCATCCTCGCCAGCCTCGCCTCGCGCGCCGTCAGCTTCATGCTCGTCGGCGTCCTGTTCCGCCTGTTCGGCGCTCCGATCAAGGCCTGGATCGATCGCTACCTCGGCCTCGCCACCGCCGGCTTCCTGCTCGCCATCGTCGCCGGCTTCGCCGCCCTCACCCTCGTCGGCGGCCACGGCAGCAAGCCCGATCAGGCCTGCGAACACGCCACCCTCTCCCCGACCGCCTGACCCACCCTCCCGCTCCTCCCGGGCACCCCCCTTCCGTTCCTCCCGAGCGAAGTCGAGGGACTATTTCGAGCGTCAGCGAGAACAGGACACCCGATTTTCGCCGCATCGCAGCATTGACGATCCGTTAACCATATGGGAGCATCCTCGCCTCAGCTTCAAATCCGTTTTCAGGAAGGAGCATCATGGCAAACAGGATTACCGCTTCCGAAGACTTCCGCCTCCAGATCGCCGGCTACGGCCTCGCGACGATCGAGATCCACTACTGGATGCCCGATCACCCCAGCCTGCTGCAGCAGTTCGTCCTCCAGCAATACGATCTCGCCCCGCGCTTCCCCGAGCTGAAACGCTTCCTCGATTTCTGGCGCCGCGATATCGAAGCCGTGCTCCACTCCGTCCGCATCGCCCACCAGCACCTGGTCGGCCCGGCCGAATGGCGCGCGGTGGACGGCGTCATCAGCATCCACTGACGAGCAGGCGCTCCGCTCTTCCCGTCATCCCCGACCCGGTCGGGGATCCAGTCTGCCTCTTCCGCCAGGTCAGCCCTGCGGAAGGATCCCGGCCGCGCGCCCGGCCCGCTCGAACATGCCGATGATCTGCTGCACCTGCTCGGCCGAATGCTCGGCGCATAGCGAACAGCGCAGCAGGGTCATCCCTGCGGGCGTCGCCGGCGGCCGCGCCAGGTTCACGTAAAGCCCCTCGTGCATCAGCGCTTCCCACATCGCCGCGCCTCGCTCCAGGTCTGGCATGATCACTGAAATGATCGCGCTCTGCGGCGTCTCGGTCCCCAGCTGGAACCCCTTGGCCTTGAGCCCGGCATGAAGCGTCCGGCTGTTCTCCCACAGATGCGCCCGCTTGTTCCCGGCATGCATCAGCTTGCGCACCGAAGTCGCCGCCGTCGCCACCACGCTCGGCGGCAGGCTGGCGGTGAACACGTAAGGCCGGCACACCAGCCGCATGATCTCGAACTTCGGATGGTTGGAAACGCAGAATCCCCCGACCGTCCCGACCGACTTCGAAAACGTCCCGATGACGAAATCGACGTCCTCAAGGCATCCCTGGTCCTCGGCCACCCCGCGCCCGTTCGGCCCGATGAACCCCATCGAATGGGCCTCGTCCACCAGCACCATCGCCCCATTCGCCTTGGCGATGGCGATCATCTCCTTGAGCGGCGCGATGTCTCCCATCATCGAGTAGACACCCTCGAGCACCACCAGCTTGCCGGCGCCCTCGGGTATCCGCTTCAGCCGCTTCTCCATCGCCTCGATGTCGTTGTGCTTGAACGGCACCACCTCGGCATCGCCCATCTTGCAGCCGTCCCAGATGGAAGCATGGCTGTCGATGTCGAGCACGATGTAGTCGCCCTTGCCGGCAATCGTGCTGATGATCCCCAAATTGGCCTGATAACCGGTCGAAAACACCATGGCATGGTCCATGCCATAAAACTCGCACAGCGCCGCCTCGACCGCCTTGTGCCCGGCATAAGTCCCGTTCAGCACCCGGCTCCCAGTCGTCCCCGAACCGAAATCGTCGAGCGCCCGCTTCCCCGCATCGATCACGTCCGGGTCGAACGTCATCCCCATGTAGTTGTAAGTGCCCAGCAAAATCGTCTCGCGCCCGTTGCACACGGCCACCGTCGGCGAAATCACCTTCTCCATCACCAGCCCGAACGGATCGGTGACGCCGGAAGCCAGCAACCCTTCCCGCATCGCGATCACCGGCGCAAACTTGTCGAACAGATCACCCATGCTCATTCCCCCGTCCCCACACCGCTCGCCCTGAGCTTGTCGAAGGGCCGTTCTTCTTACAGAACCGAAATCAGCCCTGCAGCTTCACCACCGCATCGACCAGCTGCCCATACGTCTCGATCTCCGCCTGCTGGTTCATCGAGATGATGATGTCGAATTCGTCCTCGATCGCCGCGACGAAATCCATCACCGTCAGGCTGTCGAACTCGAGTTCCCCGGCAAACGTCGTCCCGTCGGCAATCGCCACCCCCTTCTTGTTGAAAGGCGCGATCAGCTCGGCAATGCGCTGGGAAATGGCGTCACGATCCATGTGGGCAAACTCCGGAAATAGGCCGGGAGCCACTGCCCCCCGATTGCGGCGCAAAAGCGGCGCCGGTTCGCTGAGTCAAGGATTACCGCTCCACCAGCGCCCGAACCGCTGCCATGAACGGCCCGATCGAAACCGGCTTGGCCAGATAGCCCTCCGCCCCGGCATCGCGAATCCGCTCCTCGTCCCCCTTGCCGGCATAAGCCGTCACCGCCAGCACGGGAATCGTCCGCAAAGTCGCATCCGCCTTCGCCGCCTCGATCAGGTCCACCCCGGAAATCTCCGCCAGTTGGATGTCCATGATGATCAGGTTGGGCACGAACTGCCGCGCCCGCTCCAGCGCCTCGCGCCCATCGGCCACCGGCTCCACCGCATAGCCCTGGCTCTTCAGGACATCGCAGAACAGCTTGCGGTTGAGATCGTTGTCCTCGACAACCAGAATGCGCTTTGCCATGCCGCGCTCCATAGAGCATTGCGACAAAAAGTGGGCACCGGTTTTTGGCAGAAGCAATGCGACCACAAACGAGCATTGCGACAAAAAGTGGGCACCGGTTTTTGGCAGAAGCAATGCGACCACAGACGAACAGCACCGGAAGGCCCTGACAATTCTCCGCGACCGCACGCCCGCCCCCGATCCACAGGCACTGGCCCTCTCCACCCTCGGCTGGCTGCTGTCGGACGAGGATCGCGCCTCCCGCTTCCTGGTTATCACCGGGCTGACGGCGGACGACCTGCGCGCCTCGCTCGGCCAGCAAGCCACCCTCGTAGCCGTCCTCGATTTCCTCTGCGCCCACGAGCCGGACCTCGTCTCCGCCGCCGAAGCCCTCGGCCAGCCGCCGGAATCCCTCGTCGCCGCCCGTCACGCCCTCGCCGGAGAATCCTTCGAATGAGATTCCAGGATGCCTAGACCCCTCGTCATCACCGATTGCGACGAAGTGCTGCTGCACATGATCGCCCCCTACCGGGACTGGCTGGGCGATCAGCACGATATCGCCTTCCACATGGACACGCACGATTTCTCGAAAGCCATGCGCTATCGCGCGAGCGGCGAGCCGGTCGAACCGGCGGAAATCTGGCGCCTGCTCAACCTGTTCTTCGATACCGAGATGCACCGCCAGCAGCCGATCGCCGGTTCCGTCGCCGCCATCGCCCGCCTCTCCGAACAGGCCGATGTCGTCGTCCTGACCAACCTCAACGACCACCGCCAGGAAGCCCGCACCCGCCAACTGGCCGATCACGGCATCCATCTGCGCGTCTTCACCAATCAAGGCCCCAAAGGCCCGGCGCTCCGCAACATCCTCGACGAATACCGTCCCAGCCGCGCCGTGTTCATCGACGATATCGCCCAGCACCACGGCTCCGCCGCCGAACTGACCCCGGAACTCGGCCGGCTGCACTTCTGCGGCGAACCCCTGCTCGCCCCCCACATCGCCTGCGCCCACGCCGCCGGCCACGCCCACGCCCGCATCGACCAGTGGGACCAGGCACTGCCCTGGCTGCTGCAATGGCTTCATGATTGACGCATCGCTGAAAGCCGAAAACCGGTGCCCAATTTTGAGCGCGATGATAACCGGAGAAAATGATGACTGACCCCGCCGCCCGGCTGGCCGAACTCGGCCTGACCCTGCCCCAACCCGCCGCCCCGGTCGCCGCCTATGTCCCGGTGGTCGTCGCCGGCAACCTCGCCCACGTCTCGGGCCAACTCCCCTTCATCGACGGCGCCCTCGTCACCGGCCGCCTCGGCGAAACCGTCACGCCCGGACAGGGCCAGGCCGCCGCCCGCGCCTGCGGCCTGATGATTCTCGCCCAGCTCCAGGCCGCGCTCGGCTCGCTCGATCGTGTCGAACGCGTCGTCAAGCTCGGCGCCTTCGTCTCCTCCACCGCCGATTTCACCGGCCAGCCGGCCGTCGCCAACGGCGCCTCCGAACTCATGGTCGCCGTGTTCGGCGAAGCCGGCCGCCACGCCCGCAGCGCCGTCGGCGTCCCCGTCCTCCCCCTCGGCGCCGCGGTCGAGGTCGATGCCATCGTCGCCCTCAAGCCCTGATCCGGCAGCCTGGCTGCGCGGTCTGGAGGTCGCCCATCGCGGCCTCCACGGCCCCGGCATCCCGGAAAATTCCCCGTCCGCCTTCGCCGCCGCCATTGCGCGCGGCCTCGCCATCGAATGCGATGTCCAACTCACCGCCGATGGCGAAGCGGTCGTCTTCCACGATTTCACCCTCGAACGCCTGACCGGCGAGACCGGCCCGATCATTGCCCGCACCGCCGCCGAACTCCGCACGATCCCCTTGACCGGCAGTGACGACCGCATACCCTCGCTCGCCGATATGCTCGCCCAGGTCGCCGCCCGCACCCCCATCCTGATCGAACTGAAATCCCGCCGGCACTGGCCCGTCGCCCGCCTCTGCGCCGCCGTCGAACGCACCCTCGCCAGCTACGAGGGACCCGTCGCCGTGATGAGCTTCGACCCCCGCGTCCCCCGCTGGTTTGCCACTCATGCTCCAGCGCTGGTTCGCGGCCTCGTCCTTTCCGAATACGACCACCCCGGTCTGCTCGCCCACCTGCGCCAGAGCCTCACCGTCCACTTCTCGCGCACCCAGTTCCTCGCGGTCGATGTGCGCCGTCTCCCCGGCCCGATCGCCA
>Ga0068862_100001748_pt1 | contig 19665 bp, 19 predicted proteins | sample KBSSwiS52_FD_66598 | JGI IMG/M metagenome (GOLD analysis project Ga0068862, IMG submission 66598) | Switchgrass rhizosphere microbial communities from Kellogg Biological Station, Michigan, USA - KBS Switchgrass S5-2 | ecosystem: Host-associated > Plants > Roots > Rhizosphere > Soil ... | reverse complement strand
CCCGCGGCTTCGATCAAGCTTGGCAAAGGCGCGACGCGGATCGGCAGGTATCCGGAAATGCTCGAGGCCGGCATGCGCGTCGGCGTCGGTACCGACGGCGTTTCAGCGGGCGGCAACCTGAGCCTGATGCGCCAGATGTACCTGGTGGCCGGAATGTTCAAGGATGCGCGCATGGACTCCACGCTGCTCGGCGCCGCCAAGGCCTTGCGCATGGCCACCATCGAGGCGGCCGAGCTCCTCGGCTGGCGGGACGAGATCGGCTCGCTCGAGCCGGGCAAGAAAGCCGACTTCGTCCTCTTCGACCTCGACCACTTCGAGTGGGTGCCCTACGGCGACCCGCTGCAGGCGCTGGTGTACTCCGCGAGCCCGGCGTCGATCGCGCAGACCTGGGTGGACGGCCGCGCGCTCTACCGAGACGGCAAGGTTCAAAAGCTCGACGAGAAAAGCCTGCACGCCGAAGCCCGCGAGCGCGCCTCCGCCCTCGTAAAGCGCGCCGGCCTGTCTCTAAAATAAATGGTGACTGTCACCGTTTTTTAGTACAGTTTCGGCGTGAGTAGAAGCGGTCAGCCGGGCCGCCTCCGATAACGTGAGGTAACTGCGCTCGGTCGGAAATTGCTCACCTTCTTCCGTCCTGACCGGAGCTTCGCATGATCATCGATTTGAGCTGCTATCCGACCCAGGTGGTCGACACCGCCTGGCGGCACGACGGCGATCCTTTCACGGGCGAGCGCCTGCTCAAGATGATGGACGGCCCGTACTACGTGAACGGCAAACCGCGCCGCATCGACAAGGCGTTCATCCAGCCGCCGCAGGGCAACACGTTGCACCACTTCACCAACGACCACCTCGACCATCGCGAGGGCATCCGCGCCTACATGGCCTATACGGTCGAGCTGGTGAAGAAGTATCCCGAGCGCTTCATCGGCTGCTTCGTCTACAACCCGCGCTACGGCATCCAGGAGGGCGTCGAGGAGTTCGAGCGGCACGTAAAGGAATTCGGCTTCAAGATGCTGCAGCTCAACGCCAACATGCACGCGTACCGGCCCGACCGCGCCAAGGACTGGGTGCGCCCGGTGCTGAGGAAGGCCGAGGAGCTCGGGATTCTGGTCAAGCTCCACACCGGCGACGGTCCGTACAGCATCCCCACCGAGTGGGTGCCGCTCATCAAGGAGTTCCCGAAGGTCGATTTCATCATGGCTCACTTCGGCGTGCAGACCGGCGGGGTGTATTGCTTCGAGCCCTTCCAGTGGGCGATGGAGCTACCGAACGTCTACTGCGAGTCGGGATGGTGCCTGCAGTCGCGTATCGTCGAATTCGCGAAAGACCTGCCGAAGCACAAGATTCTCTTCGGCTCGGACACGCCGCCGAACGAGCCGGGCATGTGGATTCGCCTCCTCGAAGTGCTGTGCATGGAACCCCCGCAGGGAATGAACCTCGACGAGGAAACGCTCGAGGATTACCTGGGCAACAACACTGCCCGCATGATCGGCCTGAAAACATGATTATCGACACGCATCTGCATCCGACGAATCTCGTCGACGAGGCCTGGCGCCACACGGGAACGCCGTTCAACGGCGAGCGCATGCTGAAGCTGATGGACGGCCCATACATGATCAACGGCAAGCCGCGCCGCATCGACATGGGCTTCATCCAGCCGCCGCCGGGCAACACCGTGCATCGCATCGGCGGCCGCACCGGGCGCCAGGGCATCCGCGATTACATGGCTTATTGCGCCGAGCTGACGCAGAGGTATCCCGACCGCTTCATCGGCAATTTCAACTTCAACCCGCGCTTCGGACCCGAGGAAGGCGCGCTCGAGCTCGAGTTCCACGTCAAGGAGTACGGCTTCAAGATGCTCAAGCTGCACTCCAACATGCACAACTACCGCCCCGACCGCGCGCTCGACTGGCTGCGCCCGGCGATGAAGATGTGCGCCAAGTACAACGTGGTGGTGCTGATCCACACCGGCGACGGCCCTTACAGCATCCCGACCCAGTTCTACCCGGTGATCCGCGAGTTCCCGATGGTGAACTTCATCATCGGGCACTTCGGCATCCAGACCGGCGGCAACTATTCGTTCGAGGCGTTCTGGATGGCGATGGACACGAAGAACGTGGTTTGCGAGTCCGGCTGGACCTTCCAGTCGCGCATCGTCGAGTTCGCCAACGAGCTGCCGCGCCACAAGATCGTCTTCGGCACCGATTCGCCGCCGAACGAGCCGGGCATGTGGCTGCGCGAGCTCGAGGTGCTGTGCGGTCCGCCGCCGCAAGGCATGAACCTCGACGAGGACGGGCTCGAGGACTACATGGGCAACAACATTGCGCGCCTGTGCGGCATCAGGACCTCGCCGCCGCCACGGAACATGGACGACGCCAAGGCGCGCCTCAAGGACAGCTACGCCGGCGTGAAGTGAGCCAGGATTTCCACGCGTTCCTGGAAGACTACCTCCGCCGTTATCCGGAGGACGTAGTCCAGGTCGCGCAAGAGGTCTCGCCGGATCAGGACGTGACCGCGGTCCTGTCGACGCTCGCGGCGCAGGGACGCGATCCGATGCTCGTCTTCGAGCGCGTCGGCGGCACGAAGGTCGTAACCGGCATCTTCACGTCGCGCAAACGCATCGCGCGCCTGCTGGGAACTACCCAGGAGAATTTGCACCGGGTTTATCAGGAAAGAGCACGAGGAGCGGTCGACCCGAAGCTCGTTTCCGCCGGACCGATCCTCGATTCGGTGGAGGAGAAGGTCGACCTGACGAAGCTGCCGCTGCTGCGCCACTTCGAGACCGACAGGGCGCCCTATATCACCAACGGCGTCGTGGTGTGCGAGGGATCCACGCCCTTCAGCGGAAACCTGAGCTATCACCGCGCGATGCTGCATTCGAAGAGCGAGCTCGCCACGAGCCTGCATTCGCGCGGGCATCTGTGGCGCCTGCTGGAGCTCGCGCGCGAGCGCAGGAAGCCCCTGCCGGTGGCGATGGTGATCGGCGCGCATCCCCTTTTCATGCTGGCCGCCTCGGCCAGGGTGGGCTTCGGCGCTGACGAGCGACGCATTGCAGGAGGCCTTTTTGGTTCTCCCCTTGAGGTAATCAAGACCCCGAGACACGAGATCGCGGTTCCCGCGTCTGCCGAGTTTGTGCTGGAAGGCGTGATCGATCCCGACGCCAAGGTCGACGAGGGCCCGTTCGGCGAGTTCACCGGCTATTCCTCGAGCCGCACGACCAACAATCTCTTCCGGGTCGAGACGCTGATGCGGCGGAAGGATGCGATCCTGGTCGACGTCGCGGGCGGCAACGCCGCCGAGCACCTGAACCTCTCTCGCGTGCCGCGCGAATCGGAGATGGCCGAGAAGCTGATGGAGCGCTTCCCGAGCGTCACCGCGCTCCACTATCCGAACTCGGGCGTGCACTTCCACGCCTATGTCGCGCTGCGCGCGCGCCGCGAGGGCGAGGCGCGGCAAGTGATGCTTGGGCTGCTCGGCTGGGATCCCTATCTCAAGACCGTGATCGCGGTCGACGATGACATCGACCTCACCGACGACTCGCAGGTGATGTGGGCGCTCGCGACGCATTTCCAGCCGCACCGCGACGTCGTGATCGTCGGCGGCCTTCCGGGAAACGCGCTCGATCCGTCCGCGTCGAGCGTCGGCACCACCTCGCGCATGGGGCTCGACGCCACGCGCGGGCCCGGCTTCGAAGGCGTGCGCGCGAAGGTGTCCGACGCCGCGATGGCGCGCGCCGCGAAGCTCCTCGCGAAAGTCTCACTCTAGACAGCTTCGCAGGTCGCGGTCGAGCGCATCCTTGTCGAGGTTGCGGCCGATGAACACGAGCCGGCTCTGGCGGTTCTGCCCGGCCCAGGAGTCCGCCGCGCGCAGGTCCATCAGGCGGTGCACGGCCTGCAGCACCACGCGGCTCGGCTCGCCGGCCATGGCGACGATGCCCTTCAGGCGGAAGATGTCGTCGCCGCTCGATTTCAGAAGATCTTTCAGATGTGATTCCAGGCGCGAGCGGTCGAACGATCCGGGATAGGTGAGCGAGACCGACTCGAGCGACGGGTCGTGCTGGTGCTCGTGATCGTCGAGAAAATCCGGCGCGATCGCCATCGTCTGCGCGACGCTGAAGGCGCCGATGCCGAGGATCTCGTCGAGCTCGACCCTGGCGTGGCTCGAGCGGAGGATCGGCGCGGTGGCGTTGAGCTTTCGCACCCGCCCTTCCAGGGCGCCGATCTCGGTTTCGTTCACGAGGTCGATCTTGTTCAGGATGATGCGATCGGCGATGACGATCTGGTCGACCGCCTGGTTGTCGTGGCCCTGCAGGCTCGGATCGTCGAGGTGGTGGCCGATGTGCCTGGCGTCGACCAGAGTGACGATGGCGTCGAGATTGACCTGTTTCGATACTTCGGTGTCGACGAAGAAGGTCGCGGCGACCGGCGTCGGATCTGCCAGGCCGCTCGTCTCGACCAGGATATGGTCGAACTTCTCCCGGCGCTTCATCAGGTCCTGCAGGATGCGCAGGAGGTCGGCGCGCGCCGAGCCGACGCAGCACACGCAGCCGTTGGTGAGCTCGAAGATCTCCTCGTCGGCCGAGACGATCAGGTCGGAGTCGATGTTGATTTCGCCGAACTCGTTCTCGATCACGGCGATGCGGTGGCCGTGCTTCTGCGTGAGGATGTAGTTGAGCAGGGTCGTCTTTCCCGAGCCGAGGAATCCGGTCAGGATGGTCACCGGAACTTTTGCTTGCATCAGACCTTCCGCTTCTGCCTCAGGCCGCTCACGACATCCTCGGGCGTGATCGGGTAGTGCCGGAAGCGCAGGCCGATGGCGTCGTAGACGGCGTTGGCGATCGCCGGCCCGATGGCGATGATCGGATCCTCGCCCACGCCCTTCGCGCCGAACGGGCCGCCGGGATCGGGCGCGGTCTCGAGCAGGATGGTGCGGATCGGCGGCATGTCCAGGGAAAGCGGCATCTTGTAGTCGACGAAGCCCGCGTTGAGCGAGCGCCCGGTCTGCGGATCGATGACGTAGTCCTCGGTCAGCGTGTGGCCGATGCCCTGCTGGATGCCGCCCTCGATCTGGCCCGCCGCGGCGACCGGATGGATCACGCGTCCGACCTCGTGCACCGGAACCACCTGCAGCACGTCGATCTGCCCGGTCTCGGTATCGACCTGCACTTCGACGAAATGCGCGGCGAACGAATACGACTTGGTCGGCTTGTAGGTCGCCGAGGCGATGAGCTGCGGCGTCGGCAGGCCCAGCTTCGGGCTGACCGCGTCGCGCACGCTGATCTGCCGATCCGATCCCTTGACGCGGACGACTCCTTGTCGGATCTCCAGGTCTTGATGGGACGCTTCGAGGGCCTCGGCAGCAATCGAGAGCAGCTGCTTCTTCACCTCGGCGGCCGCCATCTGCGCGGCGCGCCCGCCCATGTACGTGGTGTGGCTCGCGAACGCGCCGATGTCCCACGGCACGACGTCGGTGTCGCCGTGCACCACCGACACATCCTCGAAGCGCAGGCCGAGCTCCTCGGCCACTACCTGCGCGAGCGCCGTGTGCGCCCCGGTACCCAGGCCGGTGGTCCCGGTAAAGAGCTGCGCCGTGCCGTCGTCGTTCATGCGCACGGTGGCATTGCCCTGCTCCTTGATGCCGGGATACGCGCTCGAGCCGTGCATCTCGCAGCCCATTCCCCGGCCGCGACGGACCACACCGTGGCCGGATTTTCTCGTCACCGGCCAGCTCGTTTCCTCCATTCCCCGCTTGATACAGTCTTCGAGGCCGTGGCCGACGATCGGGTGTCCCGAAGGCGAAAGGTCGCCCTCGCGAACCGCGTTCTTGAGCTTGAGCGCGGCCGGGTCCATGCCGAGCTTCTCGGCCGCCTCGTCCATCTGGATATCGAGCGCGTAATAGGTCTGCACCACGCCATAGCCGCGGTACGCGCCTGCGATCGGCGTGTTCGTATAGACCGCTCTTCCCTCCAGAAGTACGTTGTCGCAGCGGTAAAGGGAAGTGAGCGCGGTCGTGCCGACCGCGGTGACGCCGGGCGCGTGCGAGCCGTAGGCGCCCGAGTTGAACGTGACGCGCGCCTGGCGCGCGCTGATCGTGCCGTCCTTCCTGAAGCCCTGTTTGAGCCACACCGTTCCCGGGTGGCGCGAGCGGCCGCCGAGGAAGGTCTCCTTGCGCGTGAACTCCATGCGCACCGGGCGGCCGGCTTTTTTCGCCAGCAGAGCGCACAGGAATTCGGTCTGGAAGAGGTCCTGCTTCGCGCCGAAGCCGCCGCCCATGTGGTCGACGAGCACGCGCACCTTGGTGAGCGGAAGCCCCAGCACCTCGGCCAGAATGCCGCGCACCATGAAGGGCGTCTGCGTCGAGATCCACATCGTGAGCCGGTCTTCGCTCCACTGCGACACGCAGACATTCGGCTCCATGTACGCCGGCGTCGGCCGGCCCATGGCGTAGGTGCCTTCGACGATCAGGTCCGCCTCCTTGAAGCCTTTTTCGACGTCTCCTCTCCTGACCGTGACCGGATCGACTACCAAATTGTCGTTGCGCAGTTCGTGGATCCTGACTGAAGAAGAAAAGGCCTCGTCCACTGTCAGAAGTGCTGGCAGCGTTTCGTACTCGACCTCAATCAGGTCGAGCGCTTCCTCGGCGATCTCCTCGCTGACGGCCGCGACCACGGCGACGCTTTCGCCCCAGTAGCGGACCTTGCTGTCGAGGATGTACTGGTCCTTCGTCACCGACGCCGAGCGCGGGTGCGGCGAGCCGTAGTGCAGCACGCGCGGCACGTCGTGGTGGGTAAGCACCGCCTTGACGCCCTCATAGGCGAGCGCCCTGGTTGCGTCGATCCGCTTGATGCGGGCGTGCGCCACGTTGCTGCGCTTGGTCTTGGCATGCAGCATGCCGGGCAGGCTGAGGTCGCCCGCGTACTGCGCGCGTCCGCTCACCTTGCCCGGCATGTCGGGACGAAGCTGGCTTTCGCCGATGACCGAAAAATCGCTCACTTCTTCATTTCCTTCGCGGCCGCCTCGATCGCCTCGACGATCCTGGTGTATCCCGTGCAGCGGCAGATGTTGCCGGCGATGCCGAAGCGAATTTCGTCTTCCGTCGGGTTGGGATTCTCGTCGAGCAGCGCCTTGGCCATCACGATCATCCCAGGCGTACAGAAGCCGCATTGCGCGCCGCCAAGCTGGGCGAACTTCTCCTGCAACGGATGCTCGATTCCTTCGATGGTGACGACCTCGCGGCCGTCGGCCTCCACCCCGAGCATGAGACACGAATTGAGCGGCTTGCCGTCGACCAGGACGGTGCAGGCGCCGCAGTCGCCCACGTCGCAGCCCTTCTTCGTGCCGGTGAGGCCGGCCTCGTTGCGCAGCGCGTCGAGGAGGCTGCGCCAGGGCTCGAGCTCGAGGTGACGCTCTTCACCGTTGAGGGTAAAAGAGATCTTCTTCACCGAACGGCATCCAGGGCCCGTTGCAGGGCGCGGCGCGTCAGGACGCCCACCATCTCCCGCCGGTACTCGGCGCTCGCGCGCACGTTGCTGATCGGTCGGGACTCTTCGACCGCAGCCCGAGCCGCGCGTTCGATCAGCGCGGGGTCGATTTCGCGACCGCGCAGCAGCGCTTCGGCCGCCTTCGCGCGGATCGGCGTGGGCGCGACGGCGCCCAGCACGATCCGGACCTCATCCTCCAATTCGAGAGTGACCGCTACACCCACCGTAGCCAGCTCCATGGCCTTGCGCCGGCCGTGCTTGATATAGACCTTGCCGGTCCGGGGCGCGGGCGGCGGAACCACGATTTCGGTCATCAGCTCGCCGCTCTTCAGCACGGTCTTGCCCGGCCCGGTGAAGAAGTCTTCCAGCGGGACGCGGCGCGTGCCCTGCCCGCCATGGATCGAGACGACGGCGCCGTCGGCGATGAGCGGCGGCAGCGTGTCCGCCGAAGGCGAAGCGCGACACACGTTGCCGACGATCGTGGCGCGGTTTCGCACCTGGATCGAGCCGAGCTCGCGCGCGGCCTGAACCAATGACGGATAGTACTTTGCCGTGACGGGGGAAATCTCGATCTCCCGCGCGGTCACGAGCGCACCGATGCGCAGCCCGGCCCGCGGGTCGAAGCTCATGGCGGCGATGCCCGGAATCTTCTTGATGTTGACCACGCAGTCGGCGCGGCGCAGCTGCTCCTTCAGCTCGACCAGCAGATCGGTGCCGCCCGCGAGCGGCTGGGCGCGCGCTCCGTAGCGCGCGAGGAGCGCCGAGGCTTCGGCGAGCGTGGCCGGCTCGAAGTACTCGAAGCGCCTCAAGAGCGTTCCTTCCTGAGCACGTCATAGGTTTCGCGGATCCACTGCGCGATGGCGGCGTTCTGCTCGATCAGCGAGTAGTTCACGCCCCCGCCGTAGTCGGCCATGTCGATCATGTCGGTCGTGATCCAGCGCAGGCGGCTCTGCCTCGGGTTCGCGAGGTGGTGGCGCAGGACGCGCCGCACCACCTCCTTGCAGGGCTCCACCCGGTAAGCATGCCAAGGATGGAACCATTCGCCTGGCCGCGGCTTCTTGAACGGGTACTGGCAGGCGCGGCCCCAGGTGCCGGTTTCCTTGAGCTCGCCCGGATTTTTCGGCCCGTTGGGGGACACCGGGCGCACCTGCAGCCAGTTGATCGTCCCCTGCGAGATCCAGTCGTCGAGCACGTTGCCCGGCTCGTACGGATCGATGATCAGGCGGCCGGCTTCGACATCCTCGCGGATGCCGCTCACGTCCTGCTCCTCCGGGTTGTCGACTTTCAGCAGGATGTGGCTGTGGTCGAGGACGAAATTGAACGGCAGGCCGAGCGCGCGCACCCTGCCCGCCACCGCGTTGATGCGGCGAAAATCCTCCGACCACATGTAGATGTGGACCTCGAAGCCGATCTCGATGCCGCGCTTCTGCGCGAGCTCGTAGGCGAGCACGTAGAACGCCACCACCTCGTCGTCGGTCACCGCGCGTCCGCTCGCGTGCTTCGCGCGCAGCATGATGTCGTGGCACTGCGCGCCGGTGTCCCTGCAAAGGCCGAGGTTCTTCGCGAGCTGCGCCTCGTCCTTGCCCGCGGTGTAGGACCACAGGCCGGTGCGGATCGGCAGGCCGTGCTTCTGCGACGCGCGCACGTACTCTTCTTCCTGGCCGGGCTGAGGCATGCGGTCGAAATGGTCGAACACGCCGGCCGCCTTTACCAGCCGGAACTGCTCGTCCACGCTCGGCGGCTGCCGCGGCACGCCCTGTGCGCCGCGCCCGTTGCAGCCGAGCGAGATGCCGTCAAGCATCGATCAGCGCCTCCGACAGACTCGCGGCCGGGCCGGGCTCCTCCTCGACGTGCAGCTGCTTCTCGAGGGTGTTCAGGTGGCTCGCGATCCGCCTTGCCGCGAGCGCCGGGTCGCGCCGGGCGAGCGCATCGACGATCTCGCGGTGCTCGTCAGCGCCGCAGTACGCGGGGCGCGCGCCCCTGTGCGCAAGGCTGAGGAGCGGCGTGCGGCAGATGAGGTGCTCCATGAACCGGTCGAGCGCGGCGTTGCCGGCGAGCTCGGACAGAAGCTTGTGAAACCGGATCGAGAGGCGCTGGCCGGTCCTGCGGTCGCCGCGGTCGTAGGCCTTTTGCTCGTCGACGACGAAGGTGCGCAGCTCCGCGAGCTGCTTCACGCTGATGCTGCGGGCGAGCCCCTGCACCACCGCGGATTCGATCACGCGCCGCGCCTCGAACACGTCGCGCGTCTCGTCCGCCGTTGGGTTGGCGATGACCGCGCCGCGGTTCGGGCGCAGCTCGACGAGCAGGCTGTGACCCAGTCGCGCCAGCGCCGCGCGTACCGCGCCGCGGCTGACCCCGAGCAGCTCGGAGAGATCGCGCTCCACGAGCTTGGTACCCGGCGCGAGGCGGTGATCGAGGATCGCGTTCAGGACCGCGTTGAAGACCCGGTCCTCGGCCGCGCGCCCGCTGCGTGGTTTCATCGGGCGCATCTTCACCGTGCGCGCACAGAAATGTCAACAAGTCGGTCCAGATTTTGTTGACAATCTGCGCCCGGCGACCCTACCCTGTCCGGCGCGACATGAAAGCCGTCCTCGACTTTCTGCTGAACGGCGAGCGCGTCTCGCTCGGGGATGAGAATCCTTCACGCACGCTGCTCACCTGGCTGCGCGAGACCCGCGGCCTCGTCGGCACCAAGGAGGGCTGCGCCGAAGGCGATTGCGGCGCCTGCACGGTGGTGCTCGCCGATCTCGGTCCCGCGGGCAAGCTGCGCTACCAGCCGGTGAACGCCTGCATCCTGTGCCTCGGCGCGATCGAGGGGAAGGAGGTCATCACCGTCGAGGGGCTCAAGAAGGGCGATCGCCTTCACGCGGTACAGCAGGCCATGGTCGACTGCCACGCCTCGCAGTGCGGCTTCTGCACGCCGGGCTTCGTCATGGCGCTCTACGCCCATTGCAAGACCGGAACGCCGCCCGAGCTCGCCGATGCGATCGCCGGAAACCTGTGCCGCTGCACCGGCTACCGGCCGATCCTGCACGCGGGCAAGCGCGCACGCGAGCTCGCCGACTGGCAGCAGGAAGCGGCCGAGGACGCGGAGCGCGCGAAGCGCATCGCCGCGCTCCCCAAAGACATGGTTCGGATGAAAGGCTTTTTTGCGCCGCTCGGCGTCGGCGAGTTCGCGCGCTACCTCGTGGAGCACCCGAAGGCCACCATTCTTGCCGGCGGCACCGACGTCGGGCTGTGGATCACGAAGGAGCACCGCGATCTCGACGAGGTCGCCTACATCGGCCGGGTCGCCGAGCTGAGAAAGATCGAGGAGACCCCGCGGCAGCTCGAGATCGGCGCGGCCGTGACCTACGCTGAGGCCTGCGAAGCTCTCGAGCGAATCCACTCGGACATCGGCGAGCTGCTGCGGCGGCTGGGCGCGGTCCAGGTGCGCGCCGCTGGCACGCTCGCCGGCAACATCGCCAACGGCTCGCCGATCGGCGATTCGATGCCCGTACTCCTTGCCCTGGACGCGACGCTCATCCTGCAGAAGGGCGAGGCCACACGCGAGGCGCGCCTCGCACGCTTCTATACGGGCTACCGCAAGAGTGTGCTGCTTCCGGGCGAGTTCATCCGGGCGATCCGCGTGCCGAAGCTCGTCCCGGGCGCGCGCTTCGCCGCGTACAAGCTGTCCAAGCGCTTCGACCAGGACATCTCCTCGATCTGCGCCGCGTTTCACGTGGCAGGCAGCAAGGCGCGGTTCGGCTTCGGCGGCATGGCGGCCACGCCGATGCGCGCACGCCAGGCCGAGGCGGCTTACGCGGCAAGAGGGATCGAGGCGGCGTGCACCGCGCTGGTGGAGGACTTCAGCCCGATCTCCGACCAGAGGGCGTCGGCCTGGTACCGCATCCGCGCGGCGCAGGCGCTGCTGCGGAAATTCCATGCCGGCGCGAGCCCGCGCGCCTTGCTCGACATGGCACCCGTAACGTGATCCACCAAGCACTGCCCCATGACAGCGCGGCGCTGCATGTCAGCGGCGAAGCGCGCTACGTCGACGACCTGCCCGAGCCGCCCGGCACGCTCTACGCGGCATTCGGCATGTCCACCGAGGCGCATGCAAAGATCCTGGCGCTCGATCTGACCCGCGTTCGCGAGGCCGAGGGTGTAGCCGCGGTGCTCACCGCCGCGGACATCCCGGGCGCCAACAACATCGGCCCGGTGCTCACGGACGAGCCGGCGCTCGCCACGGACGTGGTGCAGTTCCGCGGCCAGCCGCTCTTCGCCGTGGCTGCCGCGAGCGTCGAGCTCGCGCGGCGCGCGGCGCGCCTTGCCCGCGTCGAATACGAGCGGCGCGATCCGGTGGTGACGATCGAGCAGGCGCTCGAGGCGAACCAGTTCGTGCTGCCGAGCGTCACGTGCGAGCGTGGCAGCGTGGCGAGCCTCCCGGGCGCGGCGAACCGGATCCGGGGCCGGTTGCGGTGCGGAGCGCAGGAGCACTTCTACCTCGAGGGCCAGGTCGCGCTCGCCATCCCGGGCGAGCGCGGCGAGATGCTGGTGCACTCCTCGACCCAGCATCCCACCGAGATCCAGCACCTCGTGGCGGCGGCCCTCGGCGTCCCCGACGCCGCCGTGACGGTGGAGCTGCGCCGGCTCGGCGGCGCCTTCGGCGGCAAGGAAACGCAGGCGGCGGTCTACGCGATCGGCGCCGCGCTGCTCGCGCGCGCGACGCGGCGTCCCGTGAAGCTGAGAGCCGACCGGGACGACGACATCGTCGGCACCGGCAAGCGCCATGACTTCCTGTACCAGTACGACGTCGGGTTCGACCGGACGGGGCGCATCGAGGCGCTCGACCTGACGCTCGCCTCGCGCTGCGGCCTGTCGGCGGACCTGTCGGGCGCGGTGAACGACCGCGCCGTGTTCCACTGCGACAACGCCTATTTCCTGCAGAACGTGCGCATCGTCTCGCACCGGTGCAAGACGCACACCGTGTCCAGCACCGCGTTCCGCGGCTTCGGCGGGCCGCAGGGCATGTTCGCGGCGGAGGCGGTGGTGGCGGCGATCGGCCGGTACCTCGGCATCGATGCGCTCGACGTGCGAAAGCGCAACCTCTACGGTCCGGCGCCACGCGACGTCACCCATTACGGCATGACGCTCAAGGACAACGTCCTGCCCGAGCTCATCGACGAGCTGGAAACGCGCTCCGAGTATCGGCGGCGGCGCGAAGCGTTAAAGGCCTTCAACGCGGCGTCGCCGTTTTTCAAGCGCGGCCTCGCCCTCACGCCGGTGAAGTTCGGCATCGCCTACACCGCGCAGGCGATGAACCAGGGCGGCGCGCTGGTCCACCTCTACACCGACGGCAGCGTGCACCTGAACCATGGCGGAACCGAGATGGGCCAGGGGCTGATGATCAAAGTGGCGCAGATCGTGGCCGCGGAGCTCCAGGTCGACCTCGAGCGCGTGCAGGTCAGCGCCACCTCCACGGGCAAGGTGCCCAACACCTCGCCCACCGCCGCCTCGAGCGGCACCGACATCAACGGCGAGGCGGCGCGCGACGCGTGCCGCACCCTCAAGCAGCGTCTCGTCGCGCATTGCGTCGAGACCTACCGGGTGCGTCCGGACGAGGTCGTGTTCCTGCCGAACCAAGTCGCGATCGGTGCCACGAAGACGCTCAGCTTCACGCAGCTCGTCCGCGAAGCGTACCTCGCCCGCGTGCAGCTTTCGGCCACCGGCTACTGGCGCACGCCTGAGGTCCAGTTCGATCGCGAGCGCTGGCGCGGCACGCCCTTCTACTACTTCGCGTACGGCGCCGCGGTTTCCGAGGTCGCGATCGACGTCCTCACCGGCGAGACGCGCCTGCTGCGCGCCGACCTGCTGCACGACGCGGGCCGCTCGCTCAACCCGGCGATCGACCGCGGGCAGATCGAGGGCGGCTTCATCCAGGGTATGGGCTGGCTCACGATGGAAGAGGTCGTCTGGGACGACCAGGGCCGCCTCCTCACGCACGCGCCCTCGACCTACAAGATCCCGGCGGCGGGCGACTGTCCGCCGGCGTTCAACGTCTGGCTGTGGGAGAAAGGCGAGAACACGCGCGACGTGGCGCATCGCTCCAAGGCGGTCGGCGAGCCGCCGCTGATGCTCGCGCTATCGGTGTTCCAGGCGATCGCCGACGCGGTCGGCGCGACCTCGAGCTCGCGCGAGCCGGTGCCGCTCGAGGCCCCGGCAACCCCCGAGAACGTGCTTAAGGCGATCCATGAGCTACATCGAAATCCGGGTCGTTGAGACGCGCGGCTCCACGCCGCGCGAGTCCGGCACGCGCATGTGGGTAGGCGCATCCGAGATCCGCGGCACCATCGGCGGCGGCAACCTCGAATACACCGCGCTCAAGATTGCGCGCGAGATGCTCCTCTCTGGCGAGACCGAGCGCCAGCGCCGGTTCGTCCTCGGCGACGCGCTCGGCCAGTGCTGCGGCGGCAACACCACGCTCGCTTTCAAGAGGGTGGAAAGGATTGACGGGGGAGAGGAGCGATTCGACGTCGTGCTCTTCGGGGCCGGCCATGTAGGCAAGGAAGTCGCCCGCATCCTGGAGCGCGTTGCGTGCCGCCTGACCTGGATCGATCAGCGTCCCGAACAATTCCCCGCTCTTACCACTGCACGCGTGGTGATCGACGACGAGCCGATCTTCGCCGTCGACGATGCCCCACCGGGCGCCTTCTATCTCGTCATGACCCATAGCCACGCGCTCGACTTCGAGATCGTGGAGCGCGCCCTGCAGCGAAAGGATGCGCGCTTCGTGGGAATGATCGGCTCCGAAACCAAGGCGGCGAAGCTGCGGCTGCGGCTCAACGCGCGCGGCATCGACGCATCGCGCCTCATTTCGCCGATCGGTCTCTTCAAGGCCGGCAAGCATCCCGCCGAAGTGGCGGTATCGACCGTGGCGCAACTGCTCGTGGAGCGCGAACAGTTGCACCACGGCCTGAAGGGCATTACAGCGGCGGCGCGATGAAGTGAAAGTCCTTGGCCCAGGGCGACTCCTGGACTGCGTCGGTCGAGAGCTCGATATCCGAGCGCGTGGTGTCCGAGGCGGCGACGCGCGAGCGCTCCATGGGGAGATTCGGCAGCGCGCGATCCACCTCGACCTGCTCGTACGGCGCGGAGCCGCCGAACGGATATTCGGTGGGACGCACGGCGACTTCGGGGATGTTCGGCAGAGCGCGATCGAGGTCGAGCTGCTCGAAGGGCTTGCCGTTGTCGGCGAAGGCCGGGGTGGCGAGTACGGCGAACGACAGTGCGGCGATAAGGCGTTTCATGATCGATTCCCTTTCGGTTGGTTTGATGCGGCCGGAAGAGGATTCCTCCGATACGCGAACCCAGTGTGTTCGCTCTTCCGACCGCCGTGAATCAACCAGACGTACGAGTTCGACCGAACGCCGGTGCTAATGCTTTGGTATTACCGCGCGACTATTTCATCCGATCCTTGATCTTCGCGAGCGCTGCGCGCGCGCAGTCTTCATCAAGGTTGCCGCCGGGAGCGCCGCTCACGCCCAGGCCGGCGATCGTCTGGCCGCCCGCGGTGATCGCGATCGCGCCCTGCGCGTAGGTCACGTTCGGCAGCGGCGTCTGCGGCACGGTGGTCGGCGGGGCTTTCGCCATGCGGTCCTGGATCGCTTTCGTCGTCTCCTCTTTGCGCGCGAGCCCGAGCGAGGCCACCGTGTAGGCCTTGTAATACGCGTTGTCCACCGAGTGGATCGGCGCGCCGTCGCCGCGCAGCAGGGCCTGGCGCACGCCGTCGAGATCGACCACCACCGCGACCACCTTGTAGCCGTTCTTCGCGCAGGTCGCGACCGATTCGCCGACGAGCTCGTTCGCGAGCTGTGCCGAGAGCTTCTGCGTGTGGATGATGCCTTGCGCGTTGAGCGCCGCCGGGGCCGCGGCGAACGCTACAGAGAATGCAACTGCTTGCAGTGCAGAAATGCGGGACATGGGACTCCTCCGTTGGATGTGGCCAGCTGGGCCGCGGCCAAGATAGAGGAAAACCGCTGCGTGCGGAAGTGGGGCAGCGGCGGCGCTATTCAGAGACCCGGCTGGCGCAGGTGCCAGTCGGTGGCGCGCTGAAAGGCGTGTCCCGCGCGCAGCGCCGTCGCTTCGTCGAAAGGCCGGGCGACGAGCTGCAGGCCGATCGGCATGCCATCGCGGCTGTAGCCGGCGTTGGCGCAGACCGTCGGCAGACCGAGGTAGCTGCCCGGGCGGGTGAGGCGCGTAATGCGGGCGAGGACCGCGGCGGTGCGCTCGCTCCAGCCGAGCTCGGTCTCGGCAATGGTGGGCGTCGCGATGCCCAGCACCGGCGCGTGCAGCAGGTCGACCTTCGAGAACACCTGCGCGCAGAATTCGGCGAGCGCCGTGCCGCGCAGGCGCAGCGCGTCGATGTAGGCCGTCGCGGGGATGGCGAGCCCCTGCATCAGGCGACCGCGCACCTGGTCGGAATAGTCGTCCGCCCGGGTGCGCAGCCATTCGCGGTGGAGCGTCGCGGCCTCGGCCGTGCTGATGAACACCGCCGCGGCGCTGTAGGCGGTGAGCTCCGGCAGGTCGACCTCGACGATTTTCGCGCCGAGCCGGCCGAAGGCTTCCAGCGAAGCTCCCATGGCGGCGGCGATCTGCGGGTCGCACTCGTCGTAGAAGTGCTGCCGCGGGCGGCCCACGCGAAGTCCCTTCACCGGCTTCTCTATTTCATTGACCCAGTTTGGAACGGGTCGCGGATCGCAGGTCGGATCCCGTGGATCGGGCCCCGAAATCAGTTGCGCGATCAGCGCGGCGTCCTCGACCGTGCGCGTAAGCGGACCGACGGTGTCGAGCGAATGGGAAAGCGGCATCGCGCCGGCGCGGGACACGCGGGCGTAGGTCGGCTTGATCGCGGAGGTGCCGCACATGGCGGCCGGCAGGCGGATCGAGCCGCCGGTGTCGGAGCCCAGTCCCGCGAAGTTGGCCCGCGCCGCCACCGAGGCGCCGGTGCCTGAGGACGAGCCGCCGGTAATGCGCTCGGGGTTCCAGGGGTTGCGGCAATGACCGTAGTGCCAGTTGTGCCCCGTGGGTCCGAGCGCGAACTCGGTCATGTTGAGAACGCCGAACTGGATGGCGCCCGCGGCATCGAGCCGCTCGAGCGCCGTCGCGGTGGCCGGTGCCGGGCGCTCGCGCAGGATCTTCGAGCCGCACGACGAGGCGACACCCTCGCGGTAATACATGTCCTTGTGCGCCATCGGCACGCCATGGAGCGGACCGCGAGCCGGCTGCCGGTCGGCTTGCCGCGCCGCTTCCAGCGCGCGGTCCTCGTCGATGCGCAGGAAGCAGTTGAGCTTCGGCTGCACTTCGCGCGCACGTTCGAGGACTGCCTCCATGGAAGCGAGAGCGGTGGTGCGCCGCTCGCGGATCGCTGCCGCGAGCTGCGTGCAGGAAAGCCCGAGGATCTCGTCCGGGCTCATGGGGCCTGGCGCCGCTGCTCGAGTACGAATGCGGCGGGCTCTGCTTCGAGTGGCAGCCTCGCGAACGGGTCGGCCGTCGTTTTGAAGAGCGAGGCGAGAATATTGGCCGTGGCCTCGACGTGCGTAGGGCTGGGCTGCACGCCGTGCTCGTCGATGAGGGTTTTTGCGAGAGTCGGGTTCATTTGAGATCGGCTCCGGATCGGTACCAGCGATCGAGCAGCGCGCGCTCCTCGTCGGTCATGCCGGTGAGGTTCCCTGGCGGCATGGCCTTCGACCGCGCCGCCTGCTGGTAGATCTGCGGCGCGGCCGCCCGCACGCGCTCTGGCGTATCGAGCTTTACACCCTTGGGTGCTTCGGCCAGTCCCTGGAAGCTGGGCTTGTCCGCGTGGCAGCTCACGCAGCGCGCGCCGATCACGCCTTGCACCTGCGCAAAGGAAACCGGTCCGGCCCGAGCCGCGTCCCTGGGTGCAAAGAAGACGGCGGTCGCGACGAAGAGGAGTACCCCGAGCGCCCAGACCCACGCCGGCGCGCGGCCCTTGTGCCGCATCACGAACCAGACCCGCACCAACGCGCCAGCGATCGTCATGGCGACGAGCGCGACCCAGGCCGAGCGCGCGCCGAAGGCCGACGGGTAGTGACCGGCGATCATGGTGAAGACAACCGGCAGCGTGAAGTAGGTGTTGTGGACGCTTCGCTGCTTGCCGACCAGGCCGTCGCGGGCGTCGGGCTGGCGCCCCGCCTTCATCGCCTCGACCATGCGGCGTTGGCCCGGGATGATGACGTGGGCCACGTTCGCCACCATGATCGTGCCGAGGATCGCGCCGTAGTGCATGAAGGCGCCGCGCCCGCCGAAGAGTCGGGTCAGTCCCCACGCCGCAAGCGTGAGCAGGACCAGAAGCGTCGCGCTCAGAACATAGTCGTTTTTCGCGAGCGGCGAGCGGCAGACCGCCTCGTAGACCGAGTAGCCCCCGATGACAAAGGCGACGCCGATGCCGATCGCCCACGGCTTCGACAGCGGCATCACCTGCGGATCGACGAGATAGAGCTCGGCATGGAAGTAGTACACCAGGGCGAGCAGAGCAATCCCGGTGAACCAGGTCCAATAAGCCTCCCACTTGAACCAGTGCAGCGTCGCCGGCATCCGTGCCGGCGCGAGCCTGAACTTCTCGGCGCGGTAGAAGCCGCCGCCGTGGATCGCCCAGAGCTCGCCGGCGATGCGCGCATCGCCGCTGGGCTCGAGGTGATTGTCGAGCCAGATGAAGTAGAGCGACGCCCCGATCCACGCGATGCCGACGATCACGTGCGCCCAGCGCAGTGCCAGGTTCAGCCATTCAAGGACGTAGGCTTCCACTTACCGGCGCATCAGGCGCCGCCACGGAAGCAGGAGTAGCCCCACGGCGTGCACTTGAACGGCAGATGGTAGTGCTGGTCCGGATTCGAGACCCCAAACCGGTACGTCACGACCTCGAGAAAGGGAACTTCGGGCAGGTCGACCTGCTGCGTGCGATACCAATCGGCGATATGGAAGACAGCCTCGTAGAAACCGGTGGCTACTCGGCCGCTCACTTCGAGTGTCCCCTTGTCGGAGGTTTCGCCGCCTGCTACCAGCTGGCCCGCGCGCCGAAGCTCGATGCGCATTCCCTGCGCCACGATGCCGCGCGATACGTCCACTACATGGATCGAGACCCCGGGCATTAATTCAGCTTGGCCCCGGAGTCTTTGACGGGCTGGTACCACTCCTTGACCTGCGCCGCGACGAATGCGCTGAACTCCTCTGGCGTCATGTCGCGGCTCTGCACGCCGAGCTCGGCGAGGCGCTGAGCGACCTTCGGATCCGCGAGGGCTTTCCTGTTGGCCGCGTGGATGCGCGCGACGACCTCGCGCGGCAGGCCGGCGGGTCCGGAAATGCCGAGGAAATTCTCGGCCACGAGCTTCCTTTGGCCGAGCTCCTGCACGCTCGGCACCTCGGGCGCCATCGGTGCGCGGGTGGGCGAGGTGACCGCCAGGGCGCGCAGCTTCCCGTCCTTGATGAACGGAACGTTCTGCGGCAGCGTGTCGATCGCGAGCTTGATCGTGCCCGACAGGAGATCGTTGTGCATGGGCGAGGAGCCCTTGTAGCCGACGTGCTCCATGCGCAGGCCGAAGTCCTTCTTCATGGTCTCGCCCAGGAGGTGGCCGATCGAGCCGATGCCGCCGGAGCCGTAGTTCACCGGATTCTTCTCCGCCTTGATCCACGCGATGAGCTCGCCCATGTTCTTCGCCGGCACCGAGGGATGGATCACGAACACGTTCGCGACCGACCCGATGTAGGCGGCGTGCGTGAAGGCCTTCAGCGGGTCGTAGCGCGGCTGGTCCTGCATCGCCGGCGAGATGCTGATCGGCGCGCTGTTCGAGAGCAGCAGCGTGTAGCCGTCGGGCGGCGCGGCGGCCGCCTCCTGCGCGCCGATCGTGCCGCCGGCGCCGGGCTTGTTGTCGACGATGATGCTCTGGCCGAGCTCCGCCTGCAGTGGAATCGCGACGAGGCGCGCGACGATGTCGGACGAGCCGCCGGGCGCGAAGGTCACGATGACACGCACCGGCTTGGTCGGCCAGGGCTGCGCCATCGCGTTCATCGACAGCATCAAGATCAAAGTGAAAGCAAAACGGAACTTCATCTTCAACTCCCTCTGTAAGTCGTATAGCTCCAGGGCGAACACAGGAGCGGCACGTGGTAGTGCGCAGCGGCGTCCGCGA
>Ga0068862_100001737_pt1 | contig 19705 bp, 15 predicted proteins | sample KBSSwiS52_FD_66598 | JGI IMG/M metagenome (GOLD analysis project Ga0068862, IMG submission 66598) | Switchgrass rhizosphere microbial communities from Kellogg Biological Station, Michigan, USA - KBS Switchgrass S5-2 | ecosystem: Host-associated > Plants > Roots > Rhizosphere > Soil ... | reverse complement strand
GGCCCCCAAAGCAGTGTCGGCGGTACCGCATTCAGGATACCTCATGCGGCCCAGCTCGCGGCTGCCCCGACAGGGGCCACGTTTTCCGGGCGCAAGTCCCGGACAACGCTTAGGTCCTTTACGTCCTTTTGGTCCTTCTACTTTACCCACACCGTCTTGATGTTCACGAACTCGCGGATGCCCACGTCGGCCAGCTCGCGGCCGTAGCCCGAGGTCTTGATACCGCCGAAGGGCAGGCGGGGATCGCTCTTCACGGCGCCGTTCACGAAGACCGAGCCGGCCTCGATCTCGGACGCGAGGGCCTCGGCGCGGATCGAATCGGAGGTCCACAGGCTCGCCCCCAGTCCGAAGCGGGAGCGGTTCGCGAGCTCGATGGCCTCGTCCGTGTCCCGGGCGCGGATCACCGCCGCCACGGGTCCGAACGTCTCCTCGTCGAAGGCGGGCATGCCGGGCCGGACCCCGGAAAGCACGGTCGGCGGATAGAACCAGCCCTGACCTTCCAGACGCTTGCCGCCGGTCTTGAGCTCCGCGCCGGCTTCGACCGAGCGGCGCACCTGGTCGTCCAGGTCGTCCAGCAGGTCCTCGCGGGCCATGGGTCCGACCTCGGTCGACCGGTCCATGGGATCGCCGATCCGGAGGGCCTCCATGGCCTTGACCATCTCCTCCTCGAAGCGGTCGGCGATCGGCTCCTCAACGATGAAGCGCTTGGCCGCGATGCAGCTCTGGCCGGTGTTGATCGTCCGCGCCTTCGCCGCCTGCTTCGCCGTCTCGACCGGATCGGCGTCGGCGAGCACGATGAAAGGGTCCGAGCCGCCCAGCTCCAGCACGGTCTTCTTGAGCTGGCGGCCGGCCTCGGCGGCCACCTCCATCCCGGCCTTGTCGCTCCCCGTGAGGGTCACGGCGCGGACGACCGGATGGCGGATGACCTCCGCGACCCGGGAAGAGGGGATCAGGAGCGTGGTGAAGGCGCCCTCGGGGAAGCCGGCGTCGCGGAAGACCTCCTCGATGGCGAGGGCCGTGCCCGGGACGTTGCCGGCGTGCTTGAGCAGGCCGACGTTGCCCGCCATGAGCGCCGGAGCCGCGAAGCGGAAGACCTGCCAGAAGGGGAAGTTCCAGGGCATGATCGCCAGCACCGGCCCCAGCGGGTCGTAGCGCACGAGGCTGCGGCTGGCATCGGTGCCGACCGGCTCGGGCGACAGGAAGCGCTCGGCGTTCTCGGCGTAGAACTCGCAGACCCAGGCGCACTTGTCGACCTCGCCCTCGGCCGCGGCGATCGGCTTGCCCATCTCCTCGGTGATCAGGCGGCCGTAGTCGCCGGCGCGGTCGCGCAGGATGTCGCCGGCCGCGCGCATCAGGCGGGCGCGCTCCGCGAACGGCACCTTGCGCCAGGAGGCGAAGGCCTGCTCGGCGCTCTCCAGGCGCGCGGCGACCTCGGATTCGTCGTGCTCGGGATAGTCCCGGAGGGTTTCGCCGGTGGCGGGGTTGACGGCAATCATCTCAAGGCGATGGCTCGAACGATGATGGCGGAGAGGGAGGGATTCGAACCCTCGGTCCGGGTTTACCCCGGACAACTGCTTAGCAGGCAGCCCTGTTCGGCCACTCCAGCACCTCTCCTGCGGGTCCGGCAGGGGACCTCATTGTAGAGGCCCCGGGTCCGGGAGTCAAAACACAACTCCGGAAGATAAACTAGGCGCCCTGTCGGGTTATTCCTCTGGAGGGGAGCGAATCATGGGAGAGCACGAGACGCGGGACCAGGACCAGTTGGCGATCGGCGCGATCCGGTTCCTGTCGGTCGACATGGTGGAGAAAGCGCAGTCGGGCCACCCCGGCGCGCCGCTGGGTCAGGCGCCGCTCGCCTACCTGCTCTGGACGCGCCATATGCGCCACAACCCGGACAACCCGGACTGGCCCAACCGCGACCGCTTCGTGCTCTCCTGCGGCCACGCCTCGGCCCTCCTCTATTCGCTGCTCCATCTCGCCGGCTACGGCCTGGGCATGGCGGAGCTGGAGCGCTTCCGCCAGTGGGGCTCGAAGACTCCGGGTCATCCCGAGCACGAGCTGACGCGCGGCGTCGAGACCACCACCGGCCCTCTCGGCCAGGGGATCAGCAACGCGGTCGGCATGGCCATGGCCGAGAAGATGGGCGCCGCCACCTTCAACCGCGACGGCTTCCCGGTGATCGACCACACCATCTGGGTCATCGCGAGCGACGGCGACCTGATGGAGGGGGTCTCCTCCGAGGCCTCCTCCTTGGCCGGCCATCTCAAGCTGGGCCGGCTCAAGGTCTTCTACGACGACAATGACGTCTCGATCGACGGTCCCACCTCGCTCGCCTTCTCCGAGGACGTGGGCAAGCGGTACGAAGCCTACGGCTGGCGGGTGCTGCGGGTCGAGGACGGCAACGATCTCGACGCGCTGGAACGCGCCATCGAGGAGGCCAAGGGGGAGACCGAGCGGCCGACGCTGGTCGTGGTCCGCACGGTGATCGGCTACGGCTCTCCCCACAAGGGAGGGACGGCCGAGGCCCACGGCGCTCCGCTCGGCGGCGACGAGGTGGTGGCCACGAAGAAGGCGCTGGGCTGGCCCGTGGAGCCGACCTTCTCCGTCCCGGATGCCGCTCGCGAGCCGTTCGAGCGGGCGCGGGAGCGCGGCCGGAAGCTGGAGCGGGAGTGGAACGACCTGATGGAGCGCTACCGCCAGGCCCATCCCGAAACCGCGGCCGACCTGGACGGCCGGCTCTCCGGCAAGCTGCCGGAGGGCTGGCAGGACGCGTTGCCGAAGTTCCAGCCGACCGACAAGCCGATGGCGACGCGGGCGGCTTCGGGGCTGGTGATCAACGCGATCGCGGGCAGGTTGCCGCAGCTCGCCGGCGGCTCGGCCGACCTGGCGCCCTCGAACAACACGCTCATCAAGGGCTCGCCGGACTTCTCGGCCGCGCACCCGGAGGGCCGCAACCTCCGCTTCGGAGTGCGCGAGCACGCCATGGGCTCGATCCTCAACGGCCTGTCGCTCTCCCGTCTCTGGATCCCGTACGGCGGCACCTTCCTGATCTTCTCGGACTACATGCGCCCGCCGATCCGCCTGGCCTCGCTGATGAAGCTCCAGGCCCTCTACATCTTCACCCACGACTCCATCTTCCTCGGGGAGGACGGCCCCACCCACCAGCCCATCGAGCAGCTCGCGGCTCTACGTGCGATCCCGGGCCTGACCGTGATCCGCCCGGCCGACGCCGTCGAGACCGCCGAAGCCTGGCGCGTCGCCCTGGAGCACCGCCACGGCCCCACGGCCCTGGCCCTGACCCGGCAGAATCTGCCCGTCCTCGCGGAGACCGCCGAGCGCGCCCGGGAGGGAGTGGCGAAGGGCGCCTATATCCTCCTGGACGCGGAAGATCCCCAGGTCATCCTGATCGCCACGGGCTCCGAGGTCTGGGTTACCCTGGAAGCCGGCAAGGCGTTGCAGGGCAAGGGAGTGCGGGCTCGGGTAGTGAGCATGCCTTCCTGGGAGCTGTTCGACGCCCAGCCGCAGGAGTACCGGGATTGCGTCCTGCCGCCGGCCGTCCGCAAGCGCCTGGCCGTCGAGGCCGGAGTCCCCCAGGGCTGGCACAAGTACGTGGGCACCGAGGGGGAGATCCACGGCATCGAGCGCTTCGGAGCCTCGGCCCCCTTCAAGGATCTGGCGCGGGAGTTCGGCTACACGCCGGAAAAGGTGGTGGAGCGGGTGGAGGGGATGTTGAGGTGAAAAAGGCCGCGAAGGGCCAGTCTCTGCGCTTCACTCTGGTGGACATCCAGAACTGGAGGAACTTCACCCGCGCCCGGGTGCCTCTCAGGGAGCGTGTGTTTCTGGTCGGCCCCAATGCCTCGGGGAAGTCCAACTTCCTGGACGTATTCCGCTACCTTCACGACATCGTTTCGGTGGGAGGCGGATTCCGGGAGGCGACCGGAAGCCGCGGAGGCGTCTCCAAGCTCCGCTCCCTGGCAGCCAGGGGCCAGCAGAGTCAGATCAAGCTCTTGGTCCAGATCGGCAACGACGACGACCCCGCCGCCTGGGAGTATGAGATCGGGTTCACTCAGGACAACCTCCGGCGGCCCGTTCTCAAGTACGAGCGCGTCGCTCGGGCCGGGGAGAACCTCTTCGTGCGCCCTGACGAGCAGGACGAGTCCGACCCGGAGCGGCTCACCCAGACCTTTCTGGAACAGGTGAACGTCAACCGCGACTTTCGCGAGGTCGCCGAGTTTCTGGCCTCGGTCCGCTATCTCCATGTCGTGCCCCAGCTCATCCGGGAGCCGGACCGTTCCGTCGGCAGGCAGAACGACCCCTACGGGGGAGACTTCCTGGAACAGATCGCGCGCAGCCAGAAGCCGACGCGCGAGGCGCGGCTCCGTCGCATCCTGGATGCGCTCCGCGTCGCCGTCCCCCAGCTCGAAGACCTGCAGCTCTGGCGCGACGAGGTCCGCGGAACACCTCACCTCCGTGGCAAGTACAAGCACTGGCGGCCTCAGGGCGCCTGGCAGACCGAGGAAGACTTCTCGGATGGCACCCTCCGCCTCATCGGCCTCTTGTGGGCGGTGCTCGAGGGTTCCGGCCCGCTGCTGCTCGAAGAGCCCGAGCTCTCGCTCCATCCGGAGGTGGTCCGCTATCTCCCGCAACTGCTCGCCCGGGTCCAGCGACAATCGGGCCGGCAGGTGGCGATCAGCACCCATTCCAAGGACCTGCTGGAGGACGAGGGGATCGGGCTCGACGAGGTCTTGCTGCTCGAGCCGGGCAGCGAAGGCACGGTCGTGCGCCGCGCGGATTCGCTCCAGGAGGTCAAGGTTCTTCTGGAGGGCGGCCTGAGCCTGGCCGACGCGGTGATCCCGAGGACTCGTCCGGAGCGGGCGGAGCAGCTCGCGCTCTTCGACCTCTGATCCCATGGCAACAGAGACCGTCATCTCGGGGGCCGTCGAGGGTCCGGTGGACGAAGCCGTGCTGAAGCGGCTGATCCAGGAGCTTGGTGCCATGCCCGGACCGATTTATGGCAAGCGGGGGAAGGATCGGCTCGTGCAGCAAGTGGCCGCCTACAGCCATGCCGCCCGTCTCGCGCCCTGGGTCGTCCTCATGGACCTGGACCGCGACGCCGACTGCGCTCCCACCCTGCGGAACCGCCTCCTTCCCGATCCGGCGCCGGCCCTCTGCCTCCGGATCGCGGTCCGGGCGGTCGAGGCATGGCTCCTGGCGGACCGCGAGCGGTTCGCCGAGTACTTCGGGATCGCGTTGTCGAAGGTGCCGCCACAAGCTGAAGCGCTGCCGGATCCCAAGCGGGCCGTGGTCGATCTGGCCCGGTCGTCCCGACGGAAGGACATCCGTCGCGACCTGGTGCCGCGGCAGGAGAGCGGACGCACGGTCGGGCCCGCCTACACCTCCCACCTGCTGGCCTACATCCAGGACGTCCAGAATGGCTGGCGGCCAGGGATCGCCGCGGAAGGGGCGGAGAGTCTGAAAAGAGCTCTCCGGTGCCTCGAGCGCCTCCTGCAGAGATCGGCCTGAGGGTATTCGAAAAGGCAGTTTGGCGGAGGGGGTGGGATTCGAACCCACGAGCCCTTGCGGGCCGACGGTTTTCAAGACCGTTGCTTTCAGCCGCTCAGCCACCCCTCCGGCAGGAGCTGCAACAGCTTACTGCGGGCGGGTAATCCGCTCCAGCCCCCCCATGTAGGGACGCAGAGGCTCGGGGATCTCCACCGAGCCGTCCGCCTGCTGGTAGTTCTCCAGGATCGCGATGAGCGTCCTCCCCACCGCCAGGCCCGAGCCGTTCAGGGTGTGGAGCAGCTTCGTCTTGCCCCCGCCCTCGGGACGGTAGCGCAGGTTCGCGCGCCTCGCCTGGAAGTCCTCGCAGTTGCTGCAGGAGGAGATCTCCCGGTAGAGGCCCTGCCCGGGCAGCCAGACCTCCAGGTCGTAGGTCTTCGCCGCGCTGAAGCCCATGTCCCCCGTGCTCAGGGTCATCCGCCGGTAGGGGAGGCCGAGCAGCTCCAGGACCTTCTCGGCGTTCCCGGTCAGCTCTTCCAGGGCGTCGTAGCTCGTCTCCGCAGTCGTGAGATGCACCAGCTCCACCTTGTTGAACTGGTGCTGGCGAATCAGGCCGCGCACGTCCTTGCCATAGGAGCCCGCCTCGCTCCGGAAACAGGGTGTGAAGGCCGTGTAGCGCAGCGGCAGCCGGCTCTCGTCCAGGATCTCGTCGCGGTGCAGGTTCGTCACCGGCACCTCGGCCGTGGGGATCAGGTAGTAGGGATACCCCTCCAGATGGAAGAGATCCTGCTCGAACTTGGGGAGCTGACCGGTGCCGACCAGGCTGTCGCGGTTCACGATGACGGGCGGCAGCACCTCCGTGTAGCCGTGGCGGCCGGTGTGGAGGTCGAGCATGAAGGAGATCAGGGCGCGCTCCAGCCGGGCCCCCGCTCCGAAATAGACCGTGAAGCGCGCGCCGGTGATCTTCGCGCCGCGCTCGAAATCGAGGATGCCCAGCTCGGGGCCCAGATCCCAGTGGGCCTTGGGCTCGAAATCGAACTTCCGGGGCTCGCCTACTACCTTCTCGACCCGATTGGCCGACTCGTCCTTCCCGACCGGCACGCTCTCGTGGGAGAGATTCGGGATCGACAGCTCAATCGCCTGAAGCTCGGGATCGATGGCCGCGAGGCGCGCTTCCAGCTCCTCGATACGCGCCTTCATCCGGCCGACTTCGGCGATGGCTTCCGAGGCGTCCCCCATCTGTTGCTTGATCTTGCCGATCTCGCGGCTGGCGTCGTTCCTCCGGCGCTTCAGCTCCTCGACCTCGACCAGCTCGGTGCGCCGCTCGGAGTCCAGCCTCTGCCAGGTTTCGAGGAGGGAGGGGTCCGCGTTCCGGTTCGCCAGGGCTTGGCGGACTCGCTCGGGGTCTTCGCGCAAAAGGTCTCGGGAGAGCATGGCGCGGGAGTCTATCGCAACGCTTCTGCCCGCGCGTCCGTAGGAAGGGATAACATCGACATCGCCCTTCTATGCGCACACCTTCCGAGCTCGTCCGGTTCCTCCTCCCCCTGACGGTGCTCGGGGCCATCGCCGCGTTTCGTGAACCTTCCGCCGAGGGCCTCTTCCTGGGCGAGCTGTCCGCAGCGTTGCTGCTCGTGGTGGCCACGCTCGCTCCGGCGCCCGCGTCCGAGCTGGGATTGGGATCGGTCCTCGCGGTCACGGCGGTCTGGGCCCTCCCTCCCGGACCCGGACGCGGCGCGGCGGTGATGCTGCTGCTCGTCGCGACGTTCCTGGCCGCCTGCGTGCGGCGGCTGTCCCGAACCCTCCCCGACCTCCCGCTTGCGGTCTCGATCCCCTTCGCCCTCGGCATCCAGATCCTGCTCCGCAGCGAGCTGCTGTTCGAGCCCCCGGGCCTGCGGACGATGGTGGCGCTGCTGGCCTTGCCCGTTGCGGCCGGAGTGGCCATGGCGTTTCTCGCCTCCCGCCAGGGAGGGGAGACGGCCCTTCTGGCGGCCGGCGTGGTGGTCCTCTTCGGCCCGGGCTGGAACGTGACTACGACCCTGGTCCTCATCGCAGTGGCTGCGGCCGGTTTCCTACCGCGGCTCCCCAGACTGAGCCGGCTCGTCCTGCTGCCTCTGGGCGTCCTCCTCGCCCTGACGGCCCTGCTCGACGCCTACCCTTGGCGCCGCGCGGAGCCGCTGCGCACCGGGCTCCATCTCTTCGTCCCCATCGCCGGGACCTCCCTCCTCCCGCCGGAGACCTCGGTCACCCTCGACGCCACCTATCCCGACCGCGAGAAGGACATCCCGCTCGAGCCCATCTCCTCGGTGGTCCTGGAGTCGGCGCTTTCGAACGGGATCGGCCTGGCCGATGGCACTCCCGTGGCCGTGGTGAGCCTGATCGACCCGTCGGGCCAGAAAGTCGAATGGATCATCCGCGCCGGCTCGGATACCGGGGAGTGGGCCGCGAAGCGGCCGGACGTGGTCGCGATCGCGCGGCTGCGCTCGCCCGAGCCCTGGATCACCTGGTTCTCCGATGGCTTTCTTGCGCAGCGCTACCGCGCGCGGTGGGACCTCCCCGTGCCCGGACGGTTCTCCCGCGTGCGAATCGCGCGGAGCCCAGACCTTCCGCCGGAGGTTTCCCTGGTCGTCCACCAGTTGGAGATCCGGCGGCTCTCCGGCTGGCCGCTGGTTTTTTCCGGCTGGCCGCTGGCGCTGGACGATCCGTTCCGGGGCACGCTCCTGATCCTGCCGCTGATCCTTCTGGGGTTCGCCTGGGTCCACCGCAAGGCGATCCGGCAGGGGGCTCGGCCCCTGAACGGAGCGGGCACGGTGGCCGAGCTCGCGGCGCTCGGCCTGCTCGTGCTGCTGGCGCTCGCCCGCGCGCACCTGAACCTGGGACGGGCCGAGGAGGTGATCGCCGCCGGGCTCGCGCTCGTGCTGGCGTGCCGGGTGGCCCGGCAGGTGTGGGCCTTCCGTCCGCTGCTCGGCGAGCGCCTGCCGGAGCATCTCCCCGCGGTCTTCTTCCTGCTGCCGCTGATCGCCTACCTGGCGATCCTCCCCTGGTCGGCGGCGCACCGGCAGCCGGACGGCGACGAGCCCTGGTATCTCCTGATCACCCACAGCCTGGCCTACGACTTCGACGCCGACCTCACGGACAACTATGCGCGGGGGGACTGGCGCCACTTCATGGACCGGGCCATCGAGCCGCAGCCGGGCGACCCGGTGGGTCCGGAGGGGGAGCTCTACTCGCGGCACAACGAGGCGCTCCCCCTGGCGCTCGCTCCGGCGTACCGGCTCGGCGGCAAGATGGGCGCGCTCGCCATGATGGCGGTCTTCACCGCGGCTCTGGCCTGGGCCACTCTGCGACTGGCCCGCCGCTACTTCCCGGACCATCCCGGGGAGGCCCTCGCCGCCTGGGCGCTGTTCGCGTTCACGCCGCCGCTCCTGCTGTACTCCTCCCAGGTCTGGGTCGAGGTGCCCGCGACGCTGCTCCTGGTCATCGCGCTCGACCGCATCCTGGGCCTGGACGGCCGCCGCCGGTGGGACTGGGCGGAGTGGCTGGCGATCGGCCTGCCGGTGCTGCTGCTGCCGCTGGTCAAGATGCGCCTCATGATGGTGGCGGCTCCCCTCGTGCCGCTGGCCTGGTGGCACGCCGGCCGGCCGCGCAAGCCGATCCTCATCCTGGCCGGGCTGCTCGCCGCGCTCGGCGCGGGCATCCTGCTCTACAACCACCTGCTCTACGGGAACCCGTTCAAGATCCATACGTGGGACGAGATCGACCCGCAGCGGCACACCAGGCTCCACTACCTGAAGGGCGGGCTCGGGCTGTTCTGGGACACGGCGTTCGGGCTTTTCGGTTGCGCTCCGATCTGGCTGCTGATCCTGCCGGCGGTGCTGCTGCTGGTGGCCCGCCGCAACCGTCTCCTGCTGCACCTCGCCGTGCTGGCCGTGCCCTACCTGGCGATCGTGGTGCCGCGGACCGAGTGGTACGGCGGCTGGTCCCCGCCCTTCCGCTACGCGCTGATCGCGCTGCCGCTCCTCGCGATCGCCCTGGTGCCGCTGCTCGCCAGGCGCGGTCCGGGAGCCCGCGCGTTGCTCGCCGGGCTCGCGGCCGTGACTCTCGCGTTGACGCTGGTCTGGCTGGTCGTGCCCGGCTGGACCTACAGCTTTGCGAACGGGCGGACCTATCCGCTCGATTTCCTGAGCGAGCGGCTGGGCTCGGACCTCGTGCGCTTCTTCCCCAGCTCGGTGCGCCCGCGTGCGGCGACCTGGATCTGGCCGCCGGTCTCGCTCGCGCTCGTGACGCTGATCTGGTGGCTGCCCGGGCGAAGGCCCAGCAAGGGGAGCAACCGGGAGGGAGCGGCGCTCGCGGGACTGGCCGCCGTGCTCGCCGCCGCCGCGGCGCTTCCCCTGGCGGCGGACCGGGTGCCCACCCGGGTCATCGAGCTGGAGGACGCGCAGGTCTGGAAGAGCGGCGGGCACATCCACCCCGACCTCTGGATCATCGAGCGCGCGCGCTACCGGGGGGGCTGGGTGCTACGCAGCGGCGAGACGTTGAAGGCGCCGGTCGCGCCCGGGGGGAAGAGGGTGACGATCGAGCTCCAGGCCGAGTTGGTCCGCAACCAGCCGGTGCCGTTCCGGATGAATGTCCAAGCGGGAGAGCGCCTGCTCGCGGTGTGGACCCCGAACCGGCACCGCGTCTGGGAGACGCTCACCCTGGGTCCCTTCGACTGGCCCGCGGGCGAGCCCCTGGTGCTCGCCGCATACGGGCCCTACCCGGGAGGAGCGCCCAACGGGGCGATTCTGGATCGGGTGGTATTGCGGTGGGAGTAGCCTCCCGAGTCACCGCCGTCGTTCCCACCCTCGGGCGGAGCCCGTGGCTGGTCCCCTGCCTAGAGGCGCTCCGGGCGGATGGCGGCCCTGCTCTCGAGATCGTCGTGGTCGATCAGGGCGAGAAGCCCCTCGATCTTCCCCTGGCGGACCGGGTGATCCGGCTGGGGAAGAACCTCGGCTTCGCCGCGGGGACGAACCTGGGGATCGCGGCATCGTCGCGGGAGCTCGTGGCCACGGTCAACGACGACGCGCTCGTGAACCCGGGATGGACGGCGAAGATCGTGGAGGCGCTCGACCGGCATCCCTGGGCGGCGGCGGCGCAGGGGGTCAACGTCAATCTCCTCCACCCCGGGCGGACCGACGGCTGCGGCATCGAGTGGAACCGGTGGGGGCAGGCGGTCCAGATCGGCCACGGGCAGCCCTCGCCCTCGCCCTCCGCCCCGCCGCGCGAGGTCTGGGGGGTCTCGGCCACGGCCGCGATCTACCGCAGGAAGGCGCTGGGGGAGACGCCGTTCGATCCCCGCCTAGTCTCCTACTATGAGGACGTGGAGCTGGCAGGCCGGCTGCGCGCCGGTGGATGGAGAGCCCTCCTCGTCCCGGAGGCCCGGGTGCGCCACGCCGGATCGGCGACCGGCGAGACCATGAGCCGGGAGCGGTGGACCCTCCTCTATGGCAACCGGTGGCTGGTGGCCCGGGGCCAGCCTTTCTCACGTATGGTGGCCCGCGACCTGCTCGACCTGGGACACGCCCTCCTCTCGGGCGACCTGGCCCAAGCCGCGGGCATCCCGGCCGGTTGGGTCCGCGCCCTCCGTGTCCGGAGCACCTGATAACCTCTGCCCGCATGCAGCCACAGCTCTCAGGCGTCGTCGTCCACTGGCGCAACGAGGAGCTTCTCGCCCGGCTCGCCTCGGCCTGGCCCCGCGATCCCCGCTTCGAGCTGGTCGTGGTGGACAACGGCTCGTCCGGTCCCCTGGAGCTCGGACCCGCGCGGCTCGTGCAGCCGGGGAGCAATCTGGGCTTCGGCGGCGGAGCCAACGCGGGCGCGGCCGAGGCAAAGGGACCGATCCTGCTCATCCTCAACCCGGACGCGATCCCTGAAACAGGCGCGCTCGACCGTCTCCTGGAAGGCTTCGCCAGCTTTCCGGACGCCGCCGGCCTGGCGCCGAAGCTGGTCGGACCCGGCGGCGAGTCCCAGGCGGGATGGCAGCTCCGGCGCCTCCCCTCCCCCTGGCGGCTCCTGCTGCAGGCGTTCCCGTTCGCGGGGATGCCCGAGGAAGAGGAGCCGGAATCCGGAGCGCCGGTCGAGCAGCCGGCTGCCGCGGCGCTCGCCTTCCGGCGGGAGGCGTTCGAGTCAGTGGGCGGATTCGACGCCGGCTTCCATCCCGCCTGGTTCGAGGACGTGGACCTCGCCCGGAGAATGAAAACGGCCGGGCTCGTCCTGCGCTACTGGCCGGCGGCGGTGTTCCGGCACGAGCTGGGCAGCACCGTCCCACGCCTGGGTTACGGACCGTTTCTCCAGATTTACTACCGGAACCTGATCCGGTATCTGGGGAAGCACCACGGACCTGCCTGGGTGCTGGCGGCGCGGATCGCGCTCGTTCCGGGCGTGCTCATCCGGTTGGTGCTCCTGCCGCTTCGCCGTCCCCGGCGAGCTGGGTCCCGGGGGGAGGCGTTCCGGGGTTTGATCGGGGTTCTGGTCGGCGGGTGGCGGCAACCATGAAGGTCGCCGTCTGCATCGTCACCTACGACTCCGCGCCGGACCTTCCCGGCTGCCTGGAATCCGTCGGCCGGCTCGATCACCGGCCGCTGGAGATCGTCGTCGTGGACAACGCCAGCCGGGACGGCAGCCTGGAGACGGCCCGGCGCCATGCTCCGGCAGGCATCCCGTTCGAAGCCGTGGCTTCGCCGGAGAACCTCGGCTTTGCCGCGGGCATGAACGCCGCCCTCGCGCGGACGCAGGCCCCGTTCGTTCTCACCTTGAACGCCGACGCCCGACCCTCCCCCGACTATGTAACCCGACTGCTCGCGCGGGCCGGGCAGCCCGGCATGAAGGTGGGCGCGGTCACGGGCCGGCTGGTCCGGCCCTCGGGGGAGCTGGACGCCTGCGGCATGCGGCTCACCTTGAGCTGGCGCCACTTGGACCGCGGCTCCGGCGAGCCGGACCGCGGACAGTTCTCCATCCCCGAGCGGGTCTTCGGTGCGACCGGGGCCGCATCGCTCTTCCGGCGCGAGGCCCTGGACGACATCGCCGTCGAGGGCGAGATCTTCGATCCCCGGTTCCACTCGTTCCGGGAGGACGCCGAGCTCTGCTTCCGCCTGCGGGAGCGCGGCTGGGAGGTGCTCTATGAGCCCACGGCGGTCTGCGAGCACCGGCGGTTCAACCTGCCCGAGCGCCGCTCCGGCATGCCGGCATCCGTGAACCGCCACTCGCTCAAGAACCGCTATCTTCTCCGCCTCTACCACCAGACCGGCGGCAACCTGGTGAGGACGCTCATCCCGACTCTCGCCCGCGACCTGGGAGCTCTGGCGTACGTGCTCCTCCGGGAGCGCTCCTCGCTCGCCGCGTACTCCTGGCTGTGGCGCAACCGTCGCGATCTCCTCCGCCGCCGGCGGATCATCCAGGGCAGGAAGACGGTAAACGTCGACCGCTGGTTCCGGGTCAATGGGATTCCGGTATGACCCCGCTCAAGATCGCTCTGATCGGCAGCCGGGGCATCCCGAACCGCTACGGCGGCTACGAGACGCTCATGGAGGAGCTGGCGGTGCGGCTGGTCCGGCGCGGGTTCCAGGTCACGGTCTACTGCCGGTCCCACTCCACTCCACGCTCGCTCCGGAGCTGGAAAGGGGCGGACCTCGTCGTCCTTCCCACCCTGCGGACCAAGTATTTCGATACCCCGGTCCACACCCTGCTCTCCTGCCTGCACGCCTCCCAGCAGCCGTTCGATGCCGCCCTGGTGGTCAATTCGGCGAACGCGGTCTTCGTTCCTCTCCTGCGCCTGAGCGGCATCCCGGTGGCGCTCCATGTCGACGGAATCGAGAAGCGTCGGGCCAAGTGGGGGCCGTTCGGCCGCTTCGTGTATTCGCTCTCCGAGCGGCTGGCCTGCGCTCTCCCCGACATCCTGGTGACGGACGCCGAGGTCATCCGCCGGCACTACCTGCGGCGCTACCGCACCGAGTCGGTCCCGATCGCGTACGGGGTGGACCCGCGCCCTCCTGCCGAGGAAGGAGTCCTGAAACGTCTGGGCCTCTCCGATCGCCGGTACTTCCTGTATGTGAGCCGGTTCGAGCCGGAGAACAATCCGCACCGGGTGGCCGAGGCGTACCGGCAGGTCGGCGGCGACCTCCCGCTCGTCATGGTGGGCGGCGCCCCGTACGCGGGGGAATTCATCCGCGATTTCACGGAAGAGGCAGACCCGCGCATCCTCTTCCCCGGCCCGATCTATGGGGACGGTTACCGCGAGCTGCTCTCCCACGCCCTGGCGTACATCCACGCCACGGAGGTGGGCGGCACGCACCCGGCTCTCGTGGAGGCCATGGGGTATGGCAACTGCGTGGTGGTCAACGACACGCCCGAGAACCGGGAGGCGGCCGGCGGGGTCGGCCTCTACTTCCGAGCCGGGACACCGGGCACCCTCGCCGAGCAGCTCGAGCTGGTGCGGCGGAGCCCGGAACGGGCGCGGATCCGCGGGCGGGCCGCGGCGCGCCGGGCTGCCCTGCTCTTCAACTGGGAGCGGGTCACGGACCGTTACGAGGCCCTGTTCCGAAGCTTGAAACGTCGCTAAAATGCCAGAGGGGCATACTTCTTGGACGGAAAGCGCCTCTGGCACGTTAAACTAGCGAGCGGCATGATGAGACCGCTCCGGAGAGAACTTCCCATTCCATGCTGAAAGAACGTGCCCGGATCCTGACGGTCGGCATCTTCCTGCTCGACCTGACCCTTGTCTCGGCTGCCTTCCTCCTCGCTTTCGTGGTGCGCAGCTCGCTGCTGCCGTCCGTGGCGCCGGGGGCCTTCCCGAGCCGGCTCTACCCGCTGTCGGAGTACCTGCCGCTGCTGCCGCTGGCGCTGATGATCTGGGGCTCCCTCCTGCTCTCGTCCGGCCGCTACCGCTCGCACCGCACGGTGCCGATCCTGGACGAGGGCTGGGCGATCCTCCGCGTCTGCCTGACGAGCGCGGTGGCCTTCACCCTGATCCTCTACGTGGGCCGCCTGGACGAGCGGCTCCTGGGCAACGACAAGATCAGCCGCTTCTGGGTCTTCCTGTTCGCGGTGCTCGCCTGTCTTTTCCTGCTCACCGAGAAGCTCGCGATCCGCACGACCTCGCGCTACATCCGGCTGCGGGGCTACAACTACCGCACGGTGCTGATCGTGGGCACGAGCCCGGCCGCCCTGCGCATCGCGGATTCGATCCGCGGCCACCGCTTCTGGGGCTTCCGGGTGCTCGGCTTTATTGGCGGCATGGGCGGCATGGGCGGCACCGGCGACGATCCCGCGGAGCCGTGGGACGGGCCCTATCCGCTGCTCGGCGAGGTGGAGGACATCCCCCGCATCGTCGAGAGCCATGTCGTCGACGACGTGATCTTCGCGGTCCACCGCCGCGAGCTGGACCGGCTGGAGGACCTGTTCCTCAGCCTGCAGGAGCAGGGCATCCGCACCCGCTTCGCCATGGACCTCTTCCCCCACACCCGGGCGCGGATCGAGATGGAGGAGCTGGACGGCATGCCGCTCCTCTCCTTCTCCACGACGCCGACGAGCCAGATCCAGCTCATGGCGAAGCGGGCGCTCGACGTGGCGCTCGCATCCCTTCTTCTGCTCCTGGCGCTGCCGGTGGTGCCGCTGATCGCCGCGGCAATCAAGCTGAGCTCGGGCGGCGGCAGCGTGCTCTTCCGCCAGACCCGCTGCGGGCTGAACGGCCGGTTCTTCACGCTCTACAAGTTCCGCACGATGGTCGAGGACGCCGAGGAGCGGCGCCGCGAGCTGATGCACCTCAACGAGATGAAGGGGCCAGTGTTCAAGCTGCGGAGCGATCCGCGGGTGACCTGGCTCGGCCGCATCCTGCGCCGCTTCAGCCTGGACGAGCTGCCGCAGTTCTGGAACGTGCTGCGCGGTGACATGAGCCTGGTCGGTCCGCGGCCGCCCATCCCCGAGGAGGTGGCCCAGTACCAGCGCTGGCAGCGCCGCCGCCTCGCCATGAAGCCGGGCCTCACCTGCCTCTGGCAGATCAGCGGCAGGAACAACATCGACTTCGAGCGCTGGATGCAACTCGACCTGGAGTACATCGACTCCTGGTCGCCCATGCTGGACCTGAAGATTTTGTTGAAGACGATCCCGGTGGTGCTCAGCGGGAAGGGCGCGAGCTGAGCCGGGAAACACGGACCGACACGGACGAACACGGACTCACACGGACCGTTCCGGATGTCCGTGACTGTCCGTGACTGTCCGTGTTCGTCCGTGTGTCCGTGCCGGCAGCCGCCCTGCGAGAATCCCCAGCGTCGCCTCGACCACCGCCCGCATCGGCCCTTCCTCCGCCAGCCCCCTCCCGGCCAGCCCGAAGGCGGTGCCGTGGTCCACGGAGGTCCGCAGGAAGGGCAGCCCCAGCGTCCAGTTCGTGGCCTGCCCGAAGGCCGCGGTCTTGACCGCGATCAATCCCTGGTCGTGGTAGAGGGCCAGGACCCAGTCGAACTCCCCCCTCTGCGCTCTCGCGAAGAGGGAGTCGGCGCTCTGGGGGCCGTGGACGTCGATCCCCCTCGCGCGGCCGGCGGCCACGGCGGGAGCCAGGATGCGGCCGTCCTCCTCTCCCAGGAGCCCCCCCTCCCCGGCATGCGGGTTCAGGCCGGCGAGCGCGATCCGGCCCCCGGCATGGCGGTGGAGGCAGTCGAGCGCCTCGGCGATGGTGTCCTCCCGGATCCCGTCCAGGGCTTCGCGCAGGGGCATGTGCACGTTGAGGAGCGCCACCTGGAGCCCGGGAGCGAGGAAGGCCATCAGGTAGTCCCGACCGTAGCGTTCCAGGCCGCAGGCTTCCGCGAGGTAGTCGGTGTGACCCTTGAAGCCGTGGAGATGGTGGCGGGCGATCGACTCCTTGCTCACCGGCGCGGTGACCAGGGCGTCGGCCAGGCCCCCCCGCACCAGGGCGATGCCGGCGTCGAGCGCGGCCATGGCCCCGGCGGCGTCCGCGGGTCCCGAGATCCCAAGAGAGATCGCGCGCCGCGAGCCCACCGGATCGAGCACGGGGATCTCGTCGCCCATCTCCTCGGGAGGGGAGGAGACGTAGCGCAACCGGTCCCAGGGGAAGGTGGGCAGAGACGGCCGGAGGGCCTCCAGGGCGGCGCGCTCGGTGATCAGGAGGGGCCGCCAGCCAGAGGGCGGACCTTGCGCGAGGAGCTTGAGGAGGATCTCCGGCCCGATCCCCGCGGGGTCCCCCTGGGTGAGGGCGAGGAAGGGCCGTTTCATATCTGAAGACCGGTCAGTCGCGGTCGATCTCGGTCTCCGTCCGCCGCGCCCGCCCGCGCTGCTTCAGCTCCTCCTCCTTGAACATGTAGCGGATGAAGTGCTTCTGGATCAGCAGGTTGGGCCCGACGTGGCGGTTCAGCTTGAGCGCCCCCTTGTCGTACCATTCGATCCATCCGCGGAGCTCCTCGCCGTCGGTGAGGACCACCACCATGGGCGTCTTCGACGCCATCTGCTTCAGGTAGTAGAACTCCTCGGCGTTGGTCTGCTCGGGCGGCGTCTGCTTGCGGCGGACGCTACGCGAGGGGAGCTCCTTCTTGAGCTCGTTCATGTCGGGACGGATCAGTTTGCGGTTCGCCATGTTGGGGTCCATAGGGGGCCGGCCCTCTAGGCCAACACCGGAAGCGCCGGTGACTGCCCCCGGTCCCGGTCCTGGTTCTTGGCCTTGTAATGATCATCCTCGTAAGCCAGGCAGCAGAGCAGCCGCCCGCACTGGCCCGAGATCTTGGACGGGTTGAGGCTCAGGTTCTGGCGCTTCGCCATCTGGATGGAGATCGGCCGGAAGTCCTTGAGCCACGTCGAGCAGCAGAGCGTGCGCCCGCAGACGCCGATGCCGCCCACCAGACCGGCCTCGTCCCGCGCGCCCACCTGAACCATCTTCACCCGGATCGAAAAACGGCTCGACAGGTCGCGCACGAGCTGCCGGAAGTCGACGCGGCCGTCCGAGGTGAAGTAGAAGGCGGCCTTCTTGCCGTTGAGCGAGAAGTCCACCAGGGAGATCTTCATTTCCAGCCCGAGCGCGCGCGAGCGCTCCTGCGCGAAGAGCTTGCCGTTCATCTCGTTCTGGCACTGGCGGTCGTACGCCGACAGGTCGTTCGCATCCGCCGCCCGCAGGATCGGCCGGGCGCTCGACTTCTGGCAGGGCTTGAAAACCGGCATCGGCGACTGCTCGATGTGGCCGAAAGCCGGCCCCGATTCGAGGTCCACGATCACCTTTTCCCCGCGCGCGAAGATGCGCCCACCCGTGGTGCAGAGCGTCAGATTCGTCTCCTCCCGGAAGCGGACGCCCACGAAAGCGTCCTCGACCGCCGTCGACATACCTTTGAACGAGCAACCACTACAGCTCATGAATCCTTCCAATCCCTTGCAACAGCGAATCAACCCTATGCATGACGGATACCAGCCTTCCTTTCGGCCGCCGCCGAGGCAAGGGTTCGGACTCGGTACGACCAGGGAGAAGGCGATTTACCTTATCACGATCCGCTGAGGACCCGCCGCCCGATGTCGCGGCGATAGACCTTGCGCGGCCAGTCCACCGCTTCCACCGCGGCGTAGGCCTTGCGCAGGGCGCCCGCGAGGTCGGGATCGACGGCGCAGACCGAGAGCACCCGGCCTCCCGCGCTGACCAGGTCGTTCCCGGACATCGCGGTCCCGGCGTGGAAGATCTCCACCCCCGGAAGGGTGTACGCGCGGTCGAGCCCGATCGTCTCGCCCGTCTCCGGCTTGCCGGGATAGCCAGGGCTCGCCAGGACGATGCACGCCGAGACCTCCTTGCGGAAGGAGAGCCGGCGCACGTCGAAGCTCCCCCTGGCCCCCGAGGCGAGGACGGCGAGGAGGTCGTCGTCCAGGCGTAGGAGGAGCGCCTGGCACTCGGGATCGCCGAAGCGGACGTTGAACTCCAGGACGCGGGGACCGTCCGGAGTGAGGATCAGGCCGGCGTAGAGCACGCCGGCGAACGGGCGGCCCTCGGCCGCCATGCCGGCCACGGTCGTGCGGACCACCCGCTCCAGGATCTCGGCGCCGGTCTCGGCGGCGAGCACTCCGGCCGGGCTGTGGCAGCCCATGCCGCCGGTGTTCGGGCCGGTGTCGCCGTCGCCGATCCGTTTGTAATCCTTGGCCGTGGCCAGGGGGAGGACGCGCTCGCCGTCGCAGAGCGCCATGAACGAGACCTCCTCGCCGGGGAGGAAGGCCTCGACGACCGCGCGGTCGCCGGCCGCGCCGAATCGGCGCTCTTCGAACAGGTCGCGCACCGCCTGCTCGTACTCGGCCTCGTCCGCCGCGATCACGACCCCCTTGCCCGCGGCCAGGCCGTCGGCCTTGAGGACCACCGGCCAGCCGAACCGGCCGCTCGCCGCCCGCGCCTGGGCCGCGTCGTGAGCGACCACGAAGGGCGCCGTGGGGATGCCGTGGCGCTCCATGAACTCCTTGGCGAACGCCTTGCTCCCCTCCAGCTCGGCCGCGCGCATCGAGGGGCCGAAGGCCGGCAGCCCGCGGTTGGTCAGCTCGTCGACGAGCCCCAGGGTAAGTGGCAGCTCGGGGCCGACGACGGTGAGGTCGATCTTCATCTCGGTCGCGAAGTCGGCCAGGCGCTGGACCTCTTCGGCCGAGATCGGCACGAGATCGGCGATCTCGCCGATGCCGGGATTGCCCGGCGCGCAATAGAGGTCGGTCAGGAGCGGGCTCTGGCGCAGCTTCCAGCAGAGCGCGTGCTCCCGGCCGCCGCCGCCCACCACCAGGACCTTCACGTCGCCCTCCTGTCAGCAGAAGCGAGCGCTGTCACCGCCATCACGTCCACGATGTCATCCACGGAGCACCCCCGGGAGAGGTCGTTGATCGGCCGGTCGAGCCCCTGGAGCAGGGGGCCGACGGCCCGCGCTCCCGCCAGCCGCTCCGTCAGCTTGTAGGAGATATTGCCGGCGTCGAGGTCGGGGAAGACGAGCACGTTCGCCCGTCCCGCCACCGGGCTGCCCGGCGCCTTGCGCCCGGCCACGTGCGGCACCAGGGCCGCGTCGGCCTGGAGCTCGCCGTCCACCAGAAAGGCGACGTTGCGCTCCTTCAGGACCGCCAGGGCCGCGCGTACCTTCTCCACCCGCGGATGGCGGGCGCTGCCGTGGGTCGAGAAGGAGAGGAGCGCGACCCGCGGCTCCTCGTCGAGCAGGATGCGGCAGCT
>Ga0068862_100001735_pt1 | contig 19712 bp, 16 predicted proteins | sample KBSSwiS52_FD_66598 | JGI IMG/M metagenome (GOLD analysis project Ga0068862, IMG submission 66598) | Switchgrass rhizosphere microbial communities from Kellogg Biological Station, Michigan, USA - KBS Switchgrass S5-2 | ecosystem: Host-associated > Plants > Roots > Rhizosphere > Soil ... | reverse complement strand
TTCGTGCCGACGATGCTGCCGAGCGACTGGCCGACGAAAGCGATGCGCGAGGCGTCGAGATTCGCGCCCATCGACGGAATCGCGTGCGCGAGTTCGAACAGATCGGCGACGCCCTGGCGCAGGTTGTCGCGCGAAGTCAGGAGACTGGACAGATTGATGAACCAGCTGCCGGACGGATCGATCGCGCCGTCGGGGCCGGGCGCGCCGGTGGCGTTGTCCTGGAAATCAAGATCGAACGTGCGCTCTTTCGCGCCGAGCGCGGCGAACGGCGTGTTGCCGATGTAGAACGGGCTCGACGTGTCGGTGATGCCGTGCAGCGGCAGATCGATCGCGACGACCGCGAAGCCTTGCGCGGCGAGCGTCCCGGCGATCGCGAACGCATCGGTACGGTTGCGCGTGATGCCATGCTCGAAGATCACGACCGGCCAGCCTGCGGCCGGGCGGCTGCGGCCCGAGCGTGAGTTCGGCACGGTCATGACCAGCGGGATCGTCTGCGTCGAGGTCGCGACCGGGAACGGATTGCAATACGTGATGTTGGTCGAGGTCGGATCGAGACCGAAGCCGGCGCACTGCGAGATGTAGGCACCTGGCGATGCGTGCCAAAATTCATTGAGCGGCGCGATCGGATTGTCCTGTGACGGCGCCGAGAGATAATACGGAACGTCGATCGTGCCGATGTAGATGTCCGCGACCGGCGGAAGCCCGGCGCCAAGATCGCCCAGCGTGCTGCCGGTCGGCGCGATGTGCGTGGTGGCCGGCGGGGAGAGCTCGACCACGGTCGAAATCGCCTGCAGCGCAACCGTCGTCGACTGCGTCGTCATGACCCACGAGATCGCGATGGAACCCGGAGCGACGCCGGCGGCCGTCGCGGCGGCTTCCTGCGAATTGACCAGTTGACGCAGCGGCTCGAGCTGGCAAGCCTGCGCGCCGAGCGCGGGAACTGTCGACTGGCCGCCCGAACAGAGCGGCGTCGTGCGCTGCGAAAGAAGATACGGGAGCGACGCGCGGATATGCCCGCCGCCGGCGTCCTTCACTCCGGTCGTGATCACGGCCATGTAGGACGTCATTTCCTGCAGCGGTTTCGTCGGCACGATCGCGAGCGTACGGCCCGTCGCGTCGGACGGCGCCAGCGCGACGACGAAATCGTCGGGCGCCGAGAGCTCGCGGGTGACGCCGGTGACGCCGCCGCCGGGTCCGGTCAGCGTGACTTCGAACACGCGCACCGTTTGTCCCGGGACGAGCGACGTCGCGTCGATCGGAGCATTGAACGTCGTCGACCACGGCGCCGTCGTGCTGAATCCGTCGAGCGCGCTCATCGCGACTTTCGGATCGCTGAAATCGGTCGGATCGGCGGATGGGATGTTGAGGGTCAAATCCGTGCTGCCGTTGAGCAGCAGGTTGGTCGGGAACGGCACGATGCCGGTGGACGGATCGAAGCTCGCGACCGAATGGAACTGGACCGGCGCGGTGTAATCGTAGGCGCGCGCGTCACGGACGGCGAACGTAAAGATGAGCGACGACGCGACGGCCGCAGCCGTGATCGAACGGACCTGCATGATTGCACCCTTGGTGGCCCTGATAGACACGGCATCTTAGGCGGTTCAAACGAACGTTGGCAACGCTGCACCGCCGCGAAAAAATGTAGCAATCTCCGAATGATGCAGCGCACCAGACAGACGTTCGTTCAGGGTAGCGGCGGCGGCGTCCACGCGCCGGCATCGGGACGGAACGGGCGCGGCGACCAGCCGAAATCGCTTGCCGCGGCGCTGTCGTCGACGAGAAGATCCCGGCCGAGCCGTGCGACCGCCGCCGCCGTCGCAGCGCCGGCCCCTGCGCTTCGCGCCAGGCTCGCGGCGATACGGACCAGCGGCATCGGAATCGGAACCGGCAACGTCGCGAACGACAGCGACGCGCGCACGCGCTCGATCATCGCGCCGAACGCGAGTTTCTCGCCGCCGCCGATGCTGTAGATGCGTCCCGCCGTGTTGGAAGCATTCGCGATGTCGAGGCACGCCGCCGCGATGTCGTCGGCATGCACCGGCTGGCGCAGGCCAGCGCCGGCGATGCGCGGGACGATGTGCCAACGCTGCGCGAAGCGCGCGATCGGAGTCAGGCTGCGATCGAGTCCCGCGCCGTAGATCAGCGTCGGGCGCAACACCGTCCACTCGCACTGTTTTGCGTCGGCCGCCGCAGCCAGCGTTTGCTCGGCTTGGCGCAGGCGTTCGGCGAGCGCGCGTTCCGCCTCGTCGATCGACGTCGACTTCGTATTGATGCTCTGCGATCCGATCGCGACGAGACGCGGATAGTGCTCGGCGCCTTGCGCGAGCCAGCGCGCGCATCCGTCGAGCGGTCCGAGGCTGAAGACGATGTCGGCCGCGGGCCAGCGACTCGATGATTCGTAAAGATCGCCGGCGATCCATTGCAGGCGCTCGTGGCCGCTCGTGCGAGGAATGCGGCTCGACGCGACGACGTCATGCCCCGCCGCGAGAAGCCGCGGCAGCAGAAAACGCCCGATCGCGCCGCTGGCGCCGAAGACGAGGGAAACCGGCATGCCGCAAGTATCGCCGTTCCGCGCACGGCTGCGCAGGCGACGCGCGTTCTCGGATGTCAGATGACCGTGTTGCCCGAGAATGTCGAGCCGACGTTGACCGGCAGCACGACCGTGAACGTCGATCCCGCACCAGGTTTAGTGCGCACGCGGATCGATCCGCCGAGACCGTTGACGATCTGGCGCACGAGCGTGAGGCCGATGCCACCGGCCGCGTCCGCCGATTTCGTGGTCACGAACGGATCGAAGATGGCCGGCAGCATGTCGTCGGTGATGCCGCGGCCGGTGTCCGCGATGTCGATCTCGACCTGGTTGGTGCCGGAAGGACGCGTCGCGACGCTGAGCCGGCCGGCACCTTCGATCGCTTCGCTCGCGTTGTTGATGAGGTGCAAAAACACCTGCGCGAGCTGGGTCGGCTCGGCATGCACCTTGGGCAGCTCGCGATAGTCGCGCGCGATCTCGACGCGTCCGCGCAGGCGCCGCTCGGCGATGCGCAGCGCGTGATCGAGCGTGAGATTGATGTCGACCGGCTGCGAATCCACGCCCTCGGCGAGCGCAAACTGGGCGAGGCTCTGCGTCAAGGAGCCGATGTCGCGCAGGCTTTCCGCCGCGGTTTCGAGAAGATGCCGCGATTCGTCGAGCGCGGAGCTTTTCTCGAGATTCGCGCGCGCCTCGAACAATGCGCGCCGCGCGCCTTCGACGTGCAGGACCAGCTTGTCGAGACTCGCTTTGTCCGCGCCGAAAATCAGCTCGACCGGCTGCAGGCAGTACTGCACCGCCGCGTCGTAGCGCTTGACCAAGGTGCGGTAATCGACCAGCTGGCGCGCGGCATGATCGACCTGGCTTCGCACCGAAGCGAGCGGCGCGTCGAGCTCGTTCGCGGTCGCGCCGAGGAGCTTGCCGAGCGGCGCGAGCCCCGCCGAGCCGACGGCCTGCGCCTGGTTCGCGCGCATCGTGTCGGCGGTGTTCTCCGCTTCGATCTTGGCGAAGCGCAACTGCGTCGTCGTCGCGCGCTCGGTCATCAGGAGGCGCGCCAGCCACGCCGCCGCAGCGATCGCGAGGACCGCGACGATCCAGCCCAACCACATCATTCGGGTTTCCTCCGCATCGCGTGCGCCCGCCGCGGATCGCATCCTTGCGACGGCGATGCCGGCACGCTCAACCTTTGGTCAGCCACGCTTCGCCGATGAGAAACAGCGCATACGCGGCCAACAGGATGACACCTTCGCGGCGCGAGAGTTCGCCGTCGCTTTTCATCATCGGATAAATCGCGACCGCGAGCACGACGAGCGCCGGGATCTCGATGTGCTGCAGCGAGCGCGCGACGCCGACCGTCTGCCAGATCGCCAGCACGCCGGCAAAAAGAAGGACGCAGCCGATCACCGCGCCGAATGCGTGGCCGATCGCGAAATCGCCCTGGTTGCGCCGCGCCGCGACGACGGTCGGCGGCACGCTGGCCAGCGCCGTCACGGCACCCAGCGCCGTCAATCCGACGACGATCGGCGAGATCGCGCAATGCACGGCGCAGGCCATCGCGCCTTCGACCAGCCAAACCGCCGCAAACGGCAGGATCACCACGCCGACGACGACGCGCGCCGCATCGCGCCAGACCAGCATCGACGTGCCGGTGGCCGCCGCGAGCTCGTTGCGCAGATCATTATTTTCCGCGCGCGCCGAGCGCACGACGAAGATCGCGATGGCGAGATAGGCCACGATCAGCACCACACCGTCGATCGTGCCGAGCTTGGCATCGAGCGACAGCAGCCACAGCAGCACGCACGCGCCGATCAGCGCCGGATTGGCGAAGCGGAACAATTTGAGACGAGCGCGCAGCGGCGCCGCCAGCGCGCAGACGCCGAGCACGAGCCCGATCTGCGCGATGCTGCTGCCGACCAGCATGCCGATCGCAAGCTCTGGCTGGCGTGCGTATCCGGCCGCGAGCAATACGGCCAGCGACGGAACCAGCGCGCCGAAGGCCGTCGAGGCGAGCCCGACGCCGTATCCGCCGCAGCCGCTGCGCAGTGCCAGACCTGCGACGCCGCGAACGAGGCTGTCGGTCGCAAGGATCAGCAACACCGCCCCCAACACGAAACTTCCCAGCTGTGCGAGCATGTCCGGCCTCTCCTCCCGATCGGCAGCGCGGCAGCGCAGTCTATCCGGATGCCGGCCGCGGGCAATAACTTAGGAGCAATAACTTCGGAGCAATGCCCGCTGTGAGATTATTGGACCAGTGGCAACGGCGCGGCCTCTCCCGCGCCGGCACGACGCGCCGGGAATCGGCGCGGAACGCGGAATCCAGGCGGTTCGCTCGACCACTCGACACGCGGAGGCACGATGATCGCTCGCATCTGGCGCGGCATCACGCTCGCTGAAAAAGCGGATGCCTACATCGACTACCTGAACGAAACCGGCCTCAAGGATTACGCCAAGACGCCCGGCAACCGCGGCGTGACCGTGCTGCGCAGGCTGCAGGGCGAGCACTGCGAGATCGTCCTGATCTCGCTCTGGGAATCGATGGCCGCGGTGCGCGCGTTCGCCGGCGAGAATCCGGAGCGCTCGGTGTATTACCCCGAGGACGAGGATTATCTCCTGGAGATGGAACCTCTGGTCCGCCACTACGAAGTAGCGGATCAGATCGTCGATCCCAACAGCTCGGCGGCGCCGTTCGACAGGAAACGCTCCGCCTGATGTTGCCGCTCCGTCGCCGCGGTGCTCAGCCGCTTCGGAGCGGCGGCGGAGGCGATGCGAGATCCGCGGGAATCTCGCGCTCGCCCGCGAGCCGGCGAGCCGTCGCGATCGCCGACTGCGCCGCATCGTTGCGCCCGAGCGCCAGGTACAGCCTCGCCTGCAGCAGCGCGATGTCGAAATCGACCGCCGCGTAGCGCGCAACGAGACCGGTCAGCGTGCTGGCCTGATCCGCATCGCCTTCGGCCAAACGCTGCCGCGCATATGAGCGCACCGTCTCGCTGAGCGCGTCCGGCACGTTCCAGCGCTGCGCAATCGACAACGCCTCTTCATAGATCAGCCGCGCAGCCGCAGGATCGCGCATCGCGACGGCATGCTCGGCGGCGGCGATACGCGCGTAAAGACGGACGACCGGCTCGTCGATCGTCGCCGCCCACGCCGTGAACGCTTTCGTTTCCTCGCCCGCTTCGTCGTTGCGTCCGAGCGCGTGCAGGCTGCGCACGGCGCACAGCCACGCCGACGCGCGCGTGTCGGCATACGGCGGCGCCGGCAGATCGGGCAGCGCCTGTCGCGCGAGCAGCAGCGCATCGGCCGCACGGCCGCCGGCGAGCGCGAGCTGCGCTTCGCCCGCACGTGCGACCGCGCGATCCGCCGCCTGCTGTGCCTCGCCGGAATCGGCGATGACTTCGTCGAACAGAACGCGCGCCTCGCCGATGCGGCCGTTGCGCGCCAGCGCCTCGGCGCGCTCGATCTTCGTCAGGTGCCGGATGCTCGCGTCGGTGACGCGGTCGATCAGCGCCAGCGCGCGATCGCTCGACGCCAATGCTTCGAGCGGCTGCAACAGCGCAAGATGCGCGCCGGTCTCGTTGTCGAGCGCGACGACGCGCTCGTTGTTCATGCCGAAGCGCGCGAAGCGCTCGCCGATGCGCTGCTCGATCGCGACCGCTTCGGCGTAATGACCTTGCGAGGTTTCGAGTACGCTCTCGTTGCCCTCGACCTTCGCGAGCTGCAGCGCATCGCCGGCAAGATCGAGCGCGATCCGCGCACGCGCGAAATCTCGCGCGGCGAGATCGTGCTGCTGCGTCAACGTGTGCACGATGCCGCGATCGCTGTAGACGCGGCCGAGCTCGGCCGGCTCGTCGCGATTCTCGAAGATCGCGATCGCCGCGTCGCACGCATGCACGGCCTCGTCCATGCGCCCGACGCGCGCGAGCGCGATGCAGAGATAACTCTGCACGCGCGCATGCAAGGTCGCGTCGGATTCCGGCGTCACGCGCTTGGCGAGATCGGCGAGGCGATGCTCGGCGGCGTCGAATTCGCCGGTGCGAAGATCGATCTGCGCGATGCGCAGCTCGACTTCCGGCGCATTGCGCAGATCCGCGCTCGCGGCAGCGATCAGCGCGCGCGCCTCGGCCGGATCGCCGGCAAGTCGCGCAGCATCGACGCGCTGCAGAAGCTCGGCTTGCGAAAGCTGCGCGGCGCTGCGTGGCGCATCGGCCGAGCGCTTGCCGAGAAGATCGAGCACCTGATCGGCGACCGCACTCGCGGCGACGATCGCGTTGTCATTCTCGGCCTGCACGGCGTGCTCCTGGCCGTCCGCATCGACAAGCTCGGCGCGCACGATCCATGCGTTGTCGGCACGCCGCACGACAGGCACGACGACGCGGCTTCGCGCCGCGACACCGCGCACGGCCGCAAGCGCCGTATCGCGCGTGGTATCAGCCGGCACCAGACGCACGACGTTGTCGCTCGGCATCACCGCAAGACCCGCGGCGCGAAGTCGCGTCGCCACGAGATCCATGAGCCCGAGCCGCAACCACGCATCTCCGCCCGACGCGAGCACTTCGGCCGGCAGCACGACCGTGATCTCGACCGGACCTTCGGTAGTGTGATGCCCGAGCGCCGCGGATTCCGGTGTTGTCGTCGCGTGGCGACGCTCGAAGAGCACGATCGCGAACGCCAGCAGCGCCGCGATCGCAGCGGCGACGCCGATTCTCGCGAGCCGCGTCGTCGTCCCGCTCGCGGTCTTCGTCGCGACGCGATCGATCGGCGGAGGCGAAGCTTGCACTTCACTCTCGACGCTCGTCTCGGCAATCCATTGATAACCGAACCGCGGCACCGTTCGGAGGAATCGCTGTTCTTCGGCCGTGTCGCCGATCGCGCGCCGTGCCGTCAGGATCGTCTTGCCCATCACCGCGTCGCTGACGCTGGTCTTGCCCCAAACGGCCGCAACGAGTTCATCGCGTCCGACCGCGCGCTCGCGGTGCTGGATCAGATACGCGATGCAGTCGAAAACCGGCGGCGCGAGGTCGATGCGCCGGCTCTCGCGTTTGAGCTCGCGCGATGCGACACGGATCGTGCAATCGCCGAAACGAAGCGTGTCGGACTGGATGGACACGTCACGCGTGCGCGATCACGGAACGGTCGCGAAGCGCGCGTCACTTCCGTTTCGGCACATAAAGATCCGTGATCGTGCCCTCGTACACCTCCGCCGCCATGCCGACCGATTCGCTCAGCGTCGGATGCGGATGGATCGTGAGGCCGATGTCCGCGGCCTCGGCGCCCATCTCGATTGCGAGGGCGACTTCGGCGATCAGGTCCCCGGCGTTGGGCGCGCTGATGCCGGCGCCGATGACGCGATGCGTGGCCTCGTCGAAGATGAGTTTGGTGAAGCCTTCGGTGCGTCCGATGCCGACGGCGCGACCGGAGGCGGCGTGCGGGAACTTGCCGACGCCGTACTGGATGCCTTGCTTCTTGGCTTCGGCTTCGGTGACGCCGACCCAGGCGATTTCGGGATCGGTGTAGGCGACGCTCGGAATCACGCGAGCGACGAATTCGCTCTTTTGTCCGGCCGCGACTTCGGCGGCGACTTTGCCTTCGTGCGTCGCCTTGTGCGCGAGCATCGGATTTCCGACGAGATCGCCGATCGCGAAGATGTGCGGCACGTTGGTGCGCATCTGCTTGTCGACCGCAATGAAGCCGCGTTCGGTGCCGCTGACACCGGCCGCGTCCGCACCGATCTTGTTGCCGTTCGGCGAGCGGCCGACGGCGACGAGCACGCGATCGTAGAGTTGCGGTTCGGGCGCCTTCTCGCCTTCGAAGGTGGCCTTGAGTCCCTCTTTTTGTGCTTCGATCTTCGCGACCTTCACCTTGAGATGGACGCCCGCATAGCGCTTGTTGAGGCGCTGCGTCAGCGGTCGCACGAGATCGGGATCGGCGCCGGGCATGAGCTGATCGAGCAATTCGACGACCGTGACCTTGCTGCCGAGCGCGTCGTACACGCAGGCCATCTCGAGGCCGATGATGCCGCCGCCGACGACGAGAAGTGTTTTCGGAATATCGGCGAGCTCGAGCGCATCGGTCGAATCCATCATGCGCTTGTCGTCCCACGGAAAACCCGGAAGCTTCACGGCTTGCGAGCCGGCCGCGATGATCGCGTTGTCGAAGCGCACGAGCTTCTTGCCGTCTTTGGTTTCGACTTCGATCTCGTGCGGCGAGACGAATTTTCCGGTGCCTTGGACGACGGTCACCTTGCGTTGCTTGGACATGCCGGCGAGACCGCCGTTCATCTGCGCGACGACCTTGTCCTTGTAGACGCGCAGCTTGTCGAGATCGATCTTCGGTTCGCCGAACGCGATGCCGTAGTCGTTCGCGTGCGCTGCTTCGTCGATGACGCGCGCGGCGTGCAGCAGCGCCTTCGACGGAATGCAGCCGACGTTGAGGCAGACGCCGCCGAGCTGCGGATAGCGTTCGATCAAAACCGTGTTCTGCCCGAGATCCGCCGCGCGGAATGCCGCCGTGTATCCGCCCGGGCCCGAGCCGAGTACGACGACCTGGCATTCGATGTCGGCTTTGCGGCCAGTTTCCGCGGCCGCCTTCGGCGCGCTTTCGCCCCCTCTCCCGCTTGCGGGAGAGGGCTGGGGTGAGGGCGCTTTTGGCGATGTCGCCTCGCGCTTGCCCTCACCCGCCGCGCTTGGCGCGGCGGCCTCTCCCGCAGGCGGGGGAGGAGAAGTCGATGCGCTTTTCGCGGACGACGCGTCACTCGTCTCGATCACTGCGACGACATCGCCTTCGGACAACGCGTCGTTCACCTTGACGCGCACTTCCTTCACGACGCCCGCCGCGCTCGCCGGCACTTCCATCGTCGCCTTGTCCGATTCGAGCGTGACGAGGCCTTGATCCTTGGCCACCGTGTCGCCCGGCTTGACCAGCACTTCGATGACCGGCACGTCGTTGTAGTTGCCGATGTCGGGAACCTTGATTTCAACAGTGGCCACTCGAAACTCCTTATCAGAGCAGCACGCGCCGCATGTCCGCCAGCACCTGGCTCAGGTAAGCGGTGAAACGCGCCGCCGAAGCGCCGTCGATGACGCGGTGATCGTACGAAAGCGACAGCGGCAGGATCAGGCGCGGCTGGAATGCCTTGCCGTCCCACACCGGTTGGGTCTGCGATTTCGAGACGCCGAGAATCGCGACTTCCGGCGCATTGACGATCGGCGTGAACGCCGTGCCGCCGATGCCGCCGAGCGAGGAGATCGAGAAGCAGCCGCCGGACATCTCGGCGGGACCGAGCTTGCCGTCGCGTGCTTTCTTGGCGAGCTCGGAGGTTTCGGTCGCGATCTCGATGACGCCTTTCTTGTCGGCGTCGCGCAGCACCGGAACGACAAGGCCGTTCGGCGTGTCCGCGGCGAAACCGATATGGAAATATTTCTTGAGGACGAGATTCTCGCCGCCTGCGTCGAGCGAAGCGTTGAAGTCCGGATATTTCTTCAGCGCGGCGACGCAGGCCTTGATCAGGAACGCGAGCATCGTGAGCTTGATGCCGGCCTTTTCGTTTTCCTTGTTGAGCGCGACGCGCAACGCTTCGAGCTCGGTGACGTCCGCATCGTCGTGCTGCGTCACGTGCGGAATCATGACCCAGTTGCGCGCGAGATTCGCACCGGAGATTTTCTTGATCTTCGAGAGCGGCTTGGTCTCGATCTCGCCGAACTTGGCGAAATCGATCTGCGGCCACGGCAGCAGATTGAGTCCGCCGCCGACACTCGCGCCGGCCGCCGCCGCACGCGGCGCAGCGCCGCCGGCGAGCGCGGACTTGACGAAGTTCTGCACGTCCTCTTTCGAGATGCGGCCCTTGCGCTCGCTGCCCTTGACCTTCTCGAGATCGACGCCGAGCTCGCGCGCGAACACGCGCACGGCCGGGCTCGCGTACGGAACTTTGTCCGGCATCACCGTGCTCGCATCGAACGGCACCGGCGGCGTGCGCGGACCCGCGGCTTCGGGATCGACACCCGGCCGGCTGTCGATCGCCTGCGCGCTTTCACTCCCTCTCCCGCTTGCGGGAGCGGGCTGGGGCGAGGGAGCTTTTTGCGCAGACGCCTCACGGCTTCCCTCAGCGGCCGCGGGTTTCGCGGCGGCCTCTCCCGCGGGCGGGGGAGAAGGCTTCGCTTCCGCCGCGACTTTCGCAGGCGCCGCTGCATCCGCAGATTCGATCACCGCCACGACGGCACCTTCCGACACTTCGTCGCCGACCTTGACCTTGACCTCTTTGACGACGCCATCGAACGGCGCCGGCACTTCCATCGTCGCCTTGTCCGATTCGAGCGTGGCGAGGCCCTGATCCTTGCTCACGGTGTCGCCCGCTTTGACCAGCACCTCGATGACCGGCACGTTCGTGTAGTTGCCGATATCCGGCACCTTGGCTTCGCGAGTCGCCATGAATCCTCCTGGGTAAGCCTCGTTGCGCTGCGATCGGCACAAACCCATCGCGGCGCGGATCGATTGCCGCGACGCGTTACGCGCGCGGCGAGTGCGGCCCGGCGATGCCGTAGCCGCGCGGGCGGCGGCGGCCGACCGCAGGCCGGCAATGATCGCCGATTTGAGCGACGGCCGTCATGTCGCCGCGACAAAGTTAAGGCCGGTGCGCCGAAATTCCCAAACGCCCCTTGCCTCGTCGGCGGGCGCAGTCTGTAATGCACAGGCGAGGCCGACACGGTGCAAGGGGTGCCGTCGTCGCTCGCACGGCGGGGAAAATGAATCCAGGCGATACCAGCGACAGCGACGCGACCGAGCTGTGCGGCCTTCCCGAGTCGCGTGCCGCCGAAGCGTTCGCTCCGGGCATGCTGTTCGGCGTCTACACGATCAGGACGCTCCTCGGCGAAGGCGGCATGGGCCGCGTCTATCTCGCCGAGCAGACGCGGCCGGTGCGCCGCGACGTCGCGCTGAAGCTGATCCGCGAGCAAGTCGCAAGCCCGCTGGCACGCGCGTATTTCGATGTAGAGCGCCAGGCGCTGGCGCAGATGCAGCATCCGGCCATCGCGCAGGTGTTCGATGCCGGCACTACTGCCGAAGGCCATCCTTACATCGCAATGGAGCTGGTCGAAGGCGTTCCGCTGACGCGCTTCTGCCGCGAAGAGAAGCTCGGCCTCGACGAGCGCCTCGCGCTCTTCACGCGCGTGTGCCACGGCGTGCAGCACGCGCATCAGAAAGGCGTGATCCACCGCGACCTCAAACCCGCCAACGTGCTCGTGCGCCGCGTCGACGGCGTGCCGGCGCCGAAGATCATCGATTTCGGCATCGCGGTCGGCGGCATGGCCGGCGCGGAAGGCACGATCGCCGAGGGCGCGGCGGTCGATCGCGCCGGCACCGCGGTGTACATGAGCCCCGAGCAACTCTCGCCGCGCACGCGCGATCTCGATACGCGCAGCGACGTCTATTCGCTCGGCGTCATGTTGTACGAAGTGCTGACCGACAGCGAAGCAAGCGCGCTGACCTCGGCCGCGCACCGCTCGGCGCGCGCCATCCAGAAAACGCTGCTCGGCGACGCCGATCAGGATTTCGAAGAGCAGGCGCCGGCCGAATTGTGGGAAGCCGTGCGTCATATTCCGGACGAGCTGCGCGCGGTCTTGCGCATGGCGCTCGCGATCGATCGCGCGGACCGCTACGACTCGGCGAACGCGCTGGCCGAGGATCTCGAACGCTATCGCGAGCACCGTCCGCTGAAGGCGATGCCGGCGAGCCGCCTTTACTTCGCACGCACGTTCCTGCGCCGGCACCGGCTTGGCATCGCGGCGGCGGCGATTGCTGCATTTGCGCTCCTCGTCGGTACCGCGGTCGCGATCGCCGGCATGCGCCATGCGCAGCACTCGGCGGAAATTGCGCGCACGGAAGCGGCCAAGGCGGCGCAGGTCGCCGATTTCGCGCGCAGCATGCTGGCCGGCATCGATCCGGATCGCGCGCGCAGCATGGATCGCACGCTGATGCGCACGATCCTCGACCAGGCCGCCGAGCGCGCCGGTCATGAGCTCGCCGCGCAGCCGGCGGTGCGCTCGTCGGTCGAGCGCACGATCGCCGACAGTTACGCCGCGCTCGGCGAATACGCGCTGGCCGCGCAGCATTACGACGACGCGATCGCCGCCGCGAAGAGCATCAATCTCGGCGTCGACGAGCAAGCCGAGCTTGCGCTGCGCCGCGCCGAGAACATCGGCAACCAAGGTCACCTCGAAGAATCGGTCGAAGCCGGCACGAAAGCGTTCGCGCTGGTCGAGAACGAGCCTGCGACGAGCCGTCCGCGGCTATGGATCGAGAACCGTCTCGCGGGCCTGGAATGCGAAGCCGGCCATGCCGAGCGCTGCCGCGATCGATACCTGCGCATCCTCGACATCCAGCGCAAGACCTTCGGCGAAGACGACGCCGACACGCTCGACACGATCGACGGACTCGCGCGCGCGGATTCGGATCTCGCGCGTTTCGACGAAGCGCGTCCGCTTTACGAAGATCTGATTCGCCGTTACCGCACGCGCTACGGCGACGAGCACTCCAAGACGCTCGGCGCGATCAACGGCCTCGCCGTCGTCGACCTGGAACAGAAGCGCTTCGCCGATGCGGAAAAACTGCTCGCACCGATGCTGCCGGTCAACGAGCGCGTGTTCGGACCCGATCATCCGCGCACGCTGAGCACGGTCAACAATCTCGGCGGCGCGATCCGCCAGCAGGGACGCAACGAGGAAGCGCGGCCGTATTACGAGCGCGCGCTGACGATGTCGCAGAAGCTCAACGGGCCGGACAATTTCCGCACCGTGATCGCCGAGAGCAACTTGAGTCTTCTCCTGCGCGACGCCGGCCAGCTCGACGAAGCCGACAAGCACGCGCGCATCGCGGCGGAGCATGCCGAAAAAGCGTTCGGTAAAGACAACGCGTATCGCGGCATCATGCTCGACTCGCTGGCGACCGTGCTGACGCGCGAGCGGCATTACGCGGAGGCCGAGCACGAGCTCGATGCCGCGTGGAACATTCTTTCGACCGCGAAGGACTACGGTCCGCAGCATCCGCGCTCGCAGGACGTCGTCGATCACTACATCGATCTTTACGTCGCTTGGGGCAAACCCGATCGCGAAGCGACCTGGCGTGCGCGCAAGACACCGGCACCGGTCGCCGCCAACTAGCGGCGACCGAAAAAGCGCGTCGATCAGTCGACGTGCACGAGATCGAGGCGCTTGCCGCCGGCGAGGCGCACTTCGAGCTCTTCCTCGGCGCGATCCAGCGCGCGCAGGCGCGGACACAAATCCATCGCGCGGCGCTCGAGATCGGCGGCCTGCTTCTCGACCGAACGCTCGACGCTTCGCTCGATGCCGTCGGCGCGCGCTTCGAGCTCCGCTGCTGCGGCCGGATCGCCGCTGAAGGCGACCTTGAGCGCTTGCGCGGTGACGTTGCCGACGAGCTCGGGCACGAGCGTCGCCATCGTGTCTTCGACGATGCGATCGACGTCGGCGCTTTGCCAGTGATCGAAGCTGTCGGTCTGGGCGATCTTGCGATCGAGCTCGCGACCGGCGCGCGCGATGCGCTCGGCGCTGGCGCGCGCGGCGTCGCTGTCGCGGGCGAATGCCGCGGCGACCTGGCCGACGGCGTTGAATGCGATCGAGATCGCGTCGCGCGCGATCGTCTTGACCTCAGGCACGAGCGAGCGGACTTCGCGCTCGGCTTCGCGCAGGCGATGCTCGTCCGCGGCGCTGGTCGCGATCAGCTTGCCGTCGATGCGCAGCGTGCCGTCGGCGATCTCGACTTCGGACGGATCGCCGCCGCTGCGCTTGAAGATGAGGCGGTCGGAGCGGATCGAAAGCGAATAATCGCTGTGCAGACCGCAATCGGAGACGTGAACGTGGTGGGCAAAAGCCGGAGCGCTGATCGCCGCGCCCAACGCGAGAGCCAGAAGCGTCGCTTTCATGGGAATCCCTCCGATCGGTGTCTGCCGTTCGATGCGGAAGATCGCGCGAAGGTTTAAGCGCCGCGCGTGCCGTGCGTCGGGGTGACGCACGGCACGGTGTCGGAAGTCACGGAACGGACGGAGCTTTTCAGCGCCGGTCGGCCTCGCCGAACAGCGCCTTGTATACGAACCCGCCGATCGCGCCGCCGATGAGCGGCGCGACCCAGAACGCCCAGAGCTGCGCGATGGCCCAGCTTCCCTGGAACAGCGCGACGCCGGTGGAGCGCGCCGGATTCACCGACGTGTTGGTGACCGGAATGCTGATCAGGTGGATCAAGGTCAGCGCGAGACCGATCGCGATCGGCGCGAAGCCCGGCGCCGCGCGGCCGTCGGTCGCGCCCATGATGATCATGACGAAGAAGAACGTCATGACGACCTCGCAGACCAACGCCGCCTGCAAGGTATAACCGCCGGGCGAATGATCGCCGTAGCCGTTCGAGGCGAAGCCGGCGGACGCATCGAAGCCGCTCTTGCCGCTCGCGATCACATACAGCACGGCCGCCGCCGCGATCGCGCCGGCGACCTGCGCGAGGATGTACGGAACGAGATCGCGCGCCGCGAAGCGCCCGCCCGCGACGAGCCCGACCGACACGGCCGGATTGAGATGCCCGCCGGAAATATGGCCGACCGCGAACGCCATCGTCAGCACCGTGAGGCCGAATGCGAGCGCGACGCCGACGAACCCGATGCCAAGATCGGGAAACGCCGCGGCGAGCACGGCGCTGCCGCAACCGCCGATGACCAGCCAGAACGTGCCGAAGAATTCGGCGCCAAGACGCTTGCCCATGCTCATCGTCCCTTCCTCCATTGTCGTACTGCGGTTGCCGAACGCCACGCGTTTTTGTCGCGCGGCTGAAGGGGAAATCCGATCTTGCGCGGCGTTCCCGCGCGCAGTATCAATGCGCGGCGAGCGGCGCGATGGCGGTCTTGTTGTCCTGGTGTTCCTTCAGCCAGACCATAGAACGATGCACGCGATCGTAGCCGCTCGGATGATCGTAAAAAACGACTTCCTCGAGCGCGCCCGGCTGCAGCTTGCGGTAGGTGCTGAGTCGCATCGCGGCCATCGCGAACCCGTTCGGTTCCCCTGCCGCGTCGAGCCCGAACGCATCGGCCTCGGCTTCGGCCTGGCGGATGATCGAATTCGTCAGCGGTGTCGCGACCGCGAAGAAGATCGAGAGGATCGCGATCGCAAGCGGCAGCGCCGCGGGATCGCCGCGTCCTTCGAGACCGAGCTTCGTGCCCCAGCGCGCGAGTGCCCAGTCGAACGCGCGATGCACGATCCACAAGCCGAGCGCGATGACGAGCGTCAGGTACACGGTCAAACGCAATGAGTGATTCAGCACGTAATGGCCCATCTCGTGGCCCATCACAGCCTTGATCTCGGGCTCGGACGTCTTGTTGAGGAGATTGTCGTTGAGCGCGACGCGCGTCGTGCCGAGAAAGCCGCTGACGTTCGCGCTGATGCGCGTGGTCTGGCGCGAGGCGTCGAACTCGACGACGTTGTCGGTCGGAATCTGGTTGGCGCGCGCGAGCGACAGCACCGATTCGCGCACGGAACCTTCGCGCAGCGGCTTGTAGTCGTTGAACAGCGGATCGATGTAGACCGGCGACAGCATGATCACGAACAGGATCAGCACGAATGCGCCGCCGCTCGCCCATACCCACCAGCGCTCGCCCGCGCGCCGCACCGCGGCGTAAAGCAGCGCGAGCACCGGCGTCAGGAGGATCAGGCTTACGACCAGCCCTTTTATCTGATCGCCGAACCAGCCGCCGAATTCCTGCGTCGCCAGGCCGTATTGATGCTCGCGCACGAAACCCGCGTAGATCGAGAGCGGCAGCGACAGCACGAAGCCGACGAGGAGCCAGAGAAACACGTAGATCATCGTCTGCAGCCACGGCCGCTTCGACACGCGCCGGCCGATGTCGCGCAGGCGTTGCGAAAGGCCGGTGCAGAGGAATATCGCCGCGACGACAAGCCCGTACAAAAGTCCCCACAGCTGCAGCCAGTAGCCGCCCTCGAAATACGCATCGGACAACTTGCGCTGCTCGGGCGAGAGGATGTCGAGATAGGCCTGCGTCGCGCGGTCGACGTCGAAATTCGGCCCGGGCCGCGCGGCGTCGGGAATCTGCAAGCCGGGCGGAAGATCGCGGACGATCGGCGATTCGGCGTGCGCGCTCGAAAAAGCGGCAACGAGCAGGAACACCACGAGAAACCCGCGCACGAGTGCATTCATCCCGACCTCCCCTTCCGGCGTATCGTCGCCGGTTCGCCGCAAGCTTCCGCCTCGGGCGCCACGCGCGTCAATATCGCGGAGTGCAAATGCCGTCACGTGCGCGAAACGATCGGATAATATGCATCGGGTATTCCTCTGCGGAGCAAACGCGACATGTGGCTGCTTACCTTCGTCCTGCTCGTGCTGCTCGGCGTGCTCGGTATCTCCGGATGGTTGAAGGCGCAGCGTCCCGACGCAGGTCGCCATCTGCAGTCGGTCGAGCAGTTCGAAGGCTGGATCGGCGCTGCGGGCCTGGTGCTCGGACTTTTGATCCTGCTGCGCTGGCTGTCCGCGCTGCGCCTGATGTATTACGCGGCTGGCGGAAGCCTCGTTATGCTGCTGACGGCGCTCGTCATGATCGCGATCTCGCTGATCCTCGCGCTGCCGCTCTTGCGCACCATGTTCGGCGGCGCTTTCATGGATACGATGTCGCGCTTCGTCGACAAGCTCGTTCCTTACAAGATCGGACTCGGATTCGCCTGCCTCGTGCTGGCGTTGTATTCGCTGCTCGGCCGCGCGCTCTGACGACGCAAAAAATAAGGCCGCGGTCTCGAAAGACCGCGGCCTTCTTGTCAGTTGCCAGGATCAGCGCGTGCGGCTGATCGTGAAGCCGCCGAAGCTGATGCCGATATCGACGCCCTCGCCGGCGCCCGCGAGCGCGAGCGACACGGTGCCCTTGGTCAGCACTTGCGCCGTGCCGGATTTCCCCGCGCCGATGCTCGCATCGCCCTGCGCGTAGGTTCCGAGCACGTCTTCGATGCGATGCACGTCGGTGAACTTGCCGGTGCCGTTGTCGATGTGCGACTTGCCGACCGTCAGACCGCCACCCTTGGCTTCGATCTTGACGTCCATCGCCTTGCCGTTCTCGCAGGTGACGACGCCGTGGCCTTCGGCGTGCTTGTAGATGGCCGACCAGCCGGTCAGAGAGAACTTGAGCTTGCAATCGAGATTGGCTTCCGCAGCGGCCGATACTCGCGGCAGAGTTGCCGCCAGCGCCAACGCGAGCAACGAACCCGTCGCAGCCAGATAACGGTTTTTCATGCCTGCACTCCCTTCGTGTGGAAAACGCGGCGAGAGTGTCGGACGACGAACCTGAACGGGACGGGACTTTCAGTGCCTGGGCCGCTTCCTGGCGTTGCCGGATGCTGATTCCACTTCCGCATCTGCATCCTTCGACCAGCGCAAGAGCTCGCGCCAACGCTCGAGCTTGACGTCGCGCGGAATCGACGCGTTGGCCGGGCTCGTCGAGGGCAACGCCAGGATTTCGAGCGTCTCCAACCGCTCGGTGGGGATGCGCGGGCGGATGCGCCGCGTGAAAACCTCGAGCGCCTTGCCGCCATTGAGCGCGATCGCGCGGATCGAAGGATATTGTTCGAGCAGCCACGGTATGTCGTTGGGAATTTCGCTCCCGGCGAGGATGCTGCTGTCGAGGCTGCCCGGTCGCTCGCAGTGCTTGAGCACGTCCCAGATGCCGACGCCCGCCGCGTGCAGGCGTGCGATGCGCTCGGCGTAAGGGAGCTCCGGACCTGCGTCGTAGAGCTCGCCCATGAAACGCCAGAAAAGATTGTGCGGATGCGCGTACGACTGGCTCATCTCGAGCGAGCGCAGGCTCGGCACCGTGCCGAGCACGAGCACGCGGCAGCCTGCGCCGACTTGCGGCGGAAAACTCGAAACGCGCGCGGAAGCTTCCGCACGCGGTTTCTCGCTTTTCACTCGCGGCGCAGTTTGCGCCGTCCGCTTAGCCGCCATTCGTCGCGCTGCAAGCCATCGCGATCATCGACACATCCTCAACCCGCCTTCTTGTCGAGATCGGCGAGATCGGCGAGCACTTGCTTGGAGTTCTTTTCCGGATCGACGTCGCGATAGTGCTTGACGATCTTGCCTTTCGGATCGATCAGGAACGTCTCGCGCTTGGCGTACGTCATGCCCATCTTCGAGGTGAGCACGCCGTATTCTTTCGCCGTCGCCTGCGTGTTGTCGGAGAGAAGCGGAAACGGCACGTGATACTTCTCGGCGAACTCGGCGTGCGACTTGACGTCGTCGAGGCTGACTCCGAGCACTTCGGCACCGGCCTTGCGCAGCGCGATCACGTCGTCGCGGAACGTGCACACCTGCTTGGTGCAACCCGGCGTGAAATCCTTCGGATAGAAATACAGCACGACCCATTTGCCGCCGTGCTGGGCCAGCGTGTGCCATTTTCCGTTCTGATCCTGCAGTTTGAATTCGGGCGCGGCCTGCCCGTCGGCGGGACCGGTCGAGGCTTCCTCGGCGATGAGCGGCAGCGAGAACGCGCCGGCAAAAAGAAGGGCGGACAGGATAAGCAGCAAGCGTTTCATCGGAGGCCTCATCGTAGGTTTGGAGGGGCGCGCAGTCGCGCGGGGTCCGTGTGGGCGTATCAGCGCCGGGCGGCCTGTGTAGACCGGATCATGGCGCGAAATCCTTCATTGCGGTTCCGCGGCGTCATCGGCAATCCGATCGTGACGCTAGTGTTGCAGCACGCGCCGCGCAAGGGCCGCAATGAACGCGCGATTCAGGCTCGTCGCGGCATGCTGGGCGCCATCGATTTCCGGATCCGCGCCATGCTGGTGCTCAAGCATCTCTATCACGCGCTCGGCAACGACGGCGAGACGTACGAGGTTCATGTCTACGCCGAATCGGCGGACACCGCCGGCGCCGCGCATATCGAGAAGCTGAAGTCGGTCGCGCTTTCCGACGGCCGCGCGCTGCGTGTCGTGTCGAAAGGGCACTACGAAGTCGAGGACGGCAGCCTCAAGCTCGAATCGCACGATCCGGAAGCAATCTGACGCCTACCTTTTCTTCGGCGTCGGAAATTTATCGGGATCGTAGCCGCCAACTTCGAACGCGAGCGTCTGCGCACCCTTGCCTTTGAGGTTCACGTCGATCGACACCTTCTGCGCCTTGGTCATCTTCGCGATGAACGCCCGAT
>Ga0068862_100001728_pt1 | contig 19748 bp, 16 predicted proteins | sample KBSSwiS52_FD_66598 | JGI IMG/M metagenome (GOLD analysis project Ga0068862, IMG submission 66598) | Switchgrass rhizosphere microbial communities from Kellogg Biological Station, Michigan, USA - KBS Switchgrass S5-2 | ecosystem: Host-associated > Plants > Roots > Rhizosphere > Soil ... | reverse complement strand
GCGGCGATGGCAAGGAACAGGTCATTCCTTTCGAATATCGACGCTGCGTCGACTGACGTGCCGCTCACCCCTTGGTACGCAGCAGCTCGGCCAGCGTCGCGCGCAGCTCGGCCATTCGCGGCGGCTTGCTGATCACGCGATCGACGTGTTCGGGTTTGTCGTCGGTGGCGATCAGCCGATGCCCCCAGCCCGTCAGCATGACGATGGGCACCTGCGGGTCGAGCTGGCGGATGCGCGTGGCGACCTTGCGGCCGTCGACGTAGGGCATGCCCAGATCGGTGATCACCGCGTTGAAGCCGCGGCCGGTCTGCAGCGTCGCCGCGAACGCGTCGATGCCCAGCTGACCGCCCTCGGCGGTCTCGACTTCGTGCCCGTCGCTCTCGAAGGCGTCGCGCAGCGAACGCAGCACCAGCGGGTCGTCGTCGACGAGCAGGATGCGCAGCGGCGGCAGCGCCGCGCGTAGTTCGGCGTCGCGCGCGTTCATGCCGACAGGCGCCGCCGGGAAAATGAGGCGTACCGTCGTGCCCTTGCCGAGTTCGCTGTCGATTTCCAGGTCGCCGCCATGCCGTTGCAGCATGCCGAACACCATCGGCAGACCCAGGCCCGTGCCGCGTTCACCCTTGGTGGTGAAGAACGGCTCGAGGCAGCGGCTGCGCGTGGTGTCGCTCATGCCGACGCCGTTGTCCTGGATCTCCACGATCACGCGCCGGTCGCGCGCGTCGTGGCGGGTGTGCAGGCGGATCAGCCCGCCCTCGGGCAGCGCGTCGACCGCATTCAGCATGAGATTCGTGAGCGCATCGCGCACTTCGCTCTCCGCGCCCAGCACCCGCGGCAAGTCCGGCGCCAGGTCGCTTTCGACGCTCACCACGATGCCGCGCTCCTGCGGCATGTTGCTCCAGCGCGCGCGTGTCAGGTCGATGACCTGGCCGAGGACCTGGTTGAGATCGACGGGCGCGAGCGTCAGCTCGAGCCCGCGCGGCATGTAGAAGGCGCGCATGCGCTGCACGGTCTGCGCGACGTCCTCGATGGCGCGCTGGATCACCGCCAGGTATTCCTGCGAACGTTTGCTGAGTTTTTCGTGCTCGAGCAACGACTGGGTGTAAAGCGCCGCCGGCGACAGCGCGTTGTTGATGTCGTGCGCGATGCCGCTCGCTATCTGGCCCAGCGCGCGCAATCGCTCCTGCTGCATCACCGTCTGCTGCGTCTGTCGCAGGTCCTGGTAGGCGACCTGCAGCGCGTCGTACAGCCGCGCCTGGTTCGCGGCGAGCGCAACGTGGCTGGAGAGCTGTCGCAGGAACTCGCAGTCATCGCTGGTGAACGAATTCTCGACGCGGCTCGCCACCACCAGCACGCCGAAGATCTCGCTCTCGATGGTCAGCGGCGCGGCCACCAGCGCGCGCATTCCACCCGAGACCAGCCGCGCCGGGAACGGCAACTCCGGGTGCTCGAGCGCGGGCTCGTAGACCAGTTCGCCGCGCACGCATCGGCCCAGCGCGTTCTGATCCACGTCGATCTGCACACGCTCGACCAGCCCGATGCGCCGCGCCAGCGGCAGACTGCGTTCGCCCACGCAGGCCACCGTCAACACCTGCGGCTCGGCCTGGTAGGAGAAAATCAGGGCAAGGTCCACGCCGAGGTTTTCCTCGAGCGCACGCAACACCACTTCGAACACCTTGTGCGGTTCCTGGTGGGCGCCAATGGCGCTGGTCGTGCGGTCCAGAAGGTGCATGCGCTCGAGCTGGACATTCACCTTGGCGCTGGCCACCACGAAGTCCTCGATGTCGGTATTCGACCCGAACCACCTGAGGATGCGCCCGGCGGGATCGCGCAGCGGCACGGCGCGCGTCTTGAACCAGCGGTACACGCCGTCTACGCGGCGGATGCGGAAACTCATGTCGAAGGCATCGCCGGTGCCGATCACGCGCGACCATTCCTGGTCCACGTTGACCCGATCCTCGGGGTGCACCTGTTCGAGCCAGCCCTTGCCGAGCTGCTGCGATTCGCTGCGGCCGGTGTAGTCGAGCCACTGGCGGCTCAGGTAGTCGGTGTAACCGTCGCGGGTGCAGGTCCAGATCATCTGCGGCAGCGATTCGGTCAGCGTCTTGAAACGCGCACGGCTCTCGCGCAGCGCTTCGACGGTCTCGCGGTGTTCGGTGATGTCGATGCAGGTGCCGATGAACCCTTCGAACTCGCCACCCGGTCCGATGTTCGGCGTGCCGCGTTCCAGCAGCCAGCGCCACGCGCCGTCGTCGCGCTGCAGACGGAATTCCATTTCGTACGGCCGCCGCGCGTCGAATGCGGCGTGATAGGTGTCGAGCACCCGGTCGAAATCGGCGGGGTGCAGGTTGTCGCACCAGCCGTCGCCGAGCTCCTGCTCGATGGCGCGGCCGACGAAATCCAGCCAGCGCTGGTTGAACCAGGAGACGCGCTTGTCCGGCCCGCTCATCCAGATGAGCACCGGCGCGGCGTTCGCGGTGGTGCGGAAGCGCAATTCGCTTTCGCGCAGCGCCGCCTCGCCGCGCGTGCGCTCCGTGATGTCGCGCAGGAACGCCGTGAATACCAGGTCATCGCCGAATCCGATCGGTGTGATCGCGAGCTCCACCGGGACCTCGCGGCCTTCACGATGCAGCGCGGCCATTTCGATGCGCTTGTTGAGCACCCGCGCCTGTCCCGTCGCGGTGTAACGGCGCAGCCCGTGACGATGCGCCTCGCGGTGGCGCTCCGGGATCAGCAGTTCGGCGAGCTCGCGGCCCAGCGACTCGTCACGCTCCCAGCCGAACATCGCCACCGCCTGGTTGTTCCAGCCGGTGATGCGCCCGTTGCGGTCGATCATGACGATGGCGTCGAGCGCGGTTTCGAAGTTGAGCTGGTGGCGCTCCTCGGAGAGCCGCAGCGCGGCCTCGGCCTTGCGCCGCAGCCGGTCGGCGCGTTCGCCGCGCGCGGCATTGACCCAGATGAACGCCACGAAGGCCACCACGCTGCACAACGCGAACACCGCGACCGCCGCCTCGAAGCTGAACGTGGCGCGGCGCTGGTAATGCACCGTCAACATGCCGGCGAGCAGCGGCACGATGAAGGCCGCGGGCAGCAGTCGGCGCGCGATTCCGCCGCCGACGCCGTCGCTGGTGAGCAGCGCCATGATGCCGACATCGGGCCGCAGGGTCAGCGCGGCCGAGCACAGCAGCAGGATCAGCAGCGCGGTATGGATCGCGATGTCGGCGAAGCCGAACAGCGACTCACCGCCGAACAGGTAACGCGACAGTCCGATCCAGCCGATCATGAATCCGGCGATGGCGAAGCCCTGGTGCACGAGCGCGGTACGCCGCTGGACCGCGAGGACCAGCGAGGTACCGAGGCATATGAAGGCGAAGGCGGTGGGTGGCGCGGTGCGCACGATGTCCTGGCCGGGCATGGTCGAAGGGATGATGGCCAGCAGCCAGTCCTCCAGCGGTGAGCGCCATCCGGTCAGTTGCGCCAGCAGCACCGTGCAGCCGATGAGCGCGACCAGCCCGGCGAACAACTGCGTGGCACGTGGCGTGCCGGAGCTCGCCAGCCACAGCGCGACGCCGGAGAGGATGAAGGTCGACGCCGTGAGGCGCGCCATGCGTGGCCACGACGACACGATGTTGGTGAGCGGCTCCAGGTCGAGCCACCAGCCCATGAGCACGAACACGCCGACGATGACTGCGACAAACGCCGCGAATCGCGCGAGGAACAGACCCGAATCGGCGCTCTCGGCAGGGACCATGACGAAGCCAAGCTACTCCAAGTGTTCGCGCAGCCGCAATTTGTCAGCGGTTTTCCGGCCGGCCCTAGCCCTTTAGTCCAATATTGTTCAGCAGTCGCGCGAAGCGCGGATCGCCGCGCACGGATTCCCAGTGCTGGTCGAAGGGCAGCCACATCAGCGTGATGGCGCGCTCCTCGACACCGCGCTCCAGGAACTCGAACGTGCGCTCGACGTCGCCGAGCGCCACGTAGATTCCGGCGATGAGTGCTGCCGGCACATACGTAGTTCGCGCAATCTCCAGCACCCGGACCAGTTCGCGCTGCGCATCGTCACGGCGACCCATGAGCGCCAGCGTGCGCGCGATCGCGGTGTACGCGAGTGGATCCTCCGCGCCCGGATGCATGGCGTTGAAGTGTTCGAGCGCCTCGTCATGCAGGCCGCTGGCCTCGCACGCCAGGCCCAGGCGGTACCGCCCCATGACGAAGCCGGGCTCGATGGCGACGGTGTTGCGCAGGTGCTCGACGGCTTCGCGATACCGGCCCGCGCGGTACAGGATGAATCCAACGTTGGCATTCACCATCAGCGCCAGCGGATCGATGTCGCGGGCGCGCTGGATCTGCTCCAGTGCCTGGTCGAATCGGCCGATTCCCGCGAGCGCCATCGCGTACCAGTGCGCGGCATTCTGGTCGTTGGGGTTGAGTTCGAGCGCGCGGCGCAGCTCGCGCATGCCGTCTTCACGCTTCCACTCGTAGATGTACAGCACCTGGCCGAGCGCGGCATGCGCCTCGGACAATGTTTCGTCGATGGCCAGCGCCTTTTCCGCCGCGGCGCGCGCCTTGGGCATGACTTCGCGTGGCCGGAAACTCTGCGAGATCGCGGCGCGCACCCCGGTATGTATCCAGGCAATGGCGAGTCCCGCGTACGCCAGGGCGTAGTCCGGATCGATGGCGATGGCGCGATCGAAACTCGCCACCGCCTGCAGCAGCGCATCGCGGGTTCGCTTGTTCCATAGATAGCGGCCGCGCATGTAGTGCTCGTACGCGTCGGGGCTGCTGGTGAATCGCCGCGGGGCCGGCGGTTTCTCGCCGCGTGCCAGTGCGAGTGTGAGCGCATCGGCGACGCGCTCACTGATCGCGTCCTCGAGCGCCAGTGAATCGACACTCTGCAGGTCGAACTTCTCGGCCCAGGTCACCGTTTCGGCGGCAACGGCAATCATCTGGACGGACACGCGCACGATGTCGCCCGCGCGACGCAGATTGCCGGCGATCACCGTGTCGACTTCGAGCTCCCGGCCCGCGGCGGCCGGCGTGATCCCCGTGCCGGCGAAACGCGCCACCGAGGAACTGGGACGCAGCAGCGTGCGCTGCAACTGTCCGAGGCGCGTGATCAATGCATCCGCGAGACCCAGTCCCAGCGAGTCGTCGGTGGAGCGCGGATTGACGATGCTGAACGGCAGCACCGCGAGTGCGCGGATCTCGCTGCGCTGAACCTGATTACCGGTCGCCACCGGCGCGGATCCCGCGTCGCGATGCACTTCAACCGCGGCAACGAACCGATAACCTCGCCGTGGGACGGTTTCGATGCAGCCGCCCGAGTCGCGCGGAGTTTCGCCGAGGGCGCGGCGTACTTCGGAGATCACCTTGGCGAGGCTGTTCTCCTCGACCACCACGTCGGGCCACAGAACGCCCAGCAGGAAGTCCTTGTCGAGCAGCTCGCCGCGGCGTTCGACCAGCAGCAGCAACGCATCGACGCAGCGCGGAAACATCGCGACCTGCTTGCCCGCATGGATGAGCTGACGTCGCGCCGGGTCGAGCCGCCGGCCGGCAAACTCATATATGACTGGAGGCGCGTCATTCATGCGGCGAATTCAGAACTCTTCAGGAATAGGGCAGGATATTCAGCAGGTCTCCGGGCCATTCTGAGCAACATGGAAGCCACACTCAACGCGCGCAGCACGCCGCTCACCTTCACGCAGTGGCTGATCTTCATCACCGCGGGCATCGGCTTCGCCTTCGACATGTACGAGATCGTCGTGCAGGCCACCCTGGTGGGCCCCATGCTGGAAGATCTCGGGCCGTTCCAGAAAGGCACGCCGGTATTCAATTTCTGGCGGGGCATGTTCCTGTTCCTTCCGACCGTACTCGGCGGCCTCGCGGCGCTGGCGGGCGGCTATCTCACCGACCGGATCGGCCGTCAGCGTGTGCTGGTCTGGAGCATCGTCCTGTATGCGACCGCGGCCTTGATGTCCGGATTCGCGAATTCGCTGTACGAGCTCATGTTCTGGCGCTGCATCACGGTGGCCGGCTCCTGCGTCGAGTTCGTCGCGGCCATTGCCTGGCTCACGGAGCTCTTTCCCGAAGCGAAACGTCGCGAGTCCATGCTGGGCTACGCGCAGGTTTGCGCCACCGTCGGCAATTTCATGATCGCCGGCGCGTGGTTTGCCGCCGTGACCTGGGGGCACCTGCTTCCGGCGGTGCACGGCGGGCACTCGGCATGGCGCTACGCGCTGCTGTTCGGCGCGCTGCCCGCCATCCCTTTGATCATCCTGCGGCCGTTCCTGCCGGAGTCTCCCGCGTGGAGCGAGAAGAAGGCGGCCGGTACGCTGCGCCGCCCCCGGTTTCGCGAGTTGTTCGAGCCGCGGTTGCGCCGGGTCACGCTGATGACGACCCTGCTGATCGGTTGCTGTTACGCGCTGGCCTTCGGGATGTTGCAACAGATTCCCGCGATCGTGCCGGGACTGCCACAGGTGGCGGTGCTGTCGCCCAAGGAGCAGCAGCAATGGGTGAGCTGGGTACACGTGCACGTGGATACGGGCGCACTCATCGGCCGGTTCATCCTCGCCGGCCTCGTGGTGTGGTTCGTCGCGCGCCGGCCGATGCTGCGCTGGTTGCTGGTCGTCGGCCTGGTGCTGTTTCCGCTGGTGTTTCTCGGCCCGGCACTGCAGGACGCCAATGTCTTCAAGTACGCCGTGCTCCTGGTGACCATGGTGGTCGCCGTGCAATACAGCTTCTGGGGCAACTACCTGCCGCGCGTGTATCCACTGCACCTGCGTGGCACGGGAGAAAGCTTCGCCATGTCGATCGGCGCGCGCACGCTCGCGCCCTTCATGGCGTTCACGACGGCAAATCTCGCCACGGTGATGCCCGGTGCCACGCACACGCTGAAGCTCGCGCATGCCGCGGCGCTGGTGGCGGTGGTGGTCAGCATCGTCGCGCTGGTCGCCAGTCGCTGGCTGCCCGAGCCTCCCGCCGAACTACCTGAGGATTGAAGTCATGGCTGCCGCATCGAACTATCTACTAGACAACGCGAACGAGAAGGCCGTGCCGCGCATGGACATCCTGGCGCGGCTGTTCGATGCCGCCACGCGGCGCGTGATCGACGGTGTAGGCCTCGCGCCGGGCTGGCGCTGCCTGGAAGTCGGCGGCGGTGGTGGCAGCGTGGCGCGCTGGCTGGCGGAGCGCGTGGGACCGAAGGGCCACGTGGTGTGCACCGATCTCGACACGCGGATCATCGAGCAGGGGCGCGCGAATGCCGGCGCGAATCTCGAGGTGATCCGCCACGACATTGCCTGCGATCCGCTGCCGGCCCGGGCTTACGACCTGGTGCACGCGCGGCTGGTGCTGATCCACGTCATCGAGCGCGAACAGGCGCTGGCGCGCATGGTGGAGACTCTCAAGCCCGGCGGCTGGCTGGTCGTCGAGGATTTCGACACGGCTTCCGCGCGGCCCGATTCGCGCATCAACAAGCACGAAACCCCGCTGCCCACCTCCGAGGCAGTGCGGACGTACCTCACGCGCAACCAGGACGGATATTTCGGACGGCGGCTCTACGGCCGGTTCCGCGAGCTCGGTCTCACGCAGGTCGAGGCGGAGGGCCGCTGCATGATGTTCACGAAGTTGAACGGCGGCTCTGACCTGATGCGCGTGAATTTCGAGCAGATCGGCGAGGCGGTGATCGCTGCGGGATTGATCACCCGCCAGCAGATCGACGCGGATCTCGCGACCATCGAGCGCGACGACTTCGCGATTCCCTCGCCGACGATGTGGAGCGTGATCGGACGGCGACCGGTCAAGGAATCTTGAACATCGTCAGCAGGCGGTAGTGCTTGCCCGGACAATTGGTGGTCATGGCCATCGCGCCGAACATCCTGACGGCCGCGGCGTCGAGCTCGGGATAGGTGCTGGACTGAATCACCTGGATGTCGGTCGGAGTCCCCTCAGCAGCGGCGAGCATGAACTCAACGTACACCGGGCCTTCGTGATCCGCATGAATTGCAGCCGCGGGGAAGTACTCGGCCATGTCCATCGCGCCGGTGACCTTGAGCTTGCATTCCGCAGCAAGGTCGAGTGGCGGCAGCTGGGGCTCGGGCGTGCATTCCACCTCGTGTGACTTCGGGTTCATTTCCCGTGGCACCTTCGCGCTGACCAGTCGCCACGACTTGTTCGCCGGCACGATCAAGGTGCGATCGGCGTCAGGGATGTGGCCGCGATTGGGCTGCGAAAACTGGATCGTGCCGTGGCAGCGCAAGAATGAATCGGAGTAGTTGCTGACGTCGATCTCGTGCAGCCTGCACTTCACCTTCGGCTTGCCACAGTCTTCGTCCTCGAAGCTGCTCATCCTCTCGCCCCAGCGCACGCCGTTACGTTCGACGAGTAAAGGCGGTTGGTCGGTGACGTCCACGATGCGGGCCGCCTGGTCGTGTGGTGCGCCGCTTGGTGTGGCAGTGTCGGCAGCGAGCACCAGGAAGATCAGCAGCGGCGGCATCCAGCCTTTCCTATCGACGAATGGACCAAAGCAGCCAGGTGGCACCGACTCCGGCCAGTGTCCAGCCCGCCCATGCCGGCTCGCGCGCAACCGCCAGCCAGACGATGCCGCCCAACAACACGACGGCAGCGATCGTGATCCTGTCGCGCCGCTTGTTGGTGCGCTTGATCTCGTTGCGCAGCGCGTTGATCTCGGGCGCTTCGACGGCGAGGCGCAGGCGTCCGTCCTGCGCGCGCTGCACGGCGGATCGCACCAGTGGCGCCAGCGTCTGCAGGCTGGAGATGATCTCCGGGATCTGCTGGCGTGCCTTTTCCATCACCGTGCGCGCGCTCACCTTCTCGCGCACCCAGTCGCGCATGATGGGTCCGGCGGTCTTGAAGATGTCGAGGTCGGGATACAGGTCGCGCCCCAGGCCCTCGATGTTCAGCAGCGTCTTCTGCAGCAGGATGAGCTGCGGCTGGATCTCGATGTCAAAGCGCCGCGCGATTTCGAACAGCCGCAGCAGCACCGTGCCGAAGGAAATCTCCTTCAGCGGCTTGTTGAAAATCGGCTCGCAGACGGTGCGAATGGCGGATTCCATTTCATCGACGCGCGAACCCTCCGGCACCCAGCCGGACTCGAGGTGCAAGGTCGCCACCTTGCGATAGTCGCGATCGAACACCGCCAGGAAATTTTCCGCGACGTAGTACAGGTCGCGCGGGTCGAGCGTGCCGACGATGCCGAAATCAACCGCGGCGTATTTTGGCTGCGCCGGGTTGTCGATCAGCACGAAGATGTTTCCCGGGTGCATGTCGGCGTGGAAGAAGTTGTGCTTGAACACCTGCGTGAAAAAGATCTCCACGCCGTTCTCCGCCAGCCGCTTGATGTCGGTGCCGGCCTCGCGCAGCCGCGCCATGTTGGAAATCTGCACGCCGCGAATGCGCTCCATGACCATGACGGAGGGTCGGCAGAAGTCCCAGTGCACCGCGGGCACATATAAAAGAGAGGAACCCTCGAAATTGCGCCGCAATTGCGACGCGTTGCCGGCCTCGCGCATGAGGTCCAGCTCGTCGAGGATGGTTCTCTGGTACTCGCGCACGATTTCGACCGGCTTGAGTCGCCGGCTGCCTTCCCAGTTGGCATTTGCGAAGGACGCGAGCGCATGCAGCACTTCGAGATCCCGTCCGATGACCTCGTGCATGCCGGGGCGCAACACCTTGACGACGACCTCGCGGGTCTTGGCGCCATTCAGCGTGACTTCGGGCCGCAGCTCCGCGACGTGCACCTGGGCGATCGACGCCGCGGCGAGCGGTTGCTCGTCGAACGAGGAGAACACCTGCTCTGCCGTGCGACCGTAGGCATCTTCGATGATGCGGCGCGCGATCTTGCCGTCGAACGGCGGCACGCGATCCTGCAGCTTCGCGAGCTCGTCGGCGATGTCGGTCGGCAGCAGGTCGCGGCGCGTCGACAACGCCTGGCCGAATTTCACGAAGATGGGTCCCAGCTCCTCGAGCGCTTCGCGCAATCGCACGGCCCGCGGTTCTTCGCGCCGTCGCACCGCCCACGTCCAGGGTGACAACAGGAACAGGAAGCGCAACGGGCGATACAGATGCGTGGCACGCACGAACTCGTCGAGCCCGTGGCGCACCAGCACGCGCTGGATTTCGATCAGCCGGGTGATGACGCGCAGTTTCATCGCTGGGTCTCCGGCTCGTCTGCGGTCGACTGCTCGATGAGCCGCGCGCGCGCGTCGAGCCGGTCGAGGTCTTCGCGCAGGCGTTCGACGCCGCGATAGAAATCCTCGGCCTCGGCGCGCGGCACCAGGTCGCCGCGTTCGTGTGCGAGGAATTCCGCTGCATTGCGCACGCCGGTCTGCACGGCGCGACGCCCGAATCCGCCCGCCATGCGCACCAGCCGCATCGCCTGATGTGCCGGCGTGTCGCCCACCAGCCGCGCGAGTTCTTCCTCGATGTCCGGTCGCAGCAGGGTGAACAGCTCGCGGAATTTCTGCGCGACTTCCGCGTCGCCCCGGATGGTCACGTCGCCACGCTGGATGACCTGCTCGGGCTCGCGGCCCGCGAGCGCCGCCAGGCTGAGCAAACTACCGCCGATCGCCGCATCGGGCTCGCGGGGCGCGACGTTCTTGGTGAGTTTCAGCGACGTGCCCAGGGACTCGATGAACAGCATCCAGCCAGGTCCCCGCGCCTCGACGGACACGGCACGGCCCTTCAGCGCCTCACAAAGTTCCTGCGCGCGCGGTGAGCGCGGCAGGTTGCGGTTCAGGAGGTTCTCGACGGCCTGGGTCAGCATCAAACGGGTGGCGTGCTGCGGTTCTTGAGCAGGATCCAGACGGCGATCGCGCCGCCCGCCGCGGCGCCGGCGGAGGTGAAGGCCACCAGCATGGCTTGCCGCGCCTGGTCGCCGACGGCATGTCCAACGGCGACATTGGCGCCGAGCGCCGCGAGCACGAATCCGACGGTCGCGCCCACGGCGAACACGATCGCGAGCACGAATGCCCGCGGCAGCGACTTCAGCATGATGAGACCGATGACGAACAGCGGTACGAAAACGCCCAGCGCGACGTATCCCAGCGTGGCAAGCGAAACGAGCTGAAACATGCGGTCTCCTTCAGTACCGGTAGCCCCGGTGCACGGCCACGATCCCGCCGGAAAGGTTGTGGTAGCGGCAGTCCTCGAGCCCCGCGTCGCGCATCATGCCGAGCAGCGTTTCCTGGTCGGGATGCATGCGGATCGATTCCGCCAGGTAGCGGTAGCTCGCCTCATCCCGCGCCACGAACTTGCCGATCAGCGGCAGCACGCGGAACGAATACAGGTCGTACAGCGGCTTCAGGAACGGCAACACCGGCTGCGAAAACTCGAGCACCAGCAGTTGCCCACCGGGTTTGAGCACCCGCCGCATCTGCTCGAGCGCGGCCGGCTTGTCGGTCACGTTGCGCAGGCCGAAGCCGATGGTCACGCAATCGAATTGCGCATCGGCGAACGGCAGCTTCTCCGCGTTCGCCAGCACGCAGGCGACGTTGCCGACGATGCCCGCGTCGAGCATGCGATCGCGACCTTCGCCCAGCATCGCGGCGTTGATGTCGGAGAGGATCACGAGGCCGGAATTCCCCACCTGCTTCGCGAGGCCGGTAGTCAGGTCGCCGGTGCCGCCGGCGACGTCGAGCGCGCGTTGACCGGTGTGCAGGCCGGTCAGCGAGAGCGTGAACTCTTTCCAGAGGCGGTGCGCGCCTGCCGACATGAGATCGTTCATCAGGTCGTAGTTGCGCGCCACGGAATCGAACACACCGCGCACACGGGCCTGTTTTTCGTCCCAGGCGACGCGTTCGTAGCCGAAGTCGGTCTCCGGGTTCTTGTTCGGTTCGTTCACAGGGCGGCCAGTATAGACGGGTCGCACGGACTCACGAGAAAGCGCTGGCTTTTCAGACCTGCATTCGCTACAAAGCCGAACTATTCGAGCGGGGGTCTTGTGGAAGGCCGGCAACCAGTGGTTCGCCGGCCTTTTTTACTTTACGGGTCTTACTTTTCAGGCGTCTCAGGCGACGCAGGCCTACCGGGGGGTGCCTCGGCTGCCGGGGTTGGCGCGTCCTTCGCCAGCAGCTCATCCAGCTTCCGGTTGATCTCGCTCACCTGCTGCTTGAGCTCGTTGGTATCACCGCGAAGTCTTTGCACCTCGCCACTACCCGAACACATCGACACGATAATCGCGATGATGATCAGCGTGCCGATGCCCAGTTGAACGCCTTGATTGCCCGTTCCTGAAGAGGATACAGGTGCCTGATTGTCAGCCATGTCACCTCCTATTGTGCGGCTTGCACGCGCGCCTGGTACTTGCGCCAGTTCTCCGTCTGCTGCTCGCCCAGTTCGCGCAGGTATTTCCACGAATACAGACCTGTATCGTGGCCGTCATCATAAATGAGCCTCACGGCGTACTGTCCGACCGGCTCGATGGCCTTGACTCCGACATTCTGTTTGCCGGTAACCAACACTTCCTGGCCGGGGCCGTGTCCCTTGACCTCGGCCGAGGGTGAATACACGCGCAGGTATTCAAAAGGCAACAGGAAGCGAGCGCCGTCCTCGAACGCCACTTCCAGCACTCGCGAGCGGGTTCTGAGCTTGATTTCAGTCGGGTTACTCATAAACGGGCCGTGAAGCCTATACTCGTCGGCGCGCCGCCGGGGGAAAAGCGGCGTCTTGACCTCGGGGGGATATGCAACCGACCGATACTTCGCAACCCGACTACTTCCACAAAGTCGTGGATTGCCAATGGGCATGCCCGGCTCACACCGACGTCCCCGAATACATACGACTGATCGCCCAAGGCAGGTTTACCGACGCCTACATGGTGAACCGTCATTCGAACGTCTTTCCGGGAATTCTGGGGCGAGTCTGCGACCGGCCTTGTGAGCCGGCCTGCCGCCGCGGCCGTGTCGAAGAGAAACCCGTGGCCATCTGTCGCCTGAAACGGGTGGCGTCCGACCACCGGGAAGAGGACATCAAGGGCCGTCTGCCCAAGATCCCCAAACTCAAGAACGGCAAAAAGGTCGCACTGATCGGCGCGGGATGTGCCTCGCTCACCGTGGCCAATGACCTGATGCCGCTGGGCTACTCGGTGACGATTTTCGAGCAGTTCGCCGTTCCCGGCGGACTGATGCGCACCAACATCCCGTCATTCCGCCTGCCGGCCGAAGTGCTCAACGAGGAGATCGCGCAGATCGTCGACATGGGTGTCGACCTGAAGCTGAATTCACCCGTCAAGTCGATGCGCGAGTTGTTAGACAAGGGCGGCTTCGATGCGGTGTTCGTGGGCGCCGGCGCCCCGAAGGGAAAGGAACTCAAGCTTCCGGGCCGCGCCGAAGGCGCCGCCAACATCCACATCGGCATCACCTGGCTCGAGTCGGTGGCCTTCGATCACATCAAGTCCATCGGCAAGAAGGTGCTGATCATCGGCGTGGGCAATACGGCGATGGACTGCTGCCGCACGTCCCTGCGCCTCGGCGCCGACGACGTGAAGGTCATGGCGCGCAAGCCGCGCCAGTTCTTCAAGGCTTCCGCGTGGGAGCTGGAAGACGCCGAGGAAGAGCACGTCAAGATCGTCATCAATCGTTCGCCCAAGGCCTTCGTTCTCGAGAATGGCAAGTTGAAGGGCATGACCTTCGACGTCATGGAATACGACACCGACGCGCAGGGCCGCATCACGGCCGAGCGCATCTCGGGTGAGGAATTCCTCGAGGCCGACGACGTGATCCTCGCCATCGGCCAGGAGAATGCGTTCCCGTGGATCGAGCGCGATCTCGGCATCGAATTCGACAAGTGGGACGTACCGAAGGTGGACACGAAGACCTTCGAGTCCACACGCGGTGGCGTGTTCTTCGGCGGTGACGCGGCCTTCGGACCCAAGAACATCATCTGGGCCGTGGAGCACGGCCACCAGGCGGCGATCTCCATTCACAACTACTGCCAGGGCAAGTCCGTCGCCGAGCGGCTTGCGCCCGGAGTCAACCTGCAGTCGGTGAAGATGGGCATGCACGAGTGGGCCTACGCCAACGACTACAACCCGGCCGAGCGGCGCCTGATGCCGCACGTGTCGCTCAAGGAGCGCTTCAAGAAGCTCAACATCGAGGTGGAACTGGGCTTCACCGCCGAGCAGATCGAGAAAGAGGTGCAACGCTGCCTCAACTGCGACGTGCAGACGGTGTTCGAGACCAAGCTGTGCATCGAGTGCGATGCCTGCATCGACATCTGCCCGGTGGACTGCCTCACCATCACGCACAACGGCGAGGAAGCCGAGCTGCGCACGCGGCTCAAGGCGCCGGCGAAGAATGTCACTCAGGCCTTGTACGTATCGTCGCCGCTGAAACACACGGCCCGGGTCATGGTCAAAGACGAGGACCTGTGCGTGCATTGCGGCCTGTGCGCCGAACGCTGCCCCACGGCGGCGTGGGACATGCAGAAGTCCACCATCCAGTGGCCGCATGCCGCGGACGAAGCCGCCGCGAATGCGGCGAAGATGCCCAAGAGCGCCTGATCAAATGTCTGAAAAGATCAACGACTTCGCGATCAAGATCGCGACGGTGAATGGCACGGGTTCGGCCAGCGCCAACACCCTGCTGATGAAGTCCATCTTCCGCAGCGGCATCCCCGTGATGGGCAAGAACTACTTCCCGTCGAACATCCAGGGCCTGCCCACCTGGTACGAGATCCGCGTGACCAAGGACGCCTACGTCGCGCGCTCCGGGAAGATAGACCTGATGGTCGCGATGAATGCCGAGACCTACGCGCGCGACGTGCGCGAAGTTTCCAGCGGCGGTTATCTGGTCTACGACTCAACGTGGCCCAGACCCGCGCTGCTGGCGCGCGACGACATCACCGTGCTGGGCGTGCCGCTGGCAAAACTCTGCAACGAGAATTTCAACGGGGTGCGCACGCGCATCCTGATGAAGAACATCTGCTATGCCGGCGTGCTCGCGGCGCTGCTGGATCTCGACGTCGAGAAGATCCGCGGGCTGCTGGCGGAGACCTACGCGAAGAAACCGGCGCTGGTCGACTCGAACATGAAGGCCATTCAGCTCGGATACGACTACGCGAAACAGCACCTGCAGTGCCCGCTGCCGGTGAGAGTGGCGCCACTCGAAAAGACGCGCGGCCACATCATGATCGACGGCAACACGGCCGCGGGGCTCGGTTGCGTGTTCGCCGGCGCGACCGTGGGCGCGTGGTATCCGATCACGCCGTCGACTTCGCTGATGGACGCGTTCAAGGCGTTCGCCGACAGGCTGCGCGTGGATCCGGATACTGGCCGGAAGAATTTCGCCTTCATCCAGGCCGAGGACGAGCTCGCCGCCATCGGCATGGTGCTCGGCGCCTCGTGGAACGGCGCGCGCGCCTTCACCGCGACCTCGGGCCCCGGCGTTTCATTGATGAACGAGTTCCTGGGCCTCGCGTACTACGCCGAGGTACCCGCCGTGCTGTTCGACATCCAGCGCGTGGGCCCGTCGACCGGCATGCCGACACGCACGCAGCAGTGCGACATCCTCGAAGGCGCCTATGCCTCGCACGGTGACACCAAACACGTCTGCCTGTATCCGCGTGACCCGGAGGAATGCTTCTACTTCGCGCGCGATGCCTTCGACCTCGCGGAGCGCCTTCAGACTCCAATCATGGTGATGTCGGATCTCGACATCGGCATGAACGACTGGATGTGCCCCGATCTCAAGTGGGACGACAGTTACGTGCCGGATCGCGGCAAGGTGCTGAAGCTCGAGGAGATCCAGAAGCTCGAGAAATTCCACCGCTACCTCGACGTGGACGGCGACGGGATCCCGTGGCGAACGTTGCCCGGCGTGCACCCGAAGGCCGCGTATTTCACGCGCGGCTCCGGCCACACGCAGTACGGCGCGTACACCGAGGACTCGGCCGAGTACCAGATCGTGCTGGATCGCCTCACGCGTAAGTTCCATACCGCGAAGCGCCTGGTGCCGAAGGCGGTCATCGAACACGACCCGAAGGTCGACATCGCCATCGTCGCCTACGGCAGCTCGGATGGCGCGGTCAAGGAAGCGCGCGACCTTCTCGGCAGCCACGGGTTGACGACCAACTACATGCGCCTGCGCTCATTCCCGTTCGGCGAGGACGTGGAGAAATTCCTCGAAGCGCACAAGCTGGTGTTCGTGGTCGAGCAGAATCGCGACGGCCAGATGCGCTCGCTGCTGACGCTCGAGACGCGCGTCGACAAGGCGAAGCTGCGCTCGCTGCTGCATTACAGCGGATTGCCGATCTCCTCGGAGTTCATCGTCAAGGGTGTGCTCGCCGAAGTCGAACCCAAGACCCGCAAGCCGGAGGTCGTGCCCGCGACGGCGAAGACATCGGGAGGTGCCGCATGACATTCCTGCCGAAACCGAAGGTCCGCCACCCGTCGCTGCCGAAGAACGCGCTCGGCCTGACGCGCCGCGACTACGAAGGGGGTCTGTCGACGCTGTGCGCCGGCTGCGGCCACGACTCGATCACCGCCGCGCTCATCGAGGCGTCCTGGGGTCTCGACATCGAGCCGCAGAACATGGTGAAGCTGTCGGGCATCGGTTGCTCGTCGAAGACCACGGCGTATTTCGTTTCCGGCGGCCACGGCTTCAACTCCGTGCACGGCCGCATGCCGTCGATTGCCATGGGCGCCAACGCCGCCAACCGCGATCTCATATACGTCGGCGTCTCCGGCGACGGCGACACGTTGTCGATCGGCCTCGGACAGTTCTGCCATGCCATCCGCCGCAACCTCAACATGGCCTACATCATCGAGAACAACGGGGTGTATGGCCTGACCAAGGGCCAGTTCTCCGCCTCGGCCGACGTCGGTACCAAGGCGAAGAAAGGCGAGGTCAACCAGCAGCCGCCGATCGATCCTGTCCTGCTCGCATTGACCCTGGGCGCCACGTTCGTGGCCCGCAGCTTCTCCGGCGACAAACAACAGCTGGTGCCGCTGATCCAGGCCGCGATGCGACACAAGGGATTCGCGCTGATCGACGTGCTGTCGCCCTGCGTTACGTTCAATGACCACGAGGGCTCGACCAAGAGTTATGAGTACACGCGCGAGCACTACGACGCGGCGGTGAACGTGGACTTCATACCGTTCCAGAAGGAGATCTCCGCCGACTATGGCGCGGGCGATGTCCTGCCCGTGGTGCTGCATGACGGCAGCCGGATCCTGCTGCGCAAGCTCGATGCTACCTACGATCCCACGGACCGCGCCGCCGCCAGCATGGCGATCCAGGAGCACTTGAAAAAAGGTGAATTCCTGACCGGTCTGCTGCACGTGGACACGAATGGCAAGGAGTTTCACGAAGTCAATGAGACACCGGCTATTCCGCTCAATCAGATAGCCCATGACCGGTTGTCGCCGGGGTCGGCGGCTCTCGCGAAAGTTCTGGCGCGATATCGTTAGAGGCGCTATGTTTCGGCCCGAAATGAAGATTCGGTTGGTTCAGGAGTCAGCATGACTGAAGAGAAGTCCCAGAAATTCACTTCCAAGGTGCGCCGCGGGCTCACTTGGGTCAGCACGGTGTCGTCCACCGAGCTTGCGCGAGTCAAGCAGGAAGCCGGCGGCGGCCGTATCCCTGGCATGACCGCCGCGCAGCTGTCGGACATCGAAGCCGCGCTGCTGTGGATTGCGCAGAACAAGGAAGAAGCGAATGGGTAAGGGTGACCGGCGCACGCGGCGCGGCAAACTCTACGCGGGCTCGTTTGGAAAGACCCGGGCAAAGGACCCGGCGAAGAAGAAAGCAAGAGCTGCAAAGGCGAAGAAGAAAGCCTAGGCCAGACTGTCGATTAGCACAGGTCCAACGAAGCCCGCGCCTAAAAACGCGGGCTTTGTCATTGTGGGGCTAACAACGTGAAGCGACGATTCAAGAGACCCATCCGCTGGCGCCGCTGGATCCTGGGCTTCCTGCTGCTGGCGATCGGCGGCTTCGCGCTCACCATCAGTCACACCTCGGCATGCCCGCCGGCGGTGACGGCGGATGGCCCCGGGTCGATGCGGGTCATTCATTACCGCTGTTACGGGCCGTCCACGGTGTTGCAGCTCGAGTACGCGGCCAGGCCCGAGCTCGAAGACGACATGCTGCTGGTGAGGGTGCGGGCGGCTTCCGTGAATCCCCTCGACTGGCATTTCATGCGCGGCGAGCCGTACATCATGCGCATGCAGGCCGGCATCGGTGCGCCGAAAGATCCGCGTATCGGCGTGGACTTTTCCGGCACCGTCGAAGCCGTGGGCAAGTCCGTGAAGAACTTCAAGGTGGGCGACGAGGTCTTCGGCGGAGAAACCGGAGCCTTCGGGCAATACCTGCGCGTCCGCGAGAACGACGCGGTGGTGCTGAAGCCCGCCAACGTCGAACACGCACAGGCCGCCGCGATTCCGATCGCGGCGACCACGGCGCTGCAGGCCCTGCGCGACCAGGGGCATCTCAAAGCCGGAGAAAAGGTGCTGGTGAACGGCGCGTCCGGCGGCGTCGGCACCTTTGCCGTGCAGCTCGCCAAGGTCATGGGCGCGGACGTGACCGGCGTGTGCAGTGCGCGCAATGTCGGCCTGGTCGCGTCGCTCGGTGCCGATCGGGTGCTCGACTACGCCAGCATCGACTTCACTGCGGGGAATGTGCGCTACGACCTGATCGTCGACACCGTCGGCAATCGCGACCTGCGAGACCTTGCGAAGGTGCTCGCGCCCGGAGGAATCGCGGTGATGATCGCGGGCACCGGACGCGATCCGTGGATCGGTCCGCTGAGCGTGCCGATCAAGATCCTGGCCTACAAACCGTTCGCGGATCGCGAGTTCAAGTTCTTCGTCGCCCGGCTCGATCCGGAGGACCTCGGTTATCTCGCGGGACTGATGGAATCCGGCCGCATGAAGGCGGTGATCGATCAGAAATATCCGCTGGAGAAAACCGGCGATGCGGTGGCGTATGTCGAAGCAGGCCACGCCCGCGGCAAGGTGCTGATCGAGATGCCGTAGCCCGGCTGGCCGGTGTCTGGCTTCACTTTGCCGGCTCTGCGACCACACGCAGCGACTTGATCCTGCGATATCGATTCACGCGCTCGAGCGCGTTCTCGGTGTCCGGCGGTAGCTCGACGCTGGACGTGCCCAGCGGCGTCACGCGCTGGCCCCAGCGAACCACGTGGCCGGTGAAGGTGAGCCCGCCGCCGAACGAGGGCATGAGCAACAGCGCGCCGGGTTTCACGCGACCTTCTTCCAGCGCTTCGCACAGCGCCACCGGCACGGTGGCCGCGGACATGTTGCCGTAGCGATCCACGTTCGTGAAAACGCGATCCATCGGCACGCCGGCCCTCTTGGCGACGGCCTCGATGATGCGCAGGTTCGCCTGGTGCGGAATCACCAGGTCGACGTCGTCCGCGCCCTTGCCCAATTTCTTCAGCGCCTCGTCGCAGGCCAGGCTCATGCCGTGCACGGCTTTCTTGAAGATCTCCTGGCCTTCGAACTGCCACTCGGTCTTGCCGAGAATGCGATTCTGGTGTGCGTAGCCGGCACCCATGCCGTGCACGCGCAGGATTTCGCGCGACTCGCCGTAACAGCCGAGCCGCTCGGCCAGCAATCCCTCCTCGCGATCCGTGGCCTGCAGGACCACGGCGGCGGCGCCGTCGCCGAACAGCACGGCAACATTGCGATCCGTCCAGTCCATGAAGGGCGAGATGATCTCGGCGCCGACGACCAGCGCGTTGCTGACCACGCCGGTGCGGATCAGGGCGGTGGCGGTGGA
>Ga0068862_100001727_pt1 | contig 19761 bp, 26 predicted proteins | sample KBSSwiS52_FD_66598 | JGI IMG/M metagenome (GOLD analysis project Ga0068862, IMG submission 66598) | Switchgrass rhizosphere microbial communities from Kellogg Biological Station, Michigan, USA - KBS Switchgrass S5-2 | ecosystem: Host-associated > Plants > Roots > Rhizosphere > Soil ... | reverse complement strand
GTATCGAAGACATGGAAGGCGATCGCGGGAGGAAGTTGATCGCATCGATTTGGTGTCCAGTACCAGGCACGAGCGATTTCGCGAGCCGTAGTCAATGGAAGCTCTTTCATCGGGCCAAGATAGCCCCAAGCTCGCGCTACTTTTAAAGTAATTCCATGATTGGTTTCGCCTCCTGCCGGATCTTCCCAATATCCGCCCTCGGATTCCTTTAATCTCGCAAAGCAGTCATCGAACGAGGTGACCATGATCATTCATCCTTCTCTGGCTTTAGATCTCGCCGCAGTCCGATAAGCTCGCGCATAAGCTTCACCGCCTGAATAGCCACAACCAATGCAGTGGCAACCAAGCCCAATGTTGTGGTGACAGAAGCAAGCCATCCCGTAATAAGACCATGGTCCACCGCAGTACTTGACGCTGCCGAGCTGATGCCTGTTGCTAGGGCTACTTTTGGACTGCTAGCCGCTTCATAGATCGCGTTTAACACGCCGTCGCTTTGATCGCTCATCACGTTTTCTCTTGATAATGTCCCTAAGCCCCGACACTATGAGCGTTAGGCTCCATAGGATAAACCACGCCGTTAGTGTCATGACGGTCAATTAGAAGAAGCCGGATTGCTTGAACAATGCTCAGCAAAGCAATCAGCTTGTTGTATAGCCACGGATCGTCACCTAGTTCATACCAGATGAAACCGCATGTATTGATTACTATCGATGCAATGCAGGAAAGCTGCATGAAATCGCAAAGCTTGTCGCATACGAAGGCGGGGCATGCCTTGAGAAGCGCCCAATCGACAGTCAAAGCACTCCCGAAATAAATTGCCGCCCAAAATTCGGTATTGGGCAGATCATTCATGCTATGAGCATGCAAAAGCCCTGCTGCATATGCAACAGTAGCTAATGCAATTCGGGAGGGCCAACGATTCATTTTTTCTTAGGCTTAGGCTGAACTACTTTTTGCTCAGGAGGTTTTTTCGGACCATTGCCGCCAGTCGCCATATTCATTTTCTTCATGTCATTTCCTTCTTTAGTTAAAGATTGCCTATTTTACCTCTGAAATTTTTGTATTTGGGATTGAATAATTTCATCCTCCGTCAATTGAGGCGAAGAAGGAAGACCTAATGCAACACCACCTGCCCTTAATGCAGCGTTGCCAGGGCTGCTAGCTAATCCACGAAGCAATGCACTTGTAGCATAGGAAGGCGCTCCCATGCTACGTTGGAATGGCTGAGAAAGTATTGTAGATCTTGCCAAAGGCCTGGCGCCAAGTGCTAGCAATGCCAATGGACTTCCTGTAGCAGCGCTTAGGCCACCAGCACCATAGAAGTCCAATGGACTAATGCCAGGCATTGAGCTTGTTATCTCCTCAGCCGCCTTAGGGAAAGCTTGTGCAAACTGAGCAACTTGCTTGATGTCTCCAGATAGTGGCTTCCCACGGGCTAACTGAGCTGCCAACTTCTTCGCAGCAACGTTGCCGGTTGACTCATTCAAAGCGTTCTCGACACTATATGTCTTAGCGATTAGTTGTCGTGCAGATCTGAATCCATTTAACAACTCGCCTGCACCAGGGACAGATTGAAGATGACTATCAATTGCATCTTCCAATGCCCCAGCCCCATCCTTCAGCGCCTTACCAAGATCTTTGTTCCCACTTGCATATGCGGCATCTGCTTGAGCACGAAGCTCGCGTATTTTGTTGACTGCGCTTTCTGCCGTGAATGATGGAGTACGAAGCGTATCAATCTCTGCAATGACAGGATTCGGCTTTGCATTGGGGAAAGACTGAGCCGCGCTTAAATATGGCTTCACAATATCATCCAAAGCTTTATCGTAAGCTTGGCCGGGAGTGATATCGCCAGCTGCAGATACTGCGGAATATGCTTGTGCCGCCTCTTGACGAATACCTGCCAAAGCATCTTTTGTGATCGGCTTTGACGGGTCAAGACCTAATGCATTAGCAATGGTCCTGTTCGTGACAGCTTGATTCTTGATGGAAGCAGCCTGACCAGTCGTTAGTTTGCCAGCTAGTCCCTCAATGGTTCTATTTGTGATAGTGGGATTTGTCTGTACTGGCGGTATAACATAGCCAGCCTCCCTTGCAGATGAAGCGACACTGTCACGAACAGAATTTAATTCCTGCGCTGCATTACGTGCAGCAGCTAACCTTCCTACACCGCTACTGATGAGCTTGCCAGCACCAAAACCAAGGCCACCACCAATTGCCCCGCTAGCTGCATTGCCGAGCGCTGATTCATCACCTGAGGTTGGTTGCAGACCGCCTAAAATAGCTCCTGCGCCAATAGATGCCGCAAGACCCTGTCCACCAGGTATTAGGCCAGTAACGACAGCCGGTAAAGCTTGACCGATAAAATTACCTGTCTTGCCACCGGCCGTATTCAGCAATGGAGCGTCTTCAATACGCCGCTGGTTAATACGTTGCTGAACTTCTTGTTTAATCTGAGCCGCTGGTTGAATGCCTAAGGCCCTATTTAGTGAGGTTTGCCCACCAATTGCATTTTCAAGATATGAGCCGACCTCTGCTCCTCGTTGGCGAGCACCAAGAACGAGATTGCTAAATGCGCTACCAAGGCCTCCAGCAAGATTGCCAAGGAAAGAACTATTGTCCTCGGGCTTCGATGGTGCCTCTTTAGGCGCAGCAGCCATCTTGTAAGACTTCTGAGCATAAGCCAGCACTTCGTCCTGACTTGCTCCTTCAGGAGCGGTCACGTCATAGCTCTTACCATCTGGCGCTGTGATTCGATAAGTTGGCATTATTCACCTACACGTTGAATTGACCATCCACCATTGGCAGCAGGGATCATTGGAGCAGTTAGCTTTGCCTTACCTGCATTAGCTTGCAATGCTTGTACAGACAATTGACGACTGCGGGCCTTCTGTGCGATGACTTCTTTGCTATCTCCGGGCTGAGGGAAATACTGCTTACGCGCATTTTCGAATTCCTGGGCCCCGATTGCCGCGCCCGATTCCTGACGGAGCACGGCGTTCACAAAATCACGCTGCGCCTGTTCCGCCTGTTGATCCTCTGGCGACAAGGCGAGCTTATTTGTTGCCGCACCCAGCGCCCCCCCGAGCAATGGGACTTCGGAGACAGAAAGTTTACTGTTGATGGCCGCAGGATTATATTTACCCTGCAAATCATTCAGCAGCTTATTTGCCTCGTCAGCACGCAAGCCAAATGCGGCTGATTTCCCTTGGAATTCAGTAGGTGCTTTGCCTTGGATGCCAGGAACGGTAAGGAGACCACCGGTCGGATTGGCTTTGTTAACAGGAAGAACATAGCCGCCAGCTTCCGCATTGAATACTGGGCGGTTGGCTTGCCCGACATCGAAGGCAAGACGATTTGCAGCCGTTCCTGCAGTAAGTTGTTCGCCTGGAGTAGCCGTCTTTGTGAATGATTGCCCTGGGTTCAGCGCAAACGGATTATAAGCAACCTGTCGTCCACCAAGATCAGCAAGTTTCAACTCATCGCGCGGCAGGATGCCAGCCAAGCGCTTGATAGAGCCGCCTTTTCCAACCAGATATTGGAATGGGCGTCCGTTCTCATCTAGGCCAACTTGCGGCTTAGTCTCATATTCTTCTTTGAATTTCAGCGCGGCGGTTTCTGCTGCATCTGCCTCAGGGCCAAAGCCAGCGCGGCGAAGCGCCTGAGCTTCTGCCAGACGAGTGCTATATAAATCACTTGCCGCCGCCGCATTTTGGCTTGGCGTACCGATTGTCTGCGCATTGGCAACCGTTGGCGATAGATTAGCGGTCTGCCCCTCAGGAATTTGCGCAGCGGGATTAGATCCGCCAAGATCTTGATAAAACCGCTGCAAACGTGCTGCCCGTTCACGCGCAGCGGCTTGATTAGCCAAGTCGCTCTGTGCATCCTGAATCTTCAGCCCGAGCAGTTGTCCTTGTTGCTGCTGCTGTTGGCGCAGCAACCGGCGCTGTTCGGCCTCAGTAATGCCTTGCTGATATGCCTGAAGACCACCACCGAGGATTTGACCAATGCTAGTTGGAGTGCGGGAAGGCCCCGACTGCTGAAGAATCTGCGCTGCAGCAGCTAGCAATCCCTGATTCTGGTCAGGAGTGAGATTGCTGAATTGATCGAAGAATGCCATATGATCCTCTATGCGAAGGCCCAAGGATTAGTGTTCGTTGCGGTAGTTCTGCCTGCGTTGGACCCCAAGTTACTGAATTGATTCAGCAATCCAACACCTGACAATGCGCCACCAAGGATATTGCCTGCCGTGTTCTGATACAGCGGCGTCGTATTAGTCCCGTTTTGCGTGCCGATCTGATTCACCGTCGAGTTTACGCCAAGGAACGGAGAGAGCAGCCCGCCAACCTGCTGCGCGCGGTTGATGCCAGCATTGTTGGCATTCTGGTTGTATCCGTATAGTTGAGCAAGGTTACCAGACAACAGGCCCGAGCCTCCAAGCAATGCTGCATTGTTTTGAGCCTGCGTCGCGAGGCCAGCATTGACATTCGTATTATCAGCAGCCTGTCGGGCAGCAGCATTTGCCAGATTGGCTTGCTGCTGGAATGCTGCATTTTGTTGTGCAGTGCCATATTGCTGACCGCTCAAGCCCTGCAGCGCCGCCAATGCCCTATCTTGGCCCTGGCTAAAGGCATTAGATTGTGCACCAGTCGTAGCCGCGATATTGGCAAGACCAAGCTGTTGTGCAGCATTGGCGGCTTGCTTGGAATAATCGGACAGTGCAAGACCTTCTGCAATACCTTGTCGAGAACCACCATATGTGCCTGACGCGATCGCTCCGCCACGAAGTCCTGGAAGAACTTGGCGTTGTAGCGTATCAGTGATATTGCCAAGATTCGTATTGAATGCCTGATTGCTCTGGTCGATGCCACTCTGAAGCGTGCTTTTCAGGTAAGGATTCTCAGCAGGATTACCATAAATAAAGTTCTGATATGCAGGCGACAGATTTAACGAATTTTGAGAAGGGGCATTGATTTGTGCAGCATCCGCCACCGCCGCTCCAATAGTCGGGGCTTGATTACCCTTCAGTAATCCATAACCGGCATTACGAATCGCATTGATATCATCAGCGGAACCACCGTTCAGGTAATTACTGGCAAGATCACCAATGAATTGCGAGCCTTGGCTTTGCGGCTGATTCAGCAACCCCTGAACTTGATTTAGGAATCCTGGTTGCCCATTATTTCCGAACAGGATGCTTGCAATCCTTGGATCTATTTGTTGCTGGCTAGTAGATGAACTGCTGCCGCTAGTGTTGGTCGATGTGCTACTAGGGGCTGTAGCGCTGCCGATTGCGCCACCAAGAGCGCCACCAATGGCCGCACCAGCAGGGCCACCAAAGATGCCGCCAACAATCGGAGCCGCAGCACCAAGTAAGCTACTGAAAAATCCCATATCGTTCTCCGATTATCCTAAAAACTTCCAAATGCCAGCAGAGTTATAAAAATAGATGCCTTCGCCGCTGCCTGGATTCCAATTTGGAGCGCCAGAGGCATAACGAATATCCCCGCGCCGTGGTTTCGTAGGCGCAACGTACGTAGGGTCAAGATGTCCAGCAGCCAGAAGCCTTACAGTTGCTGCAATGCGGTCAAACTCTTCTCTTAAATATCTCCGAAGTACATCAATATCGCTGATATCGGCCGGCACCTGTGATGGCTCATAGCTTACTGTGCTGATTGATTTAGGCCGCATTAATATTCTCCTGCTGTATCCAACTCAACATCATAAGAATCCAGGCGCCATTGATACGCTGATCCATTCGAGAATTTGATTGCGATGTAACGACCTGTCACGAAGCAATCAACTTTCAAAGTATCCCCAATTATATGATCCATGACGGCAGAATAACTCGGCGATTCATAGGGGTCATCCATGCCCGCCACTGAAATTGTGACTGTCTCGCCGATATTCCCGGTGATTCGCGCCCGAATCCCCCTAACTAATTTCAAAGCTTCCGGCGCATCATAATCTAGTCCCTGACGCTCAAGGAAGCTGTTGGGCTTCACGCCGTCGAAGGTGGCCGAGGCATCCAGGAGGAACAGCTTCTGATTGTTCGACGCCATCAGCACGCGGGTCGTGGCAGGGGTGAAACCTGGGCCATTCCACAGCGTCAAATCGGAGTTCCATGGGTCGCTATCCGAATCCCATGACTGGCTGATCTCATCGCTCACGGAACCATAGTTCGCATGATGGATGCTCGGGATTTCCCGGTAGCTGGTCGTCTTGTCGCGGTAGTTCCAGACCAGCGCCTTGTTCGGGATGCTATTGCCGATCGAGGCGTAGCAGACGAATACCTCATTCAGATATGGGTTCTTGAACACAAAGGCCCGGTCGGTCGCACTGGCGTCCATATCGGAGAACAGCGCGCGCCGCGCTTGCTTGTCCAGCACGGAGGTAGCCTGCTGCCCATCATGCACGACTACATCCGAACCGGTCAGCACGAAATGCACGCCGTCCACTTCCTCAATGCAATTCCGATTCAGCGCCCCGGACATTCCTAAAACCTTCTGGTTTGCCATCACGAATGCACCGCCTGTATAGGTCAGGCGCCACACTGAATGCTCCTTATAGATCATCAGGTAATCGCGTAGCTGCAGCGCATCAATGATGGGGTCACCACCCTCAGCACAGTCGAACTCGCCAGCATCTTGCGTTGGGTCAGTTGGGTCCCAAGAAGCCGGAACTCCGCCAGGATCTGCAGGACTGGACCATTTCACCATATATGGGAAATTGTTCCCGGCCTTCGTCACATTCACTGCTACCAGGAAGTTCTTGAACGCTCGTAGCGATTTGCAGAAAGTGTTGACCGGCCAGTTGTCCAGAGTAACGCACCGATTCGCTGGGTTGAGATCCCAACGCTGTGGCGGGTCCACCGTATTCCCTGGGTTCAAAATCGGGATGCCAGAAAGAACGGTCGAGGTCCATTGATTCGGCACTCCAGAGTAATTCACATCATTACCGGCAGCCTGGCGCGTCAGGTTGGTATGCACGGGCACCCCGCTGGTTATGGTTGCCGCGTAAATCTTCTGTGCCCCTGCATAGAGCCAATATCGCGCGGCGCCAACATTCACTGGCAGAACATGATAAGGGACCACTACAGGCGTACCATATGCAGAGCCGTGTCCGAGGAATTGCTGTGCATATCCGTCAAGAAAACGAACGTTTAGGGCATCCGTCCAGATATTGCGCGGCAATTCGTGAACCGATAAGTCCTTGTTGACACCGGCCGCTCCGGCATTCGGCGTACGGACATATGCCATATTCAGTCCTTCACAAGCTGCAAGCGTAGTGCTGCGGCCTCGGATTCCAAAGCACTAATGCGCTCCTGATCTCCTTCCCTCAATGCACGAATGCTTTTGCCATCAATTGTGGCAAGCTGCGCCAGGATAGGAGCATTTAGAACTACCGCTGGAAGTCGGGGGCCTTCGATGAAAGCATGTCCATCCCATTGCATGCCGATGCTTGCTCCTGTTGGGTCAATAAATCTTTCATCGAAGCTGATGACCTCAGCGAAATTAACGACGATATTATTTTCAAGTTGGGCTGCTCGCATAACTTCCTCACCACCAATAGATGACCACTCGCCCAGCGCCACCATTGCCACCGGTTGAACTATTTCCGCCGCCGCCTCCACCGCCGCCTGGAAATCCCCCTGCGCCACCATTTGCTGACACGGAGCCCCCACCGCCACCAGCCCCGCACTGATAGATATTTGCGGCATCAGCGCCCTTTGCTCCCGGATTGCCGGCTGTACCGCCTGCGCCCCCTGTGCCGGAAGTGACAGTGCCATGCGCACCACCATTGCTTGCAGCACCCGCATTCGTTCCGCCTCCACCGCCGCCTGGGCCGAAAAGGCAGCCGCCGCCAGAGCCCCCGGCAGTTGCGCCACCGCCGCCACCACCACCATATTCAGCCGCTCCACCTGGAGCCCCTGCCGTACCACCAGCACCGCCTGAAAAACCAGTCCCATTCGAGCCTACCCCGGCGCCCCCTCCAGGACCACCACCGGTCGTACCATTCCCTAGGCCGCCAAAAGCTGTTTTCCCGAAGGCAGTTGTATTTCCCCCTGTCCCTCCTGCTGAACTAGCGCCCCCTATACCACCTGCACCAACCGTAATAGACTGTGGCCCCGCAACGGTCGAGGCGGGGACAATAAAAGTAACGCGGCCACCAGCACCGCCTCCGCCGCATCCACTACCGGTATTCTGTCCGCCACCAGCACCCCCGCCTGCCACTAAATCGACAAGATAATAGGATGCTTCTGGGATCGGCTGGAACGTGCCGCTGGCATTAAAAACCTGAGATCTCACTCCAGGCGGAAGCACTCCGGGCGGGAAGCCGTAAATGCCTTGTTGGTGCATATCAGAAGTCCCCCATCTGCGCGAGAACGTTGAAAGTCTCCGCGTTATGCGTCGACGCGCGCAGCGAATAGCCAGCCGGAATCGCCATAGGCAACCATGCATTGGTCGCAGCCGTCAGATAAGACGCAAATGAGCGAACCGTCCCGGATGGCGCAGGCACTGCGCTTACCGGGATTTCATCCAGCAGCCGCATGACCGGCACGGCAGGCGTCGTGAAATACGAACCTAGGATCGAAGCATTTGCTGTCGGCGTGGTCGCCATTGGGTAGCTGAAGGATGTCGCGCTCAGTACGGTAACGCTGGCATCCTTGACGTTGTAATCGAACGGGAATACCCCCTGCACAGTTACCTTGTCGCCGGTCGTACGTCCATGCGCGATCGTCGTGGTGACGGTAGCAGTCGTTGCGGCGAATGTAATTGATGCAATGGGAGCACCAGGCGCGCCTTCGCATAGGAACAACCGCACCATTCCGGCCGTTGTTACGCCAGTAGCCGTGATATCAATTTTCTCTAGGCGAGAACCCGCTGACCCGGCTGCGCCGACTTGCGGAACGGAGCCAGTACCATCACGTGCGGTATTGGCGACGCTGATCTGCGTAAATGGGATCTTTGCAGAGGCTGCGTATTGGGCAGTAGCGGACATTAGTCAACTCCTTGGGCGAATAAAAGAAAATCGGGTACAGGGCTCGTCCCCCAGAAAAAGGAACCATTCAGCGACTGCAGGAAGTAAAGTGTATTGCCGCCTGGGGCAGCAGGCAGAGTCGAACTAAACGACAGGTTATCAACATATTGCTTAGTGACAGCGAGTAGTCGGAAAACAGCGCCATCATAGGATGCGGCATACACAACTCCTGGCACCAAATCGTTCGCCGCTAGCGCCGCTCCAGTGAGTGAGCGTATTTCAATATTACCGAGCCCCGATACATTCAAAGTAGCCGCGCCAGTATTTGCAATCGTGGGGGAGAAAATCGCGATCATGCGAGACGTATAAGCTGGCAGTACAGTAGCTGGCGTCAGAGTATATGCATTCGCTGCCCCTCCGTCAGTGCCAGTGATCAGAATCGCCCCCACAAACCCGGCGAAACTATTCTTAACCGTAGTTTTCTCAAGCCGCAGATGGTCATCCCCTTGGCTTTTCGGGTCAGTACCGGGCGGATTCGCTGGGTTCAAATCATTGACCCAGATACCAGTTTCAAGTCCCATTTTTTACCTCATTTCACCCTGGTGATTGTGTAGCCGGCGATCTTCTTGCCGGCCGAAGTATTCTTCCAGACGGTGTCAACTGAAAAGAGTGCAGCGCCTCGCGTTTCTTCCGTATATGCCTGAGCGCGCATGAATTCGCCGCGATTGTCTGGATGCTCCCAATCAGTCATTGTTGACAGCGGAAGCGTTTCGCCGACCTGCATTTTGTCGAAATCAATCATGTATAGCTCCTGCCATCGAAATATGGACGGCGCAGAATGTCAGGGATTTCAGTGCGAAGTTCAGCGGCAGCTTTGGACATCGATGCATCTTGCGCAGCTTCGCGCATCAATTCCTTGAACTTGGCATCCCATGTGGGCCAGCGCGCGTCATCGCGGACATATGGCGCAGCTTCCGCCAATGCCCCAAACAGATACAAATCTGGATAGCGCGCGAATGTCGCATGCGTAGGAGCGATATCCGACAGGAATACATTCTGCTGATAGCGCAACGTCATCGGATAGGCCAAGTCACACGGTGACTCAAATGCGATGTTCGAACCATCGACAGCCCAATAGCGCGGACGAAGACTCGCAGCAGTATTCACGAATAGCTGATTCGCCAACACGATCGTCAACTCTTCGCGTGGTTGCACGTCATTCAGATACAAAGAGATTGGCTGACCAAAATCAGCAGGAAGCGGGACAAAACGATTCCCGGTCACGCCGGTGCGAGCGATTTCAAGCTCTCGCGGGAAGATGTTCAATCGGCGATTGATGGTACGCTCAGCCAGATTGATGAAATCAGGAATCTGCGAAGTCAAATTTGCCCGATGCAGCCAATCGGCTACAGTCGTCTTCAGCCCCGCATAGGTATCATATGCCATGATTAGCCTTCGACTTTTGCTTTTGGCGGGCGCCCACGCCTTGGTTTCTCTGCTTGCTCGATATCAGCTGGCTCCTGCATGCGCTCATAATCCAGCGCCCAGTCGTCAAAGCCCTCATCGCGCGCAGATTCTTCCGCCTCAAACGATGCGACTTCTTTGTATTCACCGCGCTTGTATAGAGCCTTGGGATATTCTTTAAATGCCATTGCATCCTCACTAATAAGGGCGTCTATTCGTTAGAACAGACGCCCTACTTCTTACGCGCCTACAACACCGCCAGGGAAATTCTCTGGGCGCATCCAGCCAATCAGATAGCTTTCGCTTGCGGTCGGCGTGATGCCGGCGCCCGTATTGTTGGAGAACGTGATGCCTACGGTATTTGCCGCAGTCACGCGCCAGCCAACGATACCCAAACCAGCCTGTGCGGTCGGCTTGGATACGCTATGCACCACATCCGATGCCAACAGACCAGGGAACGTGAACGTCTGTTCCGCAGTCGTGTTGGCAGCTACCTGCGCCGGGCTGATGGTGATAGCACCAAACCCCAGCGCTCGGACATTGCCAGTGATAAGTCCAACAGACATGATCGCCTCCTATCAGTTCGAAAGAATGCGGGCCGCCAGTTGGGCACGGATGGTCTTGTAGCCGTACAGGATATCGATGCGGCAAGGGAATTTATCGTTCACGATGTCGTACTGACGAACGATACGCATCGACAGACCGTCCATCACTTCGCGGGCTGCGAAATCGACGCCGGAAGGCATGATCAGGTCGGCAGATGCGAAAGTGAACGCATCTTTGTGGAACACCACCGAAGGCTTATAGACTTGGGAAGCGCCGCCGATCTTGGTGATTGCGCCGCCGTTGGTAGGCGATGCAGTCACGTTCTGAGTGCCACCAGTCACGACGATGGCAGGGGAAATCGACAGGTTGCCCGCACCGCCGGCATAGTCAGCAGTCACAACGAACGGCTGCAGTGCGCCAGTATCGGCTTTAGTTTCAGGATGGACGCGGTTCACGCCAGGCAGAGTGATGATGTCGCCAGCCTTGAAAGTGTTCGCGCCGGTAGCGATTGCCAGCGTAGAGCCAGTTTGGCCGGCACCGGACACGGTATAGCCAGTGGCCGATGCGGAAGTGCCGGTCGTGAAGGTCGGGATCAGCGTGTTCTCGTAGAAATCGAAGCCAGAGGTGCGACCCATCTTGCCCTCTTTGTATTGCGTCGAAATCTGAGTGCTGTCCTGGAACAGGCCTTTCAGGGTATCCACGAGGTCAACGTTGTCCTGAGTGTTCAGGATTGCGCTGCGCATGTTGTCCATCGGCGCCAGATTGTCATTCAGAGCTTTACGGCCCAGCAGCACGTTCTTGAACGTGATCGCGGCACCGATGCCATTGACGTTGTTATAAACGTCCTTGAGCATGTTAAACGCGTCTGCTTCGACGTTTGCGGCCAGGACAGACATTGCCGGATCAAGGATGCGCTGGCTGAAATCGTCCAGCGACAGAGTCAGTTCAGCGGAAGTGAAGTTGACGTCCACGCCCTTCTGATTGGTCACCGACAGCGATACAGATTGTTCGGTGGTGTCCTGGGCCGACAGAGTAGCACCGTTACGCACGGTATATTGGTTCGGCAGACGTACACGCAGCGTATCGCCGATCTTTGCGCCGGTCTTGGCGAACGAATCGTCATAAGCACGGTTCATATTGCCGATGAAGTTCAGCTTTTGATGCAGAATACGCAGCGCTTCGCGCGTGATCATATTCGGGGTAAGAATGGTATTAGCCATGGTGAAAGCTCCTTAACGTTTGTGTTTTTTGGCGAGTTCCTGCTCGCGCCATTCCCGCCATTGATCAGCGCTCATCTTATTCGGGTCAACCTGTCCCGATGGCGATTTAGCGCCGATGCGAGTTACAGGCTTGACCGGAACTGCTGGTGCAGCAGGCTTGGCGACTTGTTTCTTTTCCAGTTGATCGAACAATGCAGCCTTGTGCATGATCTTGAACAACGCCGGATTTTTAATCAGCATCCGTGCCGTTTCAGGATTAAGATCAAAGCCTTGTGCAGCGGCGAACTTCTTAATTTCTTCACCGCGCTGCTCCGTCCAACCTGGGATCTCGCGAGCCACATACGCTTCGGCGTCCTGAACTTGCTTGGCAGTAGACTGCTGCTCATCCAGTGCACGGCGTTGCTGATTCTGCGCGATACTGCCTTCCAGCCTTGACCGTTCATTAGTCAATTGCTGAATTTGGGCTTGTGCTTTGCCGGCTGCAATAGGATCTTGATCATATGCAGCCTGCCAATCCACTTGCCCATACTGCTGCAACGTTTCGTTAATCTGATGCAGTTTCGCCCTATCGGTGAAATCCTGCTGATCAGCCGCGACACGTTGTTGATACTGTTCGCGCTCCGCCTCAATGGCTTTGCGCATTTCCGCAGCTTCCTGCGTCTTGCGGGTGTAATCTGCATGCATCATGCGCTCAGCCTTTAGCTTTTCAGCCTGGGCCTTTGGCATGTCAAACTTCACCCCATCGACTTCGATTTCTTCCATTTCCTCATCGGTCGATTGCTCCGCAGAGTCCGCGTCAGAAGATTGGTCAGTTTCATTGCCGATTACCTGCTCAGATTCATTCGAGGAATCTGCTACTTCAGCATCGGAGTTCTGCACATCAGCAGATTGTTCCATATCGCTCATTTCTTACTCCATTTATGCCATTGCTGGCGAAATCATTGGAATTGCTCTGGCTGCGTCATTTGCTGCGGCTCCTGAGGAACTGGAGGAGGCAATACATCCGGCGAAGCTAATACTTGTTGCATCGTCTGCAGCACAAGTGCCTGAATCGCGGCAGGATCAAACGCAGCTGCTGCCGGCTGGATAACTTTCAGGCGATTGGTTTCAGCGTTATAGGCATCAACCTGTGCTTTTGCGATATCGATACTCTTGTCTTGCTGCGCAGCTTGGAGCTGCTGCTGCATTTGACCCAAAGCCGCCTGCAGTTGCTGGATCTGCTGCTGCGCGGCTTGTACTTCAGGATTCTGACCTTGCAATTGCGGCGGAAGCGTTTTGCGCAGACGTTCAGCAATCTGTTCCGCACCAGGCCAATCAAGATTTTTAGCCAGCAAATCGCCCATCACCGCACCAGCACCAGGCACCGAACGGATAAACTCAACCATCTGATTCGCTGCTTCTTCGCGCTTCGTGTTGTACGATGGACCAACCTCGCAGGTTACATCGTATTTACCGGTAGTTAGGCTGTAGACCTTGCCGACCGCTTGAGCCTCGGCCATTTGCTCTTTCTGAGCTTCTTGCGCGGCCTGTGCTTGCATTTCAGGAGTCATCTGAGCGCCATTGATTGGCACCATTTCGTTGACGCCATCCTCATGAATAACGCGAAGGATGCGAGGACCGCTATATACCTTCGGGATCAGATCGCAGAGAATACGGCCAGCATGGCGAATAGCCCGAGCAAGGTTATCCGTGAAATTGAATGTCGAAGTGTCGCCTTCCCGTTGACGCGCAAGAATTGCACGCCCACTGGTCTCATTGGACTGAGCACCGAGGCTGGCATCATAAATCCCCATGATGGACTTCATGTCATCAGAGGCGTTAATCGCTTCCTGGAGCGCACCAGCAGGAGGGCCAGTAAATGGCTGACGTTGCGGAGGGCCAACAAGAGCGCCGTTCACCTCTATCGCGTCATATTGCAGGTATTGGTGATTCGCTGTATTCGCATTGGCCCATTTGTTCGCGTCAGTCACAAATTGACCGACAGCACCGAGCCATGGCGTCTTCGGAGCAAGTGCCACCAGCTCAGTGCTCGCAGTGCGCCAGAAGTTCAGCATCTGCTGCGGGTCTTTGGCGAAGCGGATCATTGATAGCGTATGACGCTCGCCATCGACAACGACCTCTTCGCCATAGACTGGAACGATTGGGATATAACGCCCGGGCCAAGGATTTGTTTCCAGGATCTGGCAACCAGTGATAATGCGCTGCGTTACCTTCTTGGTGATGGTTGGGCGTTTATCAACAACCGTGACCCCAAGCGCATCAAAGAATTGCTTGCGTTCCGGGTCGAGATAATCGCTCTCCAACATGACGTTATCATTGGACAGCTTAACGAGCGTGGCCGGCACATCTTCACGCACCCACCATTCAGCTACGCGCACGAATTCATCAGTGAACCAGTTACGCGAATCGTGGCTATCAGCGTCGATGCTTGCGGTCTCAGCATCCGGCCAGTTCTTCTTGAACTCGTCGATTGGATAAAGCTCAGTGACGAAACATTCATCCCATTCCGACGAATCCGAACCGAATTCTGGGTCATTCGCATAGACATTGAGCGGATTCTTGATCGGCTCAATCAGGATATCTTGGTCGAATGTATCGTCCGATGCGTATTCTGTGACGATGCGGAAGTAACCAAAGCCGCCTGTGACAGCGTTATCTAGCGCGTTATCATAGGCAATATCAGCATTGCTGGTGTATTCGATGTTTCGTGCCAGGCCGTCAAGAATCTTTGCAGTTGCTTGGTCTGCACCATCGCCCACGGGGTGAAATTTGATCGATGGCTTATTTTGGCGAGCGTCATTCGTTACCTGCTTGATGAACGCTGGAAGACGATTGATAGTTAGACAAGGGCGTTTGTCATAGTCGCGCTGGCGCCTGATTTGCTCGGGCCACTGTTCGCCAAGACGGGCGAAGCGCACATCATCAACCCAGTTATTGCGGTTTTTGTTCTCACGTGACTCGATCCGAGCAAGCGATTTACGCGCCTTCTCGATTAGTTTCTCGTCCGCTTTTGTGTTCGAATATGGCATTTATGACTCACAGTCATAGAATTGCACCAATTCTATATTCGTGAGTCAATAATTGCAAACTATCAGTTGATTTGACGGAACAAATGTCCTTCCCAGGCTCCAGTAAGAGTCAAGGCAGCGCTCGTATAGGTGCAGCGAAGGCCAAAGTTTGTCCGAGCGGCTACCGGAATAGTCGTCGTGGCATCCAGTGCGTATGGAGTAATGTCGGTGCAGGACATCTTGCGCGGCAGGCGGAAGAACGGATTAGCTGCCGCGATTGAGCCGAAATAGAAGGAACAATCCGCGCCTTTGGTCGTGCCGCCACCACCGCCGGCAGACGAGTTAATCTCCATTTCCACGGACTTGATCAGCAGCATATGCCCTGCCGGAACGGTATATTGTGACTGCTGTGTAATGCCGGCGCCAGCCGGGATAATCGCCCGGATTGTGCCGCCGCCTGAATCGCGCACATTGATCTGAGCGGCATTCACTCCACCACTACCAGCACCAGTGATGAATGCTTGATTTACTGCCTGCCATGGGCCGCCTGGAATAGCCACTGTTCCGCCATTGGCCGCAATAGTCACGCTTACTTCGTTGTAGTTGGCGTCGAGCAGATTGACGATGACCGAGCGTGCGCCAGTTCCAGCAGCAGTATCAGCGGCATTGGTAAATTGAACTTCAAGGCTGACAGATGCTCCATTTGCAATAAATGGGAACGTTCCCCCGCCAGTCCAGCAGTCCACGAATGCAGGAGCCGTAACTGCAGCACCAACCGTTACATTCCCAAGGCCAATCACGCGCCGAACCTGAATGCCCCATAGACCTAGCGCGACATCGCTGTCGAATTCGTCTGGATTATCGCTTACGCCATATGCCGACATGAGAGGCTCCTAAAAAGAACCCCGCATCAGCGGGGCTTCATTCATTGGGTATTTGCTGAGGACTGTTGCAATATTACCACGCTCTGCGCAATATCACTTCTTGGCCTTCAATACTTTGTTGGCTTTGGCGTCGATCTTGCTCAGCGTGGATTTGCTGATATTGCCGGCGTTGTATTGCTGCTGCGCTCGTGCTTTGGCATTGCCTGCGTGCGACCGATCGTTCACGGGATACTTTTTACCTGGGAGCGCATATTCAGATTGCGGCATTGATTTGCGCTCTTTTGCGGATAACTTCGACATATATTCTCCTGTGTAGGACAAGTTTCCGAAAGCTTATCCCATCCAGCCACCCTCCACAACTTCAAGTCTTGGCTGCGGTGTCGGCTGCACTGTTGATGGAAGCGACTGTACAGCTTTGATAGCGTCAAACATTGGATCAAGCTGGTCATCGTGCGTGCCGCCAGGGAACGCGGAGGATTCCGATAGGAAGTCAGACAGCCATGGCGCATCCATTGGCAGCAGGACATTGCCGGATTCGATGAACGGCGCAGAGTCGTGGCCGCGAGAAATCTTGTCTTTGTTGCGCTGCACACCGGTTACCGCGATGCCCTCACGGCGTAGCGTCTGGATCAGGCCGGTTCCTGATACCTTGTCTTCCACCTGCATGCCACGTAGCGGCGCCAGCGTGCTTGCCTTCTGCTTGTTCCAGAATGCTCGGGCGTTCACCAGAAGCTCAGGCGCTTCCCACTTACCGCGCAGTTGGTCCAGCAGCACGGCTTGTCCTACCGTCGAGCGCCCCCAGCATTGCAAAACGCTGTAGTCATTCTCTTCGCCTGTCTTCTGCGCCGTGTCGCATGTGATGATGCGCCAGTCGAGTGACGGAATTGATGTGTAGTATCGATACCACGCTTCTTTGATGATACCGCCACCACGCGGGGCTGGACGTTGCTGGAGCTGACCGGCGGTACCGTAGGAGCCCAGCGTTTTCTCCAGCTCTTGCACCTGTTCTTCGCTGAACCGCTCCGGGAACATCAATTCGCCGTCATGCTGGCGCGGATCGGCCCAGCCAAGCGACGTGACGCAGCGATGCCCGACTTCGAAGCGCATAGGAATGCACAGATGCACGTAGGGCAATCCCATGTCCAGAATCACGCCGCTGGTGTCTTTCTCGTTCAGGCGCTGCATCACTACGATAATGGCCGATTTCTCGGAGTTGACGCGAGTGGGCAGCGTTTCCGTGAAGGCAATCCTTGCCTCTTCCAGCCGCGCTTCCGAGTTGGCATTGTCGGCGCTGATCGGGTCATCGAGGATCACGCGGTCGCCGCGCACACCGGTCATCGAGGTAAAGGCGCGCGCCTGGCGGAAGCCCTTGTGCGTGTTGCCGAACTCTCGCTTGCCGTCCATGTCCCGGGCGAATTCCATGGGCCAGAGCGCTTGATACCACCACGATTTGATCAGGTCACGGCAGCGTCGGCTGTCTCGGATGGCCAGTGTTTCCTCGTGGGCGGTACCTACGATGCGCATTTCCGGCATGTTGCGCGGCCCCCATTCCCAAGCCGGCCAGATGACGCCGGTCAGCAGGGACTTCATGGTGCCAGGCGGAACATTCATCAGCAGGCGGGTAATCTCACCGCGCGTTACGGCCTCTAGGTGCTCGCAGATGGCATCTAGTGCCCATCCCCATTTCAAGGGAGTTCCGGGCTCCAGCACGCGCCAGGCACGCTTAGCAAATTCGGCAAGGGAGCGGCTACACAGTTCGCGCTCCACTGCCAGCAAGTCAGCTTGCGTCAGCAGCATCTTTAGCCTTGAGGATTTCGGCCAGCGTTTCACTGGAGAGGCCGGCCACGTTCAGCGATGCCTCAGTCTGGATTGGCCCACCTCCAGCACCTGTTACCTCTTGTTGGCGAGTATCGCGCCACTCATCCTTGCGACGGTTCTTGAGCCAAAAGATTGCTGCAGTCGTGTCAGGAGGGTAATGCTTGATGACCGGCGTCTGAATGACTTGACCTTCGATGACGCGAATATCGACCTCGTCGTGCCGGTAGCCTGTTGCCCGTTCGAACAGACTGCGCTCTACGCGGTCGTCAGCTTGCTCCTTACCTGCTCTTAAGGACTGACAAAAATTGTCATATTGGAGTTTCCACCGGTTAATAGTTCTGCAATCGACGCCGAAGAATTCCGCAATCTCCATGTCCGTCGCACCCAGTAAGCAGAGCTTCCGTGCCTGCTCTGCGAACTCTGGCTTGTAGACGCTTGGCCGGCCGGGGTTTTGATGGCGCTTATCCTCGGATTTAACACTTCCGGAGTCTAATCCCGCGTTTTCGCTGCCTTTTGATTGCGCATGAGTATTTTTGTTACGTGATTTGGCGGATTTAGGCCCAGGCTTAGCTTTTGTGGCGGTAGTCATTTGGTGCACGAGTTCCTTTCGGATTGTTCGTCCTCATTTAAATGTTGCCTGTAGTTTACACTAATCAATAGACAAAAAGAACCCGCTAGTGGCGCGTATGTCCATAGCGGGCAAATTGGAGGGTGATGCTAGGGGTGAAACAAAGGAAATCGGTGACAGCTTTACACTGTCTTGGCATCTTGTAGCAGATGCTGCTCGCTTGCTTAATTGCGCTTACAAGTTACGATGTGGTTATAAAGTGCACCAAGGCCAATCGCTTTGTTGCAGAGTGGGCATTTCCCACTATTGCGTTCGATACCTTGGGCCTTCATTGCTGCTGCCATTGCTACGTCTTTAGCACGTTGACGACCAGCGGAACCACCGGATTTCTTTGCGGACATGACGTTCTCTCATAGAGTTAAATTAGCGTCATGGCAGCCTCCTTTAGTTGATTAATTTGGGAACGATTCGATTATATCTCAAAACCGTTCCCATTTGCCGATATCTACTATTTCCAATATTGAAGGTTTCTTAGGATCGTTGCTTGGTATATACGTTCTCTTTGTGATCTGGAATCGATCATCGCCCATGCGGTTCTCCTGGCGCTCAGTGTTAGCGTCTATCTGGCGCTTGGCTTCGTCATGGGCATATTTCATTATTCCTGATCCTTTCCCTCATTGAAAAGGCGATCGTATTCCCTAGAGAACATCAGCAGATCACGAATGATCATCCCTGCTAATATTACGCCTAGTCCAATGAGAATGAAAGTAATCTCGATTCCGTCAATGCTCATTTCAGTTATCCTCGTTCAGTGCTTTGAACATTTCATCTGCTTTTTTCTTGGTGAGTTCGATATGCAGCTTCCATTGCGCTTTACTCAGCCCGATAATCCCAGGCACCCAATGTGTACGCTTGTCCCTTCCTCGGAATCTGCCAGCATAGCGGCCTTCTCTTTGGTTTCGGCTTAGTTGGATCATATATCATCCAATCGAAGCAATAGCGAAGCGTTCAGCCCTTACCCTGTCCATCACGGCCCGATGCTCCAGTCGAGGCTTGAGCACCTTGAATACTGGCTTTGCAGCCTGTTCAGCAGCAAGTTCCCGTTCGGTAGGCAGGTAATAGCGCTTGCACTTGCCCAATGGCTCCTTGCGGATAATCTTGTCCTTATCCATGTTCTCCAGCACCAGGCGCAATGCTGGCAGTCCAATCTTTAGCTTGCGGCTCATCATCATGTCTGTGAATCCGCTAGGCTCATTCTTGAGTAAGCGCAT
>Ga0068862_100001726_pt1 | contig 19764 bp, 18 predicted proteins | sample KBSSwiS52_FD_66598 | JGI IMG/M metagenome (GOLD analysis project Ga0068862, IMG submission 66598) | Switchgrass rhizosphere microbial communities from Kellogg Biological Station, Michigan, USA - KBS Switchgrass S5-2 | ecosystem: Host-associated > Plants > Roots > Rhizosphere > Soil ... | reverse complement strand
CGCCGCGCCCGCAGCGCACCCCGCTCTCGGCCTGACGCCGCGGCGGACTATCCGCCGGCCTGCCAGCCCCCGCCGAGCGCCCGATACGATGCGATCGCCGCGCGCGCGGCCTCGGTCTTCGCCTGGGCGCGGCTGTCGCGGGTGGCGAGCAGGCGGCTGTCGGCGTCGAGCACCTCGATCAGGCTCACCACCCCGCCCTTGTACGCCGCCAGCGAGGCGGTCTGCGCGCGGGCGAGGGCGGTTTCGCCCGCCGCCAGGGTGCGCTCCTGCGCCTCGCGCTTGGCAAGGCCGGTCAGCGCGTTCTCGACATCCTCGGACGCCCGCAGCACCGACAGGCGATAGGCGGCCAGCGCCTCGGCATTGGCGCCCCGCGCCTGCCGGATCTCGGCATCGACGCGGCCGAAATCGAACAGCCGCCAGCGCAGGCCCAGCACGCCCTGCGCCTGCAGGGCATCGCCGGTGAACAGCCCGCCGGCCGCGGTGGTCGCGGTGCCGATCAGCCCGCCGAGGCTGATCTTGGGGAAATATTCGGCGATCGCGACGCCGATCCGCGCGTTCGATGCCGCCAGCCGCCGCTCGGCGACGATCAGGTCGGGGCGGCGGCGGATGAGGTCGGCCGGCCCGCCGATCGCGGCGATCGCCGGCGCCGCCGGGATCGGCGCCGCGCTGGCGAGCGTCGCGTGGAACGCGCCTGGCTGCGCGCCGAGCAGGACGGCGAGCGCGTTCAGCCCCGCCTCCAGTCCGGTCTCGAGCACCGGCACGCTTGCCTCGACCTGCGCCAGCGACCCTTCGGCCTGGCGGAGCTGGAGCTCGGCGGCGACGCCCTTGGCGTATTGCAGGCGGACGATGTCGACCAGGCGGCGCTGGGTCGCGACCTGTTCGCGCGCGACGGCGAGGCGCGCCTGTAGCCCGCGGATGGTGACATAGGTGTCGGCGGTGGCCGCGGCGACCGACAGCCGCGCGGCGGCGACGCCGGCCTGCGCGCCTTCGTACGCGGCGCGCGCCGCCTCCTGCTCGCGGCGGCGGCCGCCGAACAGGTCGATCTCCCAGCCGGCGTTGAGATTGGCGTCGTATTGCTCGCCATCGCGGTCGAAGCCGGGGAAGGCGTTGGCAATGCGCCCGGTCGGCGTCTCCAGCGACTGGCGGCCGGTCGCGGCATTGGCGGAGACAGTGGCCGAGGGCAGCAGCGCGGCATCGGCCGCGCGCAGCCCGGCGCGCGCCTGCGTCACCCGCGCGACCGCCTGGGCGATGTCGAGATTCTGCGCCAGCGCGGTGGCGACGAGGTCGCTCAGCACCGGATCGCCGAAGCTGGTCCACCAGGCATCGGCGGCCGCCGGCACCGGCGCCGCCCGCGCGGCGATCGCCGGCGCGCTGTGGAAGCTGGCGGGCGCCGCGACCTCCGGCCGCCGGTAATCCGGGCCGACCATGCAGCCGGCCAGCACGGCGGACAGCGGAAGGGCGGCGATCCAGCGGAGGCGAGCACGCATGGCCAATCCTTTATCTGGGCCAATCCGTAGGTGGCGACCCGTTCGGAGCGAGTGACCTATGCACATATCGGTCACTCGTTGTCAACCGAGTCGCGATGGGTTATGGGTCACCCGATGAACGACATTCCCGACAGTCCGGCCGCGGGCCAGCGCGGCCCCGCCGACCACAGCATCCGCGACCAGATCGTGTCAGCCGCGGACGAGCATTTCCGCCATTACGGCTACGGCAAGACGACGGTGTCGGATCTCGCCAAGGCGATCGGCTTCTCCAAGGCATATATCTACAAGTTCTTCGACTCGAAGCAGGCGATCGGCGAGGCGATCTGCACCAACTGCCTGAAGGAGATCACCGACAACGCCGCCGCCCGCGCGGCCGAGGGGCGCTCCGCGCCCGACCGCTTCCGCCGGCTGTTCCGCTCGATCATCGACGACACCGCCGAGATGCTGTTCCAGGAGCGCAAGATGCACGACATCGCCGCTGCGTCCTGCGCGGAAAACTGGGGCTCGGCGCAACGTTATCTCGCCCAGGTCGCGGCGATGGTCGAGCGCATCGTCCTCGACGGCCGCGAAGCCGGCGAGTTCGAGCGCAAGACACCGATCGACGAGCTGACCGGCGCGATCATGCAGGTGATGAAGCCGTTCATGCACCCGATGATGCTGGAACTCGACCTCGACGATATCCCCGAGCGGTCGGGTGCGGTGATCAGCCTCGTCCTGCGGAGCCTGGCGCCCTAGGCGGGCGAGGAGTCTCACCCTAAAGCCCCTCCCCTTCAGGGGAGGGTGGGGTGGGGGCTGTCCGTCTCACGGAGAGCCCGGGTCCAGACGACAGCCCCCACCCCCAACTCCCCCCTGAAGGGGAGGGGCTTGGCTCGTCGCACCGCCGCACGCTCCGCATCCAATCCCGTGACAAGTGACCAGTTGACACTTTGGTCATTGGCCGTAAACAGAGCCGACTCATCTGCGAGGTCGCCATGACTCGTCCGCATCCGCTCGCCCTTCTCGCTTTTCCTCTCGCCTTGGCCGCCTGCGGCAGCGGCGAGGTCGATCCCCGGACCCAGCCGCCGCTCGTCCGCGTGGCGACGGTCGGCGCGGCTGCGGCCGGCGCGGCGTCGTTCAGCGGCGTCGTCTCGGCGCGGGTGCAGAGCGACCTCGGTTTCCGCGTGCCGGGCAAGATCGTCGCCCGGCTGGTCGATGCCGGGCAGGTGGTGCGCCGCGGCCAGCCGCTGATGCGGATCGACCGCACCGACCTCGCCCTCGCCACCGTCGCGCAGGCGGGCGCCGTCGCCGCCGCCCGGGCCCGCGCGCTGCAGACTGCCGCCGACGAGAATCGCTACCGAGACCTCGTCTCCGCCGGCGCGATCTCCGCCTCGCGCTACGATCAGGTCAAGGCCGATGCCGACGCCGCCCGCGCCCAGCTCGCCGCGGCCGAAGCCCAGGCCGGCGTCGCCCGCAACGAGGCCGGCTATTCGGTGCTGCTCGCCGATGCCGACGGCACCGTGGTCGAGACGCTCGCCGAGCCCGGCCAGGTCGTCGCCGCCGGCCAGCCGGTCGTGCGCCTCGCCCGCGCCGGCGCCCGCGAGGCGCTGGTCAGCCTGCCCGAGACGATCCGCCCGAAGATCGGCAGCACCGCGCGCGCCACCCTGTTCGATCCCGCCGGTGCCGGCGCGGAAGGAACCGCGCGGCTGCGCCTGCTCTCCGACGCCGCCGACCCGCGCACCCGCACCTACGAGGCGCGCTACGTGCTGGAAGGCCCGGCCGCCCGCGCGCCGCTCGGCGCCACGGTCACCGTCCATCTCGCCCCGGCGGGTGCCGCCGCCAGCGCGATCGCGGTGCCGATCGCCGCGGTGTTCGACGGCGGCAAGGGCCCCGGCGTGTGGATCGTCCGCGGCCAGCCGGGCAGGGTCACCTGGCGCCCGGTCACCGTCGCCGCGCTCGGCGAGGAGACCATGACCCTGGCCGGCGGCATCGCGCCCGGCGATCGCTTCGTCGCGCTCGGCGCGCACATGCTCCACCAGGGGCAGGAAGTCCGCGTCGCCGCCGGCAACGGTGCCGTCAAGTGAGCGGCTTCAATCTCTCCGCCATCGCGGTGCGCGAGCGGTCGGTCACCCTGTTCCTGATCATCGCGATCTCGGTCGCCGGGCTGTTCGCCTTCCTCAACCTCGGTCGCGCCGAGGATCCGAGCTTCACCATCAAGGCGATGACCTTCTCCACCGCCTGGCCGGGCGCCACCGCGCAGGAGATGCAGGACCTCGTCGCCGAGCCGCTGGAAAAGCGGATGCAGGAGCTGAAATGGTACGACCGCACGGAGACCTTCACCCGTCCCGGCCTGTCGTTCACCACCGTCACCCTGCGCGACATGACCCCGCCGTCGGAGGTGCAGGAGGAGTTCTACCAGGCGCGCAAGAAGCTGGGCGACGAGGCGGCGAAGCTGCCGCGCGGCGTGGCCGGCCCCTTCGTCAACGACGAGTTCTCCGACGTCACCTTCGCGCTGTTCGCGCTGAAGGCGCATGGCGAGCCGCACCGCCTGCTCGTCCGCCAGGCCGAGCTGCTGCGCCAGCGCCTGCTCCATGTCGATGGCGTCAAGAAGGTCAATATCGTCGGGGAGCGGCCCGAGCGGATCTTCGTCGACTTCTCCTATGACCGCCTCGCCAATCTCGGCGTCGGCACGCCGGCGATCTTCGCCGCGCTCGCCAACCAGAATCTCGTGACGCCCGCCGGATCGATCGAGACCAAGGGGCCGCAGGTCACCGTCCGCCTCGACGGCGCGCTCGACGATCTCGACAAGATCCGCGACACCCCGATCGTCGCCGCCGGCCGCACGCTGCGGCTGGGCGACATCGCCGAGGTCCGCCGCGGTTACGAAGACCCGGCGACCTTCCTGATCCGCAACGACGGCGAGCCGGCGATTCTGCTGAGCGTGGTCATGCGCGAACGGTTCAACGGGCTCGAGCTCGGCAAGGCGCTGGAGAAGGAGGCCGCGGCGATCAGCGGCGAGCTGCCGCTGGGCATGACCTTCACCAAGGTCAGCGACCAGGCCGTGAACATCACCGAGGCCTATGACGAATTCATGATCAAGTTCGTCGTCGCCCTCGCGGTGGTGATCGCGGTCAGCCTGGTTAGCCTTGGCTGGCGGGTCGGCATCGTCGTCGCCGCCGCGGTGCCGCTGACCCTTGCCGCGGTGTTCGTGATCATGCTGGCGACGGGGCGCGACTTCGACCGCATCACCCTCGGCGCGCTGATCCTCTCGCTCGGTCTCCTCGTCGACGATGCGATCATCGTCATCGAGGCGATGGTGGTGAAGATGGAGGAAGGCGTCGACCGCATCGCCGCCGCCACCTGGGCGTGGAGCCATACCGCGGCGCCGATGCTGGCGGGCACCCTCGTCACCGCGATCGGGCTGATGCCGGTCGGCTTCGCCAAGTCGAGCGCGGGCGAATATGCCGGCAACATCTTCTGGGTGGTGATGTTCGCGCTGCTCTGCTCGTGGGTCGTGGCGGTCGCCTTCACGCCCTATCTGGGCGTCCGCATGCTGCCCGACGTCAAGCCGATCGAGGGCGGCCATGCCGCGATCTACGGCACGCCGCGCTATCAGCGGCTGCGCGGGCTGGTCGCCACGGTGATCCGCCACAAGCTGGTGGTCGTCCTCGGCGTCGCCGGCCTGTTCGCGCTCGCCGTCCTCCTCCTCGGCCTGGTCAAGCAGGAGTTCTTCCCGATCTCCGACCGGCCCGAGGTGATGGTCGAGGTGCAGATGCCCGAAGGCACCAGCATCGCGGCGACCGACGCCGCCACCGCCAAGGTCGAGGCCTGGCTGCGTCGCCAGCCCGAGGTCAGGCAGGCCACCGCCTATGTCGGCCAGGGCGCGCCGCGCTTCTTCATCGCCATGGCGCCCGAGCTGCCCGATCCGTCCTTCGCCAAGATCGTGGCGCTCACCGCCGATGCGAAGGCGCGCGACACGCTCAAGCTCCGCCTGCGCGCGGCGGTCCGCGACGGCCTCGCGCCGGAGGCGCGGGTCCGCGCGACGCAGATCGTGTTCGGCCCCTATTCGCCGTTCCCCGTCGCCTTCCGGGTCAGCGGGCCGGAGGAGGCGAAGGTCCGCGACATCGCCGAGCGCGTCCGCCAGGTGATGCTCGCCAACACGTCGATGCGACAGGTCAACACCGATTGGGGAGAGCACGTCCCCACCGCCCATTTCGTGCTCGACCAGGATCGCCTCCGCGCGATCGGCCTCAGCAGCACCGATGCGGCGCAGCAGCTCCAGTTCCTGCTGACCGGCACCGCCGTCACCCAGGTCCGCGAGGACATCCGCTCGGTCGACGTGGTGGCGCGCTCGGGCGGCGGCGAGCGGCTCGACCCCGCCCGGCTCAACGCCTTCACCCTGTCCGGCGCCGATGGGCAGCGCGTGCCGCTCGCCCAGTTGGGCCGGGTCGAGGTGCGGATGGAGGACCCGATCATGCGTCGCCGCGATCGCCTCAGCACCATCACCGTGCGCGGCGACATCGGCGAGGAATTCCAGCCGCCCGAGATCTCGAAGGAGATCATCAAGTCGATCGCGCCGATCACCGCCAGCCTGCCGGCCGGCTACCACATCGATGCCGCCGCCGCGATCGAGGAGGCGGGCAAGGCCAACAAGGCGCTCGCCGCGGTCTTCCCGATCATGATCGTGCTGATGATGGTGGTGATCGTCTTCCAGGTCCGGTCGATCGCGGCGATGGCGATGGTGCTGCTGACCGCGCCGCTCGCGCTGGTCGGCGTCGCCCCCACCTTGCTGATCGCGCAGCAGCCTTTCGGCTTCAACGCGATCCTCGGCATGATCGGCCTCGCCGGCATCATCATGCGCAACACGCTGATCCTGATCGGCCAGATCCACACCAACCAGGCCGAGGGCCTCGACCCCTATCACGCGGTCGTCGAGGCCACGGTGCAGCGCGCCCGCCCGGTCATCCTGACCGCGCTCGCGGCGGTGCTGGCGTTCATCCCGCTCACCCTGTCGGTGTTCTGGGGTTCGCTCGCCTATACCCTGATCGGCGGCACGATCGGCGGGACGGCCCTGACCCTCGTCTTCCTGCCCGCGCTCTATGCCCTGTGGTTCCGGATCCGGCCGCAGGGGCACCGGGACACGCCGCCGCAGGCGGAAGCGGTGGCGTGAAGGTGTAGGGGCCGGGCGGGATCGGCGCGCCGGCCGCCACTATCCGCGCCGGCGCGACGCTACCCCGGCCCACCCGACAGTGTCTCGGCTGCTTTCCGGCTCGTGCCTGTGCCACTACAAGTCCGCCATGCTGCTGATCGTCGGAACCGTCCGCCTGCCGCCCGCCAACCTCGCCGCTGCCCGTCCGGCGATGCGCGCGAACATCGTCGCCAGCCGCGCCGAGGACGGCTGTCTCGACTATGTCTATGCCGAGGACGTGCTCGACCCGGGGCTCATCCACGTGAAGGAATTGTGGCGCGACCAGGCCGCGCTCGACCGGCATTTCGCCTCGGCGCATATCGCCGCCTGGCGTGCGGCCTGGCCGGCGCTGGGCATCGGTGACCGCGATCTCAGGCTCTACGACGTGGGCGCGCCGCGGCCGACCTGAACCGCACCGGCGATCCGCCCGGATTCTCGCGCCTTTGCGCACGAGGCGCTATAGCGGCGTCATGACCGATCCCATCGATCGCCGCCAACTTCTCCGTGCCGCGGCGGCGGGCGCGGCCCTGGCGGCGGGCTGGCCGGCCTGGGCGCAGCCGGTGGCCGAAGCCGCCCGGCCGACCGTCTCGGGCGAAGACATCACGCTGACCATCGCACGGCAGACGATGACCATCGACGGCCGGCGCAGCGCCGCGATCGGGATCAACGGGACGGTGCCCGGCCCGCTGATCCGCCTGCGGGAGGGGCAGCGGGTGCGGCTGACCGTGGTCAACGATCTCGACGTGGCGAGTTCGATCCACTGGCATGGGCTGCTGCTGCCCCCCGAGATGGACGGCGTGCCCGGCATATCCTTTCCCGGCATCCCGGCACGGTCGCGCTTCGTCTACGAGTTTCCGGTGCGGCAGGCGGGGACCTATTGGTATCACAGCCATTCCGGCTTTCAGGAACAGCTCGGCCTCTACGGGCCGATCGTGATCGACCCCGCGATCCCTGCGCCGGCTCTGCGCGAGCACGTCGTCGTGCTGTCCGACCACAGCCGGATGACGCCGGAGGCGATCTTCCGCCGGCTGAAGCTCCAGCCCGATTACTTCAACCGCCAGAAGCAGACCCTCGCCGGCCTCGCCGCCGGCCGCGATCAGCCGCTGGCGGATCGGCTGGAATGGGGCGGGATGCGAATGGACCCCGCCGATATCGCCGACGTCACCGGCAGCACCTATGCCTATCTGGTCAACGGTCATGGCCCCGCCGACAACTGGACGGCGCTGTTCACGCCCGGCGAGCCGGTGCGGCTGCGCGTCATCAACGCCTCGTCGATGACGACCTTCGATGTCCGCATCCCCGGCCTGCCGTTGCAGGTGGTCGCCGCCGACGGGCTCGACGTGCGGCCGGTGACGGTCGACGAGTTGCAGATCGGCGTGGCCGAGACCTACGACCTGATCGTCACCCCCCAGGACCGCGCCTACACGCTGGTCGGCGAGAGCGTCGACCGCTCCGGCATGGCGCGCGCCACCCTCGCGCCGCGGGCGGGGATGGTGGCGGCGGTGCCGGCATTGCGGCCCCGCCCGCTGGCGACGATGGCCGATATGGGCATGGGCGGGATGGGCGCGGCGGGCGACATGGCCGGGATGGACCATGGTGCGATGGCGATGCCCGCCGCCGGCGACTGCCCGCCCGAACATGCCGCGATGGGCCATTGCACCCCGCCGGCGCCGGCGACGGGGGCGCCGATGCCGATGCCGATGCCGATGCCGGCGATGAAACATGGGATGCGCGACTTCGCCAACGCCCCGCAGGTGAAGCGCGACCCGAGCGTGCAGACGATCGCGCCGATGCCCGCCGATCGCACCGGTGAGCCCGGCCAGGGCCTTGGCGATGCCGGGCACCGCGTGCTGGTCTATCGCGATCTCGTCGCCGCGGCACCGAACCCCGATGTCCGTGCGCCCTCGCGCAGTCTCGACATCCACCTGACCGGCAACATGGAACGCTACATGTGGTCGTTCGACGGCGAGAAGATGTCGGACCGGATGGCGCCGATCCCGTTCACCGCTGGCGAGCGGGTGCGGGTGCGGCTGATCAACGACACGATGATGGGCCACCCCATCCACCTGCACGGCCATTTCTTCGATCTGGTCACCGGGCACGGCGACCATGCCCCGCGCAAGCACACCGTGCTGGTCGCGCCCGGCGGCATCGTCACCTTCGACCTCACCGCCGATGCGGTGGGCGACTGGGCATTCCACTGCCACATGCTTTACCACATGGCGGCGGGCATGATGCGGGTGGTGAGCGTGCGGCCGGCAGGGGAGGCGGCATGAGGCGCGCGGTGCTGCTCGCGCTGTTCGCGGCGACGCCGGCGGCGGCGCAGGACCATGCGATGCACGGCATGGCCATGCCTGGGATGGCCATGCCGGCGAAGAAGAAACCCGAGCCCGTCCAACCCGCTCCCGAGCCTTCGATGCCGGGGATGGATCACGCGATGCCCATCCCCGCCGGCCCGACCGGCACCGACCTGCCCGCCGGCGCCGCCCCCGCGCCACCGCCGCCGGCCGATCATTATGCCGACCGCGCCTATCCGTCCGCCGCGATGGCCCGTGCCCGCCACGTCATGATGGCGGAGAACGGCGCACAGAGCTTCGGCCAGGTCATCCTCAACATCGCCGAATACCAGGTCCGCAACGGCCGCGACGGCTATCGCTGGGACGGCGAGGCGTGGTTCGGTGGCGACCGCAACCGCCTGACCGTCAAGTCGGAAGGCGAGGGCGATCGCGGCGGCAAGCTCGGCGCGGCCGAGGTCCAGGCGCTCTACAGCCGGGCGATCGGACCTTATTTCGACCTCCAGGCCGGCGTCCGCCACGACCTCCGCCCCGATCCGCAGCGGACCTATGCGACGATCGGCGTCGAGGGGCTGGCGCCGTACATGTTCGAGGTCGAAGCGGCGCTGTTCCTCTCCGACAAGGGCGATCTCCTCGCCCGCGTCGAGGGATATTACGACCAGCGGGTCACCCAGCGCCTGATCCTCCAGCCGCGGGTCGAACTGAACCTCGCCGCGCAGGACGTGCCGGAGACGGGGGTGGGGTCCGGGCTGAGCAGCGCCGAGCTGGGCCTGCGCCTGCGCTACGAGATCGCGCGCGAGTTCGCACCCTATGTCGGCCTTTCCTACGAGGCGCGGCTGGGGGACACCGCCGATTATGCGCGGGCGCGGGGCGAAGGCGCTCGGTCGACGAGCCTGGTGCTGGGCGTGCGGGCCTGGTTCTGAGCCGCCTGGAGGGTAGGCGCGGCCACGCCCCGCGGACGGGGATTCCGGCGCGGTTCCCTGCCTTGACCCTGCCCGCCGGCCATGCGCATCGTTCGCCCGCCAAGGGGGCGGACGGTGCATAAAGACCAGCAGCGCATTCGGTATCTGGACGGGCTGCGCGGGGTGTCGATCGCGCTGGTCATGGTCTGGCATTTCTACGGGCCGACCTATGCCCGCTTCCTGCCCTTCGGCGACGCCTATGCCGGCGTGCCGGTGATCAGCGACGGCTGGGCCGGGGTCGAGATGTTCTTCCTGATCTCGGGCTTCGTGATCTTCATGACGCTGGAGCGGTCGTCCGGCTTCGTCGATTTCATGCTGCGGCGGTGGAAACGGCTGTTCCCGGCGATGCTGGTGGCCAGCGTGCTGTTGTTCGCGGTCGACCGGCTCACCGACCTGCAGGGACCTTATTCGGGGGCTCGGCTGCAGGACGTGGTGCCCGGCCTGCTGTTCGTCAGCCCGGCCTTTCTGCGCGCGATCGTGCCGGACATCCGTTCGCTCGATAACGTCTTCTGGTCCCTCTATGCCGAGGTCGCGTTCTACATCATCTTCGCGCTCGCCTATCGCGTCGTGGGCTGGCGCTGGGCGGTGGCCGTCCTCGTCCTCCTCTCGCTGATCGCGCGGCCGGGCCTCGGCCTCCTTGCCGAGATCGGCGCGCCCGGGGCGGTGCAGCGGCTGCTGGCGCCGATGGGCTGGCTCAATATCGGCAAGTTCGGCTGGTTCGCCGCCGGCGCGCTCTTCGCCAAATGGTTCGAGAGCCGCGACCGCCGGCTGTTCGCGATCGGCCTCGGCGTCGCGGCGCTGGCGATCGTCCAGGACTCGCTGGTGCCCGGGCGCGGCGTTTCCAACATCGCGATGATGGTCGCGCTGACCCTGCTGTTCTGCACCGCGCCGCTGCTGCCGGCGCTGCAACGCGTGCTGGCGAGCCGGCCGTTCCAGTTCATGGGCCTGATCAGCTATCCGCTCTACCTGATCCACTCCAATCTCGGCGTCTCGCTGATCGCGCGCCTCGCCGAACGCGCGCCGGGCCTGCCGGCGTCGCTGGTGCCGGTCCCGGTGATCGTGCTGGTCTGCACGCTGGCCTGGGTGATCGCGACCCGGGCCGAGCCGGCGGTCGCCCGCGCGCTGTCGCCGCCGCTGGCGCGGTTCCGGGCGATGCTGGGGGTGCAGGCTTCGTGAGGGTTTTGCCGGATTCGTCCGGGAGTATCGGTGTTTTTACGCGGCAAGCGTTGTTTTCGGCGGCGCGACCCGTGTAGGCCCGTCGGTGCAATCCGACAGGGAGACGGCATGGCCCCGACGACGACCGAGCTTCCGGCCGCCCTGGCGGGCCTGTCCTCCGCCTTCCGCCTCGCCTACACGCGCGTCGAAGGCTCGCGCGATCTCGTCATCGCGCTGTCGCACGACCTGCGGCTGCCCTTCGTCCGCTGGCAGTTCCGGCACAATGCCCTGCTCGTCGCCGACAATGACGAGCGCTATTTCATGACCGCCACCGCCGAGTTCCTCCAGGCGCTCGACGGTCTCGTCGACGGTTTCGACCGGGTCCTGTTCTGCGGTTTCAGCAAGGGCGGCTTCGGCGCGCTGATGCTGGCGGCGCTGGCGGCGGCGCGGCGGCGCGACCGCAAATGGCGCGCGCTCGCGTTCAGCCCGCAGACCCGGCTCGCCGCCGACAGCTCGGCGATGTTCTACCCGAGCGCGCGGCGGATGGTGGTCGAGGCGCAGCGTTCGCCGCGCTTGCAGCGCCGGCTGGATGTCTTCGGCGACGTTTCGCGGCTCTACGACTGGCCCAATCTCCAGGCGATCCTCGTCTATCCGCTGCGCAACGTCACCGATACCGAGGCGGCGCACGCGCTGATCCGCCCCAATGTCCGGCTCTATCCGCTGCCCTTCATGATGCACAATACGCTGTTCCCCTTCGTCCTCAAGGGGCGCGGGCCGGAGGTCATGTTGCAGCGCCTGGAAAAACTCTACACGACCAACGACCCCGACATGGTCGCCAGCCGCCCGGCCAATCTGCGCCAGATCGCCGAGGATGTCTGCCGCACGACCTGGTTGCCGGGGTTCAACGACCTGCTCGACGAGGCGCTGGGCTGACAGACCGCGCTATCCCCGCCGCGCGGGCAGGAACCGGCTGTTGCGCAGCAGCGCGGCCGAGACCAGCGAGACGAGCACGCCGACCGGCGCGATTTCGGTGAAGGTCATCGGCATCCGGTAGAGCGGGTCGGCATAGCTGACCGCGAAGGCGTGCATGTCGGCGGTCAGCTTGGCGAGCGCCGGGCCGCTCAGCCCCTTGGCCCGCTCCCCGGCGATGATCGCATCGCCATATTGCCTGCCGAAGTCCATGCCGGTGACGGCCAGCACCACCTCCCAGGCGACGACGTAGAACAGCCCGGCGACGAGGGTGATGCCGAGGCCGAGCGCCAGCGCCGGCCAGAAGGCGATGACCCCGCCGAGATCGCGGTCGCGGTACTGCTTGATCGCGATGAAGATCATGCTCAGCGCCACCAGCATGCTGGTGTAGCCGATCGCCATGCCGATCCAGCCGTGCTGCATGCCGTCGAACACGAACATCGATCCGAACATCGCAGCCGCCACGATCGCGCCGGCGATCGCACCATGGCCCAGAATCAGCTTCAACATGGTCGGTCTCCTCACGCCCTGATTGCGGACGCCAGCAGCCCCGGTTCACGGCGGCGCGCAATCGCCCGAAAGGGTGATTTCGCCGGAATCATCCGGAATTCCTCGCCTTCACGTCAGGATGCCGAGTTCCCGGGCGCGGTTGATCGCGTCGGTCCGCCGTTTCGCGCCCAGCTTCTCGAACAGCCGCGCGACATGCGTCTTCACCGTGTTGGGCGAGACGTTCAGCCGCAGGGCGATCTCCTTGTTCGAATGGCCGGCGGCAAGCTCCTGCAGCACGGTCAGTTCGCGCGCGCTGATGCCGAGCGCCTCGACGGCCCGGGGATTGCCCGCAGGATCGGCCGGCCGCGGGGCGAACAGCCGCGCGCCGACGAACACGCCGAGCACGAGGAAGGCGAGCGCCGTCAGGAACATCGCGATGTCGCCGGCATGGGTGCGGGCGAGACGCTGATAGTCGAGCCATTGCAGGCCGAGCGTGCCGACCGCGAGAAATGCCCCGTACAAGGCCGCCTGCTTCCAGATCGCGCGATCCTCCCGCCGAGAGATCTAACACGCCGGACGCGGGCGTTGCGAGAGGGGTGATGTAAAGTCTGTTTGACATAACGGATTTGGCTGATGTAAAGGTTGCTTTACAGGAGATGCTTATGAAATCACTTCGCTATGCCGTCGAGCTGAGTCTCTCGATGGTTGCCTATTTTGCCCTCATCTTCGTCTCGAACGCGGTCGACCGGCACACCGCGCTGTCGCCGGTGCCACGGGTTGCGGTGGCGCTTCTGCCGATGATCGGCGCGATCGGCGCGCTGATCGCGATCATGCGGCGGATCCTCACTTTCGACGAGATGCAGCGGCGCCTTCAGTTCGAGGGGCTGGTCTTCGCTTTTGCGGCAAGCGCGATGCTCACCTTCGGCTGGGCATTCGGCGAAACCGCGGGGCTGCCCAAATTGCCGACATTCGCAATCTGGCCGATCATGGCTGCGCTGTGGGTGGTCGGGCTGGTCCTCGCCAAGCGGAGGTATGCTTGAACAACCGGCTGAAGGAGTTGCGCGGGGCGAGGGGGTGGAGCCAGGCCGACCTCGCCGCCGAGCTCGCGGTCTCCCGGCAGACCGTCAATGCACTCGAAAACGGCCGCTACGATCCCAGCCTGCCGCTCGCCTTCGTCATCGCCCGGACTTTCGGACTGCCGATCGAGTCGATCTTCTCAGAATAGCCGCGATCCTTCCGCCCGGTTGACGGCGCCCGCGGGCGCTCTCATGAGCAAAGCCGATGAAACGGAAGACCGGACAGGATCGCGCGATCACGTCGCGCTGGCGGACCGCCACCCAGGCGATCCGCGGCGGCACCGCGCGCAGCGAATGGGGCGAGACCTCCGAGGCCTTGTTCCTGACCTCGGGCTACACCTACGACCGCGCCGCCGATGCTGCGGCGCGTTTCGCCGGCGAGCAGACCGGCATGACCTATTCGCGGCTGCAGAACCCGACCGTCGAGATGCTGGAGAGCCGCATCGCTCTCCTCGAAGGGGCCGAGGCATGCCGGGCGATGGCCTCGGGCATGGCGGCGATGACCGCGGCTCTCCTGTGCCAGCTCAGCGCCGGCGACCATCTGATCGGCGGGCGCGCCGCCTTCGGATCGTGCCGCTGGCTGACCGATACCCTGCTGCCGCGCTTCGGGATCGAGACGACGATCGTCGACGGTCGCGATCTCGACCAGTGGAAGGCGGCGGTGCGACCGAACACCAAGGTGTTCTTCTTCGAGACTCCGGCCAATCCGACGATGGACATCGTCGACATCCGCGGCGTGTGCGACATCGCCCATGATGCCGGCGCGGTGGCGGTCGTCGACAATGCCTTCGCCACCCCGGTGCTGCAGCGGCCGCTGGATCTCGGCGCCGACATCGTCGCCTATTCGGCGACCAAGATGATGGACGGGCAGGGCCGCGTGCTGGCCGGCGCGGTCTGCGGCTCGACCGAGTTCATCGAGAAGACCCTGCTCTCGTTCACCCGCAACACCGGGCCGACGCTGTCGCCGTTCAACGCCTGGGTGGTGCTGAAGGGACTGGAGACGCTCGACCTGCGGATGCGCCGCCAGTGCGAGAATGCCGAGCAGGTCGCCCGCTTCCTCGAAAAACGCGTGCCGCGCCTCAACTATCCGGCGCTGCCCAGCCACCCGCAGCATGATCTCGCGATGCGTCAGATGGTCGCCGGCGGGCCGATCTTCTCGCTCTATCTGGATGGCGGGCGCGCGCAGGCCCATGCCCTGCTCGATGCGTTGGAACTGGTCGACATCTCCAACAACATCGGCGATTCGCGATCGCTGATGACGCATCCGGCGTCGACCACCCATGCCGGCCTGACATCCGAGGTCCGCGCCGAGATGGGTGTCGACGAGGGCATGCTTCGCCTCAACGTCGGCCTCGAAGACCCGCTCGACGTCATCGACGACTTCGAGCAGGCGCTGGCGAAAGTCGGGCTTTGAAAGCCTTCTTCCCCCATTCGGCAACGACCCGCGACGTGACCGTGCGGGTGTCGGTCAGTTTCCTGTCCGACCAGTCGGAGCCGGCGAAGGGGCGATGGTTCTGGGCCTACCACATCCGCATCGAGAACCACGGCAAGGCCGCGGTGCAGCTCCTCACCCGCCACTGGATCATCAGCGACGGCCGCGGCGCCAGGCATGAGGTCCGCGGCGAGGGCGTGGTCGGCGAGCAGCCGGTGATCGAGCCGGGCGGATCCTACGACTATGTGTCCGGCTGCCCGCTGCAAACCCCGACCGGCGCGATGCAGGGCAGCTACCGCATGGTCGGCGAGGACGGATCGACCTTCGACATCGCGATCCCGCGGTTCCCGCTGATCGGGCCGGCGGTGGCGCAGTGAAACGTACGCATCTTCCCCTGAACGGTCTGCGCGTGCTCGACGCCGCCGCCCGCCATCTGAGCTTCACCCGTGCCGCCGACGAGCTGGCGGTGACCCCGGCCGCGGTCGGCCAGCAGATCCGCGCGCTGGAGGACACGCTGGGCGTCGTCCTGTTCCGCCGCACCGCGAAGGGGCTGGAGCTGACGCCGGAGGGCGAGGCCGGGCTGGACGGCCTGCGCGCCGGCTTCCTCCAGTTCGAGGAGGCGGTCCGCGCGATGCAGGCCGGGCAGTCTTCCAAGACGCTGACGATCTCGGCGCCCCGCGACTTCACCGCCAAATGGCTTGCGCCGCGGCTGGCGGTTTATGGTCGCGGCGATCCCGAGCTGCGTTTCGTGTTGCTCGCGTCGGACGACCAGCTGGATTTCACCCAAGCCAATCTCGACGTCGCCATCGTGCTCGCCGAGGGGCCGGGCGGGCATGAGGGTGCGCGGCTGGCCGATGGCGCGTTCGTGACGGTCGGTGCCGTCGCGGGTGGCGAGACGCCGATCGCCTGGCCGGGCTGCCCGTCGGGCGACGGTACCGGCAGCGTGCTGCGCGTGGCCGATGCCGGCCTCGCCATCGACGCGGCGGCGGCCGGCTTCGGCCGCGCCTGCGTGCCGGCGCTGCTGGCGGCGGGCGATCTCGAGGCTGGGCGGGTGGCTGCGTTCGAGGACGGGCGCTCCGATCCGCGCGCCTACTGGCTGGTGGCGCCGCTGCCGCAATGGCGGCAGAAGAAGGTCAAGGCGCTGGTGGCGGCGCTCACCGCCTGATCGTCGCCCCTGCCTGATCGTCTCCCCTGATCGTCTCCGGCACGCTCAGCTCTGCGGGCGCCCCGCCGCCTCGGCGAACTCTATGCCATAGGGCCGCGACGAGACGCCCGGCGGCACGAATCGGACGCGGCGGTTGACGAAGTCGACCGAGACCCGGTCGAACAGCTTCAGGGCGTCCATGCCGAGCAACAGCGCGGGCTTCTCGTGGAGGCCGAGCAGTTCGAAAGGCAGCATGTCGGCGAAGGCGACCCGGAAGTTGTGCAGGGTCAGGTTGCCGAGCTGAAGATCCTTCACCACGATCGAATCCGCCAGGATCACCGCGCCGGTGACGCTGATCAGCTCGACCTTGGTGACCGTGCCGAGCTTGCGCTTCTCGGCCAGCTTGCGGCGCATCGCCTCGTTCGCGATCGTCAGTTCCGATCCGGTGTCGAGCACGGCCGTCGCGCTCTGGCGCTCGACGGCGGCGTCGCCGATCACCAGCCGGCCCATCCGGCCGCGGGCCTGGACGACGATCTCGTCATCATTGTGCCGGAGCGGTCGCGGCTTGCTGATCGTCATCTTCCGCCGGGCGAAGTCGAACACCACCTCGTTGGCCTGGAGCCCGTCGATGCCGAGCATCCCCGCGGCGCCGATATCCCGGGCGCTGAGCACCGGGGCGACGAGCGCATCGAGGCGCCGCTTGCGCCCGAAATCGAGCGAGGGGACGAGGACGGTGCCGGCCTGGCTCTGCCCGCTGATCGTCGCCAGCCGGACAGCGCCGCCGTCGCCGAGCGCGAGCTCCTGGGCGAGCTCGGCGGAAACGATGGTGCGCTCGGCACCGGTGTCGACGAGGAAGCTGTACGGCCCGCGGCCGGCGATCTCGATCGGGAGGGTCAGGCGCGCACTGGGATCGATGGCGAGCTGCAGGGCGGGCTCGGGCACGCCGGGCGCCGTCTCAGTCGCAGCCGGCGCAGCCGAGGCGAGACCGGTCAGGAAGACCGCGGACGCAATGCGAGCCCGGACGGACATGCTCTCCTCCCAATTCTTATGGAGGAGACCCTATATCAAAGCGCGACGACCCGAAAGCACCACGCGACGAACCGCTCAATCGCGCGACCAGCGGCTCAGGCGTCGATCGCTTCTTCGTCGAGATAGGCGGCATTCGCCTGGATGAAGGCGAACCGGTGCTCCGGGTTCTTGCCCATCAGCCGCTCGACCAGGTCCTTGACCCCGCTGCGCTCCTCATATTCCTGCGGCAGGGTGACGCGGATCAGGGTCCGCGTCTTCGGGTCCATCGTGGTTTCACGGAGCTGCTGCGGGTTCATCTCGCCGAGGCCCTTGAAGCGGGCGACCTCGACCTTCTTGCCCTTGAACTCCTTGGCCTCGATCGCGGCGCGGTGCGCGTCGTCGCGGGCATAGAGCGACTTCGCGCCCGCCGTCAGCCGGTAGAGCGGCGGCTGGGCGAGGTAGAGATGACCGCGCTTCACCAGCTCGGGCATCTCCTGGAAGAAGAAGGTCATCAGCAGGGTGGCGATATGCGCGCCGTCGACATCGGCGTCGGTCATGATGATGATGCGTTCGTAACGCAGCGCATCGGGCCGGCACTGCGCGCGCGCGCCGCAGCCGAGCGCCTGGATCAGGTCGGCGATCTCGTTATTGGCGCCGATCTTGGCGGAGTTGGCGGAGGCGACGTTGAGGATCTTGCCTCGGATCGGCAGGATCGCCTGGGTCTTGCGGTCGCGCGCCTGCTTGGCCGATCCGCCCGCCGAATCGCCCTCGACGATGTAGAGTTCGGTGCCGGCGGGGTCGTCATTGGCGCAGTCGGTGAGCTTGCCCGGCAGGCGCAGCTTGCGCGCACCGGTCGCGGTCTTGCGCTTGACCTCGCGCTCCGCCTTGCGCCGGAGCCGCTCGTCCATCCTTTCCAGCACATAGCCGAGCAGTGCGCGGCCGCGCTCCATATTGTCGGCCAGGAAATGATCGAAATGGTCGCGCACCGCCTTCTCGACGAGGCTGGCCGCCTCGGGCGAGGTCAGCCGGTCCTTGGTCTGGCTCTGGAACTGCGGGTCGCGGATGAACACCGACAACATCAGCTCGGACCCGGTCATGACGTCCTCGGGCGTCAGGTCCTTCGCCTTCTTCTGCCCGATCAGCTCGGCGAAGCCGCGGATGCCGCGGGTGATCGCCGCGCGCAGGCCCGCCTCGTGGGTGCCGCCGTCCGGCGTCGGGATGGTGTTGCAGTACCAGGAATAGCTGCCGTCGGAGTAGAGCGGCCAGGCGATCGCCCATTCGACCGATCCCTGGTCGTTGGGAAAGACCTGCTTGCCGGTGAAGAAATCAGCGGTAGCGCATTCGCGCGCGCCGACCTGCTCGCGCAGATGGTCGGCGAGTCCGCCCGGAAACTGGAACACGGCCTCGGCGGGCGTGCCGTCGCCGATGATCGCGGGGTCGCAGCGCCAGCGGATCTCGACGCCGGCATAGAGATAGGCCTTGGAGCGGGCGAGGCGGTAGAGCCGCGCCGGCTTGAAATACGCGCCCTCGCCGAAGATCTGGGTGTCGGGCGTGAAGGCGACGCTGGTGCCGCGGCGGTTGGGGGCGGCGCCGACCTCCTCCAGCTTCGAGGTGACGAGGCCCCTGGCGAAGGTCTGGCGGTAGAGCTTGCGGTCGCGCGCCACTTCGATGACGGTGTCGCTCGACAGCGCGTTGACGACGCTGATGCCGACGCCGTGCAGGCCGCCGGCGGTGGCATAGGCCTTGCCCTCGAACTTGCCGCCCGAATGGAGCGTGGTGAGGATCACCTCCAGCGCCGACTTCCCCGGATATTTGGGATGCTGGTCGATCGGGATGCCGCGGCCGTTGTCGACGATGGTCAGCCGGTTGTTCGCGCCCAGCGTGATCTCGATGCGGTTGGCATGCCCCGCGACCGCCTCGTCCATCGCATTGTCGAGCACTTCGGCGGCGAGGTGGTGCAGCGCGCGCTCGTCGATGCCGCCGATATACATGCCGGGCCGGCGCCGGACCGGCTCCAGCCCTTCGAGAACCTCGATAGCGGAGGCGTCGTAGCTGTTCCCGGTTGCCGGGGCCGTGTTGAACAGGTCGTCGTCGTTATCGGCCATCCCCCGGTTATAGGGGGACGCGTGGAGCGGGCAAGCCGTGCCGCCGGTCCCCCTTCGTTCCGGGAAGAGTCCGGCGGCCGCGGCGCTGCCGATGCCTCAGTTCGAGAACCGGGTCCTCGGGTCGTTTTGAAAGCCCTCGTCCTTCGGGGCGAGAGCGCGCTTGCTCAATGCACGAAGCGCGCGACGACCTCGCGGTAGCTGCGGCTGACCTTCACCTGTGCGCCGGAGTTGAGCACCAGGAAGCATTCGCCGTTGGTGTGCGGCTTGACCTGCTTGACGAGGTCGAGATTGACGATCGTCGAGCGGTGGATGCGCTGGAAGCGGCGCGGGTCGAGACGCTTTTCGAGGTCCTTCATCGTCTCGCGCAGGATCAGCGTGTTGTCGCCCGAATAGATGCACATGTAGTCGCCGGCGGCGTCGATCCGCTCGATCGTGTCGACGTCGACGCGGAAGATCTGGCCGCGATCCTTGATGTTGAT
>Ga0068862_100001712_pt1 | contig 19867 bp, 8 predicted proteins | sample KBSSwiS52_FD_66598 | JGI IMG/M metagenome (GOLD analysis project Ga0068862, IMG submission 66598) | Switchgrass rhizosphere microbial communities from Kellogg Biological Station, Michigan, USA - KBS Switchgrass S5-2 | ecosystem: Host-associated > Plants > Roots > Rhizosphere > Soil ... | reverse complement strand
CCCTGCCCGATGCGCTCCAGGATCTCGTACTTCGCCTCGATGGACTCGCGCAACGTCGGCATGGATCCTCCTGCGTCCCGTGCGGGGACTTTGTCAGTATACGGGCACGGGGGCCGAGACGTCGGAAGGACCGCGAAAATCAACCACTGAGTGGTTGAAAATCAACCACGGGATGGTTGAAAATCACCCCCATGATCCAGCGGAACCTGACCGCGCCGCTCCTGGAGGCCCTCTCCGACACGCCCGTGGTGCTGCTGAACGGCGCCCGGCAGGTCGGCAAGAGCACGCTCGTCCAGAGCCTGACGGACCACCCTGCCCGATACTTCACGCTGGACGATGCGACCGTGCTGACCGCGGTGTCCGGAGATCCGGCGGGTTTTCTGGCGGGGCTGGACGGTCCGGTGATCCTGGACGAAGTCCAGAGGGCGCCGGGGCTGTTCCTGGCGATCAAGGCGGCCGTGGACCGCGACCGCCATCCGGGACGCTACCTGTTGACCGGCTCCGCGGACGTCTTTCTCCTTCCCCGGATCGCGGAGTCCCTGGCCGGCCGCATGGAGGTGCTGACGCTCTGGCCCTTCTCCCAGGGAGAAATCGAAGGGGTCCGGGAAACCTTCGTGGACGATCTCTTCGCGAGCCATCTCCAACCTTCCGCAGTTCCCAGGCTGGACCGAGGCGAGATCGTGGACCGCGCCCTCGTGGGCGGCTATCCGGAGCTGCTGGAGAGGGCCTCTGAAGCCCGCCGGCGCGCCTGGTTCGGGTCGTACACGACGACCATCCTGCAGCGGGACGTGCGCGATCTCTCGAGTATCGAGGACCTCACCTCCCTGCCGCGGCTGCTCTCGCTCCTGGCGGCGCGCTCTACGACGCTCCTCAACTACGCGGAGCTGTCGCGCAGCAGCGGCCTGCCCGCGAGCACCCTGAAGCGCTACTTCGCGCTGCTCGAGGCCACCTTCCTCGTGCGCCTGCTGCCCGCCTGGTCGGAAAACTTCTCGAAGAGGCTGGTGAAGTCGCCCAAGCTCCTCCTCACCGACACCGGTCTGATGGCCGCCGCGCTCGGCCTGAGCCGCGACCGGCTCGACGAGGAGCCCAAGCTGGCAGGTCCCCTCCTGGAGACCTTCGTGCTCATGGAGGTTCGCAAGCAGGCGACCTGGAGCGAGACCCGGCCGGAGCTGTTCCACTACCGCACCCAGACCGGCCAGGAGGTGGATCTCCTGCTGGAGGACGCCCGCGGCCGCATCGTCGGCATCGAGGTCAAGGCTGCTGCCACGGTCCAGGAGCGGGACATCCGCGCCCTGCTCGACCTCGCCGAGACCCTGGGCAAGCGCTTCGTGCGCGGCGTCGTGCTCTACACCGGCGAGCGGGCGGTGCCGTTCAGCGAAAAAGTCATGGCCCTGCCCATGGCGGCGCTGTGGCAATGGGGAGGTGGGAGGTTTTAGAGGTGACAAATGTTTGAGGAAGCAATCAGTCGAATCGAGCGCTCCTACAGCGAACGATGCGTTGTGCATGGGTCCTCTCCCCTCCGGTTCGTATGACGGTTTCGCCCGTTTACGAAGGAAGGGGGAAAAGCGTCCAGCCGGAAGGCAGGCTGGACGCCTCGGGAAGGCTCAGACCCCGAAGTACCGCGCGTCCGGGTGCTGGAAGACCAGCGCCGAGACGCTCGCCTCGGGGTCCATCATGTCCCCCTCGGTCAGGTGGACGCCGATCTCCTCGGGACGCAGGGCTTCGAAGAGCTCGCGCTGGAAGGAGAGGTCGGGGCAGGCGGGATAGCCGAAGCTGTAACGCTTACCCCGGTAGTGGGCGGAGAGCTTGTCTTCGAGAGCCAGGTTCGGATCGTCGGGGAAGCCCCAGGCGGCGCGCAGCTTCGCGTGCAGGTATTCGGCCGCGGCTTCCGCGGTCTCCAGGGCGAGGGCGGCGTAGGCGTGGCTCTTCAGGTATTCGCCCTGGGACTTCCAGGCCTCGACCCGGTCGCGCACGCCGTCCCCCGCCGTGGTCACGAAGAGCGCCACGTGATCGCCCGGCAGGACGTAGTCGGTCAGGCAGAGGCCGCCGTCCCGGTCCTGGCGCGGGAGGTCCCAGGAGGCCACGGGCTTGCCGGTGCCGGGACAGAGGAGGGTCAGCCGGTTGCCTTCCGTCTGCGCCGGGAAGAAGCGCCAGACTGCCCTGGCGCTCATGCCACCGCTCCGCGCCACGCCCTTCAGCTCCTCGATCACGGCTTCCAGCTTGGCGAGCTTGGGGTCCCCCTCGTCCCGCAGCTTGCGCACCGAGCCCCTCAGACCCAGGTGCTTGGCGTAGAGCATCTGCGGGTTGAGATAGGACCAGACCTCGTCGAGGTCCAGCTCCCCGGTGTGGCGCTCCAGGTCGGACGGCTGCGGCACGGGGATGTCCCTGCGGATCACCTGCACCTGCGGCACGGGCGCGAACACACCGGTCTCGCCCGTGGGCGCCTCGGCGGTGTCGGTCTCGATGAGCGCCGCGACCTCCTGCTCCAGATCCGGACGGGCTGCGCCGTCCATCAGGCGCTCGACCAGCTTCAGGCCGTGCATGGCGTCCTTGGCGTAGGTGCAGAGACCGGTGTACGCCTGGGCGATCTTGCGGTGCGTGAAGCGCCGGGTGAGCGCCGCGCCTCCCACCAGGAGGGGCGTGTCGATCCCCACGGCCGAGAGGTCGCCGGCCGTGATCACCATCTGCTGCGCGCTCTTGACCAGCAGGCCGGAGAGGCCGATCACGTCCGGCTGGTGCTCGCGCACCGCCTGGATCAGCCGCTCGGAGGGCACCTTGATCCCCAGGTTCACCACCGTGAAGCCGTTGTTGGAAAGCACGATGTCCACCAGGTTCTTGCCGATGTCGTGGACGTCCCCCTTGACCGTGGCGAGCAGCACCTTGCCGCGGGTCGAGCTGCCGCCCTCGACCTTCTCCATGTGCGGCTCGAGCTGCGAGACCGCGGCCTTCATGACCTCGGCGCTCTGCAGCACCTCGGCCACGATGAGCTGGTTGTCGTTGAAGAGCCGTCCCACCTCGCTCATGCCGGTCATGAGCGGACCGTTGATGATGTCGAGCGGCGCGGGCCAGCGCGGGTCGATGAGCGCCTGCTCCAGGTCCGCCTCCAGCCCCTCCTTGCTGCCCTCGACCACGGCGCGGGCGAGGCGCTGCTCCAGAGGCAGCTCGGCGCGCGGCTTTACTCCCGCGCCCGACACCCGGCCGCGGAAGAAGGCCGCGAACTCCTCGACCGCCTTGTTGCCGGCCTCGATGTCGCCGACCGGCAGGAAGATCAGCGCCTCGGCCAGCTCGCGCTCCTCCGCGGGGATGTCGGCGTAGCGCGCCAGCTTCTCGGTGTTGACGATGGCCGCGTCGAGCCCGGCCCTCGTGCAGTGGTAGAGGAAGACCGAGTTGAGCACCTCGCGGCCGGCGTTCGGCAGGCCGAAGCTGACGTTCGAGACGCCGAGGACCGTCTTGGTGTCCGGGAACAGCTCCTTGACCGCCTTCACGCCTTCGACCGTCTGTCCGGCCGAGCCCAGGTAGGCCGCGTCGCCCGTGCCGCAGGGGAAGACCAGCGCGTCCCACCAGATGTCCTCGGGCTGGACGCCCATCTCCTCCACCAGGATCTGGTAGCTGCGGCGGGCCACTTCGACCTTGCGCTCGACCGTGACCGCCATACCCTTCTCGTCGATCAGGCCGACGATCAGCGCGGCGCCGAAGCGCCTCGCGAGCGGCACGACCTTCTCGAAGCGGGAGCGGCCGTCCTCCAGGTTGATCGAGTTGAGGACCGACTTGCCCTGGCAATACGTGAGAGCCCGCTCCATCACGACGGCGTCGGTGGAGTCGATCATCAGCGGCGCCTTGACCATGCGCACGAGCCGGTCGAGGAACGCCTCCATGTCGCCGATCTCGTCGCGGTCGGGATCCTGGAGGCAGATGTCCAGGATCTGCGCCTGGGCGCGGACCTGCGCGCGGCCTACCTCGGCCGCGGCTTCGTACTGGCTCTCCTGGATGAGGCGCTTGAACTTGCGGCTGCCGAGGACGTTGGTGCGCTCGCCCACGAGGAGCGGCCGGTTGTCGGGCGTGAGCTCCACGGCCTCAAGGCCCGAGACCAGACATCGCCGGTGGTGCGGGATCCGGCGCGGGGCGCGTCCCTGGACCAGCTCCGCCAGGGCGGACACATGAGCGCGGGTTGTGCCGCAGCAGCCGCCCACGAGATTGAGCCAGCCGGCGTCGAGGAAGCGGGTGAAGGCGCGGACGAACACGTCCGGCCCTTCCGTGTAATGGCCCTCTTCATCGGGAAGACCGGCGTTGGGCACGCAGGCGACCCGGGTGCGGCAGATCTCGGAGAGCGTCCGCACGTGGTCGGTCATCAGCTCCGGGCCGGTGGCGCAGTTGAGCCCCACGTAGAGGAGGTCGGCGTGCAGGAGCGAGACGGCGAGCGCCTCGGCGTCCTGGCCGCCGAGCATGGTGCCGGTGGTCTCGATGGTGGCGGAGACCGCGACCGGCACCTTCCAGCCGGTCTGCGTGAAGGCCCGCTCGATGCCGATCAGGCCGGCCTTGACGTTGCGCATGTCCTGGGCGGTTTCGAGGAGAAGATAGTCGGCGCCGCCGCCGAGGAGGCCCAGGGCCTGGACGCGGAAGTGCTCGATCAGCTCCTCGAAGGTGATGCCGCCGGTGACCGAGATGGCCTTGGTGGTCGGGCCTATGGAGCCGCAGACGAAGTGCGTCCGGTCGGCCGCGTCATAGCGGGCGCAGGCCGCGCGGGCGATGCGCGCCGAGGCGGCGTTCAGGTCGTATGCCTTGTGGGCGAGCCCGTACTCGGCGAGGACGAGCGGCGTGCCGCCGAACGAGTTGGTCTCGACGACGTCGCAGCCGGCCGAGAGGTAGGCTTCATGGACGCCGTCCACCACGTCGGGCCGGGTCTCGCAGAGGTTCTCGTTGCACCCTTCGAGCTCGGGACCGCCGAAGTCGTCGGCGGTGAGCGTGACTCCCTGGAGCGCGGTGCCGGTGGCGCCGTCGAGCACGAGGATGCGCTGCTCCAGGGCGGCGAGCAGGGCGGCGGTGCGCGCCTCCAGGTCGGCCGGGCGCACCGGAACAGGTACGTCGAAGATCGGATCGGTCAAAGTCATCCTCCTGAGGGTTTCCTGATGCAAAAGCAAAAACCCGCCTCGTTTGCATCACGAGACGGGCTCTTGATCGCGGACACTTGGTTGCCGCCGGGGCGGCCGCATCCTCGCTTCAGCGAGAGGGCACCTTGGGTGTCCGTCCCAGGTTGCCGAGCCCGGCCGGAGCCGGGCCGCTCGTAATGCGAGACAGAGGATACCTAGAGATGGCGGGGGATGTCAAAGGGGCGGGTCAGGTCTGGCTGGACTCCCCGCCTTCCAGAGAGACCCGCCGCTCCAGGGCGAACCTCACGACGGCCACCTCCGCCTTGATATCGGCGAGGATCTCGTTGCGGACGTTCTCCCTCAGAGATTGATGCTGGGCCTCGATCCGCGAGATCCGGTCGATGAGGCCGTCGATCTTGTCCTCGACCCGTTCGAGCCCGCGCACCACGTCCTCGGTGCGCGCTTCCAGGGCTGCCAGCTTGCGGAAGGTCTCCCACAGCTCCTGGCTGAAGCTCACCCGGCCTCTCCGAGCTTCGCCTCCAGCCGGCTCAGGGTAGAGACGCCGCGGTCCAAGTTGGAGCCGATCGCGTCGATCTTCTCGCGGATGGCACGGAGGGCAGTCTCCTCTTCGTGCGCATCACGGTCCTCGGCCCGGCCGGACACCGTGATCCTCTTGGCGGGCTTGACATCGGTCAGCAGGATTCTCTTCATGGCCGTATCCCTCGAACGGCACGAGGATACCACAAAGCGCGCCGCCTAGATCTTCAGCTTCTCCATCAGCTTCTTGATCGCCGCAGCGCTCTGCATGACATAGAAGTGCAGGGAGGGCGCCCCGCGCTCGAGGAGCTCCCGGCTCTGCCTGAACGCCCATTCGACGCCGATGTCGGCCACGTGCTCGGGCTTGGCTGCCATGACCTCGCCGGCGAGCTCGTCCGGGATCTCCACGAAGAAGGTCTTGGGGATCGAGGTGAGCTGCTTCGCGGAGTTCAGGATCTTCAGCCCCGGGATGATCGGGACCGTGATCCCCTCCTCGCGGCACATGTCGAGGAAGTGGAAGTAGTGGTCGTTGTTGAAGAACATCTGGCTGACGACGTAGTGCGCGCCGGCATCGACCTTCTCCTTGACGCGGCGCACGTCGAGCCGCAGGTTCGGCGCCTCGAAATGCTTCTCGGGATAGCCGCCCACGCCGATGCAGAAGTCGGTCGGCTGGGCGTCCAAGAGGCTCTCCTCCAGGTACTTGCCCCGGTTCATGCACGCGACCTGGCGCACCAGGTCGCAGGCGTAGAGGTTGGCGCTGCGGCCGTGCTGGAGCGGCTTCTGGTAGCCGCTTTCGTCCCCGCGCACGGCGAGGACGTTGTCGATGCCCAGGTACCTGAGCTCGATCAGGAAGTCCTCGGTCTCCTCGCGGGTGAAGCCCTGGCAGAGGATGTGGGGGACGGCATCGACGTGGTACTTGTTCTGGATCAGCGCGCAGATGCCGAGCGTGCCGGGCCGCTTGCGCTTGACCCGGCGCTGGATTCCCTGCGGCGTCTCTTCATAGATGACCTCGGCCGCATGGCTGGTGATGTCGATGAACGGCGGCCGGTACTTGACCAGGTCGTCGATCAGGCCGAGGAGACCCTTGGCATCCCCCCCGCGCATGGGGGGGATGATCTCGAAGCTGATGAACGGACGATCGGCGTTGGCGAGGTGCTCGGTGACTTTCATGCGTACCGGCGGCAGCCTATCATGACTGATTCCGTCCCCCTCTCCCCCCGGGGGAGAGGAAGATTCAGATAGAGTCCGCGCCATGACTCCCTGGCGCCGCGAACGGACCCCGGTGCGGACGCTGCGCCTCTTCGGCGATCTGGCCGTGACGATCATGGCCTTCGCCGCCGCGTTCCTGGCCCGCATCTACCTGCCGGTCCCCTTCACCCGCGGCCTGCTGCCCGAGGACCGCCTGCTCTTTCTCTTCGAGGAGTGGGGGCCGGCGCTGGTGGTCCAGCTCCTCTCGCTCTACGTCCTCGGCTTCTACGACCCGCCACGGCCGCGCAGCCGGTCCGAGTTGGCCCGCCGGCTGCTCGCCGCGGTGGGGCTCCAGTCGCTTCTCCTCATGGGCTGGTACTTCCTCGGCAACCGGATCTTCCCGCGCTCCGTGCTGCTGCTCTACCTGGCCTTCGACTTCGCCCTGCTGCTCGCCTGGCGCCTGTTCCTCGACCGCACCGACGGCCACCGCGAGCGGCTCGTGGCGATCGTGGGCTGCGGCGAGAACGCGCGCGAGCTCGCCGAGGCGCTGCGCCTCCACCCCTGGCACGGGCTGCGGGTCGCGGGCTTCGTACCGCGGCCGGGCGAGACGCCCCCGGCCGATCCGGACGAGGCGCTCGGACCCTGCCTGGGCACGGCGGACGACCTCCCCGGTCTCCTCTCCTCCGGACGGGTCGAGGACGTGATCCTCGCCGGCAGCGACGATTCCTGGCAGAGCCGCCTGCTCGACCGGCTGGCCGGCACCCGCCCGGCGCACACGAACGTGCTCCTCCTGCCCGGCCCGTTCGAGAGCCTGATCGGACGGATGCGCTACCGCTGGGTGCACGACCTGCCGCTGGTCGAGGTGGTGCGCGAGTCGGAGTGGCGGATCAACTGGCCGCTCAAGCGCCTGCTCGATCTGGCCGCGGGCGCGCTCCTGCTGGTCCTCTCCCTGCCCCTCCTCGCCGCCTGCGCCATTGCCGTGCGCGCCACCTCGCCGGGCCCGGTCCTCTACCGGCAGACGCGCGTCGGCCGCGGCCAGCGGCCGTTCACCCTGCTCAAGCTGCGCACCATGCAGGTCAATGCCGAGGCCGAGTCCGGCGAGGTCCTGGCCCAGCCGGGCGATCCGCGCCTGACCCCGATCGGCGCCTTCCTGCGCCGCTTCCGGCTCGACGAGGTGCCGCAGCTCCTGAACGTGCTCCAGGGGACGATGAGCCTGGTGGGACCGCGGCCGGAGCGGCCCGGCTTCGTGCAGCGCTATCTCCAGGAGGTCCCCGGCTATGCCGAGCGCTTCTCCCTCGCCCCCGGCCTCACCGGCCTCGCCCAGGTCAACGGCGACTACCACTCCACGCCGCAGAACAAGCTGCGCTACGAGCTCGCCTACATGGCCAACTGGACGCTCTGGCTCGACCTCTCGATCCTGCTGCGGACGGTGAAGATCGTGCTGACCTCGCGCGGGGTGTAGGCGGCCGGCACACGGACACACGGACGATCACGGACTCGCACGGACGACCACGGACATCCGGAATCCGGAGGTCCGTGAAAGTCCGTGTCGGTCCGTGTCAGTCCGTGTCTCCCTACTGCTCCGGCTCCACGACCAGCGCCGGATCGCCGAGGATCGTCCAGCCGACGATGACGTCGCGCATCTCCGGGTGCTGCTGGGCGAGGTCGCGCTTGGCGGCCAGCAGCGCGTCGCCGATGGTGGCGCCGGGCTGCACGATGCGTGGCAGGTAGCGCTGGCCGAGCTCGATGTCGGACTGGCTGTCGGTGAGCGCGGTCGCGCCCAGCACCGCCGCCGCTCCCTTGTCGCCCGCGACCATCAGGGCATGGCCCAGGGTGTTGATGGTGGGATGGACGTAGTAGGTGTTCCAGCAGCCCCACTGCGCCACCACCGCCGGTCGGCCGGCGTTGTTGAGCTGCATGGCGTGCGGGCTGGCGAACAGGATGCTGAAGGACCACACGTTGTAGCTGGAGTGGCCGAAGTACTGCGCGAAGGCCACGCCGCTGTTGAGGCTGCCGATGACACGGGCGCGCGCCACCGGCACCCCGAGCTCGTCGATGTCGGCATGCTCGACGCTCCAGCCCGCACCGCCCAGCCCGTCCACCAACTGGTGGCTGATCTGCGAGAAGGAGATCCGCTCGAAGCCGTCGTAGCCGTCGGTGGCGGCCAGGAAGGTGCGGCCGTAGCTCTTCGCGTCATACGCCAGGGTCTTGGCGACCACCGCCGACAGCTCCGCGCTCGTCCGCACCGGCAGGCGGCCGACGGGCACGTCGGGGATCGAGTCGCGGTCGACGTCGCCGTACATCGGATCGGCCGGCACGAAGCGGATGGCGCCGGCCTCGGCATAGATCGACGGGATGAAGCTCAGCGATCCGATGCCGAGGTAGTTCTTGTAGTCGTAGGTGTCGCCACCGACCAGCAGCACATAGCGCGTCCCCTTCTCCCGCGCCGCGTATGCCACGTACTGCTTGATGGCCTCCGGATCGACCATGCCGTTGCTCAGGTTCTCGTAGATCTGGTCGACGTCGACCACCTGGGCGGTCAAGCCCTGCGCGCGGCGGTGATTCACGAGAGGCGCCACGCCCGTGGCGAAGTCGGGATGGGAAATGACCAGGTACTCGGCGCTGCCGGCGAAGATGTCCTCGCGCGGCGGCGCGGGGAGGATCTCCGGCTTGAGCTTGCGGGCCGCGGTCGCGACCACGTAGTCGGCGGGCTCGTTGGCGCCGGCGAAAGTGACGCTCCCGCCAGAGATCGAAGGCTTCGCGATCCGCTCCAGCTTGTTGCCCCGGAGACGGTAGACCGAGACGTCGGTGCCCGTGAGATTGCCGACGGTGAAGGCCTGGGCGGCGTCGCCGTGGAAGCTCAGGCGGCCGTCGCGGGCGAGCAGGCGTCGCGGATAGATGATCTGGTAGGCGTTCAGGCCCACGATGTCGTAGTCCACGCCCTGGTCGAGCGGCAGGTTGAGGTCGATCTGGTTGGCGCCCGTGCTCAGCACGTCCGCCGGGATCTCGACGCTGACCGGGTTGGCGTCGGCGCCGTTGAACTGCGCGTCGGCCAGCTCCGTGCCGTTGAGCGAGACGACCACGTGGTGGTCGGGATCCTTGCCCGGCCAGTCGGTGATGCCCCACAGGTCGACGCCGAGCTGCGCCGGACCGGCGCTCGGCACCGCGTCGCTCAGGGTCAGCGAGAAGGTGGCCGCGCCCGGGCTGAAGATCGCCATCACGTCCTGGTCGTACCAGGGATCGGCGCCCGGGGCCGCGGGGTTGTAGAGGCTCTGGCGCTCGACCCGCGCGGTTTCCCGATAGACGGTCACCGGGTTGCGGAGCTGCGCGGCCGGCGTGTTGTCGTCGCTGGCGCGCAGGGCCGCTCCGGGCTCGGCGCGCAGCGTGTAGTGGTTGCGGTCGCCGTACAGGCTCTCCGCCGCCTTGCCGTAGAACTCGATCGCCTCGCCCGGGCCGAACGTGCCGTTGCCCTCGACCCGGATCGGCACCGCGCCGGCGCGGTCGAAGAGGGCGAGCTGGGCGAGCGCCACCTTGCCCATGTCGATGCCGGCCGCCTTGAGGTCCTCATAGGTCACCCGGTAGAGGCCGTCGGTGGCCACCACCAGGCGGACGGTCGGGCTGTCCTTCTTCTTCCAGCCGTTCTGGCGCTGCGTGAGCTTCGCCTGGTGCTCCTGCCGGATGGCGGCCCAGGGGATGGCATTCATCGCCGCCGGCTGGGACACCGCCCACTCGCCGAGCGGGAACGGACCGTGGACGTGCTCCCGGCCCTTCGTGTCGACGTCGGCCAGGAGGAAGGCGTCGGCCGCGACGGCGTCCGCCTCCAGGTGGTAGGTGAGCGGCGCCACGGAGTTGCCGTTCTGCGTCAGCACCAGGTGGTCGTGGACCGGGACCCACTCCTCGTCCACCAGGCCGAAGACGTAGAAGCCGACGTTGTCGGTCTCGGTGTCGGTCGTCCAGGTGAAGCGCAGCTTGCCGCCGTCGAGCTCGGCATGGAAGGACGACAGGGTCACGGGCAGCGGCGTGGGCTCGTAGCGGTAGCCGAAGTTCTTCGTGACCGTGTTGGAGCCGGTCGAGACCGCCGCGCTGTAGCTGTCGCAGACCGTGCACGCCCCGGCTTCGTCGGGGTCGCCGGTCTGCAGGTAGGAGACCGGCAGCGTGTCGGTGGCGACGACCACCACGTAGTTGCCGGCCGGGATGGCCAGGAAGGAGTAGGCCCCCGCGTTGTCGGTGAGGTCGGTGGCGAGACGGGTGCCGTCGGCCGGGTTGCCGTCGCCGTTCGGATCGCTCCATAGCTCGACGCGCACGCTGTCGATCTTCGGCTCGCTCGGGTCGATCACGCCGTTGGGGCTGACTCCCGAGTTGTCGTCCCACACCGTGCCGTTGATCTGGCCGGTCGGCAGGTTCGCGATCGGGTTGCTCGCGCTCGCGCTGACCGGCGTCGGAGTCTGCGTGCTGGCCGCGAAGGCGGTGTTGGAGACCGTGGTCTGGCCCACCGGCAGCGGGCTGTTGGCGGTGACGCGGAAGCGCACCGTCATCGCCTCGCCGGCGCGCAGCGAGTAACCGCTCGCGGCCGAAACGAGGGCCGAGGGCGCGTCGCCCGCGATCGGGCCGGCCGTGGCGCGCACGGCCCTCTCGACCACCACGTCGTCGATGTAGAAGAAATCGCCGCTCTCGAGCGCCGTCGTGGTCGAGAACGACACGACCGACGGGCTGGTGAAGGTCGAGACGGTGCAGGTGATCGCTAGATAAGCCGCGTCGGTCTGGTTGGCGCCGAACCCGCCCGGGTTGTTGCAGGCGGAGCCGGTCATCCCCAACCCGTCGAGAGTGCCGAGGAGAATGCCTCCGACGCGGATCTCGAGAGGATCGCCGGTGTCGATGGTCGACCGGCGGACGTTGAATCTCAGGCTCGCGCGGTAGAAGCCGGCCAGGTTGACGCTGCGCGAGGAGGTCTGGTTTCTGCCGATCTGCATGCTGAAGTCGCCCAGGTCCGAAACCGCCGCGCCCGCGAGGCTCCAGTTGTTGACCCAGGCCGTGGTGCCGTCGCTGCCGCCCGGGTAGTCGGTCGCCGCGCCATTGTCGAAGTTGTCGGCGAAGGTGGTGACCGTGTCCGTGAAGTAGGAGACCACCGTGCTGCTGGCCGCCACGTAGGTGGTGCCGGCCGGCACCGCGTCGGTCAGGGTCACGTTGGAGAGCGCGGCCGTGCCGGTGTTGGTCAGGGTCATCGTGTACTGGAGCACGTCGCCCGGATCGACCTGGTTGGCCACGCCGCCGTCGGTGATGAACGACGAGATCTTGCCGATCCCCAGCGCCGCCGAGGTGACGGTGACGTCCTCGTCGTTCTCCGGGTCCTGGCCCACCGGCGTGTCCGCGTCCTGCGCCGTGTTGCCGACGTCGTCAACGACCGTGTCGCCAGCGTCGAGCGTGCCGCTCGCGTTGGAGTCGTGGCGCGCCGTGGCGGTGTTCTCGTAGGTGCCCGCGGCCATGCCGGCCGGCACGTTGACCGTGTAGGTTATGGTCACGGCCCTGCCCGCCGGCAGCGTCCACCGGCCCCAGGTCAGGCTGGTCGCGCCGACGGTCGGGTTGGTGGTAGTCGTGCGGACGACGCCCGCCTCCTCCACGATCGAGGAGCTGGCGTACGTGAAGCCTCCCCCTTCGGGGATCTGGGTGTCGTTGACCTCCACCAGGGTGGCGGTGATGTCGCCGACGTTGCGCACCTCGATCGTGTAGGTCACCTGGCCGCCGGGATTCACCGTGGGCGTCGAGGTGTCCTTGTCGACCGTCAGCTTCGCCGGCAGGCGGAAGCCGAAGTCGAGCGTGAGGTCGGTCAGGCCCGCCAGCGGGATCGTGATGTCCGTCTGCTTGTTGCAGGCGCCGCAGACCCCCGCGTCCTTCTCATAGGTCTGGTTGTAGCCGGTGAGCGCGGTCGCGGTCGTGAGGTCGAGCCGGTACTCCGCGGGGGTCAGGTTGCCGAAGGTGAAGGCGCCGTCGCTGTCGGTGGTGACGGTGGTCACCAGCGAGTAGCCGCTGCCGCTGCCGATCGGCCGGCTGTACAGGGAGACCACGACCCCCGCGATCCCCACCTCGCCGGCGTCCTGGACGCCGTCGCCGTCGTCGTCGTTCCACACCCGGTCGCCGAGCACGTTGGGCGGCCGCACGCCGAAGTCCGCGAAGACCACGTCCTGCGCCGCCGACAGGTTGATACCGGTCTGGCCGTCGAGCGTGGGGTCCGGGTCGCCGGTCCAGTTGGTGCCCGGCAGGTCGACGTCGGTGCCGTCCACGCGCACCACGTATAGGCCCGGCGTCAGGCCGGTGAATTGGTAGGAGCCGGCGTTGGTGTTGACGGTCGCAGTCACCTTGGTGGCGACCAGCGTGTCGCCCACGGAGAAGACGCCGTTGGCGTCGTTGTCGCGCCAGAGCTGGACCGTGACGTTGTTGATTCCGGGCTCGTTCGCCGCCTGGGTGCCGTCGCCGTTGTCGTCGCGGTAGACCCGGTCGCCGATCGTGCCGCCGGGGCCGAAGCCGAAGTCGGCGGCGGTGTACTGCTGGTTCGCCGCGAGCGTGACCGGCAGCGGATCGGTGCCGCCCGACAGGATGTAGCGGTTGCCGTACGGGTCGGTGGGGATCTGCGTGTCGGTCTGGTCCACGTCGACCAGGTAGCTGCGCACCGGCAGGTTGTAGAAGTGATAGCTGCCGGTCGAATCCGAGGTGGTGGTCCCGACCACCGCGTCACCGGCGTCGATCACGCCGTTGGCATTGCCGTCCTCATACAGGGTGACCGTGACGTTGATCAGGCCGGTCTCGGTGCCGTCCTGGAGGCCGTTGCCGTTGGCGTCGTTCCAGATGTAGTCGCCGATCGAGCCGAAGCCGTTCGGGCGGTAGCCGAAGTCGGTGGTGGTCACGCCCGCGGTGCCGTTCGTGGTGACGCTCGCCTTGCCGTCGCAGGTCGTGCAGACGCCCACCTGATCGGGGTCCTGGGTCTGCGCCAGGCTGGTGTAGGCGCCGGTGAAGTCGGGATCGCCCTGGTCCACCACCACGATCCAGGTGCCCGCGGGCAGGGCCGTGAACGAATAGTTGCCGCTCGCGTTCGTCGTGGTCACCGCGCGCACCACGTCCACGTCGTCGGCATTGCCGCAGATCGTATCGGTGCCGCAGTCGCGCACGCCGTCGCCGTTGACGTCCCGGATCAGGGTGACGGTGACGTTGGCGATGCCCTCCTCGCCGGAGCCCTGCGAGCCGTTGCCGTTCCAGTCGGCGTACAGGGTGTCGCCGATCGACGAGGTGCCTGCGCGGCGGTAGCCGAAGTCATAGGCGCCGAAGATGTTGCCGCCGGTGACCGAGACCGCCGACTTGATGCCGTCGCAGGTCGTGCAGGGGACTCCCGGCTGGTCGGGATCGCCGGTCTGCTGCCAGAACTGCGGCGCCACGATCGCCGGGAGCGAGCTGAAGAGCACCGCCACGGACCAGTTGCCGTTCGCCACGTTGACGAAGCGGTAGCGCCCGTTGGCGTCGGTCGTCACCCGCGGGCAGGTGGTGCCGATCCCGCAGACGCCGTTGGTCAGGTCGACCGTGATGCCGGAAAGGGCCGGTTCGCCCGGATCCTTCACACCGTCGCCGTCGAAGTCCTCCCACAGGGTGCCGAACACGACGTTGCCGATGCTGTAGCCGAAGTTGTTGTTGGTGAAGTCGTCGTCGGCCGCGTTGCCGTTGGACAGGGTGAGCGCCTTGGCCGCGGTGTTCTGGTTGTCGCAGACCGTGCAGACGACGCCGGGCTGGTCGGGGTCGCCGGTCTGCGTGCCACTGCCGCCGGGCAGCGTGGCGGTGCGCACCTGGACCCGGTACGAGCCGGTGCCGAGGCTGGTGAAGCTGTAGAAGCCGGTCGCGTCCGTGACCGTAGTCGGGCAGTTGACGCCGGCCGTGCAGGTGCCGTTGAGCAGCTCGACCGTGACGAATGGGATGCCGGACTCGCCCACGTCCTTGACGCCGTTCGGGGAGACGCCGAGGTCGGCCCAGACGTAGCCGGAGACCGAGCCGCGCGGATCGACCTGGTGGGTCGCCTGCGCCGTGGCCGTGTTGACCGCGCCGTTGTCGAAGAAGAGGGCGCCGGTCACCGACTCGGTGTTGTTGTGGATCACCACGTCCGCCTCGCCGTCGCCGTTGGTGTCCTGCTCGGCGGCGAGGAAGCGCACGGTCACGGTCTTCGTCTGCTGCGCGCGCAGCGGGCCGAGGTCCCAGGTGAGCGTGCCCACGCGGTTGGGCGCGGTGCCCGTCACCGACGAGCCGGTCGGCGTCGTGGTGGCGTCGAGGAACTGCAGCACGTCCGCATCGTAGGTGTCGGTCATCGGCACCGTGCGCATGTCGTCGCTCGGCGCTCCGCACACCTCGTTGGTGGTGACCTGGATGCCGGTCGCGTCGATGAACAGGACGACGCCATCGGAGCCGCCGGTGTGCTTGTAGATGAACTGCACCGTGGCCCCGGCCACCTCCGCGAACGTCGTGAGGATGCTGGAGACGTTCAGGCTGAAGGTCTTGGCGTTCGCGATCCCCACCGCGGTGTTCAGGCTGGCGGTGGAGATCGTGCCGGACAGCGACTGCCCGCCGACCACGTCGGTGACCGTCCAGTCGAGGTCGTCGTTGACCAGGTTCCCGCCGATATAGAGCGGGATCTGCAACGTGGCCGAGGCGAGGGTGCCGCTGGGGGTCCCGATGCCGAACGTGTCGAGGTTGAGGTTGTTGCCGCTGCCCCCCTCGCCGCCGCTGGCGTAGAGGCCGTCCGGCCCCTGTGCGCTGGCGGCGTTGCCGGCGCTGGTAAACGACGAGGTGCCGAGCGCCCGCTCAGCCCAGGCGGTGTAGGAGCAGGGCTGGCTGGCCGGACGCGCGTTGGTGACGCTCAGGGTGTAGGTCACCACCTGCCCCTCGGTCGAGGTGGCGGAGGAGGTGCGCGTCTTGGCAACCAGCAGCGACGGGCCGAAGCCGAAGTCGGTGGTCGCGACGGTCTGCCCGGCCGCCAGGGTGACCGCGATCGTGTCCTTGGGCAGCGCCGGCGTCGGCGTGGTGAGGCGGAAGCCCGTGGGCACGTCGGCGTCGTTCTTGTCGACCACCACCAGGAAGTTGCCGGCGGCCAGGCCGGAGAAGCAGTAGTTGCCGGTGCCGCCGCAGCCGCTGTTGGCGGCGCCGCTCGTGGTGGTGGCGATCAGCGGCTCGCCCGCGTCGAGGACGCCGTCGCCGTCGACGTCCCAGTAGAGGGACAGCCCGACGTTCGCGATCACCGTCTCGCCGCCGTTGAGGACGCCGTTGTTGGCGTTGGCCGGCGTGCCGGCGCCGTCGTCGCGGAAGATGGTGTCGCCGATGCGCGCGGTGCCGAGCACGGGGATCGCGGCGCTGGCCTGGAGGAACGGCGACGAATCGCCGAAGCTCGCGGTCGCCGTGTTGAGGATCACCGGGTTGCCGCTGTAGGGGTTGTTCACCGTGACGCCGAAGCCGACCGTGCCCGAGGCGCCGGCCGGGACCGGAGCCTGGAGCCGCCACATCAGGTTGGTGACCAGCGCCGGGTTGCCCGGCTGGGTGCTCGTCCAGGAGACGCCGTTGTCGACCGAGTAGAGGATCGAGACGCCGCAGCAGCCGAACGACGCGGTGGCGGTGCCTCCGACGTACTTCGTGCCGGCGGGGATCGAGTCGCGGATGACCAGCGGCACGCCGAGATCGGGCCGGCCGATCGGCTCGGTCTCCGTGTTGGTGAGGGTCATCGTGTAATTGAGCGTCTCGCCGGCCGAGGCCCGGCCGTCGAGCGGCGAGGTGTCGGCGACCGTCTTGCCGAGGGTCGCGTTGGGCTCCCGGCTCGAAAGCTGGCCGACGTTGGTGCCGTAGTCGCCGGCGAACTTCTCGTTGTCGGAGCCGGAGGCGGCCTCCTGGTAGGGGGTCAGCGGCACGGCGCAGGCGCCGTCCAGGCACATGAACGTGTAGTAGACGACGCCGGTGATGCTCGTGTTGTTCGTCGGCAGGCCGGTGAAGTAGAGCTGGTTGACGAAGTCCCGGTACTCGATGCCGCCGCCGCCCGAGGTGTTGATCTGGAGCTGGCCCGAGGTCTCGACCAGCCGGAAGCAGGCCGGGTTCCAGTTGGTGTCGCCGATCGGCTGCAGCCAGGCGTTGAAGTCGGGCGAGCCGTTGCCGTCGTTGTCGAAGCCGAAGTTGACGTTGCCGAGCTGGTAGTTGATGCCGTTCGTGACCACCGTCTGGCCGGGATAGCAGGTGGGCGGATCGTTGAACCAGGAGCCGCCGTTGGGGAAGATCTTGTTGGCGTTGGCCGAGATCTCGTTGCGCATGGTGACCGTCCAGTCACGGTTGGCGGACGAGCCCTGCGCGCTGGTGCCCCAGGCGTCGAACTTGAGCCAGAGGTCGTCGTTCGGATTGTTCGAGGCGCACCAGACCGGCGACCCGCAGGTGTCCGGGTTCGAGCGCCGCGGATAGGTGAAGCTCCAGTACTGCCACGAGCACTCGCCGACGTCGAGCGTGCCGATGTAGCGCGTGGCGTCGACCAGGTCGCCGAGGTGGGTCAGGCTGTAGGTGCCGGTGTTGGCCAGGCAGGAGCTGCTCAACGCCACGTCGTTGGCCGCCGCCGCGCTGTCGCGCACCGGGTAGACGCCCGGCGTGCCGGCGCTGAAGTTGCCGATGTGCCCGACCACGTCGGTCAGCGGCGCGTCGCCGGTGTTGCAGAAGCCGGCGCCGACCGTGGCGACCTGGGGCGCGTAGGTCGATGGCGAGCAGACGTTCGAGTCGACGATGACGTTATAGGGTGCGTTGAGCTCCACGGAGAGCGAGCCGGCGCCGAAAGCGGGCTGCGCAGCCACGAGCGCCATGCCTGCGACGCTCCAGCGAATCCACGAGAAGACATCAGAACGGTCGAACATCTGGTCGATCCTCCGGGGTGTCGTCGGACGCACCCCTCTCTGCCCGACTGAGCATGAGAGCCAAACAAACGAGATGCGGTTGATCTAGAATACCACGCCACCGCATGTTTTCGCTATCGAATCCTTCACATGGGCGCTCTCTTCGCCAATCTCCGCCTTGACGGAGAGCCCGCCGGAGACCTCGCCGCGCTCTTCCGGAGCTCCGCGGAAGCGCAGGGCGACGGCGACACGGTCCGCTCCTGGGAATGGGCCGCGCTCGGCTGCCGGGCCTTCCGGTCGACGCCTCAGGAGGAGATACCGGTTGCGGAAAGCCAGCCTCTCGTCGATCCCTCCGGCCGTTTCGCCCTGCTCTTCGACGGCCGCCTCGACAACCGCGAGGAGCTGGGCGCCGGCGCCGGGGAGAGCGATGCCGCGGTGGCGCTGCGCCTTCTGGCGCAAGGATGGGAGGCCCTGGACCGCCTCTTCGGCCCCTGGGCGCTGCTCCTCCTCGACCTGAAAAAGCGCGAGGCCCACCTGGCGCGCGATCCCACCGGCGAGCGCATGCTGTGCTGGCACGCCACCCCGGCGCGGATCCTCATCGCCAGCGAGCCTGCTGTGCTGTTGATGGATACGCACGTGCCCCGGGACCTGGATGAGTCCACCCTGGCGGCCTTCTTCGCCGTGCGGGAGCCGGAGCCGGATGCCACCTTCTTCCGCGCCGTCAAGCAGGTGCCTGCCGGTTTCCAGGTGACCCTTTCCGCCCGAGGGGAGCGGCGCAGCTCCTTCTGGCATCCCGACCTCACCCTGCTGCGCGGCAGCGAGGCCGATTCGGTCGAGCGCTTCCGCGAGCTGCTCGGCACGGCGGTCCGCGCCCAGCTCCGCGCGACGGGGCCGGCCGCCGTGCTGATGAGCGGGGGTCTCGATTCCACCTCGGTCGCCGCGCACGCGGCCCGGAGAGGGAAGGTCCGCGCGGTCTCTTGGCGGTTCCGCGAGCTGACCGGGGCGGACGAGAGCGCGTTCGCGCAGGCGATGATGACCGCGGCCGGGCTGGAGCCGGTCTGGGTCGAGGGGGACGGCTGCTGGCCGCTGCGCACGATCGAGGGAATCGATCCCAGCCTGCCGTTCGAGAACCCGTACCGCGACCTCCACGCCGCCGCGTTCTCGGCGGCCGCCGCGGGAGGCTCCCGGGCGCTGCTCACCGGCCACTTCTCGGACGAGATGTACCACGGGGTCGACGCCTGGTGGCTGCGTGATGCCTTGGCGAGGGGGGATTGGCCGGCCGCCTCCCGGGGCCTGCGCGACGAGCTGCGCTGGCGCTCGCGCCCGGACGTCTGGACCCCGGGCCTGCGGCGCGCGCTCGGCGTTTTGCTGCTCGGGTCCGCCTGGGAGCGGCTGCGCTCGCTGCGGACTCCGGATTGGCTGACCCCTTCCGCCCGGGAGGCTCTCCAATACCGCCCGGCGCCTCCAGGCCGGCATCCCGAGCAGGCGGAGACGCTCCTCTCTCCGTTCGCCCTGATGGGCATCGCGGTCGAGATGCGGCGCGCCCGGCAGCAGGGCGTCGAGCTGCGCTTCCCCTTCCGCGACCGGCGCCTGATCGAGCTCGCGCTGCGCCTGCCGGCCGACCACTTGGCGCGGCCCGGGTGGCGCAAGCGCCTGGTCTGGGTCGCGGCCGACGGCTATCTGCCGGATGCCGTGCGCCTGCGGCGGCAGATGTCGAACCTGGGACCGCTGTTCGCCCGCAGTATTGGCAGGGGTGGAGAGCGCGAGCACGACGTGCGCCGCCTGCTCTTCGGGCCGGGGCCGCAGCTCTGGCGCCGCTGGGTCGAGCCCGCCCTGCTGGAACGATTCCTCGATACGGCCCGGACCGGGGGGTCGGGGGTGCCGACCCTGGTCTTCTGGCAATGCCTCGCCGCGGAGCTGTGGGCGCGGTCCTTCCCGGGATAGAACAGCCGTGCTATACTGTCGTCTCAATCAGTTATGACCGAACCGAGAGACACACCCGCAGACGCCGAACGGCGTCCCTACGTCAGCCCACGTCTCGTGGAGCTCGGAGATCTGCGCAGCCTCACCCTCGGAGGATCGCCGGGCGCCGGCGACTCTGGTGTCGGACGCCCGCGCAGGCAGTTCGTCGTCGGCGAAGCGCCGATCCCACCCTTCGACCGCGAAGCATGA
>Ga0068862_100001710_pt1 | contig 19880 bp, 22 predicted proteins | sample KBSSwiS52_FD_66598 | JGI IMG/M metagenome (GOLD analysis project Ga0068862, IMG submission 66598) | Switchgrass rhizosphere microbial communities from Kellogg Biological Station, Michigan, USA - KBS Switchgrass S5-2 | ecosystem: Host-associated > Plants > Roots > Rhizosphere > Soil ... | reverse complement strand
TCCTGGCGGACGGCTCGACCGCCGGGCACCTGGAGGTGCCGCGGGCGCAGCTCGAGTCGCTGACGGTGCGCGGCAAGGAGCTGATCCAGAAGCAGTCGGAGCTGGCGGCGTCCAAGCAGGACGCTTCGAAGGAGCTCCGGAAGCTGATCATCGAGGGTCAGCGCCTGGTGACGGTGCTGCGAGTGGCGGTGCGGCAGCACTACGGCATCGACTCGGAGAAGCTGGCCCGGTTCGGGTTGCAGCCGTTCCGGGGCCGTCGCCGCAAGGCCGACGAGCCGCCCGTGATCGAAAAGCCCAAGACCGAGTAGTCCGGTGATCGTTTGATCTCGGGGGCGTGTCCGGCACGCCGGGCACGCTCCCACTCTTTCTCTCTCACACCATCGAGCAGAGCGCCACCCTCCCCACGGGGAGGGCGGTGGCTCCCACTCCCGCGAAGCGGGGGAGGGCTGGGGAGGGGGCTTCTTCGGGATTCTTTGAAAACTGAACAGGACGGCCGGCCTCCGGGTCCAAGGACGCCGCCGTCCGCCACTTGAAGGGGACCCGGTCTCCAGGGAAGCCGTGTGTCCCTCTCCGTCGAGGAGAGGATTGGCCGGTTCCGGGGGGAGGCCGGGACGAGGGCGCATGCCCTCCAATTTTTCCCCTCCCACCTCGCGAAATGAGAACGACATCCCCTTCCTTGGAGCGAGGTGCAGAGCCCGGAGCCGGCCCGCAGTTTTCTGACCAGACGACGCTACTCGGGGCGATCGAGCTCATCGAGGAGGCGTAGCCCTAGCTCGCGCGAGCCCAGCGCAGCGCGAGCCCGGAAACGCGTCTCGGCGTCGAACTCGGCCAAAGCCACGGTAGACAGCTCCTCGATGAGCTTGTTCATGCTCAAGTTGCGCCGCTCCGCCAACTGGCGAAGCCGCTCATGTTTCTCGGCAGGGAGGCGAATGGTGAGGGTTGCCATGATCAGATCTCCTGCAAGACCTCTTCCGGAAGCAGGATCCGCAGACCGGGGAAGTGGAGCTCCGCCGACCTGAAATCCCGCACGTTTTTTGTGATGACAGCCGAGGCGCTCCCGGCGACCGCCAGCTCGATCAGGTGATTGTCCCCCTCATCTCTGAGATTGGGCCGCCATCCGTAGTAGATCGTCGTCCACCGGCAGACGCTCAGAAACGAGTTGAGCAGTTCCTCCCGCTGACCGGCGGAGAGACGACATCCTCTGAAAATGGGCTCGCGCCCCAACAGCGACTCGTACTCGGCAAAGAGGGCTGCCCCCATGAGAGGCTGGAGCTTGCCCTCCAGGCAAGCACGAAGCACAGCTCGGCTGCCTCCCTTGCCGAGCAGGGCAGACACGAAGACGTTGGTGTCCATGACGACGATCATGCCCGAAGGATGATAGCATATACGCTGTCACCCACGACCGCGGCCGGGCCCGCCTCGAGAGTGAGCACGATGAATGCCGATCTGATTCGTGCGACAGTGTCCGAGTGGAGCACAAAGGCACAGCAGCAGATATCTCGAGAGCGCACCCAAACGTGCTAGCGTACGCCGGAATGGACCTGCACAGACTCGCAGAGGAGAGGAGCGTCGCGTATCACAGCGTGATCGCGGAGCGCCTCCTGCGCCAGCCGGAGGTCCTGGAGAAAGCGCGGCAGCGTGTGCAAGGCTGGCTGGCTTCCGGCGCGCCCTTCTATGCCCGCAAATGGGCGGAGATCCTCGCCGGCGATCCGCCCTCGATCGCAGCCTTCCTGACCGAACGCAGCGAGCTCGCGGACGAGCTCCGCCAGTCGAGCCCGTTTGCCGGAGCCCTGAAGCCCCAGGAGCGCTGGAAGATCTGGCGGGAGACCCGGGAGCAGTTCGAGCAACGACGGTGACACGGGAGCAGCTCGAGCACCTCATTCGCGTTGCCGCGGTGATTGCCGACGACCACCGGCCACGGCGCTCCTCTCAGTAGTATTCTTCCGGCATGACACTCAAGGCCCGCGTTCACAATGGCCGGCTCGTCGTGGATGAGCCGACGAAGCTTCCCGAGGGTACGGAGGTGGCTCTCCTGCCCCTCGATCCGGGCGACTGGCTCGACGCGGAAGACCGCGCTGCTCTTCATCGAGCCCTGCTGGCCTCGCAGGACGATGTCGAGGCCGGCCGGCTCGTCGACGCCGAAGAGGTGCTGAGGGAACTGCGGACACCGTGACGCGGCGCAGAGTCCGTTTCACGGCGAGGGCTCAACAGCACGTTCGGCTCTTCAATCAGCCATGTGGCACGCGAGACGCGGCTCGGTGCCAGATCTTGGCTCATCCTAGGAGCCTGCGCGGCAGCGAGGCACGGAAAACGGGGTCCAAAACGTACGGGAGAAGCTCATCCGAGTGAGTAAGCACTCCTATCTGCTGTTGGCGCTTGCGCTCTTCGTGCAATCAGGCTGTCAGCGCGAACGGACCCTCGAGTTCGTAGAATTCCCTCGCAGCACGGACATCCAACCCGTTGACGAGCCTCCGCCCGCGGTCTCGCTGGTTGCCGTGCTTGCAGATCCGACGGCCTTCGACGGGAAGCGCGTCATGATTCAGGGCGTCATCAACCTGGAGTTTGAAGGGGATCAGGTCTGCCTGGACCGCGGATCTCTTCAGTATCTCGCTACGAAGAACTGCTTGTGGGTCTCGCTCGCCCCGGGCGAGATCGCCGACTCCTACCAGGAGATCGCCAAGTGGAATGGCCACTATGCGCTGCTGGAAGGAGACATTGCTGCGGACCACCACGGTCACTTCGGCCTCTTTCGGGCAGCCATTACCAAGGTGTCGAGGATCCTGCTCGTCAAACCGCCCGGGCGCGTTCTCCCGCCGGAATAGGTCCCCGTCGGCGGCCTGAGAAACGGCAACCGGGCCGTGCTTGACGCACGGCCCGGCTGGTTCGAGGCAGGTGTCGAGAGATCAGAAGGTGTGCTTGGCGAGGAGGTACCCGATCGTCGCCTTGTACTCGGGGTCCCGGTACCAGCCGCTCAGGTAGCTCGCGGTCGCCTGCGCGGGACCGACCAGCGGGCCCGGAGGCAGGACGTAGCTGTAGGGGTCGAACTGGATGTCGTCGAACGCCACGTCCTCGTAGGCGAGGCCGGCGGTGAGATCCCAGCTGCCGGTGATCTCGTAGGTGCCGTTCAGGTTCAGCGCCAGCCGCTCGTTGTTGCCGTAGTTCGTGATGTTGATCAGGGTCGTCGGCAGCGCCGCGGCGCCGGCCAGGCCGTTGAAGTCGACGGCGCCCTTGCTGCGGTTCCACGAGGCGGCGCCGGTCACCAGCAGGCGCTCCTGCGCCGGCCAGTCGAAGCCGAGACCGAACGCCTCGAACTTGTCCTCGATGCCGGTGAAGACCGTGTAGTTGACGGCGCCGGTCGTGCTGTTGCGGCTGACCAGACGGGCGTCGGTCGAAGCCTTCTCGTAGTCGACGTACGCCTTCACACGGAAGCCGTCCTGCGCGCCATACACCGAGCTCAGGTAGATCTCGCCGCGGTCGTCCGCCTGGCGGCCGGACGGCGAATCGTCGTACTCGCTCTTCTTGTAGTAGTACTCGGCGCTCAGGTCGAGCTTCGCGGTCGGCGTGTAGTCGAGGCCGGCCTTGTAGACCTGCCGGTCCATGTTCGCGGTGTCGAAGCTCCACACCGTGTTCGGCAGGGCCGGGGAGAGGAAGTTGGAGCGCCGTTCGATGAGCTGGAGCTTGAGGCTCGCGACGAGCGTGTCGAGCGCGGTGTTGCGCCATTCGAGTGAGTAGCGGCGCTCCTTGGTCGAATCGGAGTCGGGATGGAACTCGCGGTCGGTCTTGATCTGATCCCAGCCGCCGCTGATCCGGTTCGTCTTCGTCGGACGCCAGGCCAGCTCGGCGCCGTAGTTGCGCCGCTCGAAGCCGAACGGCTCGTTCTCGCAGACGCGCGGGCCGGTCGCCGAGCCCACCGGGCCGGTGCCGCCGACGACGCCCACGCAGCCGAGGCTGGTGGTCGCCGTGGTGAAGCCCGAGAACAGGACGTCGGTCGATTTGTTCTCGCGCTTCAGGTCGAGCGCGTACAGACGGACGTCGAACCCTTCCGCCGGCATCGCCGACCAGGTCAGCGCCCAGGTGTCGTAGTCCACCTTGCCGTTGAAGACCGCCGGCGAGGCCAGGAACGGCGCCGTCGATTTGGCGGTCGCGGTGCCGATGAGCTGCGACGTCGCGAGCGTCACGTCGCTGGTCGACTCGCTCTGCGTGTAGCGCAGGGCCAGGCTCGAGCTCAGCGGCAGCTTGACGAGCCCGTTCAGGCTCCAACGCTTCAACTGGTTGTCGGACGGCAGGTAGCTGGTGTCGATGCCGAGGTCCGTGCCGGTCAGCTTGTCGTTGCCGAAGTAGCCGTTCGTCCAGTGGAGGATCTCGTCGTCGTTCTCGAACTTGCTGTCGAGGTAGGCCAGCGCCAGGTGCAGCTTCTTCGACGAGTAGCCGCTCTCGAACGAGAGGTTGCGCGTCGAGAAGTCCACCGGCACGGCGAGATCGACGAAGCCGTTGCTCGAGCCGGTGCCCTGGGCGTAGGCCTGCAGCTTGTTGCCGTCGAAGCTGATCTGCCCGACGTCGGCGCGCACGTACCAGGGCGAGTCGAGCGAGAGCTCGAACATGGCGCCGTCGCTGCGGCGCTTGTAGGCGAGGTCGTAGACGTTCCACGTCGACGGGTCGAGGTTCGGCAGCTTCGCCGTCTGGTTCAGGGTGCCGGCGCCGCTGTACGGCGTGCGCGCGTCGGTGGTGAAGAAATGCTGCATGCTGTCGCTGAAGAGCCCGTACTTGAACGAGCCGTACGAGCCGCCGCGCAGGTCGAGGAACATGTCCTTGCGGCCGACGTTCTCGCCGTAGAAGTCGAGGTAATAGTTGGAGCCGCGGCCGGTGAGCCCGAGGGCCGACAGCACGCCGCTCGTCAGGTCGCGGTATTCCCGCATCTTGCCTTCGTCGACGGTGTCCTGGGTGTCCACGAACTGGCCGCCGAGTGTGTAGGAGCCGGTCAGGGAGAAACCGCCGTCGGCCGCGTACGCCGCCGGCGCGGCGAGCAGGAAGAGGCAGGCGATCAGGACGGCAGAGGTCGTGCTTTGCTTGATGTCCATGATGTCCTCCTCAGCGCAGCAGGAAATGACCGCGGGACGCCGGTGCGTTGCTGCCGTGGATCAGTTGGTGGCAGTTGACGCAGGCGCGGGCGTCGAAGCGGGTCGCCCGGTCCTGGTTGGCGCCACCGACGGAGAAGCTGGAGCCGTAGGCGAGCTGCCCGTGGCCGCTGCCGTGGCAGTCCTGGCAGAGCTGGGGCACTTTCACGTTGAGAAGCTTGGGCACGTTCGAGCCGTGCGAGTTGTGGCAGGTCAGGCAGTTCTCTTCGACCGGCAGGTGCGACCAGACGAAGGGGCCGCGCTTGTCGGCATGGCAGCCCGCGCAGAGCTGGTTGACCGACTCGTTCTTGACCATCGCGTGCGAGAGCGCGCCGTGCGGGTTGTGGCAGTCGGCGCAGGCGACCTTGCCTTCGATGATCGGATGGTGCGAGGTCTTGTTGAGCTGCGCGCGCACCGACTTGTGGCACTGGCCGCAGGTCTCGTACTGCAGCTTGCGCTGGGTCGTCAGGTACGGCGCGGTCGACGGATCGACGTGCTTGCCATGCAGGGTCATGCCATGGACGCTGTGGCAATCCGTGCAGGCGACGTCGTTTTTCTTGTGCTTGCCGGAATCCCAGAAGGCGAGCTGCCGGTTGCCTTCGTGGCAGGACAGGCAGGCTTCGCTCTTTTCGGCCGCGGTCATCCCGCGGTCGAACGCGCGGGTCGGCTTGACCGTCGGGTCGTCCAGGTGGGCGGCGACGTCGCCATGGCACGACTGGCACAGGTTCGTGGTGGCATCGAGCCTGGCGCCGTGCTTGGTCGGCGCGATGCCTCGAACGGCTTCCTCGTGGCAGTCCGCACAGACGGGCTGCCCTCCCCCTTGCGCGCCGGCTGCCGGGGTCGGCAGCAGGGTCAAGGCGCAGAAAGCGCTCGCGATCCCGACTGCCCAGTACAACAATCGGTGGCGCATTCCTATCTCCTTTCCTCAGGTGGATCGAATGTCCTGCACCGTGGAGCCTTCGCGACGGCAGGTTGGGACGCTGGGTTGTTCTTGGTCATGGGCTTCCACGAGTCGTGGAAAACGTATCGGGCTGCCGGCTTCCGCGCCCCCACCGCGGGGGCGGAGCCCGCTCGCGCAAAGGCAGCCCGCCTGCCTACCCCGGCAGACGGGAAGCCCCAAACGCGCGGCGGAAGCTTTGCGTAGACTCTCCGGAATGCATTCTCTCGGGTCGACGGTGCTTCTCTTGTCCCTGGCGGGCTGCGCGGTGGCTCCGGTCATCGCTCCGCCGGCGGTTCCTTCGCGCCCCAATCTCGTCGTCGTGCTCTCCGACGACCACCGTTGGGACGCCCTCGGCGCGGCCGGCAACCCCGCGGTCGTCACGCCCGTGATGGACCGCTTGGCGCGCGAGGGCGTCTATTTCCGACAGGCCACGGTCTCGGTCTCCCAGTGCCATCCGGTCCGCGCCAGCCTGCTCACCGGCCTGCCGGCCTGGCGCCACGGCGTCTATTCGATCCAGCTCCAGGCGCCCGGGGTCGCCGAGACCCTCTGCCGGCGGCCGACGGTGGCGAGCCTGTTGCGGGATGCGGGGTACCACACGGTGATGGTCGGCAAGTGGCACCTTCCGCCGCCGCCCTGGGAGTGCGGCTTCGACGAGGCGCGCACCTGGCTGCCGGACGGCAGCGCCGACTACCGCGATCCCGAGCTGATCCGCGGGACCTCTCACGAGCATGAGGTCGTCGCCGGCTTCACGCAGGAGATCTTCGCCGGCGACGCCGTGGATTTACTGCGCAGTCAAACCGCCAAGGCCGGCCCGTTCCTGCTCTGGCTCGGCTTCACCGCTCCCCACTTTCCCTACGAGCCCAACCCGCAACGGATCGCAGCACTCTATGCCGGGCGCAGCGACGAGGAGCTCCTGCCGCCGGGCTTCCCGCGCGACGTGGAGGCGAACGACTGGCGCCATTACGACGAGGCGGTGAGCCATCTCGACGAGCAGCTCGGGCGCGTGCTCGCGGCGCTCCGCGAGACCGGGCTCGCCGGGAACACGGTCGTGGCCCTGCTCGGCGACAACGGCTACATGATGGGCGAGCGGGGCGTGGGCGGCCCCGGCTCGCGCGCCAATGGCAAGCAGGTCCCGTACGAGAGCTCGCTGCGGGTGCCGTTCGTGATCTCGGGGCCGGGACTGCCGCGCTCGCTCGCCTCGGACCTCCCCGTCTCCAGCCTGGACCTGCCGCCGACGCTCCTCTCGCTGGCCGGCGTGCCGGTGCCGGACTCCTGGCCGGGACGCGACCTCGCGGCGGCGCTCGCCGGCAGGATCGAGGTGCGCGAGGCCTTCGCCGAGTGGTCGGACGAGGAGAGCGACAAGTTCGGCGATCTCGCCTTCCGCGCCGTGCGCACGCCGGCGCACAAGCTGATCGTCTGGAAGGACCCTGCCCGCGGCGAGGAGCTCTACGACCTCGCGGCCGATCCGGCGGAGGCGCACAACCTCGCTGCCGATCCGGCCGCGCAGGAGGTGCTGCGCGACCTGCGCTCCCGCCTCCTCGACTGGATGCGGCGCAACGGCGATCCCGCCCTCTCCTGGAAGACCTACACGGCAATCAAATAGGTCATCTTGAGGATCATCTGGCGGTCGCGCTCGGTGCGCAGCCCCAGGGCGGGCGCGTCCCAGGTCTGGTTGAAGACCAGGAAGACGTCGGCGCCCGGCCGGTAGGTCCAGCCGATCCGCAGGTTCGCGGCGAGCAGCTCGGCGGCATCGCTGAACTGCGCGAACGCCGAGGTCGCGAGATCGGGCGTCAGGTTCACCTGCAGCCGCTCGCGGAAGAGGTTGGTCGTGAACGCGCCGCCGGGCAGCTCGACCCGGTTGCGGTCCCAGCTCGACTCCGCGCGCAGGAAGCGGCTCGGACGCAGGCGGAGCGCGGTGCCGTGAGCCGTGCGCTCGCCGTCGAAGAAGCCGCCGGTCTGGTACCAGGCTTCCAGGGAGATCGGCCGCGAGGCGTTGGTGTCGAACCAGATCCCCTGGTGGTCCCAGCGGTACTCCCCGGCCGGAATCACCACGCCGGGACGGATCTCGAACGGCTCATCCAGCCGCTCGAAGCTCTGCTCGGCATAGAGCGAAAGGGAATCATCGAGCTTCGTGCGGAAGCCGAAGAGGTCGGCGCCGTAATAGGTGGACTGCACCTCTCCCTCCAGGTCGGTGTAGACCTCGCCGCGCGCTTCGAAGAAAAGGTTTCTCATGCCGGGGAGCTCCGGCCGCGGCACCCAGGTCAGGCTCGGGGCCAGGCGCCGGATGCCCCGGCGGCGCAGGAAGCCCAGCTCGGATTCGAAGCCGTCGCCGATCTGGAGCGCCTCCAGGTTCCAGCGCAGCGTCGGACCGCGGTAGGAGGCGCCGGCGCTGCCCGCCCAGTCGCTCCCCTGCTGCGGATCGTCGCTCCCGGCAAAGAAGCCGCGCACCTTGAGGCGCGAGTCCGCGCTGCGCCAGTCGGCGTCGGCGCCGTAGAGGCTGCTCCGCCCTTCCGGTCCGTCGTGGTGCGTGGCCACGACGCCGAGGTCGGTCTGATCGCCCACCCGGCGCTTGGCGCGCAGCACGCCCCAGTTGTCGCCTCTCCCGTCCTCGGAACCGGTCCGGGCGTCGAGCAGGCCGACGCTCCACGGGCCGGTGCGGCCGGTCAGGCGCGCGCCGAATTCGATCGGCACCGGCTCCCCCTCCGGCCCGAGGCCGACCCGCCGCGAAAAGAAGGGACGGAACAGCGGCGGGCCGAAGGGGTAGCGCGGCCCGAACTCGAAGATGCCGGCGTTCTCCAGGAAGAACTCCCGCTTCTCGGGCAGGAAGAGCGAGAAGCGCGAGAGGTTCACCTGCTGCTCGTCCGCCTCGGACTCGGCGAAGTCGGTGTTGAAGGTGAGGTCGAGCGACAGGCCCCGGCCCACGCCCCATTTCAGATCGAGCCCGGCATCATTCGCGGTGCGGATGTCCTGACCGGAAGCGAGATCCTCGCGGCCGGAGGCCACGGCAAACGGCTTGACACGCAGGTTGAGCCCCGGCGAGATGCCGTCGAGCCCGGTCAGGCGGCCGGCCAGGGAGAAGCGCCACATGTCCCCCTCCAGGGGGATCGGCGACCAGTAGGCCTCCTCATTCTTGCGCCGGATCATGCGCCGCACGTTCAGGCCCCAGTCGCCGCCGCCCGGGGCGAAGCGCAGGGTCGAGAACGGGATCGCCATCTCCGCGGCCCAGCCGTCCTCGGTGCGGCGGGCCGCGACCTGCCAGACGCCGTCCCACTCCATGTTGACGCTGTCGCCCTCGTCGTTGATCAGCCCCTCGGCGCGGGCGCCGTTGGCGTTGGTCTCGAACAGGTAGCCGTTGCGCCGGTCGAGGAAGGTGTCGAGGAGGATCGCCACCGCGTCGTCCTGAAAGAGCGGGGCGTCGTTTCTCATCTCCTTGGCGGTGACGGCGCGCGGGTCCGAGTCGAGGGCGCGGATGCCGACGTAGAGCATGGCCGGGGTGAACGCCACGCGCACCTCGGTGGGCTCGGTCGCCGCCGAGCCCGCGGCCGGCTCGCGCTGGGTGAAGCCGGTGGCGGCCGGCACCCGTTCCCAGGCCGGCTCGTTCAGGAAACCGTCGAGGACGATGTCTCCCTGGACCGGGCGCGCTTCCAGGGTCCGCACGTCCGCGGAGAGCGATTCCACGAACAGGACGAAGGCGGTGAGCAGGGCGACGGCCAGACGCCAGAACAGGTCGGTGCAGGGCATGGGCTCTCTCCTGGGCGGGAGTTTCCGCCTGCCCTCTATTCCAGGATGCCCGGGGGTTCCCGATCTACCCTTTCGCTGTAAAAAGAAGGTTTACATCTCCTTGACAGGAGCATGGCCGGCCTTTTGCAGAAAACCCGGACCATGTTCAACAACATCGACCTGAGAGAGCTCGCCGGCGTGTCCGGCCCCGAGCGGGCCTTCGTGAGCCTGTACCTGACGACCCCGGAATCCTTCCAGCAGCTCAAGCCGCGCATCGAGAAGATCCGGGCGCTGCTGTCCGACGACCCTGCCGAAACCGAGCATTTCGAAGAGAACCTCAAGCTGATCGAGACCTGGCTGGCGGAGCACAAGTGGGAGACCGAGGGGGTCTGCCTGTTCGTCTGCTGGGCGCTCGACTTCGTGAAGGCGTTCCCGCTGACGGTCAAGGGCCAGGAATTCATCTGGGTGGACTCCTCGCCCTACATCCGGCCGCTCGCGGAGCTGCAGGACGAGTACGAGAACTTCGTGGTGGTGGCCGCGGACAACACGGCCTCGCGCATCTTCTTCGTGACCTCGGCGCGGGCGGACGAGGACGCGAAGGTGAGGGGGGACGTGAAGAACAACGTGAAGAAAGGCGGCTGGTCGCAGAAGCGCTACGAGCGCCGGCGCAGCAACGAGCTGATGCACTACGCCAAGGAGATCGTGGACATCCTGACCGAGATCGATCAGAAGGAGACCTTCTCCCGGCTGCTGCTGGTGGGCTCGCAGGAGACGATGGTGGAGATCGAGAGCGCGCTGACCGCGCCGCTCGCGGCGAAGCTCGCGGGCAAGCGCAACGTGGATTTCAGCGCCGGCGACGATCCGATCTTCGAGGCCGCGTTCGAGATGTTCACGGAAGCCGAGCGCGAGGCCGAGGGCAGGCTCTGGGACCGCATCAAGGAGGAGTACTTCCGCGGCGGCCTCGCGGTCACCGGCGCCGAGGACGTGCTCAAGGCCGCGGCCGTGGGCCGGGTGGAAAAGATGGCCGTCACCCGGGACGCGAAGATCGCCGGCACCCGCTGCCGCCAGTGCGAGAACCTGCTCGAAGGCGAGCTGTCGAAGTGCAAGATCTGCGGCTCCGACGACGTCTTCAAGGTGGACCTCGTCAACGAGCTCGTGGAGCTCCTCGCCCTCTCCAGCGCCGAGGCCGATTTCGTGGACCCGATCCCGGCGCTCTCGGAAGCCGGCGAGGTGGCGGCGCTGCTGCGCTATTGACCTCTCCGGCGCAATCCGGGCGTAACAAAGAATTGACAGTCCAGAGGTGAGGGCGTATGCTGATTCCAATGCGGCGGCTCGCCGCAGGTGGATAGCCCGTAAGGGCTAGCGTGAACAGGGCTCCGGAAGGAGCCCTTTCATTTTGCCCAGCCTCCTCCGCCTGGGGGTTGAAAACGGCTGAAGCCCCAGGCCAGGAGTCTGCGCGGCAGAAGGACACCAAGGACAACAAGGACAACAAGGACAGCGAAGCCGGGCTTCCTTTTTCTTCTTGTCCTTTGTCCTTGTCGTCCTTGGTGTCCTTGTCGTCCTTTCAGACGGGTGTCGCTCCTCCAGAGCGAGGAAATGCCGATGTACCCGGCCCCTTTCCCCGCCCGGGAGGGGGCGAGCCCCTCCCCTACATCACCTTGCCCTCCCCACCTTCCCGGGTGGCCCCGGGTACGGCGGAGGCGCGATAGGCTCGCAGGTGCTCCGGAAGGAGGACCACTATGAGGCCCATCACCGCCGCCGATGTCATGAACCCGAACGTGCTCATGGTCCAGGAGGACATGACCCTGGAGGAGCTGGCGAACTTCCTGGTCGAGAACGAGATCTCGGGCGCTCCCGTGGAGAACCCTGCCGGCCGCCTCGTCGGCGTGGTCTCCGTCACCGACCTCGCCCTGTCCGTGGCCAGAGGCACCGACCTCTCCCCCGACCAGTCGAACCCCGACTTCTTCGTCCGCGAGTGGGGCGACACGCTCAGCCGCGACGAGGTCGAAGAGCTGCGCTTCGGGGAGGAGAACGAGATGCGGGTGCGCGACATCATGACCCCGGCCGTCTACTCGGTGGACGAGGAGACCCCCATCCCCGAGCTGGTCGAGACCCTGATCAACAGCCACATCCACCGCCTGCTGGTCACCAGCGGCGAGAAGGTCGCGGGGATCGTCACCACCTCGGACCTCCTGGGTCTGCTGGTCCGCGAGCCGGAATAGGGGTACGCTTTGGATCGAGGAGGATGACGATGTTTCCGAGGAGTTCCCTGCCTGCGCTCGCCGTGCTTGCCCTGCTCGTCCTGCCCGCTTTCGCCCAGGCCCCCGCGCCGCCCGGATTCGGCATCCCCAATGCCATCCAGCCCGAGGAGGGTCTGCTCCTCGGCGGCCAGCCCACCGCCAAGCAGCTCAAGGCCGCGGCCAAGGCGGGCTACCGGACCGTGATCGACCTGCGCCCCCTGGCCGAGGATCACGGATTCGACGAGGAGAAGGCCGCCCGCAAGGCGAAGCTGGAGTACACGAACATCGGGGTCACCCCGGACACGCTGGACGCGTCCACGGTCAAGTACTTCCTGACCGTGCTGAGCAACGCCGAGCGTCCGGCGCTGATCCATTGCAGCAGCGGCAACCGGGCCGGCGGCCTCTACTACGCCTGGCTGGTGCTCGAGAACGGCATGCCCGAGGACCAGGCGATGGAGCAGGCGCGGGCCGCCGGGCTCCGCGACGCGGACCTCGAGGAAAGGGTCCGGGAGCTGATCAACGAGCTGAAAGCCTCCCGCCGGCCCAAGCCTTAGGGCGAACGCCTACTCGAACCAGCCCACGACATCCACGGCCACGTGGACCGAGCCCGCGGGCAGCCCCGCCACGACCACGAAGTCCCCACCGGTGCCCAGGAGGACCAGCGCGTTGTTCGCCCGTGTCTGCCCGGCGGCGAAGTTGAGGACGGACGTGGGGGTGGCCGCCGTCCCGCCCGGCGCGATCTGCAGGTGGCCGGCGCTCGCGGGGCTGATCGCCGCGAGGTTGACCGCCAGGGCCTTGGCCGTCGCCGGGATCCCGCAGGCACCCGTGCCCGTGAAGCTCCGGGCCGAACCGGCCTCCAGCGCCGGGCCGCTCGAGCGCGTGTCCACGAGCCGGCAGGGGGCGGCGGTGTGGAAGTCCAGGGGACCGGCGGAGGCGAGGATCTCCACGGTGTCGGGGACGGAGAACGCGAAGTGGTTGTCCCGGACGCGCAGCGTGGCTGTGTAGGTTCCGGGTTTCACGTAGGTGTGGCCGAGGGTCAGGCTCGTGGTCGAGGCCTCCGGCGTGCCGTCTCCGAAGCCCCAGAAGTAGGTCAGGGTGTCGCCCGCGTTCGGGTCGGAGCTGCCGGTGGCGTTCAGAGTGACGGTGAGCGGCAGGGAGCCCGAGGTGACGTCGGCCGAGGCGGCCGCGACCGGCAGGCTGTTGCCCGCCTCCTCGTAGAAGATCTTCCGCACCTGGCCGCCACCGGCGAACGTTGCATAGTAGAGCGCCCGGCCGCCGCTGCCATGGGAGCCGAAGATCATCGTGGTCACGCCTCCCAGGCTCTGGCCGAAGTCCGCGGCCGTCCAGGGTCCGCCCGCGCTGCTCAGCTTGAAGATCCCGCCGCAGACCCAGTCGCCGAACATGTAGGCGCCGTCGAACGCCGGCCACAGGCCGTTCGGCACGAACGCGCCGCCGGTGATCGAGTTGCAGTTGGCGCTGGCCGTGCCCGGGATCGCCTGGGCGTGCCGGTACTCGAAGAGCGGACCGACCATGCCCGGGGGGGCCTGCGAGCAGGGGTTGTCGGTGTCGGTGTTGTGCGATCCCTCGCAGAGGTTCCAACCGTAGTCCGCGCCCGGCTGGCCCGGGTCGATCTCCTCGTAATGGCCCTGGCCGACGTCATTGATGAAGAAGCGAGTCCCGGAGAAGTTGGGATCGAAGGCGATCCGGAACGGGTTGCGCAGCCCCCAGGCGAAGGCCTCGCGGCACTTGTTGCCCGCGGTGGTCTGCCCGGTGACGTTGCAGCGCGCCGTGCCCGCGCCCTGAAAAGGGTTGTCCAGCGGGATGTAGCCGTCGCGGGTGATCCTCAGGATCTTGCCGGTCAGCACGTGCAGGTCCCGGGCCGCGTCGTTCGGTCCCGCGCAGCCGCTGTCGCCGGCCCAGTCGCAGCCGCCGTCCCCGATGGAGATGTAGAGATAGCCGTCGCGGCCGAAGTGGAGATCCCCCGCGTTGTGGTTGCCGGCGGGCGACGGCATGTTGTCCACCAGGATCAGCTCGGTGGCCGGATCGACGACATTGCTGTCCGGCAGCATGAAGCGGGAGACCCGGTTGACGCAGGCGCCGCCCGGCTTCTCGAAGGTGTAGAAGAGGAAGACATGCCGGGTCGTCGCGAAGGCGGGATCGACCGCCACTCCGAGGAGCCCCTGCTCGGAAGCGTTGCAGATGGAGCTCGCCGGGAAGGTCAGGGCGGGTGTCGCCAGCAGCGTCCCGCCCTGGACGATCCGCAGGGCGCCGGGCTGGGTGGTGACGAGCAGGCGGCCGTCGGGGGTGAAGGCCAGGGCCGTCGGGCTGCCGACGCTGGCGACCAGACTGTCGGTGAACCCGGCGGGCACGGTCGCCGCGAGCGGCGCGGCGGCCAGGAAAAGCACGAGAGGGACGGCGGCTCGGAGCATGGTGGACTTCCTCCGGGCATCAGGCTACAACCTTATAGAGCGATTTCAAAGATTCATCTCCGAACCTTTTCCCGGCCGCTCTCGTCTTAAGGAGAGAAGAGAAAACCCGATGATCGCCCCTGTCCCCGCCTCCGACCTGCTCCTGGCCCGCCGCGCCGCCGCGGGCCAGGCGGACGCGTGGGACGAGCTGATCGACCTCTACGGCGGCAGGCTCTACAACCTGGCCCTCCATTTCGCGGGCTCGCGGGAGGAGGCGGAGGACCTGACGCAGGAAATCTTCCTGCGCCTCTACCAGAACCTCCGCCAGTACCGGGGCGAGTGCCCCCTCGCTTCCTGGGCCCTGCGCCTGTCGCGCAACCTGTGCATCGACCACTACCGCCGCCTGCGCCAGGAGCGGCGCTCCATCTGGGTATCCGAGGAAATGCTCGCCCACATCCCGGGCGGGGACGACGTCCAGGCGCGTGCCCAGTGGCGGGAGGAGATCGAGGCCGTCCATACGGCGCTCCGCGAGATGCCCGAGGACCTGGCCGAGGTGGTGCTGCTGCGCGACCTCCAGGGCTGGAGCCTGGAGGAGGTCTCGGCCTCCCTGGACATCCCGCTGGGGACCGTGAAATCGCGGCTCCACCGCGCCCGCCTGGACGTGGCGGAGCGTGTCCAGGCCCGCTTCCGCTCCCGCTGGACCGAACGCGCAGCCCGATCCATCCTGGAGGTGTCGCCATGCTGAGGCCCGCCTGCCGCCAATTCCGGGCCGAGCTCGCGCCCGACGATCCGCACCGGCGGAGCTGCCCGGCGTGCGCCGTCTATGCCGCGGCCATGGAGCGGGCTGCCTTCAAGGTCCCGCTGCCGGCCCGGCTGCGCTCGAAGCTGCGCGCCATCCCCGGCGCGACCTCTCCCGGTCCCCGGCTGCCGCTGCCCCAGGCGCCGCTGCCGGACCCGCTGCGGGAGCGCCTTCGAGGGCTGGCCCTCCAAGCCCCGCGCCCGTTGCCGGCGTGGGTCCGCACCTCGCGCTACGCCGTGGCCGCGAGCTACCTGATGGCCGTCCTGGTGGGTCTGGCCGCCGGCAATCCGGTGCAGTTCGGCCGCCAGGCCGCGCACCGGATGTCCCACGCGGTCTCGATGGGCCTGTCCGAGAGCCGCGAGCGCCTGGACCTGCTGGAAGACACGGTCCGCGAGCGGTACGGCGAGACCCGCCGCTCGCTCGAAGATTCGCTCGGCAGCCTGAATCACCGGGTTGACGAGCTTTCACAGTCTCTACGTTCCCTCGAACCCCTGATCACAAGGAGAGTCCGATGAACCCCGCCGAGAGCTCCTGGCCCCAGTACCCTGAAACCCCGCCGCCGGCCGCCGCGCCGGCGTCGGCCGCGCCGATACCCGCCGGTCACCTGCCGTTCGAGCGCAAACGCCCGCTCCTCGCCGGCCTGCTGTCCGGCTTCCCGGGCATGGGCAACATCTACAACGGCCTCTATCTGCGAGGCCTGATCCAGTTCCTGATCGTGGCGGGCCTGATGGGCCTGGCCGACCATCGGGACACGCCGTTCAACGTCATGACGCTGATCTTCTTCTGGGCCTTCAGCGTCCTGGATGCCTACCGCCAGGCCATGCTCATCAACTACGGCTACGCCCAGGACCTCGGGCTGATCGACAAGCCGCAGCGGCCGCTGGCGGGCCAGGGCGGGCTGATCGCCGGCGTCGTCCTGACCCTGCTCGGCATCGTCGCGTCGGTGGAGCAGTGGATCGACATCGATCTCCGGTGGCTCTACGACCTCTGGCCGGTCTTCCTGATCGGCGTCGGCCTCTGGCTGATCGTGGCCTCGCTCCGCGAACGGAAGAGAGCGACGGAGCTGTAGCCCCACCCCCCGCCCCCCCACCCCCCGATATCCCGGGCGCCGCCGGTACAATGCCCGAATGCCCCCGGCGGCGCCCAAGCCTTCCTGTCAACGCGGCTCGATCCTCGTCGAGAGCCTCATCGCCCTGGTCCTGCTGAGCGTGGCCCTGCTGATGGGGCTGCCGCTCCTCTTCGGCCAGCCCGGAGCGGTGCGCCGGCTCGACGCCCAGCGGATTGCCCTGGCCGGCCTCGATTCGACGCTCGAAGCCCTGCGCACCGGCGCCCTCCCCCTCGCGGCCGCGCGCTACGGCACGGGGACGCCGGAAGATCCGGTGATCTGGGTCGAGGTAGAGCCCCTGCCGCGGCCCGCGGGGCTCTACCGGGTCGACCTCCGCGCCGTTTACAAGGTCCGCAACCAGACGTTCGAGCGGCAGGTCGAGACGCTGGTGTGGCGGCCATGAACCGCCAGGCGGGCTTCACCCTGGTCGAGCTGCTGATCTCGCTGGTCGTGATGGGCCTGGCGCTCGCCCTGACGGCGCAGGTGCTGATGGAGGCGGCGCAGATGCTCACGGACGTCGCGGCCGAGCAGGCCGACGCGCCCATGCCCCTCGTCGCGGCCCGGTTGCGCGGCGACGTGCGGGCCTCGTCCGGCTTCGAGGTCCTGCCGGGACTGGAGGGGCCGGCGCTCTTCCTGGAGGGCCATCCCGCGGGGGTGGTCGTGTATCAGAAGGTCGGGGACGAGCTCCGCCGGACCGTGCTGGACGAGACCGGCAAGGTGCGGGGAGAGGCCCCGGCGCTGCGCGGCGTCACCGGCTGGAGCTGCGCGCCGCTCGCGCCCGGGCTGGTCGCCGTGACCCTCAGCCACAACCGCAGCGCCATCCGGCGCGGACCGCTCCCCAACCTGCCGGGACAGCGCGGCCCCCGGTCCGAGGTGCGCTCCGAAACCTTCCTGGTGGCCCCCCGCGGCGCCGGTCTGGGCTCCGCATGGTGAAGCGAGACGAGGGATTCGTGCTGGCCTCCGTGCTCCTGGCGGTCCTCCTGCTCTCGATCGCCCTCGCGCTCGTGGCGGTCTCGCTCCAGCTCCGGATGGGGCTCGTCCGCCGCGAGGCGCGGTCCGTCACCTTGACCGCGCTCTCCGACGCCGCCCTGGCCGAGACCGTGGCAGAGCTCAGCGAAGACGCGTACTTCCATGGCGTTCCGGAGCACGACCTCGGCCCGGGCCGGCTGCGCAGCGAGGTGCGGTTCCTCTCCCCCGGCCGCTACGAGGTCGTGGCGACCGCCGTCCACGCCGGGCGCGAGAGGACGGTCGAGGCCGAGGTGCTCCGCCCGATCGGAGCCCCGGCACGAGTGGTGCGCTGGCGGCGAAGGTGAGGCTCAGAACAGCGAGCAGCCTCGAAAGCCGAGAAACACGGTGATCATGGCCGCAACCCATATCAGGTTCGACACCAGAGCGGCCCTTCCCTTCGTCAGGGGCTTGGCGGCCCGCAGCTTCTCGACCTCGGCCTCGGCCATCGGGACGTAGATGCGCCGCCGGATGAAGTAGTCGAACCCCAGACGCTCGATCTTGAGGATGAAGTCCTCCAGCCGGCCCTCGATCGGCACGGGTTGGGGTCCCCGCAACGCGCGCAGGCGGTCGCGGTGCCACGCGATGACCTTCTCGACCGGCGCATCGGGCAGCACCTCCTTCTCCATCTCCGGCGGCGAGTCCAGGTTCTGCTTCGAGCGCCCGGTCACGATCATCCGCCCGTTCGAGAGCGGCGTGATCAGCGACAGGTCGACCCGCCGCTGGATCCCTACCGCGGTGTTGTTCTCGGCCTCGGCAAGGAAGCCGTAGGTCAGCCGGTCGTCGCTCAGCAGGGCGACCCCCAGCGTGCGGGAGTCGGGAGCGATGATCGGCTCCTGGTAGAAGAGCTTGGAGCGCAGGCCTTCGCGCTCGCACGGGGCGATGAACGGCACCAGCCGGCCGTACACCCCCTCGGGGAGCTCGGACGGCTCGCGCACCTGGATCTCCCCCGGGTAGGGAAGGGCCATCCGCACCGGCAGCGGGATGCGGAGGATCTTGAGGAGCGCCGCGATCAGGAAGCCGAGCCCCGGCGTCAACCGGCGGTACTCCGCGAACGACACGTTGCGGCTGTCGAACCTGTAGAACTGCACACACTCCTCCTTCCGCTGAAGCGGTGCCTCGGACTTCGTCTGGGGATGATCCTGGAAGGACTTTATCAGCTCAGGAGAGGGCGAGGGCAAAGGGGGAGGGGTCTTGCCCGGGACCCCTCCCGGTGCCGTGAGGCTCCTACGGTTTCTTGCACTGGTCGCCGAGGCTGGACACGCTGACTCCGGCCACGGCAGCGTAGCAGGCGTTCGGGTAGACCTTGCCGTCGCACCCGCAGACCGGATCGAAGATCTCGGGGCAGAGCTCCGGCTTGGTCGCGCAGAGCCCGCGGGCGGTGCACTGGCCCGTGGGCTTCGAGCAGAACTGGTTCTTGCCCTTGCAGTCGGCGTTCTTGGTGCAGGTCCCCTCGCAGGCACCCGCGCTGCGGACGTTGACCCCCGCCATGGCGGCGAAGCAGAAGTTGCTGTAGGTCATCCCGTCGCAGCCGCAGACCGGGTCGAAGATCAGCGGGCAGAGCTGTGGCCGCACCACGCACTCGCCCGGGCCCTTGCACTTCCCGGCCCGCGTCTGGCAGTACTGGCTGCGGTCGCACTCTCCGTTGTCCTTGCAGACCTTGCCCGCCTTCCAGCCGGAGGGCCGGCCCTGTGCGGCAACGTCGGCCGCCCCTACCGTCATGGAGAGAAGCACGACAATCGCGAGGATCTCGAAACATCGACGGCTCATGCGACACCTCCTTGGGTTTGAACGGGGCTCCATGCCCCGGAGGAGAGTCTGGAGGGATGTTCAAGAGAATACTGCTGATCCGTTCCTGCGGTCCAGCCCCCGGTGCGACAATGACGTCATGCCTGACATGCCGACACCGTCCGATCCCGACTTCGCGGCCCGGGTGCGCGCCAGCTTCGGGCGCCAGGGCTTCATGCGGAGCCTGGGTGCCGAGCTCACCCGGGTGGAGCCCGGCGCTTGCGAGATCCGCCTGGCGTTCCGCGACGGCCTGGGCCAGCAGCACGGCTACTTCCACACCGGCGCCCTGAGCGCCATCGCCGACAGCGCCGGAGGCTACGCTGGCTACACGCTCATGGGCGCCGGCGATTCGGTGCTCTCCGTGGAGTACAAGATGAACCTACTCGCCCCGGGCCGCGGGGACGCCGCCGTCGCCCGTGCCCGCGTGGTCAAGTCCGGGCGCACCCTCACCGTCTGCCAGGTCGAGGTCTTCGTGGAGAGGGACGGCGTCGAGACGCTGTGCGCCCTCATGCAGCAGACGCTGATCCGGATGGCTGATCGGGCCGACACCGTAGTACCCTAGCGGGGAGTCGAAAGGAGACACGAGATGTCGAGCGAAGGCAGGTTCCGCTTCTCTCTTCTTCCCGCCGGCCTGATCGCGCTGGCGGTCCTCGCCGGAGCGGGTCCGGGTGCCGCGCAGGCCAGCGGCGACGTCCGCGCCCATGCCGTGGACGCCCAGGGCAGCCCCATTGCCGGAATCCAGGTCACGCTGATCAAGGCCG
>Ga0068862_100001707_pt1 | contig 19903 bp, 19 predicted proteins | sample KBSSwiS52_FD_66598 | JGI IMG/M metagenome (GOLD analysis project Ga0068862, IMG submission 66598) | Switchgrass rhizosphere microbial communities from Kellogg Biological Station, Michigan, USA - KBS Switchgrass S5-2 | ecosystem: Host-associated > Plants > Roots > Rhizosphere > Soil ... | reverse complement strand
TCGTCCTGTCTCTGTGTCTCTGTGTCTCTGTGGCCAGGTATCGCGTGGTCGGCGGTCAGTAGTTCGGCCAGATGCCCGGCGTCGCGAGTTCGACCGAGCGGCCGTCGGGATCGCGGAAGTACAGGCTCGAGCCGCCGCGCTCCCATCGGACGCGGCTCTCGATCGATATCCCCAGCTTCGTCAGCCGCGTCTCCCACGCCGGGAGATCGATGGCGTCAACCGCAAACGCCAGATGGACCGGTCCGCTGCCGTCGTGGCCTGGGACCAGGCCGCCCGGGGTTTCCAGCGCGCCGGAATTGCCGCGTTGAAACAGCAGCAGCACCGTCTGCTGGCCGGCGTCGAGCGCAACCAGCCGGTCGCCTGACAGCATGGGCGTCGCGTCGAGGAGCGACTGATAGAAGGCGGACGTCGCCGCCAGTTCGGCGCAGTACAAGGCGGTTTCGAGGATGCGCTTGACGCGCGGCATGACGATTCCCCCGCTCGACCGTTACTGGTCGAAGACGACCTGGTGATGTTCCACGCCGCGATCGAAGTCGATCAGCATCCGTGCGGCGCTGTCGTGCACGACCGCGTTTTCGATCGCCTCCCCGGCAAACGCACGAACCGCGTCGAGCGACTCCCACCAGGTGATGACCGTTACTTCGATCGCGCCATTGCGATCGCGCTGAAGAAGCGTCGCGCCCTGATAGCCGTGGATGCCGGCGAGCTCGGGGACGACCGTGGACTCCAAATACGTCGCGTACTCCTGCACGCGCTCGGTCGTGGCCCTGGCTTTCCAGATCCGCGCGATCATGGCGCGCCGTCTCCCACGACGACGTTCCACGGCCGGACCCGCCAGCCGGTGACCAGGCCCTGCATCACGTACGGATCGGCGCGGGCAAAGCGCTCGGCCACATCCGCGCTGTCGGCGCGGAACACCAGCAGCGCGCCATCGGGCGGGTCGCCGAGCGCGCCCGCGAGCACCAGCTCGCCCCGGGCGTGGGCGGCGCGCACCAGGCCGAGATGCATCTCCCGGTGCGGCATGCGCTTTTCGACAAACCGATCGACGACGTCGTACATCAGCGCGAAATGCTTCATGTGAGGAATTGTAAGGGGTCAGACCCCAGACAACTCGTTACAACTCGCGACTACTTGGCCGGCGCAGCGTGCTCGAGGATGAGCCCGACCGTGGTGCCGCGCTTGAACCCCTTCCAGGATGCGTCGAAGTACGCCCGCTTGTCCTCTTCGCCTTTGAGATACAGGCCGAAGTAGGCGGTCGCAAAGTGATCGAGGATGTTGTTCATGCGCGACGTGTCCCACACCGCGTCGGCATAGTGCGCAAACGCCGCCGGCCGGCCCGCCGCCGCGGCGGTGTACGTCTCGGCCGGCGCCGGAATCGGCGCCCCGGCGTTGTGATTCGCGTTCACGAACGTGAGGAGGTAGCGATCGGCGTTCACGGCCGCCTGATAGATCGCCTTCGTTCCCTTCTCGTAGCCGGCCACGTCGTCCACACTCCCGGCGACGAACAGCATCGGCGTGGTGATGCCCTTGAGTCCTTCGGCGTCCCAGAAGCCGGCGACCATGCCCCACGGCGCGATCGCGATGGCGGCCTTCACGCGCGGGTCAATGGTCTTGCGGTACTCCGGATTGGCCGCGCCCCGTTCCGCCAGCAGCCGGTTCGGCGGCGCGCCAGTCAGCGTTTCACTCGTCTTGCTGTACCCGCCGCCGACGAGATTCACTACGCCGTAGCCGCCCATCGAATAGCCGACGACGCCGGTGCGGCTGGCGTCGACGCGGCCGCTCAGGAAACTGCCGGAACCCGGCTTTCCGAGACGATCCATTTCGTTCAGCACGAACAGCTGATCGAAGGCGCGGTTGTACAGCGTGCTCGCAAACGCTTTCTGATCGTCGTAGGTGCTGTCCTTGTGATCGATCGACGCGACGACGAATCCCTTGCTCGCCAGGTTCTCGCCCAGATGACTCATCAGATACCGATTGCCCGGGTACCCGTGCGAGATGATGACGAGCGGGAGCGGCCCGCCGGACGTCATCGGCGACGCGTCCCGGACCGCCTGGCCGTGCAGCGTCGCCGTGATCGCCGGATCGCGCGTCATCGCCTTGTAGTCGCCGCCGGGCTTCTGATCGGCGGCAAGCGTCGCGGGATACCAGATCTCTACGGTCAGCGTGCGGTCGTATCTCGCGGTCGCACCGCCTTCTTTCGTGTTCAGGATGTCCGGCCGGTTCCGGTCGGTCACCTGCAGCGTGCGCACGCCGATCGCAAGCGGGCCGTAGCTGGCAAGCTCCGGCGCGGACGGCGTGACGATGTCGATGCGATTCGCCTGCGCGAACGCGCCCTCCGACACGGCCACGACGACGGCCGTCGCCAGAACCAAATGCCGACGCACCAATCGCACCTATTTCTCTCGCGGATCCGGTTTGAGCGTGAGCGGCTGCGTCAGCGTCTTGCCGTTCGCAGTCAGGCGCACAGAGTAGGCGCCCGTCGCGACCGGCGGCGGCCCGCCACGGCCACCGCCGCCGCCTCCGCCGGCGCCGCGCCCGCCGCGGCCACGGCCACCAGCCGGCGGATCCGGCCTGAAATCCCACACCCATCGGTGCATGCCCGCGGCAGCCGACAGCGGTTCGGGGAGGCGCGACCATGCGAGGTTGACGGCGAGGGTGTTGACGTCGACGACAGGTGGCGGATCGCTGCTCGCGTAGCGGCGAATGACGGTGCCCCCAGCGTTGAGAATCTCGATCGTCACCGCCCCGGCCGCCGCGGACTTCAGGTAGTAGTCGATGACCGCGCCGCCCGGCGGGTTGTCCGCCTCGGGTTCGTCCTTCTGCGTCGGTGTCCCGTTATCGGTATTCGGCGGGATCAGGATCGCATCGGCCGGCTTGAACAGGAACGCATCGGATGAGACGACGTCGGCCGAGGCCTGACGGAGTGTGCTGATGTCGTCGAGCACCCAGAAGCCGCGGCCGTGCGTCGCGACGATGAGATCGTTGTCGTGGAACGCGAGGTCGCGCATCGAGCAGGGCGGCAGGTTGAGCTGCAGCGACTGCCACTGGTCGCCGTCGTTGAACGACACGAACACGCCCAGCTCGGTCCCCGCCACCAGCAGTCCACGCCGCTTCGGATCCTCCTTGATCGTCTGCAGGTAGACGCCGGCCGGCAACCCGTTGGTGATCTTCTGCCACGTCTTGCCGCCGTCTTTCGTGCGGTAGACGTAGGGCTCGTTGTCCTCGAGCCGATGGCGATCGATAGCCGCGTACGCTTCGTTGGCGTCGAAATGCGACGCCTCGAGCATCACGACCTTGCTCCAGGCGGTCAGCTCGCGCGGCGTCACGTTCGTCCAGGTCTTGCCATCGTCCTGCGTGACGTGGATGTAGCCGTCGTCCGTACCGATCCACAGGAGGGGCGCACGTACCGCGGATGGCGCGATCGAGTAGATGACGCCGAGCCGCTTCGACTGCGGCGGCGCGTCGGCAGCGGTCGCGGCGTCGAGGTTCGGCGGCACACCCGGATTTTCGCGCGTCATGTCGTCGCTGATCCGGGTCCAGTGATTCCCGCCGTCCGTGGTCTTGAACAGATACTGATCGCTGAAATACAAGGCGTGAGGATCCGCCGGAGAAAACACCAGCGGCAGCGTCCAGGTGTGCCGCGGCGGCGTCGGCAGGTCGACCTCCGGCGAAATGCGGTCGATCTTGCCGGTCTGGACGTTGCACTTCTCGACAGTCCCGCCGTACACGATGTCAGGGTTCAGCGGATCGGGTGCCGTAAACCCGGCTTCGCCGCCGGCGCAGAGCGGCTCCCAGTCGCGCATCGTGATGGTGGCGAAGCGGCCGCGCGATCGCACACGAACCGCGCCGCTGTCCTGCTGCGCGCCGGTCACCCAGTAAGGGAAAGCGTTGTCCACGGCGATCCGGTACACCTGAGCAGTCGGTTGATTCAGCCACGAGCTCCAGGTCGGTCGATCGTTCAAGCCGTCCACGCTGATCACCGCGCCCTGGTCGCCGCCGAGAATCATCCGGTTGCCGTCGTCGGGGTAAATCCAGAGCTGGTGGTAGTCGTCGCCGCCCGGCGATCCCTTGAACGGCTCGCCGAACGTCCGGCCGCCGTCGCGCGATCGATACGCACCGGTGTTCATCACGTAGACGAGATCGGCGTTTTTCGGATCGACAGTGACCTTCCCGAAATACCACCCGCGACCCCAGATGCGGCTGTCGGACGACGCCTGCCGCCACGTCGCACCGGCGTCGTCGGACCTGTAAAGCCCGCCGGCCATGGCGTCGACAATCGCGTAGACGCGCGAACGATTCGTCGGTGCCACCGCGATACCGATGCGGCCCAGGCCATCGGACGGCAGGCCGTTCGTCAGCTGCTGCCAGTTCGCTCCGCCGTCGGTCGACTTGTAGAGTCCGCTGCCGGGGCCGTACGACGGCGGGTAGATGCTCCATGGCGGACGGCGGGTATTCCAGAGGGCGGCGTAGATGGTCTGCGGGTCGCCCGGATCGAAGGCCAGGTCAATCGCGCCGACGTCGTTGTTCTTGAACAGCACCTTCTGCCACGTCGTACCGCCGTCGCGCGTCCGGTACACGCCTCGATCCGGGTTCGCGCCATAGACGTGACCCAGCGCGGCCACGAACACCACGTTCGAGTCGCGCGGATCGACAATCACCTTCCCGATCTGACGCGTCGGCTCGAGCCCGATGTGCGTCCAGGTCTTGCCGGCATCGGTCGACTTGTACATCCCGTTGCCGTACGAGATCTGCGACCGCATGTCGGCCTCGCCGGTACCGACATACACGACGTCCGGTCTCGACGGCGCGACGGCCACGGCGCCAATCGAGGCGATCGGCTGCGAGTCGAAAATCGGCAGCCAGGTCCGGCCGGCGTTCGTGGTCTTCCAGACGCCGCCGCCGACCGATCCCATGTAGAACACGTTCGGCTGTCCAGGCACGCCGGTGACGCCGTTGACGCGCCCGCCGCGGAACGGTCCGAGCATCCGCCAGCGCAGGCCGGAGTAGAGGCTTGGATCGACGCGGCCGCCCTGCTGCGCGGCGACACGCGTCAGCAACCCCGCGGCGAGCGGAGCTGTCAGGGCGATCGCCACGAAGCCGCGGAACAACGTTTTTTTCATTTCGTCATCCCCAGAATTGACGGCGGCTTACTTGCCCTGTGCGCGGGTAATCGCCGCAAAAAGAGCGTTCTTCGTCGCGTCGGATCCGACGAACAGATCCGCCGGCAGCTTGTTGACGTTCCTCAGCATGTCCGCGTAAATCACGTCCGCCTGATACAGGTTCAGGCCGAGACCGGCGAGGTACTGGAGACGGAGGTTCCGATCGCGGTTGATGGTGGCGTCGCGCAGCCACGGCTCCAGATCGGGCTTGCGGCCGGCGTAGGTCGAAAAGAGGTCGACCGCGGAATGCATCCCGATCTGCGCGAGCGAGTTCTTGACCTTCGCGTACTCCGGCCGCTGCAGCTTCGCTTCGATGGCGTCGACGTCGATTTTCGACGGCTCCGCCTGCCCGAGCAGGACCAGGTCGTAGCCCTTCCCCTCGTTCGTGTTGCCCCAGACGATGCCGTTCGGGAACGCGTCGAGGAACGTGGCAATCTCGCTCTTCACCGCGTCCGAATTGCTCTCGTACAACTGCACGAACAGCGTCATCACGCCGCCGGGGTTCAAGTGCGCCTTCGCCGTCTCGAAGAACTCCTTCGTGTACAGCATGGCCGCACCCTTGACCCACGGATCGAGCGGATCGGACGTAATCGCGTCGAACTTCTCGTTCGTCGTCTGAATGAAATGCCGGGCGTCGTCGATCCGCACGTGGACCTTCGGGTTGCGGACGACGTCGAAGTTGTGCTCGCTGAAATAGGTGGAGACGACTTTCGGCACCAGCGGCTCGATTTCGGCGATCGTCTCGTGCTCGACGGCGGGATCGATCGACACGGCGCCGGCGGTCACGCCCGCCCCGCAGCCGATGACGACGACGCGTCGCGGGTGCTCGGGGATGAGCGTCGTCAAATGTCCGAGCATGCGCTGCAGACGCATGTCCTGCGGTTCGCTCGACGCCTGCACCTTGCCGGCGTTGTGATAGTTGAGCACGCCGTTCGAGAGCTGCGACACGGCCACGGACGCGTTCAACCCCTCGCCGACGTAGATGATGTCGGCCTGACCGACACGCGTCGCCGAATAGCGTCCGTAGGCCACCAGCAGGCCAGGCAGCGGGTGCACGCTGCGGGCGAGGAGACCGGCCCCCACCATCGCCACCGCGAGGACGGCCGTGCCGCCGACGTTCCAGCGCGACGTGCCGGGCACGCCCGAGCCGGCGTCGGCGGCGCCCGCGAACGACGGCTCGAGCAGGATGAGCGCGGACAGCGCCGACGCGATGATCAGCACCTGCTCGGAATGCGCGCTGCCGATCCACGGCACGAGCACGAAGCTCATCGCCAGCGAGCCGACGATGGCGCCGACCGTGTTGGCGGCGTACACGCCGCCGGCCAGCCACGCGGCGTCCTGCTCCGTGGTCGCGACGGCCGACAACGCGAGCGGGAAGCTCGCACCCCACAGGATGGCGCCCGGCAGCACGACCCACAGACATCGGGCCAGATCGAGCTGCAGCGTGAACCACGGCGTCGTGGCGATGTACGGGTTGATCGGCCAGTACGGCAACGACTCCGTGAGCTCGTAGGCGGCCCATGCCATCGCGCCGCAGAGCAGCAGCTGGCACCAGCCCAGCGCGCGGCGCGCATTCGAGACGTCACGGGCGAGCATGGCGCCAATCGTGCTGCCGATGCCGAGTCCCAGCAGGAACACCGCGAGGATCAGCGAGAAGGTGTAGACCGTCGCGCCGAAATGCAGGGAGAGCAGGCGCGTCCAGATCACCTCGGCGGCCAGCGCCGTCATGCCCGACAAGCCGATTGCGACGTACACCGATACGGTGCCGCGCGCCGTGACTCCGCGGACCGCGACCGCCTCCGCCTGGTATTGAGTGCGGCCGGCGAGGAAGTAGGCGATGAGCGCAACCGCCACGTTGATCGCCACGCCGACGAGTGTCGCGACCAGCACGTCGTGCTGACGCAGCAGGTAGAAGCCGGCGGCCAGACTGCCGAGCACGCCGCCGGCGATGTTGCCGCCGTAGAAGAAACCGAGCCACGACACGCCTTCGGGCGTCGCCTTCACCCAGCGCGAGATCGCGGGCAGCGTCGCGCCCATCATCACGGTCGGCGGCAGGAGGCAGACACCGGCGGCAATCGCGCGCAGGACGATCCCCGCGACGCCACCGCCCGCCCACGCAGTGTAGAGACCGCCGACCAGCGGCATGCCGACGAGAATCAGCAGCGCGAAGAGGCCGATGCCGGCTTCGAGTATGGCGTAGACGTGCAGCGGATGCCGGCGCGCGGAGATCATTCGCGGCAGCAAGAGGCTGCCGAGACACATGCCGCCCATGAAGGTGCCGAGCAGAATGCCGAGCGAGATCGACGACGATCCGATTACCAGCTGCAGCAGCTGAAACCAGACGATCTCGTAGATCAGCGCGGCGCAGCCGCTGCCGATGAACAACAGAAAGAGCGCGGGAAGATAGCGGCGTCGGTTCATATGGGAATGGAGGGAAGTATACCGGCGGGAACCCTGGGGAGAGTCATGGCTGATGGAAAACCGCGGGCCATCAGCCATGGCTGGCGTGCGCGCTACTTGACGTGCTTGCTGACCAGCTTCGTCATCTCGAACATGTTGACCGTCTTCTTGCCGCCGAAGACCGCTTTCAGCGTGTCGTCCGAGTTGATCATCCGCTTGTTCTTCTTGTCCTGCAGACCGTTCTTCTTGATATAGGCCCACAGCTTCTTGGTGACCTCGGTCCGCGGAATCGCCTTGGACCCCACGACCTCGGACAGCGCTGCATCCGGCTGGACCGGCTTCATGAACGCTGCGTTCGGCTTCCTCTTGCTCTTCGCCATGTCATCTCCTCTGTAAAGGGCGCGCCCGCGGGCTCACCGCTCGTGCAGAAGTGTATACCGAACGGCGCGCTTCGTACCACTCTTCAGAGGAGAAATCGTCATTTTTCGTCACTCTTCAGAGGAGAAATTGTCATTTTTCGCTCTGGTACCCGGCGTGATCGGTGACCCGCCCCGCCGCGCCTTCCTGAAGCGCCGCGCGGATCGCGTCCGTCAGCGGGAGTTTCGTAAGGGTTTTCCCGTCGACGAGGACGTAGATCGTTTCGACCGTGACGATCACGCGTTCCTCGCCGGCGACGCGGAATTCTGTCCCGATCGTGAACGAGGTCGTCCCGAGCCGCGTCGCCGCGATCCGCAGTTCCAGCACCTGGTCGAAGCGCGCCGGCGCCTTCCACTCGACCGTTTGCTTGACCAGCTGAAAATCGAGCGGGCCGGTGATGAAGTCGCCGAGGACGCCGGCGGCGCGAAGGAATTCGTTAATGCCGACGTCGACGTACTCGCTGTAGCGGGAGTTGAAGACCACCTTCTGCGCGTCGCACTCGATGTAGCGGACGCGGAGGTAGTACCGGAACGGTATGGGTGCGCCGGTCATCGATCGCCGCGAAAGCACGAAATCACGAAAAAACCTCTAGTACGGCCGGTTTTCGTGTTTTCGCGTTTTCGTGGCTTCCATCCCAGCGGGCGACGTCACTTCGCGGCTTTGACCCAGTCCGCCATCGTCTTCCACTGCGGATCGTTCTGGGTCTGCCAGTGCTTGCCGCCGGGGTGAAACTCGACGCCGCCGGCCTCGTGCGCCAGCGCCATCACCAGCAGCCGGCTCTTCGTCGGGACGCCGGGCAGCACAAACCGGCTGACCATCTGGAAGTTCTTCTTCGACTGCTCCTCGGTCCACGTCTTGTGGCCCGGCGAGAGCGGTTCCAGGCGGAAGTTCGTGCTTCGAGCGTGGCACACCACGCAGCGGGCGTTGCCGGGGCGCTTCTCGAGGAAGAGCGGCTCGATTTTCGCCTTGTAGACGTCGAAGCTGAGGGTCGAGGCAGCCGGGGGCGCCGGGGCGGCCTGCGCCCAGGTCATGAAAAAGAGGATCAACCACATGGCTGCGTAGTTTAAAGTGAGTGGCTATGAAGACCAAATCTTTCGTCGTGGCCCTCGCCCTGACCCTCGTGCTGCCGCTCGCCCTCTCGCTGCAGGCGGCCACGGTCCGGATTGTCCAGACCAACGCCGCCGGCGACAGCGTGATGCTGATCGATCCCGACACCAACAAGGTGGTTGGCGAGATTACCGGCATCGAAGTGAATCACGGCGCGGCGGTGGCGCCGGACGGGAGCCGCTTCTACATCACCAACGAAGCCGAAACGACGCTCGATGTCGCCGACGCGAAGACGCTGAAAGTGACCAAGCACATCCCGCTGACGAACCATCCCAACAACCTGTCCGTCAGCAAGGACGGCAAGCGCGTCTACGTCGCCATCGTCGGCGGCCCGGGCGCGGTGGACGTCATCGACACGGCGTCGCTGACGCGCGTGAAGAGCATTCGCACCGAAGGCGGCATTCACAACACCTACGTCACGCCCGACGGCAAGTTCGTCATCGCCGGGTCGATCGTCGGCAAGAAGATCAACGTGATCGATCAGAAAACCGAGGAGATCGTCTGGACGCTGCCGATGGAAGAAGGCGTCAGGCCGATGGCGTTCGACACCAATCCCGATGGATCGACCAAACGCATCTTCGTCGAGCTCTCGAACTTCAACGGCTTCGTCACCGTCGATTTCGCGACCCGAAAGGTCGTCGACAAGATCCCGATGCCGGAAGTGGCCGCCTCCGAGAAAACGACCGTCGGCCTGCAGGGCTCACCGTGTCATGGCTTCGCGGTAACAGCCGACGGCAAAACGCTGGCGGTCGTCAGCAAGATGAACTCCCGCATCTATTTCGTCTCGCTGCCCGACTTGAAGATCGTCGGCGAAACCAAGGTCGGACACCACCCCGACTGGATCACGCTGACGCCGGACGGCAAGCGCGCCTACGTCGCCAACGCCGGCTCGAACTCGGTCTCCGTCATCGACATCGCGACGCGGAAGGAACTCACGCAAATCCCCGTCGGCCAGGTGCCGAAGCGAAATGTCACGGCAGTGCTGCCGTAGCGCAATTGGTAAGTTGGTAATTGGGTAATTTGGTAATTTCATTTACCAATTTACTCATTTACCAACTTACCAACTCACGCCCTTACCAACTCTCACCCGCGACGACGCCATTTGATCCGCGTATAAGCGATCCGGAATCCGTGGCGCTCGGCGTTGCGCTGCGAACCGCTGCCGGGCGCGGCGCCCATCAGCGCCAGATCGCAACCGTGCGCGGCGGCGTGGCGCATCCGCGCGTCGAGCAGCGCGAGTTGCGCGCCATTGCGGCGCCCCTCGGGGATGGTGCTCGCGCCGGCGAAGTGCGCGACGCCGTCGTGGATCGCCAGCGCCGCGGTCGCAATCGGCCGGCCGGCGAGCTCGGCGAGAAAGAGGTGGCCATCCGGCGCGCCGGCGTTGACGCGGGCCACGTCCAGCATGAAGTCCCCATCCGCCGCGCCCCACCCCGCGCTCGCGGTCTTCGCCCAGAGGTCCGCTTCGTCGGCGCCAATGACGCGGACGTGTAAGTCCCGTGCGGGGACTGAAGGGCTTGTCCCCACAGCAACAGGCCGGAACATCACGCTCGTGAATTCGATCGGCCGGTAGCCCCGCTCGGTGAGCAGCCCGAGCGTCGCCGAGTCCGCCTGCGGGCTGACCTCGTGATCCGCCGGCGCACCGCGCTCGAAGAAGAACCGCTCGAGCCGATCGAAGTCGTCCGCCGTCGGCGTCTGAAACATCCCGAGCCCGAACGTCTGCGTCACCGGCGAGGAGGGACCGTCGTACATCGCGTACGTACCGCCGACCTCGATCCAGCACGCGCCGCGGCCCGGATCGATGCCGCCGCGCAGCTCGACGAACCGGGCGTTGCTCGACGCCTCCGCGCGCTCCAGACGCCGCGCCAGCGCAAGGTCCGCGAATGGATATGTGTGCACAAAAAAAGAGCGCTGATCTTTCGATCAGCGCTCTCAGCTAGCCCCTAGCCCTAGACCCTACACGCCGGCAGTGGTCTTGGACTTCGCGGGGAAGATCTCCTTGAACGCTTTCATGAAGCGGTCCATTTCCTCGGCGGTACCGATGGACACGCGCATGTGCGTCGTCATCGGCGGGAAGGGACGTCCGACCGCCACGCCCTTCTTCCGGAACTCCTCGATGACCGGCACGACTTCGCGGCCGATGCTGACCATGAAGAAGTTCGTCTCGGACGGCAGCGTCTCGTAGCCGAGCGCGTTCAGTTCCGAGGTGGTCTTCTTGCGAAGCGCCATCACCTTGTTCTTCACTTCCGCCTGCGCCGCGGTGTCCTTCAACGACGCCGCGCCACCGTGCTTGACGAGCGCGTTGATGCTGCCCATGCTGTACGGCCGCATCTTCTGCACGATGTCCGCGGTCGCCACCGCGTATCCCAGGCGCATGCCCGCGAGCGCCGCGATCTTCGAGAACGTGCGCGCGATGATGACCGGCCGGCCCTCGATCACGTACGGGACCGAGGTCGCGTACGACGGATCGTCGACGAAGTGGTGATACGCCTCGTCGATCAGCACCGGCATGTCCTTCGGGATGCCGTCCAGCAGCTGTTTGACTTCCTGCTTGGAGACGACGATACCGGTCGGGTTGTTCGGGTTGCACAGATACACGAGCCCGATCTCCGACGCGCGGGCGTTCGCGGTCTTGATCATCGCCGCCATGTCCTGCCGGTAGTCCTTGCCGAGCGGCAGCTTGATCGCCGTCGTCTTGATGCTGGTCGCGTGCTGGTACACCGAGCTGTACGACGGCTCGACGCCGAGCACCTTCTTGCCGCCGAGCAGGAACGTCGTCCCGACGACGTCGAGGATTTCGCCGGAGCCGGCGCCGAGCAGGATGTTCTCCGGCTTCACGCCGTGGTGCTTCGCGATCTCGCCCACGATGTTGGCGTCCGGGTAGCCGTAGCGGTTCGAGTACTTCCAGGCGTTGTTCATCGCCTTCATGACCGACTCGGGCGGCCCCCAGCAGTTCTCGTTGCTCGAGAGATGCGCGATCGCGTCGTAGTCGTCATTGCCGCGCATACGCGGCACCGCGTTCCCGGCGGCGCCGGGCCGGTTCTGGGCGAACAGGTCTGCGGACGGTCCGAGCCCTAGATACCCCAGTGCGGCGGCAACACCACCAAAGAAACTGCGACGGGAAACATCGTGGCTCATGGATCCTCCGGTTGAAGTTTAGCGACCGAATCGGAGCATTTTAGCGCGGCCGGCCCTTGAATGCCTTACCTCTTTTCACAATCGACGTGACCCGCCCGCCGGATGGCGTATGGTCCGCTTCGGCACATGCCGCCCGCACAAACGTGCGCAATTCCGGGCGGTCGAGGTCAGCCGGGACCCTGACATGGATGTGGCGCATCCACGCGCCGTCGCCTTCGAGCAGCCCGTGCGGGTCCGGCAGGAGCGATCCACGCATGAACGCGAGGTTGACGTGTTGCCGGTGGACCGAGATGTGGCAGAAGCTCTCCGACACTCGCGCCGAGGCGCTGTAGAGAAAGGCGACCGTGTAGGAGGTCCTGAACAGGGTTTCCTGGCAGGGCGCCACTTCGCTGATGACGAGCTTCCGGAGCCCGAGGGCAAGTGCCCTCACAGGCGGATCGTAAGGCTGAAGAAATTCAGCGAGCGCCTGTGCCGGACTCTCCCGCAACCCCACTACCCGACCCACGCGACCCATCCGACCCACTTGACCTACCCGACCCACCCGACCGCTCGACCCACCCGACCTATTTCTTCCCGACGTTCTCGTACCACTTCAGGTTCGCCGTCGCCGTGCCGATGCACACGACGTCCACCCGCTTGTCGGCGTTGAGGTCAGCGGCGGCGCAGCCCGCCGCCGCCATCGATCCTTCGTCGTCGAGCGCGCGCTTCGTCCAGCTCGCGCCGTCGGCCGAAGCGGTGTAGAGCATCGGCGTCCTGGCACCGCCGCGCTGTCCGACGATCACTTCGTCGCGGCCGTCGCCGTCGATGTCGAGGGTGATGATCGTATGGCCGTCGGCGATCTGGTCGTCGATCACCTGGCGCGCCCAGGCGCCGCCAGCTTGCCGGTAGATGACCACTTCGTTGCCGTGCCACGGTTCGATCGCCGCCAGGAACTTCTGCGGCCCCAGGCGCGCCAGCTTGACGTCGCTCGCGCCGCTCTTCGGCCACGGCTGCGGGTCGCCCTTCGACAGCTCAGTCTGCGTCCACTTGCCGTTTGCGAAGCGGTACTGATTGAGACCGGTGAAACCGGCGCTCAAGAGCACTTCGCCTTTCACGCCGTCCCACGGTGTGGTCTCGATGCCGTGCACCAGACCGGTCAGGACGTCGGTGATGGCCTCGCGCTTCCAGTCGGGAGCGCGGTAGAACAGAATCGACATCGGCGCCTTGTAGTCGGGCGGCGTCGAGTCCGCACCGATCAGCGGGGCCATCGCCAGCATCTTCCTGCCGCTGCCGTCGGCATCGATCCACCGGAGGCGGTGGGCGGTCGGCACCGCATCGATTTCCTTGTAGGTCCACGGCGCGGTGACGTCGGCGCCATGAGTCAGCAAGCCGACCTGTCCCTTACTGGTCTTGGGCGACATCGTGAAGCCTTGCGCGACGGCGATCTCGGGAATGCCGTCGCCATCGATGTCGTACGCGGCGGCGTTGATCAGTTGCGACACGCCGCTGGCGAGCACGTGCTTCTGCCAACCCGGATTCTCGTACCAGAGCAGTTCGGGCAGGCCCGAGGCAAGCGCAATGATGTCCGGCTTGCCGTCTTTGTTGAGATCCGTGACGACCACCTGGTAGCCGCCGCGCAATCCGGTCCCGATTTCGTGAACCGTGAATCCGGTCGCGCCGCCGCCGGTTTGCGCGGAGACGATCGCCGCCGCCGCTAGCGCGAGAGCAAGAGCTTTCATGGGGAAGAACTATACCCGAGGCAGCCCTAAAGGGCTGCGCTACGAGTACTGGCGAGGCTGCGCGACGAGTACTGGCGAGGCGGCGCGACGAGTACTGGCGAGGCGGCGCGACAAGTACTGGCGAGGCGGCGGCTTTCGCTCGTAGCGCAGCCCTTTAGGGCTGCCCTGCGAGCCGCGTCAACGCCTCGCCGGTCAGCCGGAAGATCGTCCAGTCCTCCATCGGCACGGCACCGAGCTTCTTGTAGAACCCGATCGCCGGCTCATTCCAGTCGAGCACAGACCACTCCAGCCGTCCGCAGCCGCGCTCCTCCGCGATTCTCGCGAGACGCGCCAGCAGCTGCCGGCCATAGCCGTGTCCGCGCGCCTCGGGCACCACGAACAGATCTTCGAGGTAGATGCCGGGCTGCGCGAGAAACGTCGAGTAGTTCTGGAAGAACAGCGCGAAGCCAACCGGCGTGCTGCCGTCGTAGCCGATGAGCACGTCGGCCGCCGGACGCGGACCAAAGAGCGTCGCGCGCAGTTTCTCTTCGGTCGCGACGACGTAGTCGCCGAGCCGCTCGTACTCCGCAAGTCCCTTGATCATCTGCAGGATCACGGGCACGTCGCGCTCGGTCGCCGACTCGATTCGCAGGGCGGGTTTGGTCACATTCATTGCAGTCTCGTTCCGCTGGCCGACTTGTCAATGATGGTCTGCAGCCGCTTGCGCTGCGTTTCTTCCTTCTTCGCGCTCATGATGAAAAACGTGGCGAGCTTCTGGTAACCCGGCGGCTGGGCCGAGAAGAACGCCCACGCCGCCTTGTTCGCCTTGAACAACTTCTCGTGCGCCGGCGCGAGCGGCTGCTGGCGCTGCTCGAAGGAGTAGACGCCGCTGCGCTTGTCGTCGCGCTCCTTGAACGCCCGCAGTCCCGACTCGGCGACGAGCTTGTCCTTGATCAACTGCGCCATGCGCCGGGTGTTGACGAGACTCCAGATGCTGCGTTTCCGCCGCGGCGAGAAGCGGTGCATGTAGCTGTGCTCGTCCACGCGTTTCTTGATGCCGTCGATCCAGCCGTAGCACAGCGCGGCGTCGACGCCGTCCTGGTAGCTGATGCCGCCCTTGCCCGACGCTTTCTTGTAGAAGCCGACCCAGAGCTCCGGCGTGTCGGCGTGGTGTTTCTCCAGCCACGCGCGAAAATCGGCCAGCGTCTTGAAATACCGTGGTTTCATGACTTGGCAGGCCTGAAGGCCTGCGCTACGAGTATTTCGCTCGTCGTACTCGTAGCGCAGCCCTTCAGGGCTGCTTTCCCTCCAGCGCCCGCTTCAGCACCGCAATCTGCCCGCCATGATACGTACCGTGCTCGATCACACCGTGCAGCAGGTTCGACACCGAATAGTCGGCCCCCGTCACCTTCTCATCGAACGCCGACGCCTCCAGCCGGCGCGTGTCGGTCGCGAGGGCGCGGTAGCTCTCGCGAAGCCGGTCCAGCGCGGTATTCCAGTTGGCGCCGGCATCAGACCCGGATGTTGGCACCGGCGGCCAGTCCTCTTCCGGCGCCGGATCGCCGGTACGCTGCCCGTGCAGACGCGCCAGGGCAATCTCGGCCCACGCGGTCACATGCAGCACGAGCTCCCAGATAGAGTGAGCCCCCGGAATGGGACGCGCCGCGGCCTGATCGCTGGACACGGAGGCCAGCAGCTCGTCGAGTGACGGGCCGTGCCACATGGGACCCGCAACCGTGCGCTTGATGTGATTGGATAACTGAGCAGCGACGCTGTGCATCCGACCCTCCACCGATAAACCAAACGCCGGCTCTTCGCGTCTATCTGGTTACCATTATGCTCAACCTGAAGTTCGCGCTCCGCACGCTGTTCAAGACACCGTTTGTCACCATCGTGGCCATCGTGTCGCTGGCGCTCGGCATCGGTGCGAACGCGGCTATCTTCTCCCTCTTCAACCAGATGCTCCTGCGCCCGCTGCCGGTGCCGGAGCCCGATCGGCTGGTCAATCTGGCCGCGCCGGGTCCGAAGCCGGGAGGAACGTCGTGTGGTCAGGCCGGTGGCTGCGACGAGGTGTTCAGCTACCCGATGTTCCGCGATCTCGAAAAGGTCCAGACGGTCTTCACCGCGCTCGGCGCGCACGTCAGCTTCGGTGCCAACCTCTCGGCGCGCGGCCAGACACAGAACGGCGAGGGGCTGCTCGTCTCCGGTGGCTATTTCCAGGCGCTGGGGGTCAAGCCGGCGATTGGCCGTCTCCTCGGGCCCGAGGACGACCGCACGAACGGCGAGTCGCATGTCGTGGTGCTTAGCCACGCCTACTGGCAATCACGCTTCGGCCTGGACCCGGGCGTCCTGAACCAGTCGATCATCGTCAACGGCCAGACGATGACGATCGTCGGCGTGGCCGAGCGCGGCTTCGACGGGACGACGCTCGGCCTCAAGCCGCGGCTGTTTGCGCCGATCACGATGCGCGGCTTCTCGCAGCCATATAAAGGCTTCGACAACCGGCGCAACTACTGGGCATACGTGTTCGCGCGTCTGAAGCCAGGCGTGTCGATCGATCAGGCCAGGGTCGCGCTCGGCACTCAGTACCACACGATTGTGAACGACGTCGAAGCGCCGCTCCAGAAAGGCATGAGCCCGCAGACGCTCGAGCGCTTCAAGGCCAAGCCGCTGGTGATCGAGGAAGGATCGCGCGGGCAGAGCGATGTCAGCAGCGAAGCCAAGGCGCCGCTGCTGCTGCTCTTCGGCGTCACCGCGTTCGTCCTCATCATCGCCTGCGCAAACATCGCCAACCTGCTGCTGGCGCGCAGCGCGGCGCGTGCCGCCGAGATGGCCGTACGGCTTTCGATCGGCGCCGGCCGGGGACAGCTGATTCGTCAGCTGCTCGGCGAATCGTGCCTGCTGGCGCTGTTCGGCGGTGCCGGCGGACTGCTGGTCGCGCAGTGGACGCTGAACCTCATGGCCTCGATGCTGCCGTCCGACGCGGCCAAGATGATCGACTTCAGCGTCGACTGGCGGATGATGCTGTTCGCCGCGGCGCTGGCGCTCGGCACCGGGATGCTCTTCGGCCTGTTCCCCGCTCTCCACAGTACGCGGCCGGATCTGGTCAGCGCGTTGAAGGGTCAGTCGGGTCAGCCGTCAGGGGCACGCGCCGCGTCGAGATTCCGGACGTCTCTCGCGACGACGCAGATCGCGTTGTCGATGGCGCTGCTGGTCTCGGCGGGGCTCTTCGCCCGCAGCCTCTTCAATGTCAGCCGCGTCCAGCTGGGACTCAAGGCGGACCACGTCGTGATGTTTTCGATCTCGCCGGAGTTGAACGGCTATTCACCCGAGAAATCCCGCCAGCTGTTTGAGCGCGTCGAGGACGAGTTGAGCGCGCTGCCGGGTGTCACCGGCGTGACCAGCGCCACGGTGCCGTTACTTGGCGGAAGCAACTGGGGCAACTCGGTTTCGGTCGAGGGCTTCAACGCGGGCCCGGACACCGACAGGGAGTCGCGCTTCAACGTCATCGGTCCCGGCTATTTTCAGACGCTCGGGATGCCGCTCATCGCGGGACGCGAGTTCACGCGAGCCGATACGATGGGCGCGCCGAAAGTCGTGGTCGTCAACGAGGCGTTCGCCAAGAAGTTCAATCTGAGCCGCGACTCCGTCGTCGGCAAGCACATCGGCGACGGCGGCCCGACGGACAAGCTCGAGATGGAGATCGTCGGCTTCGTGCAGAACGCGAAGTACAGCGACGTCAAGCGGGAGATTCCTCCACAGTTCTTCCGTCCGGCCCGTCAGGACGAACGCGCCGGGTTCATCACGTTCTACGCCCGGGTGGCGACCGATCCCGATCAGTTCCTGGCGAACATCCCGAAGGCGATCGCGCGGCTCGACGCCAATCTTCCGGTCGAGAATCTGAAGACGCTGCCAAACCAGATTCGCGAGAACGTGTTCCTCGATCGATTCATCAGTGTGCTGTCGACCGCTTTCGCGTCGCTCGCGACGCTGCTCGCGGCGATCGGCCTCTATGGCGTGCTGGCCTACACGGTGACGCAGCGCACGCGGGAAATCGGTCTGCGCATGGCGCTCGGCGCCGACCCCGGGCGCGTGCGGCGGATGGTGATGCGTCAGGTGGGCGTGATGACGCTCGCCGGCGGCGCCATCGGTCTTGGCGCGGCGGTAGGTCTTGGGCAGCTCGCGCAGTCGCTGCTGTTCCAGTTGAAGGGATCCGATCCGGTGGTGCTGATAGCGGCTGCCGGCACGCTGACCGCCGTTTCGCTCGCCGCGGGTTTCATCCCCGCGCACCGCGCGTCGCAGGTGGATCCGATGACGGCGCTGCGCTACGAGTGATCGCGGTTGAACGCGGAGCTCGCTGAGCACGCAGAGAAACAGTTTTCAAGAGAAAGAAAAGAAACTCTGCGGGCTCGGCGGGCTCTGCGTCGATTGGTGTCGTCGCTGGGGTGTGTCTTCCAGCATACCACGCGCTTGGCGCAAGGCGTGGGCTGGCGCTACGCTGCGCGCATGCCTGACGTCGACGTCAACGGATTCCAACTGCACTACGAGGATCGCGGAGCGGGGGACCCACTGCTCCTGCTGCACGGCGGCACCGGCATCGGCGCCGACTGGCAGCTGGTGTTCCCGTCCGGCGATCCCGCCGGGTTTCGCGTTGTCGTGCCCGACCTTCGCGGACACGGACGCTCGACGAATCCATCCGGAGCGTTCACCTTCCGGCAGTGCGCGAAGGACATGTTCGCGCTCCTCGACCGCGTCGGCGTCGAGCGTACGAAAGCCATCGGCCTGAGCGCCGGCGCCAAGACGCTGCTGCACATGGCGACCGAGCAGCCGGGCCGGGTGGAGGCCATGGTCCTCGTCAGCGCAACTCCCTATTTCCCGGCGCCGGCCCGGGCGGCGATGGCGCAGCTGAGCGTCGGTTCGTTCTCCGACGCCGAGTGGGCGACGCATCGGCAACGTCACGTGCACGGTGACGATCAGATTCGGATGCTGTTCGAGCAGATGCGCGGGCTCAAGGACACGCACGACGACATGGCGTTCACGCCACCGCTGCTGGCGACGATCACTGCTCGAACGCTGATCGTGCACGGTGACCGCGATCCGCTCTATCCCGTCGAGCTCGCCCTCGAGATGTACCGATCGATTCCGGCGTCCTCGCTTTGGGTGGTGCCCGGCGGCGGGCACGGGCCGATTTTCGGGCCGCTCGCCGGTCCCTTCGTCGAGACGGCGCTGGCGTTCCTGCGCTGAGCCACCTCCGTCCCCGCCAGCAACCTCCGTCCCCGCCAGCCACGCGTACAATGCCCCCGGTGTTCGAGCTACGGCTCGCCGCTCGGTCGCTCCGAAAGACACCGGCTTTCACCGGCGTTGTCGTCCTGATCCTCGGCCTCGGGATTGGCGCGAACGCCACGCTGTTCTCGATCGCTGACGCGGTACTGTTCCGCCCCTTCCCGTTCGTCGATCAGCAGCGTCTCGTCATCGCCGGCGAAGACGGCAGCGAGCCGCGGTCGGAAATCTCCTACCGCGCCTATCTCGATTGGCGCGCCAACGCCGAGATGTTCGCGGATCTCGGGGTCATCGGCTCGACGAACTGGACGCTGCATCTGCGGCTGCGCGACGGTCTGGTGGCGATTCCTCACCGCTCGGTATCGGCCAATTTCTTTGAGATGGTCGGCGCGAAACCCTACCTCGGACGAACATTCGCCGCGTCCGACGATCGGCGAGGCGCCGCGCGCACGCTGGTCCTCGGCTACGGTTTCTGGCAGCGCCAGTTCGGCGGCAACGCGGGAGTCGTCGGTCAGGTTCTCGCGTCAACCGAAGGTGCGTTCACCGTCGTCGGCGTCATGCCGCCCGAGTTTCGCTATCCGGCCGGCGCCGACGCGTGGACACCCGTCGTCGCGGATCTGGCGGCGGTCCCTCCCAACGCCATGTTCGAGAGGCTCGAGGACAGCGACGTCGGCGTCCTCTTCGCGATCGGGCGACTGAAACCGACAG
>Ga0068862_100001706_pt1 | contig 19907 bp, 15 predicted proteins | sample KBSSwiS52_FD_66598 | JGI IMG/M metagenome (GOLD analysis project Ga0068862, IMG submission 66598) | Switchgrass rhizosphere microbial communities from Kellogg Biological Station, Michigan, USA - KBS Switchgrass S5-2 | ecosystem: Host-associated > Plants > Roots > Rhizosphere > Soil ... | reverse complement strand
TGCGGCTTCCAACGCGAGCTCGCTGATCTGCTGCTGCAGCTCGGTGCCGAGAATCTTCATCACTGATGCGGCGGGACCCGGCGGCTCGCCTTTGCCGAGCTTCGACATCACGCGCAGCTCGTAGATCTCCAAGGCGTCGATGCGAATGCTCGTGGCTGCGAGCTTTGCATCGAACAGCGGATCGGGAATGGAGAGTGCGCGCAATTCCTCCAGCTGTGCTTGCAGCCGCGGCGCATAGGCCGTGCCGCCGCGCTCGAATTCGAGCACGTGTTTCGCCACCGTCCACCCCGAGCCGATCTGACCGACGACGTTCGCCTTCGGCACGCGAACGTTGGTGAAGAAGACCTGGTTCTGGATTGCTTCGCCGGTCAGCGAAACGATTGGCTGGATCGCAACGCCGGCGCTCGTCAGGTCGATCAGCAGGAACGTGATCCCCTGCTGCGGCCGGGTCTCACGCGCGGTGCGCACCAGACAGAAGATCCAGTTGGCCTGCTGAGCGTGCGTGGTCCAGATCTTCGAGCCGTTGCAGACGAAGCTGTCGCCGTCCTCGACCGCCGTCATTTGCAGCGAAGCGAGATCGGAGCCCGAACCCGGCTCGGAATAGCCCTGGCACCAGAAATGTTCGCCGCTCAGCATGCGCGGCAAGTAATAGCTCTTCTGCTCGGCCGTCCCGAATGCGATGAGCGCCGGCGCGCACATCTTCAGTCCCATCGGCGACAGGAGCGGCGCGCCCGATCGCGCGTACTCACATGCGAACAGATAGTGCTGCGCGACCGTCCAATCGCAGCCGCCGTACTCGACGGGCCACGCCGGCGCTGCCCAGCCTCGTTTGACCAGGATCCGCTGCCATTCGAGCGATGCCTCGTGATCGCTGTACACGCTGGTCATCAACCGGCCGGCCGTGCGCAGCTCGTCAGACAGATTCGCCGCGAAGAACTGCCGCACTTCGTCGCGAAAGGCACGCTCCTGCGGACTCCATTGGATGTTCATGGTCATTTGCAGGCCGCGTAGCGAGCGAGATGGACGTCCGTCGTGCCGAACTCCAGCTCGATGGTCGTGGCGCGCTTGAATGCATGACTTACCGCGAGCTCGTCGGTCATGCCCATGCCGCCGTGAATCTGTACTGCATTCTGGCCGATCATGCGGCACGCCTTGTTGATGGTGACTTTCGCGGCCGACGCGGCGCGCGAACGCTCGCCCGCCGGCTCTGTGAGTCGCAATGTCGCGAGACAGGCAGCCGAGCGCGCGAGCTCGACTTCGATGTACATGTCTACCAGCCGATGCTGCAGCACCTGGAACCGGCCGATCGGCTGACCGAACTGTCGTCGCTGCTTGGCGTAGTCGAGCGTGTCGTCGTGCAGTTTCGCGAGCAGGCCGACTGCCTCCGCGCTCATGGCAGCAATCGCCGTATCGATGCCGCGTTCGATCATCTCGATCGCTTCACCCGCTGCGCCGATAAGGCTGTCCGCAGGCACTTGCACCTGTTCGAGCGTCACATCGGCCGCGCGGCGACCGTCGATCGTGGGGTAGCTGTTCATTCGCACGCCGGGCGCGGAACACGGGATCAGGAACAATGAAAGCCCACTGCGCTCGCCGCGGCTGCCTGCCGTCCGCGCAGCAACCAACAGATGCGAAGCCCAAGGCGCCGCGGCCACGACGGCTTTCGTGCCGTCGATGAGCCACCCTCCTCCATCACGACGCGCGGTCGTTGCAATGCTCGTGATGTCGTAGCGAGACGCAGCCTCGAAGGCAGCGAACGCGAGCACTTCCTGGCCGGCGCCGATTCGTTCGAGCATCCGATCCGCATGCGTGCCGCCCGCGTCTGCAAGCAGGCTGCCGCAGATCACGACGGTCTCGAGGTAAGGCTCGACGACGAGCGCGCGACCGAACTCCTCCATCACGACCATCGTCGCGACGGCATCCAGGCCCGATCCGCCGACGCGCTCCGGGAACGTCATGGCAAGAATGCCGAGATCGTTCGCAAACGCCGACCACACCTCCGGCCGGAAGCTGGAAGGCGAGCGAACCGCCGCGCGGCGTTCCTCGAAGCTGTAGTGATCCTGCAGCCAGGCGCGCACGGAGTCGCGCAGCTGTTCTTGTTCGCCCGTCAAAGCAAAGTCGATGGCCACCGGTCGATGCTACCCACGCCGCGCCGCCAACCACCCTATCGGAATCGATAGTTGTCCGCGCCCCGCGCAGCGGGGTAATTGTCGCGCAATCCGCGAGGATATGGGGGGGACACGACGATGCGAATAAGGCCCAAGCAGGCGCTGCCGATCATTTGTGCGGCGGCATTCACCAGTCCGACACACGCCGCGCAGAGCGACGCTGCTCGCGGGGCGCTCGAAGAGATAGTGGTCACGGCGCAGCGCCGCGCCGAATCGATCAACGACGTGGGCATGTCGATCCAGGCAATCGACGCCGAGAGTCTGGAAGCGCTGCGCGTCACGAGCGTCCGCGACCTGACCACCATCGTGCCGAGCTTTACCGTCTCGCAGAGCTATCAAGGGGTGCCGACGTACACCCTGCGCGGCATCGGCTTCAACACGATCAACCTGTCGGCGACCTCGACCGTCGGCACGTACGTCGACGAAGTCGCTTACGCCTATCCGATCATGAACACCGGGCCGCTGATGGATCTGGAGCGCGTCGAAGTCCTCAAGGGTCCGCAGGGCACGCTGTACGGCCGCAATACGACGGCCGGCCTGATCAACTTCATCACTGCGAAGCCGACCGATGACTTCCAGGCGGGCGCGACCGCCGAGGTCGGCAACTACGAGACCTACAACATCAACGGCTTCATCTCCGGGCCATTGACCGAGACGATTTCCGCGCGACTTGCTCTCAGCAGCCAGAACAGCGGCGAAGGCTGGCAGGAGAGCAACAGTCGCAGCGAACGCCTCGGCGAGATCAAGAAGAACGGCGCGCGGTTATCGCTCGCCTTCGATCCGGGCGAAAACACGCATATCGATTTCTCCGCAACTTATTGGCGCAATGAAACCGACACCGTGGCAGGACAAGGCATCGGCTTCACGCCGGCGACGGCAGCGAGCCCGTTCAATGCCCCCGGACTGGTGAACTACGTCGCCGGCAATCAGCCGCGCGAAGCCACTAATGCCGACTGGGCGCCCGAAGCGGTGCGCGGCGCGAACATCGGCACGGGCCTCGGCTTCCAGGGTCCGCTGCGCGAAGACAATCCGTTCACAGGTCTGAAGCTGCGGCTCGACCAGAATCTTTCGGAAACTGTGCGCCTGGTGTCGCTGACGAGTTACAACGACTTCGAGCGCGATGCGCTGTCCGATTGGAGCGGCGTACCGTACGAAATCCTGCTGCAGCACACGACGGGCACGATCGAGTCGATCGCCGAAGATCTGCATATCGAAGGCGGCGACGACAGCATGCACTGGCTGGTCGGCGGCTATTATGCCAACGACAAGATCGTCGACGGCAATCGCACGCTGCTCGGGCAGAACGCGAACGTGACGTTGATCCGCACGGTCGGTCAGCCACTGCTCGCCACGCCGTTCAACTGCTGCGGCTACACATCGACCGATCTGTCGCAGGCCTTCCGCTCGTATGAGGACATCGGTCACATCGAGACCAACACGTGGAGCGTGTTTGCGAACGGCGACTGGCGCCTGAACGAAGCTTTGCGGTTGAACGCCGGCGTGCGCTACACCGAAGACGAGCAGAAGTACCATGGCTGCTCACGCGACTTCAACGGCAACATGCTGCCGAACGTGAACGTGGTGAATCGCGCGCTGTATCTGCAGACGTATGGCGTGTTCGCCGCGCCGATTTCGCAGGGCCAGTGCAATACGTTCGATCCCACCACCGGCACGTTCGGCGAGGTTCGCTCGACGCTGGATGAGGACAATCTCGCCTGGCGCGTGTCGCTGGACTGGAACGTAGCCGATCAGACGCTGATGTATCTGTCCGCATCGCGCGGCGCCAAGGCAGGCACCACGCCCATCAACGCTGCCAACCTCGCGCGACAGAATGCGCCGGTGAAGCAGGAGCTGCTGACTGCGTACGAGCTCGGACTCAAATCGACGCTCGCGGGGAACAGAGTGCAGTTGAACCTGTCCGGCTTCTTCTACGACTACCAGGACAAGCAGATCAGCACCTACTTCGCCGATCCGATCTACACCGCCCTGGCACGACTCGACAACGTGCCGAAATCTGCAGCGTACGGTGTGGAAGGCGAGCTGACCTGGAGTCCGAGCCGCTCCCTGACCCTCGCGGCGAGTGCGCTCTGGCTGCACACCGAGATCCAGGACTACATCGGCACGAACGCCGCCGGGCAGCCGCAGAATTTCGATGGCGCAGAGTTCATCTACAGCCCGGAGTTCCAGGGCAGTCTCTCGGTCATCTTCGACCACGAGATCACCGATGCGCTGGGATTGCAGGTGACGCTGAACACGCGCTACCAGAGCGAGTCGAACACGATCTTCGAGGATCTGCCGCTCTATGCGCTGCCGAGCTACGGCCTGGTGAACGCGAGCATCGGTCTGCATGGGCGCGACGATCGCTGGTCGGTCACGCTCTGGGGCCGCAATCTCGCGGACGAGTACTCGTGGAGCGCCGTAGCGAGCAACGCCAACGTCGTCGTGCGCTTCCCCAACCCGCCGCTGACTTACGGCGCGACGCTCGGCTTCAAGTTCTGAAGCCGGGCCGCGTCACAGTCGCATGCTGACGAAGCCCAGGGCCGCTGCGTGCTGCACAGTGCGCAGCCGGCCATTCTCGCCGAGCTTCTCGCCCGCCTTCTTCAGGTGAAAGCGCACGGTCGGAATCGCGAGGCTGAGAATTGTGCCGATCTCTTCGTCGGTCTTGCCCGCGGCAGCCAACTTCAGACACTGAATTTCGCGGCGCGTGAACTTGTAGAAGCGAACGCTCGGGTCGCCATGCGCGTTCGCGTGGCAAGCCGAGATGAAGCGCAACGCCATGACATGCAGCTCCGCGGCATGCTCGTCGAACAGCGCGCGGACGTTCACCGTGTGCTGATCCGTCGCCCATACGACCGCACCGATCACGCCACCCGCGAGGTGAATCGGCGCGACGATCGACGCGCAGATGCTGAGATTCGTGCCGGTGCCCTGCTTGAGCAACTCCGGCGCGATGCGCATCTGCTGCCAGCCGCCGATGACGCCGTGATCGTAGTAGAACGGCTCGGCAGTCCAGCGAGTGAGAGTAACGATGATGTTCTGGAGCGCGAGGTCGCCTTGCAGCCAGTACTCGCGTGCGTCGTGGGCGAATTCGAACAGTGCCGCGACCGGCGTACCGTCCCCGACGGTGACGGGCCGCGCGCTACTTATGTCAGCACAGGTTGCAATCAGCGGCAGGCCAATCGCCTTGCCGCGCGCCGCAATCTCGCGCGCGCCATTGAGAACCCGCAGCTCGGATGACCTTGCCGGGACCGCACTCATTTATATATATCCCCCTGTCGACCCACAGGTGGCCGGTTCACCCCGGCCCTATCAGGATCGATAGTATGCGAATCCTCTGCCCAGCAGTAATGCTTCCCGAATGAAAGATCCGCGGCCGCTGCCAAAAATCGATTTCCTGCAGCCCGCCGGCGCGGCTGCGCTGTACGCGCCCGATTCGCTGGCGTGGCAGATCTACAAAAACCCGGTGTCGCTGTTCATCGGCGGCATCACCGCCGTGCTGCTGGAGCTTGGCGAGGAGCGCGTGCGCTCGGGAGTCTGGAACCACTCGATTTTTCCGACCGATCCGCTCACGCGCATGCGCCGGACCGGCCTGGCGACACACGTTAGCGTGTATGCACCGGTGCTCGCCGCAGAAAAGCTCATCGGCGCAGTCGTCCGGATGCATGGCCGCGTCGAGGGACAAACGCCGCGCGGGACACCCTATCGTGCCAACGATCCGGAGCTGCTGAATTGGGTTCAATGCACGGCGAGCTATGGCTTCATGGAAGCGTATGCGGCGTTCTGTCGTCCGCTGACAGATGAGCAGCGCGATCAGCACTACCGCGAATCGCAGGCGTCGGCGCGCTTGTTCCTCGCGATGGGCGCGCCGACCTCGGTGCAAGAACAGCGTGAGCAATTCGAAGCGATGCGGCCACACCTGGAGCCGCATCCGATCGTGTTCCAGTTCCTCGATATCGTGACGCGCGCGCCGGCGCTCCCGTGGCCGTTGCGTCTGCTGCAACCGATGATGATTCGTGCCGGCATCTCCGTGCTGCCGCAGTGGGTGATCGGGCGTCTCGAGCTGGATGGCGAGAAGTGGCAGTTGCGTGATTGGGAGCGTCGCCTGCTCCGACGCCTGGGCGCGTGGCTCGAACGTGTGCCGATTCCGCTTTCGCCGCCCGTGCAGGCCTGCCGCCGGCTCGGGCTGCCGGCGGGTTACCTCTATCGCCGCTGAGAAGAACAAGATGCAACTCGATTTCGATGCGATGCCGACGCTCGGCGACATTCCGCGCTATCACGCGCGCCTGCGTCCCGAGGATCCGGCGATGACGTTCGAGGGATGCACGATCCCATGGGCAACGCTGGACGCCGGCGCAAATCGCGTCGCCAATGCCCTGCTCGCTGCGGGATGCTCGCCCGACGATCGCATCGCCTATGTGGGCAAAGGTACCGACGAGTTCTTCGAGCTGATGTTCGGCATCGCGAAGGCCGGCGCGGTCATCGCGCCGATCCAGTGGCGTCTCGCTGCGCCGGAGATCCAGCAGATTCTGAGCGACGCACAACCGAAGCTGCTGTTCATCGGCAGCGAACAGCTGGAGAAGATCGACGCTCTGTGTGCAGCTGGCTACCCGCGCGAACGTGTGATCGCGATGGAGCAAGGCGGCGCGGGTCTACAGCGCTACGACCACTGGCGTGATTCGCATGGCGTCGCCGACGCTCGCACCAACGTCGACCCCGCCAGCGTCGCGCTTCAGCTTTACACGTCCGGCACGACCGGCCTTCCCAAAGGCGTGATGCTCAGTCATCGCAACATTCTCAGCGGTCGCCGCGAAGCGATGCGCGAACAGATGGAATGGAACGAATGGCGTCAGGACGACGTCAATCTCGTCGCGCTGCCTGTAGGTCACATTGGCGGCGTCGGTTGGGCGATCGTCGGCTTCCTGAATGGCGCGCACACCATCGTGCAGCGGGAATTCGTGCCGGCGCAGGTGCTCGCAGCAATCGAGCGTCAGCGAGTCTCAAAGATGTTCCTCGTGCCGACGGCCCTGCACATGCTGTTGCTGCAACCTCGCGTGCGCGAGATCGACTACAGCCGCATGCGATACATCCTGTATGGCGCGTCGCCGATCGCACTCGACTTGTTGCGCGAAGCGACCGAAGTATTCGGCTGCGGCTTCTGCCAGCAGTACGGCATGACCGAGACGTGCGGCACCATCGTCTACCTGCCGCCCGAGGATCACGATGCCGCTGGCAACAAGCGCATGCGCGGCGCCGGCATTCCAATGCCCGGTGTAGAGATTCGCGTCGTCGATGCAATCTCTCGCGCGCCGCTGCCGCCCGGTCAGACCGGCGAGGTGGAGACACGCTCAGTCGCCAACATGGTCGGCTATTGGCACCGCGCCGATGCAACGGCGGAAACCATCAACGCCGAAGGCTGGCTGCGAACCGGCGACGCCGGTTATCTCGACGAGGACGGCTATCTCTACATCCAGGATCGCTTCAAAGACATGATCTGCTCGGGTGCCGAGAACGTGTATCCAGCAGAGGTCGAGAACGCCGTCTACGGACATCCAGCAGTGCAGGAAGTGGCGGTGATCGGCGTGCCCGACGACAAGTGGGGCGAAGCGGTCAAGGCAATGGTCGTGCTGAAACCCGGTGCTGCACCGAACGCCGAAGACATCATCGCGTTCGCTCGTACGCGGCTCGCGGGCTTCAAGGTGCCGAAGAGCGTTGCCTTCGTGGCAGCACTGCCGCGCGGACCTTCCGGCAAGGTTCTGCGCCGGACTTTGCGTGAGCCTTTCTGGGTCGGCCATGAGCGCCGCGTGAACTGACCAACACGCCCGGCCTAGCTGCTCGGCGTGAAGGTCGGCGTGTGCATGTCCCGTTCGTGCATGCCGACGAACGTTCCGCCGTTCTTCTGGCAGATGATGCGCATCAAGGCCGCGAAGCGCTGGCTCGTATATTGCGGCGCCTGCGGAGTCACCGGGAATCCGACGGCGTGGATCCGTACACGGCGCTCGCCGGTTTCGTCGGTGCGATTCACGAAGTCGACCGCCTTCACCACCGAATCGATGGACGGGCCGGTGAATTCGTCCCCGAACACGTACAGGCTGACCTTCTTGTCCGGCGCCCAGTAGGTGCGCACCGCGCTGACGATGCCTTGCGCGGGATTGGAGGCCGAGAAGATATTCCAGCTTCGCAAGCGCTCCATCACCATCTTGCGCTGGGTCGGGCTGTCGATGATCCACTTGCCTTGATAGCCGGGGAACATGTGCGTGCCGACGTCGTTGGTCACCTCGAAACCCTTGAGGTGCGGATAGATGTTGAGGATCTCGCGCATGCTGTCGAGCATCATCGGCCAGGCGTAATTGAACATGCTGCCCGAGGTATCGATGATGAAGACGACGTACTCGCTATCGACCGGCACGCCGCCGACGATGTCGCCCTTCTGCCGCTTGAATTCAGCGCCGGCATACAGGCGCTTCATTTCGTCCGTCAGCTTCTCCTGTGCAGCGACCAGCTGACCTTCGATGTGATTCGCGGCTTCGGAATCTTTCTTCGAAGCAGCGTACTTGCCGCGCAACGAGCTCAGATCGCCTTTCAAGCGCGCGATGCGGTCCTTGACGTCCGACAGCTGCTCCTCCCGCGAGACCAGGTCGCGATTGAGGATGTCCTTCTGTCCTTTGATCTCGATGAGCTCGTCCTGCAGCTTGAGGATGCGCTGGTGCGCATCCTCGGGGGACTCTTCGATGGGCGTGCGAATGTTACTCAGCACCAGCAGCAGCACGACCGAGCCGAGTCCGCAGGTGATGCAGTCGAGGAACGAGATGCTGAAGATCTCGGTCTCGCGGCGTTTGACGCGTCTAGCCATGGAACCTCATGGCCAATCCTTCGCCGGCTCCAGGAACTCGCCGCCGGAGCGGCGCGACACTACCCAGAAGGCGCTCGCCGCCTGCGGCTCGCCTTCCATCGGCAACAGGATGACGCTGAGCGGAACGCCTTTCGGATATCTGGCGATCGCGTGCTCGAACAGCCGCATGCGCCCATCGCCATCGATCGTTTTGCGAATCAGCGGCGGTGACGGACCCTGAGTCGGCAGGCCGTCGGTGATGAGAATCACGCGATCGGGTGCCGGCACGAGCGTCTTGATCACGTCGAACGCATTCTCCAGGCTCGTCCCGTCGTGCGGCACCAAGTCATGGAGCGCGGTCATCGAGCCGTTCAAGGCGTTGGCGTCATTGCCGTCGAGCCACTTGCCGTCGGTGCCTTTCATCAGCGCCGTCGGCTTGGTGTTGAACGAGTAGATCTGGAACTTGCCCGCCTCAGGAACGTGCGCCACCAGCCACTCGGTGATCGAGATCGTCCGCTGCCATTTCTCGGCGAGGCGCTTGCGGTTGTCGGACATGTTGCGCTCGCGCAGGATGTTGACGAGCGTCTCATCGAGCATGCTCGCCGAGTTGTCGACCAGGAACAGGATGTGCTGGCCCTGGACTTTGAGCCCGGTTAGATAGTGCCGTTCGCCCTCGCCTTCGAAGCCGCGCAAGCTCATGCCGCGCGGACCGGGACTCTTGGTGCCACCCTCCAGGCGCCGCGCTCCTTCGTCGAGCGATTTGAGATCCGCTTTGAGTTTCTCGATGGCGTCGCGCCTCGACAGTGTCTCCTTGTCGGAGTCCGCGAGCTCCTCCTTGGTCTTCGCGATCTCGTCGATCACGCGCGGTGCCATGCCCTCGGTGCGCACGCGCTCGGCGTCGGTCTGCAGCATCGAGTTGCGTATGACGACCAGCTCTTGATAGCCCTCGAGCACCTGCTCTTCGAGCTTGGAAACCTCGGCCTGCGAGGTGCGCTTTTCGGCGATGTGGCGCAGTCCGCCCTGCGCGTTGATCAACGTATAGACGAGCACGACCGACCCGAATGCACACGTGATGCAATCGAGGAACGACATGCTGAAGACTTCGGTCTTGCGGCGCGCCATCTCAGGGTGACTCGACCCCCTATGCTAGGCGTACGCGCGCGGGCGGCTCCTTAAGAACGCATGAAGATTCGTTCAGGAATGCCCTGTCGAAGCCAGGCGCCCGGCCTGAAAGGCCGGGCACCCGCCTATTCGTGAGCAAATTGCGGTCAGATCACTTTGGGCAGGTCTCGGTCTTCGGGTCGCACGGCGGCGGCTTGATGTCGCCGACCCGCTTCAGCGGGACCGTTTGCGCGCCGGAGCCGATCTTGCCCTTGCCGCCCTCGATGACTTCCGCGGTGGCCAGCGTCGCTTGCAGGTTGCCCGTCGGATCCTGCCCGTTGCAGGCGATGTCGAGCTCGAACCGCAGGATGACCTTGTCGCCGCCGTTCAGGCCCGCCACGTCGACGGTTGCAGAGTGCTCTGCACCCTTGCTGTGCAGTGTTTGGTTGAGGTCTTGCGTGAAGCCGACGATCGACGCCGCGGGAGCGACTTCGACGTTGCCGCCGTCTGTGCCGCCAGGGCCCTCGCCCTCCGCGCCAGCAATCACACCCGTGTTGATCTTCGGGTTATGCATCTGGTCGTAGGCCGCGCCCGATTGTCCGGTGGAATCGGCGGTCCACTTGAACGTCACGCGCGCGGTCTGCTGAGCGGCGCCAGGGATGACGCTGATCTGCACGAAGTGCGTCACCCAATCGCCGCAGGCGAAGTCGCCACCTTCCAGCGATTCGACGACGTCGTTCGCTTTGCCGATCGTGCGATCGTCGAACGCACCGCCGCCGGTGGTGTGGTCATACGTGAATGGCGCCGCCGCGATGAAATCGAGCTTGAAATCGCCGCCGTCGGCGAACGCTGCCGGGGACTGCGCGAGCACGACTGCCGAGGCGATCGCCGCTGCCAGGACTGTTCTCTTCATTGGAATCTCCTGCGATCTGCTGGGGTCAAGGTGTAACGGTGAAGGCATTCGCGCGCACGACCGGGCTCGCCCCGCCGTACGCAGCCGACAGCGACACATCCCACACCGGATCGTTGCCGAGCTTCGGCGCTTTGGCGCTGCCCTTTGCCTTCGGCACGCAAATCGTTCCGGTGAGATAGGTCCCTGCGACGTCGAATGAAGTCGAGTTCACGCTCGGCAGCGGGCCGGTGCCGCCGGTGAGCGAGAGCTGCAATTCAGGCGTGAGGTTGGTGCCCGTGATCGTCACGTTGAGGCACGTGCCGTTCGCGGCCGAGCGCGGCGCGATGCTGGTGATGGTCGCCTGCGGCGGCGGGCTGCACAGTCCACGGTCCGCGACATAGCGGCCGTTGGCACCGTCGCCGATCTCGACGAGCACGCACGACTCGTTGTCGGTCTCGTCTTTCTCGCGCAGCAGATTCTTCGGATCGAAGACGTGCCGCAGTCGATACAGCCCCGGTGCGAGACCGTCGACCGGCAGCGTCTGACCCGGCAGATTGGCGCCGTACGTGTCGCCCCAGCCGACCGACATGCCTTGCGTGTTGAACGAAGGATCCTGGGTCGGACACCAGTTGAACACCGCGGCCGCCGACGCACCTTTGAGCTGCGGATTGACCCCGGTCGTGTCCATGATGCAGAAGGTCGTCTTCGAGCCTTGCCGCGGGTTCTGCGGATTCGCCGTGTCGGCGGGCTCGAGGATGTAGTTCGCGTAGTCGTCGTAGTGAACGTGGTTGTGCGCGGCGTGGTATTCCGCCTTGCCTGCAGGAAGATCGTAGAAGCTGCCGCCCGAGCAGTAGACGCGCTGGTCGACCGGTTGCTTGGTCTGACCCGTTACCGGATCCGTTTCCGGACTGCGCGCGACGAGCTCCAGCTTGCCGTCGCCCGTATTCCAGCTCGTCGCGCTGAAGCGCATGTTGCTGGCGTCGAGCATCGAGATCTGCGTGGCCGGCAAGGCGCGGATGTTCGGCAGCAGCTCGACTTGACCCGCAGGACACCCTGCCGCGGCCATCTTGCCGCTCACCAATGCGCAGGCGAGTCCGCTGTAGATGAAGAGACGGACGCCCCTCGCGTTGCCGCGACGACTCGAATCGACCATGGACTGCTCCCGCTTTTTTGTTGGTGCTGCGGGAACCTAGTTATCTGAATCCGCGCCGGCGCGGCTATCCCACAGTGGTGGTATCGATTTCGCGCGACGGCCGGCGCGCGCGATCGTCGACCATGAGCAAGGCGCGACGATGCACTCCGACCTTCTTGTAGATGTGCTGGAGGTGCTTCTTCACCGTGTCCTCCGCGATGCGCAGGTCCTGGGCAATCTGCTTGTTGGTCATTCCCAGCAGCAGCAGCGCCAGCGTCTGCCGCTCGCGGGCAGTACACAGACTCGCCACATTATGTGATGCAAGGTCGGCAGCACCGCGCCGATCCCCCTTGCGACGGTCGCCCTGGCGCCGTTCGACGAAAGGCCATTCCGCAGACATTCAACACCCCACCGGTTCTTGTTCGCTATTGCCTTGAACACGGACGAGCGAGCTGCAGGGATCCATTTACTGCAGGAAACCGGCGGTTCGTTTCAAGTGACCCCTGCCGCCGGGCCGCCAGGCGTAAAGTGGCCGCCATGACCTCGACTCGATGGCGCGGGATCGCCCTGATATGGCTTGGGTGCGTGCTGTTCGACGCCAGCCAGACCGTGCTCTTCATGCACGCCGTCGGCAGGCAGTCGTGGCTCCTGATCTTCGTCTTCGAAGCGGTGTCGTGGTTACCGTGGGTGCTGGCCACGCCGCTCGTCGTCCTCCTGGCGCGTCGTTATCCGTTCACTCGCGGCCGGATCGCCGTCGCGATGACGGTGCACGCCGCGGCATTCATCCTCATCGGTCTGACAGCGCAAGCGTGGTTCGCAATGCTGCAGGCAGTGATGAACCCGTGGGCGTACCCGCAGCAGCCGACGTTCGTGGAAGCCTGGCGCACTTCCCTGTCCTACCAGGTGCTGCCCTACTTGATCGTGTACGCATTGATCCTGGGCATCGTCTTCATCGGCGATGCCCGCGAGCGGACCGCGCGTCTCAACGAGGAGCTGTCGAAGGCACAGTTGGCGGCGTTGCGCCGGCAGATGGAGCCGCACTTCATGTTCAACACGCTGAATTCGATCGCCGGCATGGTGCGCGAGCAGCGCACCGACGCGGCGGTCAACATGATCGTCGGACTCAGTGAGTTTCTACGTCGTTCGACAGAGGACTCGCACCGTCCGCAAGTGACGCTGGCGGAAGAAGTCGAGTACCTGCAGCGCTATGTCGACATTCAGAAGGTCCGATTCGGGGAGCGTCTGCAAGTCAGCGTCGACATTCCGGAGAAGGTCCTGCGCGCTCAAGTGCCCAATCTGCTGCTGCAGCCTTTGGTGGAGAATGCGATCAAGCACGGCATCGCCAAGCGGGTCGTCGGCGGAACGGTGCGTGTCAGCGCCACCGGCGAGAACGGCACGCTGCGACTGAGCGTTTGCAACGACGGACCGACCGCAGCAACTGAGTTCGAGCCGACCGCCGCTGGCGTCGGACTGAGCAATCTGCGGACCCGCTTGCGGATCCTCCACGGCGACCAATCCGAGCTGCAGTTGCAGCGCGCCGCGAGCGGCGAAGCTGAAGTGGTCGTGACGCTGCCGCTCAGAGAGGCATGAATGGCACCGCTGCAGGTTCTGGTCGTGGACGACGAGGAATGGGCGCGCACCAACGTGACCGCCCTGCTACGGCGCGATGCCGACATCGGAGCGATCGCCGAATGCAGCTCCGGAGCGGCGGCGATCGAAGCGATCAGGAAATCGAAGCCGCAGCTGCTGTTTCTCGATATCCAGATGCCCGAATGCGACGGCTTCGACGTGATCGAGATGCTGGGAAGCGATGCGCCGCCGGTCATCGTCTTCGTCACGGCGTACGACCAGTATGCGTTGCGGGCCTTCGAGGCAGGCGCGCTCGATTACCTCTTGAAGCCGTTCGACGACGCGCGCTTTCAGCGCGCCCTGCAGCGAGCCAAGGAGAGGCTTGCGAACAGCGTGCGGCCGGAACAACGTCCGCAGCGACTCGTGGTGAAGGCTCCGGGTCAGCTCCTGTTCGTGAATGCGGCGGACATCGATTGGATCGACGCCGCCGGCTACTACGCGTGCCTGCACGTGGGCGGCAGCACGCACATCCTGCGTCGCACGTTGCAGGATCTCGAGCGCGATCTCGGTGAGGAGAAATTCGTCCGCATTCACCGCTCGATCATCGTCAACCTCGAGCGGGTCGCCGGCCTGGAGTTGCGGGAGAGCGGCGACTACGAAGTCGTGCTGCAGTCCAAGGATCGTCTGCGCATGAGCCGGCGCTATCGCAAACGACTGCAGGAGCGTCTAACTGATAGCAATGGTCGGTGAGGCAAGAGACGCTCCGGAAGTGGCGGCTGCTGCCAGCAGTACCACTGGCAGCAGCCGTGTGCGGAGTCCGCTAAGGGGGTCCGAACGTACCCCGCAAACCGATCAACACACCTCTCTCGAAGTGCAATTCATGATAGCGCTCCCAATTGGAAATTTGCAACCATCGCCTGCGAGCGCGCGCGAACTGCACCCGCACGGGAAATCCGCGGAAAAAGTTGGCACGCGACGTAGCTCGGCGCGCACTTCGCCGGCCATTTGACCCCTGAGTCGCAGCTGCGATAATGATAACGGTATCAGTCAGCACAATACGAACCGGCGTGCTGCAGCGCGCGGCAGGGGGAAATACGATGAAGAACCTGGGCTTGCTGGTGATCGCACTGGTTACGGCAACTACCGTTCATGGCCAGGAGCGTGCGATCTATCGCGATCCCGCGGTCCCTGTCGAACAGCGCGTCGAGGACCTGCTGGCGCGCATGACGCAGGAAGAGAAGATCGCGCAGATCACCGCGATCTGGACGCAGAAAAAACAACTGTTCGATCGCGACGGTAGCTTCGACCCTGCAGCCGCGCGCCGCCTCTACCCGAACGGCATTGGCCAGTTTTCCCGTCCCGCCGACCTGGTGGGACCCGGCAATCCCTTCAAGACTCCGTATCGGGACGTGCGCCAGACGATCGAGCTGGTCAATGCGATTCAGCGCTATGCGCGCAGCACACGTCTCGGCATTCCCGTGCTGTTTCACGAGGAGGGATTGCACGGTTACGCGGCGCGCGGCGCCACGCACTTTCCGCAGGCGATCGCGCTGGCCAGCAGCTGGGACCCGGCGCTGCTCGAGCGCGTATTCACTGTCGCTGGCCGGGAGATTCGCGCGCGCGGCGTGCAACTGGTACTCGCTCCCGTCGTCGACGTCGGACGTGACCCGCGCTGGGGCCGCTTCGAGGAGACTTACGGCGAAGATCCCTACCTGGTCGGCGAGCTCGGTGTCGCAGCCGTGCGCGGTTTTCAAGGACGTACGCTGCCGCTCGCTAAAGATCGCGTGCTCGCGACGCTCAAGCACATGACCGGACACGGCCAGCCCGAGAGCGGCAGCAACGTCGGGCCGGCCAACATCTCGGAACGCATTCTGCGCGAGATGTTCTTTCCGCCGTTCCGCGCTGCCGTGGAACGCGGCAACGCGCAAGCGGTGATGCCCTCTTACAACGAGATCGATGGCGTACCCTCGCACGTGAATCACTGGCTGCTGCAGGACGTGCTGCGCGGTGAAATGGGTTTCAAGGGCGTGGTCGTCAGCGACTACTTCGCGATCAAGGAGCTGATGGAAGTTCATCACACGACGACCGATCCGCTCAGCGCGGCCGTTCGTGCCTTGAAGGCAGGTGTCGACATCGATATGCCCGACGGTGAGTCTTACGCACTGCTGCCGCGCGCTCTGGAGAAGGGATTGATCACGCAAGCCGAGATCGACACGGCCGCGCGTCGCATGCTGCGCCTGAAGTTCATGGCGGGTCTCTTCGAGGAGCCGTATGCAGATGCGAAGCGGGCCGTCGCAGTTACCGATAACACCGAGGCGCGTGCGCTCGCGCTCGAGGCAGCTCGCAAGTCCGTCGTGCTGTTGAAGAACGATGGCGTGCTGCCGTTACACGCAGACAAGCTCAAGACGCTCGCGGTCATCGGACCGAATGCAGCGCGCATCGACTTGGGTGGCTACTCCAATGTGCCCAATCATGCAGTCACGGTGCTCGACGGCATCCGGGCGAAGCTCGGCAGCCGCGTCAATGTCGTGAGCGCGGAAGGCGTGCGGCTGACCGACAGCGGCGACTGGTACGAAGACGAAGTCGTGCTGTCGGATCCGCAGCGCAACCGCGAGCGAATTCGCGAAGCCGTGCAGGTCGCGCAAAGCGCCGACGTTATCGTGCTCGTGATCGGCGGCAGCAGCGCTACCAGCCGCGAGGCCTGGGCGAAAAATCACCTGGGTGACCGCGACAGCGTCGGTTTGATCGGCGAGCAGAACGAACTCGTGCAGGCGATGTTCGCGTTACGCAAGCCAGTGGCCGTCGTGCTCATCAACGGTCAGCCGCTGTCGATTCCGGAAGTCGCAGCTCAGGCGAATGCGCTGCTCGAAGCGTGGTATCCCGGTCAGGAAGGCGGGACCGCGCTCGCGGACGTTCTGTTCGGCGATGCGAATCCAGGCGGCAAGCTGCCGGTGACGATCGCGCGCTCCGTCGGCCAGCTGCCGATGTTCTACAACCAGAAACCGAGCGCGCATCGCGGCTATCACTTCGAGTCGGCCGAACCGCTGTTCCCCTTTGGCTACGGACTGTCGTACACGACGTTCGACATCGGGACGCCGCGCCTTTCCCCGTCGCGGATCGCGCCGAACGACACGGTCACGGTGTCAGTCGACGTGCGCAACACCGGCGCAGTCGCAGGCGACGAAGTCGTACAGCTGTACGTGCGCGACGTCGCCAGCGCGATCACGCGACCGGTCAAGGAGCTCAAGGGATTTCGTCGCATCACGCTGCAACCCGGCGCGATGACGACCGTGGAGTTCACGCTCGGCAAGGATGCATTCGCGTACTGGAACGAGGCAATGCAGTACGCCGTCGAGCCCGGCGAATTCCAAATCATGGCCGGACCGAATTCCGTCGACCTCAAGACCGCCGTGCTGATGGTTGGCCAGGCCGGTGAGTGAGCTCGCCGGGGCGCTATCGCTGGCGGATCTGCGCGCTGCTGCTCGCGGCGACGACGATCAACTACATCGATCGTCAGGTGCTCGGAGTCCTAGCCCCGCAGCTGCAGCGCGACCTGCACTGGAGCGAGATCGACTACGGCAACATCGTTACCGCATTCCAGGCTGCCTATGCGATCGGGCTGATTGCGGCCGGCGCGATCATCGACCGACTCGGCACGAAGATCGGCTACGCGCTGGCGCTTGCCGTGTGGAGCCTCGCAGCCATGAGCCATGCGCTCGTCGGGAGCGTCGCAGGTTTCGCAGCCGCGCGATTCGCGCTCGGGCTCGGTGAGGCGGGCAACTTCCCTGCTGCTATCAAGACTGTCGCCGAGTGGTTCCCGCGACGCGAACGCGCCTTGGCGACGGGCATCTTCAACTCCGGATCGAATCTGGGCGCGATCATCGCGCCCGCAGCGGTCCCGGTGATCGCCGTCACGCTCGGTTGGCAAGCTGCATTCCTGGCGACTGGTCTGTTGAGCGCGACCTGGCTCGTGACGTGGCTGCTCACATATCAACCGCCTGAGCAGCACCCGCGCTTATCGTCCGCCGAGCTCGCACTGATCCGCGGCGACCCGCAGGAAGTGGCCGTGCGAGTGCCGTGGCTGCAGCTGCTGCGACATCGGCAGACCTGGGCGTTCGTGATGGCGAAGTTCATGACCGACCCGATCTGGTGGTTCTTCCTGTTCTGGCTCCCCAAATTCCTCAATGCCGAGTATGGCCTCACGCTCACCGGCCTCGGCGTACCCCTGGTGTTGATCTTCCTGATGGCTGACGTCGGCAGCATCGCGGGCGGCTGGATGGCGGGCCGCTTCATCAAGCGCGGCTGGAGCCTGAACCGCTCGCGCAAGACTGCGATGCTGATCTGCGCAGTCGCCGTCACGCCCATCGTTTTCGCGTCGGGCGCCAACAATCTGTGGCTCGCGGTTGCGCTGATCGGCCTCGCGACAGCCGGCCATCAAGGCTGGTCGGCCAACGTGTTCACACTTACCTCGGACATGTTTCCCAGGCACACTGTCGCCTCCGTGGTCGGAATCGGCGGTCTCGCAGGCGCAGTCGGCGGCATGATGATCGCAACGTTCACAGGGTTCCTGCTCGAAACAACCGGCAGCTATCTGCCGGTGTTCCTGCTGGCGGGATCGGCGTATCTGCTCGCGCTGCTCGTCATGCATCTCCTGGCGCCACGATTGCAGCCCGCGCATATCAAATGACCACGATCGCCAAGGTCGCCGCGTGCCTTTTGCCGTTCGTCGTGCACGTCGCCGCTGCGGCGGCGCCGATCGGCCGCATCGAGCGCTTCGATCCGGAGTTCGACACGCTCGTGGCGCCAGGCGCGCAAGTCGAGAAACTCGCCGAGGGTTTCCAGTGGGCCGAAGGGCCTGTGTGGATTCGTGCAGGCGGCTATCTCCTGTTCACCGACGTCCCCGCGAACACGCTGTATCGATGGTCTGCGCGCGATGGCGTATCGATCTTCCTCAGGCCCTCCGGCTACGACGGTCGCGACCTCGCCGGTTTACGCGAGGCCGGTGCGAACGGATTGATTGCTGCCGACGAGGGTTCGATCCTGATGGCAGATTCGGGCAGTCGCACGGTCGCCAGGCTCACGCTCGACGATCGGCGCAAAACAGTGCTCGCCGCGCGCTTCGAGGGCCACCGCTTCAACAGCCCGAACGATCTCGCGCGTCGCTCGGACGGACTGATCTTCTTCACGGATCCGCCCTACGGCCTCGACAAGCTGAATGATTCGCCGCTGAAGGAGCTGGAGTTCAACGGCGTGTATCGGCTGGCACCGGATGGCACTGTCGCGCTGATCGATCGCTCGCTGAGTTTTCCGAATGGCATCGAGCTCTCGCCGGACGGGCGTGTGCTGTATGTCTCCAACTCGGATCCGCAGCGACCGATCTGGATCGCGTACGACTTGAACGCCGCGGGAGAGGCGAGCGGCAGAAGAGTGTTTGCCGACGCGTCGGATCTGATCGCGCCGACTGCGCCCGGCCTGCCGGATGGGATGGCCATGAGCGCGGATGGGCATCTGTTCGCGACCGGGCCGGGTGGTGTGATCGTGTTCGCGAAAGATGGGCGGCGGTTAGGAAGGATCAGCACCGGCGCGGCAATCGCGAACTGCGCGTTCAGCGACGACGGCCGGACGTTGTATCTGACGTCGGATCACATGCTGGCCCGCTTACGATTGCGTTAACGGACGTTGGTCACGTCGAACGTTGTGCGTTGGCGGATGTCTGCAGATGAAGCGCCGACCTGCACTTCATACCGCTCGGTGTCGACGACGTAGTCCTTCGCAACAGAGTCATAGCGTCGCAAATCCTTCGCCGCGTCGATCTCGAACGTCACTTGCCGGGATTCGCCAGGTTCGAGCGTCACGCGCGTCACCCCGCGCAGATCCTTTCTCGCTCGCGCTGCCTTCGAGTCCATCGCACGCACATAGAGCTGCACCAGTTCGTCAGCCGCCCGCTTCCCTGCATTCCTCACAGTCAACGACGCCGTCACCTTGCCGTTCGCCTCGACCTTCGACCGATCCACCTTCAGCCCCGAATACTCGAACCGCGAATACGACAGCCCATGTCCGAACGGATACAGCGCCTGCCCGCCGAAGTATCGATACGTGCGACCTTGCATCGTGTAGTCATCGAACGGCGGCAACTTCTCGCTCGCCTTGTAGAACGTCACCGGCAATCGACCTGACGGGCTCACATCGCCGAACAGCACATCGGCCACAGCAGTG
>Ga0068862_100001698_pt1 | contig 19969 bp, 19 predicted proteins | sample KBSSwiS52_FD_66598 | JGI IMG/M metagenome (GOLD analysis project Ga0068862, IMG submission 66598) | Switchgrass rhizosphere microbial communities from Kellogg Biological Station, Michigan, USA - KBS Switchgrass S5-2 | ecosystem: Host-associated > Plants > Roots > Rhizosphere > Soil ... | reverse complement strand
CGCGAGAATCCCTACCTCGCGAGCCTGGACGGGTACGAGGGGCCGAAGATGTTCAGCGAAGAAACGGCGCGTGTGATCGACGCGGAGGTGCAGCGCATCATCGAGGAGAGTCACGACCAGGCACTGCGTCTCCTGAACGAGCATCGCCGCGACCTCGATGCGCTGGCCGAGGCGCTGCTGGCGCGGGAGACGCTCGACGAGCAGGAGATCCTGAAGGTGACGGGGCTCCCTCCGGCGCCGGCGCTCGAGACACACAAGTTGAAGTTCGACGGGAGCGCTGCCCGCGTTCGTGGCGGATAGCCGGTCATTCCGAGCGGAGCCGCGAAGCGGCGCAGGCGAGGAATCGCAGTCATCCCGATAGAGGGGCCCCACTTTCGGGACGATGGCGATTCCTCGCCTCCGCGCCTTCGGCGCTCCGCTCGGAACGACAGCAGCGCCGGCCTGCGGCGCTCCGCTCGGAATGACGGCCCGCCTTAGCCTACCGACCTCTCCGCGGCATAACTCAGGCGAACCGGCATGGTCGCGAGTCGCTCGAACAACCGGATGTCCGCGCGAATCGGCCACCAGTCGTAGAGGAACACCTCGAGCGGCCTCCACATGGCGACCCAGCCGCCGATGAGGAGGCTCTCGTGCAGGACGGAGCCCATGCCCTCGGCGCTCGCCCAGCGGGTGATGAACTCGGCGACGCCAATGAGCGCTGTCAGGGCGGCGAGCCCGATGACGAGGCTGATGCGGCCGTTGCGGAAGAGTCGCGCGAGGCGCCGCCGCGAGGACGTCGCGCGCTGACCGAAGTACTCGCGGATGGCGTCGCGCAGCACCGCGAGCTCGTCCGGCGCCCCCGCGCCGCGCTCCAGCCGCACATGAAGCGCGAGTGGCTTGTCGTTAGGCACCTCGCGGCCCCACTCCACGATGAACTCCTCGACCTTCGGGTCCAGGTCGCGCTGGCGGAACGGGGCGGGGTCGATCGCGTTGAACAGCTGTCGCAGGTCGGCGACGCGCACCTCGATGATCACGCTGTTCGCGGGAATCGGATCACCGGCGGAATCGAGTGCGCTCATCCGTCGACCGCGACCACCGCGCGTGCCACCGCGCGACCGGCGGCGTCGACGGCAGCGCGGGCCTCGCGTTCGAGCCCGAGCCCGGCTTGCGTGTCACGCAACGCGCCCACGTTGACGCCGACCGTCAGCGCGGACGCACGGCAGACGGACTCGGCGAGGAGCACGGCCACCGCGGCATCCGCGACGGCGTTTCGGTTGCCTCGCTCCGCGACGACCGCGGCGAGATCCGCGACGAGCGCGGCGGCACGCGCGATCTCGAGCGGCGCCTCGGTCGCGGCGAGCATCGCACGCTCGATCGCCGCGGCGCGAGCAACGGCGTCATTCTCCGTGGCCTTCGGCAGCCGGTACGCGGCCCCCACGGCGTCGACGGCCGCGGCATCCCGCGCGACCAGCGCCAGCATCTCGGCGGCGAGGACCGACGCACGCCGTGCGGTGTCCTGCATCTCCGCGGCGACGTCGGCGTATCGGGGCCGTCCGGCGGTGAGCCCGGCGGTCATCTGCGTCAGCGCCGCGGCAAGCGCCCCCGCGGCCGCGGCGACGCTGCCACCACTCGGCGGGGGCGATGAAGTGGTGCCGACTGCGTCGATGACTCGGGAGAGATCTGCCGTGAGACGAATCTGCGGGGCGACGAGTGAAGAAAGGTCGAGGCTCCGCATGGCGTCGACGGCAGCCTCCCATCGGCCTTCGGCGCAGAGACCGCTCAACCCCGCGTCCTCGTACGCGGCGGCGGCCGCGTCGAGCACCACGCGGCGGACGGCTTCGGCCGTGTCAGCGTGTGGTGGGCGGTCGTCTTCGATCATGCCCGGAAGATAACACACGCGCCGGCCGTGCTTCGTCTCGCATAGTCGGTTCAGCGCCTAACGTCGACACGTCGAGTACCCAAGGCGTGGCGAAACTGGCGGCGCGCCAATCAGGCGAACCCCGGTCGCTTGGTGGGCGAACGCCCGACAGGCTATCCGGACGTGCCCGACGGTGATGCGTGCTCGGCGACCGCACCGTGTACCTATGAGCCTGCCGGTCTCCAACTCTTCGGACGCCGAGTCCGTGCACCGCCGATGATCGCCTTCGAATCGAGCCGAGATCGCGCCCAGCTCCTTCTGTCGGCGCTCGGCATCGGGATCGCGTTCGCGTTACTACCGCTGGCGGCGGGGCTGCTGGGGGCGCTCGTGCTGTACGTGGGTGTCCGGCCCGTCTACGCACGTCTCAGCGCGTACCTGCCGAGTCGTGTGACGGCAATCCTGCTCGTCGTCGCGACCGCGCTGCTGTTCTTCCTGCCGGCCGCCTGGCTGCTGGCGGTGGTGATCGACCGGGCGCCGCAGGTGCTCCGCCAGCTGTACGAGAGTCCGGCGCTCATCCGACTAGCGTCGATCCGCGTCGGCGACGTCGACATCGGCACACGCTTGGTCGAAGCAGGAGGCACGGTCGTCTCGTGGATGTCATCGCAGGCGCTCCGCGTGCTTGGTGGGGCAGTCCGCGGAACGCTCAACGCCGTCGTGGCGCTGTTCGGCCTGTACTTCCTGCTGCGAGCCAGCCCCGCCGCGTGGCGCAGCGTTGCTGCGTACGTACCGTTCTCCGAGGGCGGCACCGAGCTGCTGGCCCATCGATTCCGCCAGGTCACCGAGGCGACGCTCCTTGGCACGGCGCTCACGGCCGTGCTGCAGGGCGGGATAGTCGCGTTAGGCTTCGCGGCCACCGGTCTTCCCGACGCGTGGTTCTGGGGCGTGGTGACCGCCGTCGTGTCGGTGCTCCCGGTGTTCGGCAGCGCGCTGGTGTGGTTTCCGGGGGCGGTCGCGCTCGGGGTGCAGGGGCGGTACGGCGCAGCCGCCGGCCTGGCCGTGCTTGGAGCGCTCGTGGCGAGCAACATCGACAACGTCATGCGGCCAGTCGTCAACCGGCGCGTGTCGAATCTCCACCCGATGACGACGATCGTGGGCGCATTCGCGGGCGTGGGCGTGCTGGGCCTCCCCGGTATCCTGCTCGGTCCCCTGGCCATCACGTACCTGTTCGAGCTGGCTGCGCTGTACCGCCGTGAGTACGGAAACGGGCAGGCCACGGTGGGTTCGGCGGTCCGGTTGTAGGGATTCCAAGAATCGGCGGGGCGCGTCCGTCCATCCGGTCAGGAGCAGCATTCGCACCGCAGTGCTCTCCGTTGGAGAGACGACCGTGCGAACCAGCACGTCCGGACATGTCGCCCACGGCCGGCCATGCCGGTGCTGCGCCACGTCGTGAACCGTTAGGCGGGCGGCGCACCGTCGTCCGACTCTGTACTCCGCACGTGCAAGGCCGGTCGATCGCGCGGGGTCATCCCTCTCCCTGGAGACACTACCATGCGGGTCCTCGCGCTTTCACTCATGGAACGTACCAGAGCGCATCGCGTGCGCGCTCTCGTCCTCGGCTCGGCCGCGTTGACGCTCTCGCTCGGAGCGTGTGCGGATCCAACGGCGACGCCGTCGGTGCCGGCCGGTCCTCAGCTGTCCGCGGTCAAGTTCTGGGACGTCGGATCGAGCGTCGCCTGGAACCAGGTGGCACGCGATCTCAACCCGGCGGGCAGTACCCCGGCGGCGCAGGCACGCCTGTTCACCTACCTCTCCGTGGCGCAGTACAACGCCATCATTGCCGCGGAGGACGCGAAGGACGGCGGCAATCATGCGTCACCAGCGGCTGCCGCGGCTGGCGCCTCGGTGGTTGTGCTCAAGAGCTTCTTCCCGCTCAGCGGCGCGCTGATCGACGCGAAACTGTTGGCGCAGCGCGCAGCCCCGCCGTGGCCGGGAGAACAGAAGAAAGACTTCGCCGCCGGTGAGGCGATAGGCCGCGCGGTCGGCGCCGCGGTGGTCGCCTATGCTGCGACCGACGGTGTCAATCTCACGGTGCCACCGCCGAATCCCGGCGGACCGGGCAACTGGACCGGCGTGAATCCGGTGCGCGCGATGTACGGCGCGCGAACGTTCGCTCTCGAGTCCGGTGATCAGTTCCGCCCCCCGCCGCCGCCGGCGTTCGGGTCAGCCGCCTTCAATGCCGCGCTCCAGGAGATCCGTACGATCTCCGCTGGGCTCACTGGCACCCAGCTCACGATCGCGCAGTTCTGGGCGACAAGAGGTCCCCAATACATGAATGAGATCGCATCGGAGATGATCGTCTCGCACCGCAACTCCGAGCGCGAAACGGCCCGCGTGCTGGCGTTGGCCAACATGGCGGCTTTCGACGTCCTCAACGCGTGCTTCGATGCGAAGTTCGCCTACTACCTGATCCGGCCATCCCAGGCCGATCCTCTGATCAACCTGCCCATCGGGCTGCCCAACCATCCGTCGTATCCAAGCGGGCACTCCTGTATCACCTCCGCGTACGCCACGGTGCTCGCAAACATGTTCCCGGATGAAACCGATCGGCTGCAAGGCATGGTTGTCGAGGCCGGCCTCTCCCGCATGTACGGCGGACTGCACTATCGCTTCGATTGTGAGGTGGGGCAGACGCTGGGTCGGCACGTCGCGGAGTGGGTGATGCACGTGACGGCTGGTGGCCATACGGCAATACCGCTGGACTGAACGGCTCGCGGGCGACGGGCCTCCAGTTGCCCGTCTGCCCGATCCGTGGCCTAACGACTCGCGCGCAGCGCGTTCAGAATGACGGCGAGGTCGATGCCTTCCTGAACGAGCGCGCCAGGCGTCGGCGCGATCAGGCCTAACGCCGCGGCGATCATCGCCACCGCGCTCAGCCCGAGGCCGACGCCAATGCACTGCCGGGCGATGTGCATCGTGCGCTGGCTGATCCGCATGGCGTCGACCACCCGCGACAGGTCGTCGATCAGGATCACGACGTCCGCGGCCTCCGCCGTGATCCCTCCGCCATGGCCAGCCAGCGCGACGCCGACCGTCGCCGCGCTCAACGCCGGCGCGTCGTTGGTACCGTCACCGACCATGACCACGGCCTCGCCGGCCCGCACCAGGTCGCGAACGATCGCCACCTTGTCTTCCGGAAGAAGATCCCCCTGGACCTCCGTGATGTCCGCCGCTTGGGCGACCGCTCGCGCATTCGCGGCGTGGTCTCCGGACAAGAGTATGATGCGCCGAACGCCCATCGCAGTCAGATCCTGAAACACCTCACGTAGTCCGGGGCGCAGCGCGTCCGCGTACTCGACGATGCCCGCGACGGTGTCGTCGACCGCCACGTAGGCGCGAAGCCCGGCGTCGGCCGGCTCGGCCGCAAGGGCCGTCGCACCACCGCCCATGGTCTGAGGGATGACGAACGATCGGGCGCCAACGACGACCCGGTGTCCGTCGACGGTTCCCGCGACGCCGCGACCCGGCACCTCGACGACGTCACGCGCCGGCGGCAGCGCCAACCCGCCCGCTTCAGCGGCATCGACCAGCGTTCTCGCCAGCAGGTGCCCGGACGTCCGTTCGACGGCGCCCGCCAACCGAAGCACGGCATCCGGCCCAAGCCCATTCAGTGGTATGACGCGCCTGACCCGCGGCTTGCCGATCGTGATCGTCCCGGTCTTGTCGAAGACGGCGACGGTCGCCGTCCCGAGTCGCTCGAGCGCGGTGCCGTGTCGCATGATGATGTGCCGCCGGGCCGCCCGGTTGATGCCACCGATCACAGCGACCGGCGTCGCGAGAATGAGCGGGCACGGTGTCGCCACCGCGAGCACGGCGAGCACGCGATGCCAGTCCCCGCTCGCGACGTAGGCAACCGCACACACGGCGAGTGTGACCGGGGTGAACCACACCGCGTAGCGGTCGGCGACGCGCTGCAGTGGCGCCTTACTCTCCTGCGCAGACCTGACGAGCGCGACGATGCGCGCGTACTGGCTCTCACGCGCAGTCGCCGTGGCGCGAACGGTGAGCGCACCGTCCACGTTCGCACTGCCGCTCATGAGACGCGTGTCGCGTGCGGCCGAGATGGGCAGCGGTTCGCCGGTGAGCATCGATGCATCGACGTGCGCGGTGCCGTCCACCACTACGGCGTCGCAGGGCACGAGCTCTCCCGGCCGCACGAGCAGCAGGTCCCCGATCACGACGTCGTCCGCTGGCACGTCCTCGGTGACGTTGCCGCGAAGCCGGTGCGCGGTGCGTGGCGCTGCCGCCTCGAGTGCGCGCACCGCCTCCGACGCCCGGCCCTCGGCATAGCGCTCCAGGGCTTCGCCGCCGGTCTGCATGACCACGATGACCAGACCGACGAACGGTTGACCCAGCAGGGCGGCGGTGACGATGGCGAGCGTCGCGACCACGTCGGCGGCGAAGTGCCCGCGGAGTGCTCCGCGAAGTGTTCGCCACACGACCGGCGTTCCGGTGACGGCGAGCCCCGCGTACCAGAGGTCGCGATCCCATGAGGTGCCGGGCGCCCACAGGCGCGCCAGCAGCCCGCCGACGATGACCGCCGCGGCCAACGACGGGAGCCAGGCCGCGCGCATGGCGCCGAGAGGCGGCCTGGCCCCCGTCGTGGCCTTCATGACCAGACGTTAGGCGCCGCGGTGTCGTCCGCGACGTGCGGAGCGTTCCGATCCGCCGGCGCGACGAGCACCCAGCAGTGCGCCTTACGCACGAGCGTCGTGGAGACGCTGCCGAGCATCAATCGACCGAGGGCGGACCGGCCGTGCGCGCCCGCCGCGATCATGTCGATACGTCGCTCTTCCGCGAACGCAAGGAGCTCGTGTGCCGGCTCTCCGTGCAGCAGCACGTACTCGACCCGAACTCCCGGGGGGATCTCGAGCCCGTGTGCCACCGCCACCAGCTTCGGAGCGATGCCGCTCCTCATGAACTCTTCCCACGTCCGCGGATCGCCCTGCGGGATTTGCGTACGTGGCGTGACGTGCGCGAGGTACAGCGTCCCCTCCCGGCCCAACAGGCTGAGCGCCGTCCGCGCCGCGTGCTCGCTGGAGGCCGTGAAATCCAGCGCGGCGAGCGCCGTGTGAGGCACCCCCCACGCGTGACTCGGCACGGCGAGCACGGGGGTCGACGCGTCACGAATGACGCGCAGCGCCGTTTCCCGCTGCAGCAGCCGAGCGCTCACGCCGTGCGCACCGAGTCCGAGCAGGATGAGCGATGCGTGACGCTGCCCGGCGTTCGCGATGATGGTCTCCACGCGCGGGCCGATGGCGACGTCGAACGGCCACTCCCGGATGCCCGGGTGCGTCCGGTCGCGCTGCGTCAGCAGCGCCGCCTCGCACGACTCGCGCGTGATCTCGACCAGGTGATCGGCGTCGCCGGGCACTGGCAGGCCGTCGGGCGTGAAGCGCATGAGCGGCTCTACGACGCTGAACAGATCGGCCCGGACGTTGTCGCGACGCGCGAGCGCGAGCCCCACGCGAACGGCACCATCGGCGTCGTGCGTGCCGTCGGTGGCGATGAGGATGCGGCCGGTCGCCGGCAGGAGCGTTCCGGTGGTCGACGGACGGGCCGTATCAAGAGTGCGTTCCATGGATCGCTCCCGGCATGAGTGCAGCGTGTACGGACTGAACCAGCAAACAGCGAATGCGGTCGATCGCGACGTCACGCGCCGCGCTCAGCGACGCTGGCGCAGTGGGCCGTGCGTCGGTCGCGAACGAGGGTGGTCGAAGACGTACGTGTGTGACGTCAGCTTGCCGGCGGCCACCGCGCGCGTGACGTCGCTCGTCGTCGCAATGCCGACGAGCTTGCGTCCCGTCATCACGAGCACGCGGTGGATGTTCAGCCGCGCCATGAACTCTGCCGCCACCGGCACGAGCACGTCCGGCTCGAGTGCGTGAATCGGCGCGCGTGTCATGACCTCCGACACCGTGTAGTCCTCGAGCCCGTTCGGAACAGCCATGCGCTCGACGACGGCCGCGCCGACGCCGTCCCACAGCTCCATGAAGTACATGGCCGATGGGTCGTCGCCGATGTCGGGCAATGGGCCATCATCGTCGACCGGGTCGTCGAGGAGGTCGGCCGTTCTCTCGCCGTGCGCCGGCACAGCTGGCAATGACGCCGCAAACTGCAGCAGGTCGGTGGCGGACACGACGCCAATCACTTCGCCGCCGGCTACGACGGGCGCACCGCTGATCCGCTCCGACGCGAACACGTCCATCGCTTCGCGGATCGTGAGGTTCGGATCGACCGTCGTGACGTCGGTCGTCATGATATCGCGCAGGCGCAGCATGGCAGCTCTCCTCACGTCGTCCTGGTAACGGCACTCACGGAGCCACGAGAACCAGCGTGTGCCCGCGTCCGTGCCGTAGCTCGAGCACTTCGCTCCGGCTTTGGTCGTCGGTGGTCATCGCGATCGACTCGACCCTGGGGATCGAATGCATGAAGTGGCGCCGCGTGCGATCGGCATCGCCCACCATGATCTCCACGCGCCGGTCGTGCGGGTCGTAGGTCACGCCGACGAGCGCGCCACGTCCGAGCATCTGCGCGCCAACTTCCGGATCATCGACCTCGACGGTGGCGCGACGCCCCGTGTTGCGGTGTGTGAAGCCGTCGAGCGCGGTGCCCCAGTCGCGCGGCTGATCCGACGTCGCCGTCCCGGTGATGCGATGCCAGAGCTCGAACGCCTCACCGGTTGGCGGTGGCGGCACCGCGAGCACCGCCTGTGGCGCGGCGTGCAGGACGCTCGACGCGACGCTGCCGACGAACATCCGCTCGAGGAGCCGCGGGCCATGCGTTCCGACGACGACGAGATCCGCATCCATGCTCGATGCCGCAGTCACGATGCCGTCGATGTCGTTATCGGTGCGGATCCGTGTCTCGATCGTTAGGCGGCCGGGTACGGACTGACGGAGCTCGTTGGCGAGTCGCGCGAAGAAGGTCTGGACCGCCGTCACGGAGCCCCGTCCGCCCGTCTCGTGGAGCGGTGCATCGGCCAGCAGCGGCGACAGCACGTGGAGCAGCGTCAACGTGCCACCATCCGCGAGCAGCAGAAGGGCCGTCTCTGCAGCGCGCACGCTCGCGGGTGCGAAGTCCACGGCCACGACGACGTTCCGCGGGAGCTCGGCGAATCCCGGCGGCACCGACAGCACCGGAACGTCGGCGGCTCGCAGCACGTGCACGGCGCGTTCGCCACCGATGATCCGGTTCACGCGCTGATGCGGTGCGGCCCCGACCACGATCATTGTTGCCGATCGTTCGCGCGCCACGCGCGCGATCTCGTCCGCGATGGCCCCGAACCGGATGTGCACCGGCGGCGGCACGGCTCCCCCGGAAAATCGAGCGACGAACCCCTGAACGGCGTCGGCCCGGTTCGCGCGTCGCAGATCCTCGACGTCGGGTAGGAAGATGGGTGTGCCGCCGAGTGCGACACCGTAGCCCGCCTGTGGCTCGAGCACCGATACGACCTCGAGCGGCACTCCCAGATGGTCGGCGAGCAGGCGCGCGGCGACGACGCTCGCGCCGCTCTGGCCGGTTCCATCCGTCGCCAGCAGTATCGGACCGCGCCGGGGCGGGTTGCCCGTTTCCGTGCCCGGACGAGTCGCGCGTTCGACCCCAATGCGGGGCTGTTCCTGCAGGGTCGTGGACATCCGGGCACCTCATTCGTTTGGGGACACTGCACCGTATGCCCCCAAAACGGCGCCGGCTGTCGGGCGACAGTCGATCGTTCGTAAGCGCATCCCTGACACGGACGGCACCCAAACCCGACGCTCGTGTCGCGACCGAGCCCATTAAGGTTCGGATGCGAGAAGACGGCAACTCGAGATGCCGGGAGGACCGATGCCACGCACCATGAGTCCAACGTTTCGCGAGCTGAGCGCGACCGAGATGCACGAGCTGCTCGCGCGCAACCACGTCGGCCGCATCGCCTACAGCTTTCACGACCGCGTGGACATCGAGCCCATCAGCTACGTGTTCGCGGATGACGCGTTCTACATGCGCACCGAGCCCGGCTCCAAGCTCGCGACACTCGCGCACGCACCGTGGGCGGCGTTCGAGGTCGACGAGGTCCGCGGGCCGTTCGACTGGCGGAGCGTCGTGGCGCACGGCACGGTCTATGTGCTCGAGGACGTCGGGTCGCCGGAAGCGCGTGCGACCTATCTGGCGGCGGTGGCCCGCCTTCGCGAGATCATGCCCGGGGCTATGGGCGCAGATGACCCGGCGCCGCATCGGCGCGTGGTGATGAAGCTCTATCCCGCCGACCTCACGGGCCGCGAGGCGCGATCGGCCGGCGGGGATTCGACTTGAGCCTCTGAGGACCGGAGACTGTCGATCACCTAGAAGGCCGCCAGCCTCGCATTCGGAATGTCCGTCACCAGCATGCAACCCGGCGCATGCGTGATCGCGAATGGAATCCTTGCTGCCGCGATCGCGGCTTGCGGCGTGACACCACACGCCCAGAACACCGGCAGCTCATCCGACGAGATGTCGACCGCATCGCCGTAATCCGGTCGTGAGAGGTCGCGAATTCCGATCAGTGCCGGGTCGCCCAGGTGCACTGGCGCGCCATGCACCGCCGGAAACCGCGAGGTAATTTGGATCGCGCGACTCGCATCGGCGGCGTTCATCGGACGCATCGAGACGACCAGCCGCCCCGAGAACCGACCCGCCGGCTCGCACATCACGTTCGTCCGGTACATCGGGACCGTCGTGCCGGCGCTCACATGCTTGAGGGGAATCCCCTCGGCACTGAGTGCTTCCTCGAACGAGAACGAGCACCCGATGACGAACGCCACGAGGTCGTCCCGCCACACATCGGCGACGCTCGAAGTCGACGCGACCACGGCGCCATCTCGCCACACGCGGTAGCACGGAAGATCAGTGCGGAGGTCCACGTCTTCACCGAGCGATGCGACGCGCGGCTCGCCCGGCTCCGACACCGCGATGAGCGGGCACGGCTTGGGGTTTCGCTGACAGAAGCGGAGGAAGTCGTCGGCGACACTCGCGGGCAGCACGACGAGATTGCCTTGCACGAACCCCGGCGCGAGGCCGGCGGTTTGACCCGTGATGCGTTGCGCCCTGGCCGCCAGTCGAACCGCGAGTGGGGTCCGGAGGATCTCGGTCGTCATGGAATCGTGGCGGTTGGTACCCGAGGACACTGGGAAAAAATGCTGACGCACGTACGCTGTTTGCGGCCGGCGAGCTAGGCGACGAGGATCGTCTGCGTGCCGACGAACTCTGCCTCGAGCGGGGGTTCGCCGTCCTCCAGGAGCATGGCGATCACCTCACGCAGGTTGGCCTGCAGCTCGTCGAGGCTGTCCCCCTGGCTGTGGGCCCCGGGGAACCCGGGCACGTACCCAACGAAGACGCCAGTCTCCCGATCTCGTTCGATGATCGCGGTGTAAGTGCACATATGCGCTGAGCTTATGCCGTGGCGATCCTCTGTGCAACGCTGATAGCGGTTCATTGCATCGGCCTAAGGCTCCCACCTGATGGCGCGCAGATCTCCGAAGAGAGCGTGTAGGGTAATCCCCGACACGAACTGCCAGCTTCCCCTGACCCGGGTTCAGTTCCAGCCCGACATACTCCGCGGTCCGCCCAGGCGATCCTGACAAAGGCCACAGCCCCAAGGGAGAGCGCAGGTGATTACACACATTGGTGCGGTGCCCATGGCACACCTCGATCGCGTCACTCGAGCGAAGCCGGTCACACCGGTCACGATACGTCACCTGCTGCGCGTACCGCTCAGTACAAAGGTGGCGGGCGCCAATCTTACCATCGTGCTCGTCGCGTGGGTCGTGGGCTATGTAGCGCACCGGACCGGCGCGACGGACTGGCGCGTTCTGTCGGTGATGACCGTAGCGCTGCTCATCGGGCTCGTCGTCAACCTGGCTCTCATCGTGGTGGCACTGCGCCCTATTCGGGACCTGGAGCAGACGGCAACGCGCGTATGGGCGGGGGACCTCGAGACGCGCGTACCGCAGTCGCTGATTGCCGACGCCGAGCTCGCCCAGGTGGGCGGTACGCTCAACTTCCTGCTCAACGCGCTCGCCGAGGACCGCGCCCGGGTGCGGATGCTGGCGTCGGAAGTGGTGCGCGCCGGCGATCGGGAGCGGTCGCGTGTCAGCAAGGAGCTGCACGACTCCGTCGCCCAGTCACTGGCGGCGATTCGCTACCAGCTGATCGCGATCGAGCAGGAAGCCGGAGACTGCGCCACGGTCGCGAAGATTCAAGCCGTTCGGTCTGCGGCGGGGGACCTGCTCGAGCAGGTTCGCCTCCTGTCCCATGAGGTGCATCCGCAGATCCTGGACGACCTCGGGCTCATTCCGGCGCTGCGTCACTTCGCCCGGAAGGCAGGGGAGGATGTCCTCGTCAGCGTCATGATCACTTCAGGATCCGAGCGCGACTTTGCGACGCTTCCGGTTGACGTGGCCGCCACGCTGTATCGCGTCGCGCGGGAAGCCGCCGGCAACGCGATACGTCATGGCGCGGCGAGAACCGTCAGCGTGCGGGTCGGGCTGGCTGATGGCAATGTTACCATGCAGGTTGAGGATGACGGCTCGGGGTTCGACGTCGACAAGACGGAGCGTGACGGGCGGGCCATGGGACTTTTCACGATGCGCGAGCGAGTCGGATTGCTCAACGGCAGCGTCGACATCGCTTCCACCCCGGGGACCGGCACGTCAGTCTTCGTGTGTCTCCCGATTGCCGCAACGCCCGCGTCATCTGTACCAACGGCAGCTCATCGAGGGCTGTCATCCACCATGGGAAACCAGAATGCCCGGTGATGTGATTCGCGTCGTCCTCGCGGACGACCACGCCGTGGTCCGCGCTGGGCTTCGCGCCGTGCTGAGTCAGGCTCGCGACATCGCGGTGGTCGGCGAGGCGAGCAACGGCAGGGAAGCGGTTGCGCTTGTCGAACGGCTGAATCCCGATGTGGTCATCATGGACCTGTCGATGCCGGACATGGACGGGGCCACGGCCACGAAGACGATTCTGGGCAAGGAGACCACGACGCGGATTCTCGTGCTCACCATGCACGCGGAAGAGGAATACCTTCTTCCATTGCTCGAGGCCGGTGCCTCAGGATACCTGGTGAAGAGTGCGGCCGATCTCGAGCTGGTCACCGCTGTCCGCGCCGTCGCCCACGGCGACCCCTACGTGAGCTCCTCGGCGTCACACGTGCTCATCAAGGGGCTCAAACGGAAGGACCCGGCGCAGGTGGACCACGATCGCTTCAATGCCCTGACACAGCGCGAGCGGGAAGTGCTTCGACTGGTTGCCCAGGGGTATTCGGCCCCGGAGATCGGCGAGCAGCTGTTCATCAGCCCCAAGACCGTGGACACGTACAAGCAGCGCGTGAACGAGAAGCTCGGAATCTCGCATCGCTCCGAGTACGTCGATTTCGCTCTGAAGGTGGGCATTCTGGGCGCGCCGCACCCGGCACCGCGTAGCTGAACGCCGGAGCTCGCGACGCATTGACGTGACACCGTCGATACCACCGACCCGAAGCGACGAGGAACTGCGCGCATCAGAGGCGAAGTTCGCCGGAATACTCGCGATCGCCGCCGACGCGATCATCACGATCGACGAGTCGCACGGCATCATCCACTTCAATCAGGGCGCCGAGGAGATCTTCGGGTACAGCGCAGCCGAAATCATCGGCCAGCCGCTGTCCGTCCTGCTTCCCGAGCGGTTTCGCGCGACACACGACGGGCACGTGGATACATTCGGCCGAAGTGCCGAGACCGCGCGTCGCATGGGGCACCGCCGCGAGGTCAGCGGCCGGCGGCGTGACGGGACCGAGTTCCCGGCGGAGGCGTCGATCGCCAAGCTCGACACGCCCGACGGGGGCCGGATCTACACGGCGGTGGTGCGCGACGTCACCGAGCGCAAGAGCGCCGAGAACGCGGAGCGGTTTCTGACGGACACAGGGAACCGGCTCGCGCAGGCGCTACAGGATGAGACCGTGCACGAGGCGGTCGCCGCGGTCGCGGTTCCGTCGTTAGGCGATGCGTGCCTCGTCGATGTCATCGACGAGAGCCAGGTGCTTCGCCGCGCGGCGCGGGCCGACGATGCCGAGCGGCAGCGTACGTTGGACCGGCTCGCCGCGGAGTTCCCGCCGACGTGGGACTCCCCGGCGCTCGTCATCGACGTGCTTCGCCGCGGGCGATCGGAGCTCGTCCCGCACGTCGACGCCGACTGGATCAGCGCCACGGAGCTGCACGCGGAGGCCATCGCGCTCTGGCAGCGACTCGGTATCCGCTCCCTGTACACGGTGCCGCTGGCGATCGGGGACCGCATGGTGGGTGCGCTGACGCTGCTCGACCTGGGCAGCCGCAACGACCGCTTTACCGCGGAGGCGCGGGCGCTCATCGAGAAGTTCGCGCGCGGGGCCGCCCTCGCGCTCGACAACGCGCGTCTCTACGCGGCGGCGCGGCGAGCGACGACTGCGCGCGATGAAGTGCTGGCGGTGGTCTCGCACGATCTCCGCAATCCCATCAGCGCGATCGCGATGTGTGCGCGCATCCTGCGCGAGGCGCCGCCGACCGACGACGCCGAGCGGGAAAAGATGCTGACGGCCATCACCGAGGCCACCGCGTGGATGCAGCGGCTCATCCGCGACCTGCTGGACGTGTCGGCCATCGAAGCGGGACGGCTCTCCGTCGAGCGGCAGCCGGCCGCGCTCGCGTCGATCGTGTCGACGGCCGTGGGCATGGTGAGCGGCGAGGGGGAGCAGCATTCGATCGACCTTCGGGTCGACCTGCCGTCGGAGCTCCCGGCGGTGAGCGTGGACGCGAGCCGCATCGTGCAGGTGATCACGAACTTGTTAGGCAACGCGATCAAGTTCACGGCGCCGGGGGGGACGATCACGGTCCGTGCGTCGAGCGGGTCGGCCGCGGTCGTGGTCTCGGTGGAGGACACCGGCATCGGAATCGAGCGGGACGCCCTGCCGCGCGTCTTCGACCGCTTCTGGCAGGCGCGCCCCACGCCGCAGCGGGGGAGTGGGCTCGGACTCGCGATCGCGCGCGGCATCGTGGAGGCCCACGGCGGACGGATCTGGGCGGAGAGTGAGCCGGGGCGGGGAAGCGTGTTCTCGTTCTCACTGCCTCACGATACGCAACTGGCCGATTGATCCGTCCGCATCTCGGCTCGATAGCTTGTCATTCCGAGCGGAGGGCGCAGGCCGGAGGTGAGAAATCGCCAGATCGTGTCATTCCGAGCGGAGCCCGCGCGAAGCGCAGGCGGAGGCGAGGAATCGCCATCCCCCCGGTAGAGGGGCCTCTCGGTCGGGACGAGTGCGATTCCTCGCCTCCGCGCCTTCGGCGCTCCGCTCGGAATGACAACCGGCCTGATGCCTGATGCCTCCTACTAACGTGCCGACACACTGAGAACTGGCCAGGCCCGATCACGGGGCCTGGCGGTGGTCTGTCCGACTTCTCACCCGGGTCGCGTCGGCGTTCCGACTAGGCGAGCCACCATCCTCGGGATCGTGCGTTAGGCGTCTGGCCCGTCCAAGGCGTTGCGAGATCCGTCAGAGGAGCGTGGCACGCACCCGGTCCTCGCAGGCCGGGCAGATGCCATGCGTGATAGGCCGCACCGGCTCCGTGAACAACGACGGAGCCACGATGAGTGCGTCCTCGATCTCGCGCCAGCCGCTGACATTCACGCGCTTGCACCAGCTGCACATGGACAGCAGCGCTTCGGCGCCACGACTGAGTGCCATGACGTCCGGCTGGCGGGAGGGCGCGTGGCCGTCGCTCCCGGACGCCACACCGCTGGTCGCAAAGGCCGATCGGAGCGCTGCGATCGTCCGAACGCTCGATGCCTGAGGCTCCTCGTGCAGCAGTAACGCGCGGCAGGCAAGCACCTCCGAGCTGTCGTCGTCGAATTCGACCGTGAGCGACATGAACCGCCGAACGTCCGGCGAATCGCAACGGAACGTCACGGTCACACCGGCACGCGTCTCACGGACGCGGCGAAACAGCGTGCGATATAGCTCGCGCACGGTGAGGTTGGTGATGAACTGCCACACGGGCCGGCCGAGGACGCGTTCGGGAAGATCCGGCGCGTCGTTCGCGGCGGCAAACGCGATCCAGGCTGCGTCCACGGCGACGATACGATCGGCGGCGTCGATGTGGTAAGTCGTATTCATGGGCAGTGTCCGGTCTCACGCGTCGTCCTGCTGTGCGTGCGTGCGGGTCGCAGCGAGCGGTGGGTGGCGACGCAATTTGGTCACGCAGTCAACCGTCGTGTATCGGGAAGTCACCACACAACCGTCGGGGGAATGCCCGCGGGCGTGCCGTCCTGTGGCTCACGCACGCGTGCCGTTCAGTGGACTGCGAGCGGAGCCCGTCAGACTATGACGTCGAGACGTTGCGTTGTCTGGCGTCCGCCGTCCGGAATGACTCTCCCGTCGACGCGGCGCGGTTCGAGGTCACGCTCTCGCAGGCCGTCGCGACGTTTCTGACCGACCTGCACACGGGTCGCGTCGATCCGACGTCGATCGGGCTGGATTTCCCGATCGTGAAGGATCCGCCGGGCCTGGCGTCGCTAGCGCATGGGCGGAGTCCTCGGCTGATCGGATTTGATTGCACGTTAGGCGAGGCCACCCTCCGCGTCTGTCGGGCAAGGGCTACGCGCGTCGGCCGTGGCTCCGGACACCGCGCCCGTCCCCGGGTCCGCATAAATCCGACCGCGGGCCGGGGCGGACCTGACAGACGGCCTGGACGAGGCGCCTCATTTTTGGCATCGGGATCACTCGCGGAACGCTGCCTGCGTTTACCGGGCTTTAATGAACCGCCGCTACGTTAGGCATGCGACGACCATGAATCGGTCAACAAGCAAGGAGACCACGTGATACCGACTCTGGGAGCGTTGTTGTGGATCGGCAATCTCGGTGTTCAAACTGTCGCTGGAGACGCTGATTCGACTCGCGCCGCACGTGACTCGATCGCCACCACGACGGCCTCGGCTACAACCGGGGCCGGACCGAGACGGAACCGGACGCGCGTGGCCGCATCACGCGAAACCTTCCGGCCGGGTTGGGTTACGGAACGGGGAGACAGTGCATCGCAGCGCCGACGAGCGATCGAGCACAGTGACTGGTACTACAAACGGCTCGCGATTCACAAAGCCGCCAGTTTTGCGACGGCACCTCTCTTCGTCGCGGAGTACATCGTCGGCGAGAAGCTGTTCGACGACGCCGATGCATCGAGCAATCTCAAGTCCACGCATCAGGCGTTGGCGACGGGAATCGGCGTGTTGTTCGGTGTGAATACCGTCACCGGGGTATGGAATCTCTGGGACAGCCGCCACGACACGCAGGGCCGCGCCCGTCGGATGACGCACGCCGCGCTCATGCTCGTGTCGGACGCTGGATTCGTCGCGACGGCATCCCTCGCGCCGGAAGGCGAGGACGACGACGAACGCGGTGAGGGCGAGTCGAACGGACAGAACCGTCATCGCACCGTTGCCATCGGCTCGATGGGCGTCGCGCTCGCGAGCTACCTCATGATGTACCTGTGGAAGTGATACCATGACCCCCGTCGAAGCCATCTCACAAGTCGCCCAGCCCTGGGCATCACTCTTCAACAACAGCCGCGCGTTGAGCAGCGGTGTCATGTTCTCGCACCTCGGCGGTCTCCTGCTCGGTGGTGGCGGCGCGGTCGCGGCCGATCGGGCGTCGCTGCGCGCGGTGCGCGCATCGGCGAGCCAGCAGGCGAGTCACCTGCGCGAGCTCGCCCTCGTGCATCGCGTCGTCATCGGGGGGCTGAGCCTCACGTTCCTGAGTGGCCTGCTGCTCGCTGCCGCCGACGTCGAGACGTACGCGACGCTGCCCGCATTCTGGGTGAAAATGGGGCTGATCGCCCTCCTGCTCGCGAACGGCGTGTGGATGCAGCGAACGGAGCGTGACCTCGCGGCGGGATCCATGGCGTGGAAGCGACTGCATGTCGCTGCAGTTGTGAGCCTCGTGCTGTGGTTTGCCGTGTTGCTGGCAAGCACGTTCCTCACCTCTGCCGGCTGATGCACTGGAGCGAACCGACCATGAGCAAACCCATCGATGATTCTCGCGACGCGGCGTGCGCCGGCTGCACCCTGGCGACGCGTCGCTCGTTCCTGCAGGACGCCGCCGGTCTCGTCGTCGCGGCGCTCGTTGGTATCGGGCTCGATACACGAACGGCGTCGGCGCTGCCCGTACGCCTCGCGTCCGCGGAGCGTGGCGATGGCGCGGAGGTCACGTATCCCGTTCCGTCGGCGGATGGCGTCACGATCGATCGCGCCAACGACGTCATGATCGCGCGCTATCAGGGAAAGGTGTACGCGTTCTCCCTCGCGTGTCCGCACCAGAACACCGCGCTGCGGTGGCTCCAGGCCGAGGGCCGGTTCCAGTGCCCGAAACACAAGTCGAAGTATGCGCCGGACGGGACGTTCCTCTCCGGGCGGGCGACGCGCAGCATGGACCGTTTTGCGCTGCGGAAGGACGGGTCGACCATCGTTGTCGATACGGACCGCATGTACGAGCAGGACAAACACCCGCAGGACTGGAACGCAGCGTTCGTCGCCGTGTGACGCCAAACGCGGTATCCATCGATCACGGTTCCGGTCACCCGCCCTCCGAGTATCGTGCGGAACCGGTCCGCCGTGCGGGGTTTGCGCGGGTATGTCGTTAGGTGCACCGACTCGGTGGGAGGACCAGCAGGGAGCACGTTGCCGCCCGCGCCAGTCCCGTCGTCACGCCGCCCACGAACGCCCGGCGCGTGGTGCTGTGGCGCTGGCTGCCTAACGCAATCAGATCCACGTCCGCCCGCCGCGCGAACGACAGCAGCTCGGCGACCACGGTCCCGTTCAGCACGACCGTCTCGATGCTCGCCGTCGTCCGTGCCGCGAGCTCCTGTCGCAGACGACCGAACGCGGCCGCCACGCCTTGCGCGTAGATCGTGTTGTAACCCTCGGTCTCCTCGCTCTGCGGCTCGGCCGGCGGCTCCACGTACACCAGCTGGAGTGCGCCGCCGTCGTCGAGGAGCGTGAGCGCCGATCGCGCCGCCGCGATGCTGGCGCGGCTGAAGTCGATCGCGACGGCAATGCGCCGAGGAACCCGCTTGAGCAGCGGGGTGACCGCAAGGACGGGCACGGCAGCGTTCCGCATCACCGAGAGCGCGGTCTCATCGCGGAAGACGCGGTCGAGCAGCGCGTGTGGGCGGAGCCCCAGGACGACGAGGTCCGACCCGCGCAGCCCGGCCACCCGCACGATCTCGCCGGCGGGCGATCCGACAGCCGTCTCGCGCGCCCACGTGGTCGCCGAGCACAGCTCGAGCTGACGCTGGACCTCGTTGCCGAGCTGCTCCTCGAGCGTGGCGCCGAACGCGGCGGTGACACCAAGGGGATCGATGACCGTCGGCGGTGGCGGAACGACCGTGAGGACGCGCGGCGTCACCGGCGCGCGCTCCGCGAGCGCACCGACGAACCGCGTCGCCGCGAACGCCGCGGGCGAGCCATCGGTAGCCAGCAGAACGTCCCGGTGCAGGGCGACCGGTCGAGCACGCGATGGCTCGACGACAGGCACCGGCGTCATGGAATTGGAAACCGCAGCATTCATACGCACTCCGTTTCGGTCGCTGGCAAGTATTGGGAACCCGTCACAATCGGTTTGTCCGGAGAGTGCCGCATCCTTGTCGGGGGTTGATCGCAACCGGATGGCGGATGGCTCGCGCCGAGGAGCCTGTCGGGGATTCTCCTGACGACGCGGGCGTCGAGGTCCCACAGACGTTCCCCCGGTTGCCCGACGCGCGGCCGCGCCACTCGGCCGATCGTTCAGCTACGCGAACAGCGCGTTCGTTCAACCGCTGAACGGGAGCTGGTCATGTCGAAGTTGCAGCGATTTGTCATTCCGAGTGTAGCCGCGACAGCGGCGGAGGCGAGGAATCGCAATTGTCCTGGTAGAGAGCTTGGCCTCCCGGTCGGGACGAGTGCGATTCCTCGCCTCCGCGCCTGCGGCGCTCCGCTCGGAATGACGGGGGTCGCTCTCCTCGTCGCGCTCACCGCGTCGACGACGCCAGCGCAGGACACGACGCTCCCGTTCGCCGC